>Ga0100377_1000115_pt1 | contig 60076 bp, 54 predicted proteins | sample CryGeymeta201501_FD_83664 | JGI IMG/M metagenome (GOLD analysis project Ga0100377, IMG submission 83664) | Groundwater microbial communities from Crystal Geyser aquifers in Utah, USA - Crystal Geyser metaG 2015-01 | ecosystem: Environmental > Aquatic > Deep subsurface > Groundwater | place: USA... | reverse complement strand
GATGAGCGTTGAGGCGGTGGCGGTGAGCAGGCCGCCGCTGCGGCACACGGCGCTGTCGACGAGCGCGCTGCCTTCGGTGAGCCGGCTATAGCCGACGATCGAGCGCTCCACGCGCACGCCGCCGACCACCGCGCCCTCGCGCACCTCGTCCCAAGAGAGCTCAGGGCCGTCGACGAACACGCGCCCGAGACGGCTCCCGGTGACCGGGTGGCGGACGTCGTGCGCGGCGCGCAGGCGGGGATCGCGGGTGAGGGCGAGGCAGGCCTCGAGGACCTCGTCGGGGCGGCGATAGCGCTGCCAGAGCGTGCCCGCGCCGAGCTCGCCGAGGCCTACGCGCGGCGCGAAGCCGGCGCGGTCGAAGGCGCGGGCGACGGCGTCGCTGGGGGCGCCCGCGGCGAGGGGGCGCACGAGGTCCGCGTCGAAGCTCGCGTCCGTGAGGCCGACCGTGGCGAGCAGGGCGTCCAGGAGCGTCGGGGCGATGCGAATGGGGCCCGCGTCCCAGTGGGAGGCGCCGTCGGCGGCGTTGGATCCGGCCGCCCAGACCTCGGCGATCCCAGCGCTGTCCGCCAAGAACCTGCTGAGATCGGCGGGGCGCGGGACCTCGACGTCGACCGGGAGCGCGAGCTTGTGCAGGCCGCCATCGGGCCAGCGCACCGGGCCGTCGGGGAGCAGGAGCTGACCCGTCCACAGCACGTCGACCTGCCCAGGGGCTCCGGTGGCGAGGGCTTGGGCGTGCGCTGCGACGAGGCGCAGCAGCGTGAGCGGCGCGCCGGGGCTGCCACCGACCAGGCGCACGCTCGCGCGCGAGCCGGCGCGGGTGGAGAGCGGCGCGGCCCGAAGTGAGCGGCCGGCGTCGTGCAGCACGAGCGCGCGCTCCCCTTGAACCAAGCGCGCGCGCAGGTCGGGGAGCTGCTCGTTCGCGAGCGCCCACGCGCGGAGCGTACCGCCCAAGTTGCCGAGGCGCGCGTGCGCGGGCTCGACGACGGCGAGGCAGCGCGGGCGCGGCGTGGCGTGGGCGAACAGGCCCTCGAGGTCGGCGAGGGCCGCCCTGGCGAGGGCGTCCGTCGACGCCGTGACGATGACGACGCCGTGCCCGCGGTACGGGCGCTCGCCGCGGAGCGCCGCCCAGTGTGAGCAGCCCAGCTTCGCTGCGCTCATCGCGCCCCCCCGTAGCGCGCGGCGCCGCGCGCTTGGCCAAAGACCGCTTCGTCAGATGAGCCTTGTTGAAGGTCGAGCGAGCTCACGTCCCGCGCGACTTGAAGGAGCAGCTCGCTCCCCGCGCCGCCCGCGACGAGGCGTCCGTAGAGGTGCACCTCCACGGGGGGCTCGGGCAGCCAGGCGCAGAGCTCGCGTACCAGCGCGCCGAGCCCGCGGCCAGCGTGAGCGAGCGCGTCTCGGCGCGCGACCGTGTGCGCAAGGAGCACGTCCTGGAGCGCCTGAGCGGGGTGGCGGTCCGCGATGCCCAGCGCGGCGAGCAGGGCGGTTTGGGTGGCGCTCGCTTGGGCGCAGCCGCGCAGGCCTGTGGCGCTGTGCGCGGGCCCGTCGAGGGCGATCGCGAGCCCGCTCGCGTAGGCGGGGCGGTCCGAGGGCGCGCCGTCGGCGTCGACCCACGCGGCGGTGAGGCTGGTGCCTAGGGCGAGGGCGAGGGCGGGGCCGGTCGTGTGCTGCGCGAGGCGCCAAGCAGCGGCGGCGCCGTCGCTGAGCGTGTGGACCGGCGCGTCGAGGCGGGCGGCCAAGCGCGCGGGGAGCGCGGCGACGCGCTGCTCGAAGGCGGCCCAGTAGGCGGCGTCCCCCCACGCGCTCGTGAGGGAGCGGGTCTTGGAGGTGAGACCGCCGACGATCCGCCCTGCGACGACGTGATCGGGCCAGGACAGGCCGATGGCGTCGACGGGGCCGTCGAGCGCCGCGGTGAGGGGCGCGATGGCGTCGCTCAGCACGTCGAGGAGCGCGTCGTCGCGGAGCAGCTCGGCGAGCGGGCGCGGCCAGACGAGCGCGCTGCGGGCGAGCTCTTCGCGGTCCTGCACCACCACGAGCTTGAGGTCGGAGCCGCCGACGTCGATCCCGAGCACGCGCCGCTGGAGGCTCGGGGGCACGGCTTGAGCGACCGCTGGCGGGGGCGCTTCGCTCCAGGCGCGTCGCCGAAGTGACCGCCCGTTCGCGCGGGCGCACCAGCCGCCGACGACGCTCGGCGTTCCCCAGCTCACGGGCGCTGTGAGCCGCTCAAAGGCGCGCACCAAGCCCGCGTCATCGCCGTCGACTCGCCAGGCGAGGGTGGCTGGGAGCCAGGTGAACAGCGCGTTGTTGAGCAGGGCGAGCGTGAGGTCGTCCCCGCCGAGCGGCAGGTGAAAGCGGCGCCCGTCGAGGTCCAGCTCGAAGATTCGGGCAGACGCCGCGTCACGCGCTTCGTGGAGCCAGGGGGCGCCGCTCATGGCGTGGCCGCCGACCACTCGCCGTAGCGCGTGGCCTCGCGAAAGCCGAGGCGCTCGTACAGCCGCTTGGCGACGGTGTTCTGCTCGTGCACGTTGAGCCCGACGCTGGTCCCTGTCGGGAGGGCGCGCAAGACGGCGGAGGTGGTGAGCGCGCCGAGGCCTTGTCCGCGCGCGTCGGGGTGGGTGGCGATGCTGCCGAGGGCCGCCACCCGGTACATGGGCGACCAGGCGTGCACGCCAGCGACGGCGATGAGCGCGCCGTCGCGGCGAAGCCCTCGGAACAAGCCGGTGCTCAGCAGCCAGGGGTCGAAGAAGTTCTCGGGGTACACGGCCTGGTAGAAGGCTTGGACCTCGGCGCGGTCGGCCGGGCCGAGCGGCACGAGGTCCGGGTGGGGTGCGGCGAGGTTTGGCTCGGCGAGCATCAGGCGCAGGTAGGCGCCGCGCGAGGTGAGGGCCCAGCTCGGGGCGAGGGCGCGCTCCACGCCTGGGCTGGCCTGCAGGTGAAAGGAGCGAGGCAGGGACGGCGTGATCGCGGTGAGCAGCGCGGCCATGCGGGGCGGGGCGTCGCCGCTAAGCGCGAGCACGAAGGGCGCCCGGTCGCCCCGGTAGACCAGCGCCACCTGCTCAAGCGCGCCGCTCGCGTCGCGCAGTCCGTACCATGTGGTGCGCTCCCACGCGCGGTCATCCAGATCGCAGCGCGCGTACAGGTGCAGGGCGGGCTCGCGGCTGAGCAGCTCCGCGAGCTCCTCGCGGCTGTGCACGTTGACGGCGTCGACGTCGGACATGGCGCCTCCATAGCCGACAGGCCCGACTGAGGCTAAGGGGGCAGCATGTCGAACCAGCGCCTACATCGTCAGCAGAAGACCCGCGAAAAACAAAAAAAGAGCCGGGCTCAAGCACAAAAGCGCGCGGCCGCCCATCGCGTCACCGGCGTGTCCGGGGACACGATGAAGGGCACCGAGACCTGGCCGCTTGGCGACTGCTGGGTCAGCGGGAACTGGTACGAGTGGGAGGGCCAAGTCGACGCCCTCTTCCTGCGCCAGCACCCGAGCGGCGCGATCGCGGGCGCGGTCTTTCACGTCGACCTCGCCGAGCGCGCGGTCACCCACGCGTCCGTGGCGCGTGACGCCGACGTCCAGCAGGCGCTCATCCGCCTCACGGAGAGCGGAGACGCGCTGGAGAGCTGCCCGCCGGAAGACCTCGTGCGCTTGGTGGTCGAGGCCGATCCGGCTCGCCACCCCGCCGGCTGGGAGGAGGCGATGAAGTTGCTCCAAGGCGTCGACCCCTCCAAGGGCACGCGCACCTACCGCTGGGGCTACGAGAACGAAGAGCAAGACACCGACGAGGCCGCCAAGAAGGTCGGCCTGATGGATCGCGTGCGGGGGTGGTTCGGGGCGCGCTCGTGAGCGTCGCTTGCGCCCAGCACCCCACCTGTCCCGGCTGCTCGCTCTTCGACCTCGGCTACGCCCAGCAGCTCGAGCGCAAGCGCGAGCGCTTGGCGTGGGCCTTCGCGCACTTTGAGCACCTGCCTCAGGTGCCGGCCGTGCTGCCTGCCGAGCACGAGCTCGCGTACCGCCACCGCGTGAAGCTCCCGATTCACGTCGGCCCCAAGCGCGTCTCCATCGGCTTGTACGACGAGGCGCACCGCGTGCTCGACACGCCCGACTGCCCCGTGCTGGTGGAGCCGCTGCGGGCTGCGCTCATCCCGCTGCGCAAGTGGCTCGCAGGTCGTCAGGGCATTCACTCGGTCGATCTTCGCCTCTCGGCGCTCACCGGCGAGCTGCAGCTCATCCTCGCCTGCCAAGGCGCGGACCTGCACGGCGGCGCACGGGCGGCGCGCGAGCTGGCCCGCAGCGTGCCGAACCTCAAGACCGTGGCCGTCAGCCGCGCCGACCCCACCGGGCGCCGGGTCATGGGCTCCGCGCCCAAGGTCATCCTCGGGCCAGCCTCGCTGGACGAGGGCATCGGCGACACGCGCTACCGCCTGCTGCCGGGCGCCTTCTTTCAGGTCGATCCTCGCCAAGCGGTCAAGCTCCACGGTGTCGTGCGCGACTTTGTCGGCGACGCGCGCACCGTGCTCGACCTCTACGCGGGCGTCGGCGCCTACGCGCTCGCCCTCGCCAAGGGCCGCGACCGGGTCGTCGCGATTGAAGAGGTGCGTCAAGCCGCCGAGGCGGCCCGTCAGGTCGCGCCGCCCAACGTCACCGTCGTCACCAGCAAGGTCGAAGACGCCGATCTCGGCGGGCCATTTGACGTCGCGATCCTCAACCCAGCTAGGCGGGGAGCGGATCCTCACACATTGGAGCGCTTGGGGCAGCTCGCGGAGCGCGTCGTCTACGTGTCCTGCGGCCCCGAGACGCTCGCCCGCGACCTCGACATCCTCGCGACCTACGGCCTGCGCGTCAGCCGCGTGCAGCCCATCGACCTCTTCCCCCAGACCCCCGAGGTGGAGACGGTGGTGCTCCTCGAGCGGGGCCCGCGCTTGGACCGCTGGCCGCTCGACGGCGGCTTCGGTCGCTCACCCTGGCGCGGCGATCCGTCGGGAGTGGAGGGACAAGCGGAGCAGGTCGTAGCGCTCGTCCTGGGCGACGTCGGCCCCAAGGGCTCGGTGAAGGGCGGCCGCTTCGAGCGCCTCGGCCTCGTCGCCGGTCACTCGCTCATCCGCATGCAGCTCACTGGGCGCTTGGGCGACGCCCTGCGCAGCCTCGCGGCTCGTCGGCACGCAGTGGTCGGCTGGGACCGCGCCACGGCGCCCTTCTTCGCCCACAAAGCGGGCCTGGTGCGCCCCTTCGTCCACGTCGAGCGCGCCGGCCGCGCCCGCGCCCCGCTTCACGGCGACCTCGTGCTCGCCTTGCGCGCGCTGCGCGCCGACGTGTCCACGCTACGCGCGGTGGGCGTCTACGATCGGTGACACTCGCTTGGGCGCTTCAGCGGGCGTCGTCGCGCCGAGCCACAGGACGGGAGGCTCGCTTATACACTCGGCGGCCTTGTGGCGGCGTCGTTGGCACGCGGTCTGCAATCGTCTGGTGCCAGAGGTGAGCGATGTGGACAGCGATGTGGTTCGCGACGGCGTTGGCGGCGCCGGTGGCGGTGAGGCTGGTGGGGGCGGAGGGGGCGCTGGTCTGGTCGATGGATCAGCGAGGCGAGGAGCGGGTGATCGACGGGAGCTCGCCGAAGTGGCGGGTGCACCACGTCGCCAACGCGGACTGGACGCCGCGGCGCACGGAGCACTGGGCGCCGGATGGCACGCTGACGGTGATCGAGTACGCGGCTTGGGGGGCTACGATTCGCCGCGGTGACGCGGTGTGGGAGCGGCGCCAAGCGGGCTTGTGGGACGGTGACACGCTGGACCTGCGCCTCGGGAGCGAGGTCGCCGCGGGTCATACGAGCTTCCAGTTCTCCGGGCTGGACCCTGCGTCGGGCAAGGTGTACGGCTTCGACACGCAGAAGGTGGGTGACGAGGCGTGCGGCGCGGCGCGCTGTGTGCATGTGCGGGTGCAGCTCAGCGGGGTGCTGCGCTATGTGGGGCCGACTTGGGACTACTGGTATGACGCCACTGGGGCGCTGCTCCGCTTCGAGGGCCCCGCGGGGTCGTTCACACGAGGTGCTCCGTGATCGCTGCTGTGTTCGCCCTGCTCACCGTCGCCCACGCCGCGGAGCCAGAGCTCTGGGCGCGTGAGCTGGTCGGCACCGGCGGGTGGCCGTCCGGGCTGCTCCAAGACGCCAAGATGCAGGCGCGCTTCCCCGGGCACCGCTCCAAGTCCATCCTGTTCCAGGACACCTACACCGGCATCGGTGGCCGCGTCGCGGTGAGTCCGGCCTTCTTGGAGGTCGGGCCGCGCTTTAGCTGGGCTCCCATCGACGTGTTCGACGTGGACGTGCAGGCGAGCTGGGTCGGCTTCGCGGGGCCGTTTGCGCCGATCAGCTTCGACACGATCGACGTCGGTCGCGTGGAGTCGGCGCGAAACCAGCGCAGCGGCGAGGGCTTTCCGCTGTCGTCGCTTCAGCTCTCGGTGTCACCCACGCTCAAGGCCCAGGTGGGGCCGATCGTCGCCTTCGACACGATGACCGTGACGCGCATCGTCGCGCACCAGCCGGACGACGTCGCGGCGCCCTTCTGGTACGAGCCGCTTCGCGACATGATCCTCGCGTGGGAGGACACGACGATCGAGCACAACGGCACGCTCGCGGTAGAGCTCTTGGCGCCCGGCGACGGTCCCGAGCTCATGGTGGGCGTCGCGGGCCGGAGCCGCGCGGCGCAGGTGTCCAAGGACCGCTTCGCCAACGTCGGTCCGTCCGTGGTGTGGCGGCCAGGATCGAGCCTGAGAACGCCGCAGATCATCGCCCAGGCCTTGTTCTACGTGCAGGACCCCGAGCGCGTTGGCGGGATGCCGAACCTGAACCTCGCCGCGACGTGGGTGATGCACAAGCCGCTGCGCGAGCTGTGACCAGCGCGATCAACTTCTCCACCGCAGCGTGAATCTTTCTTCGCGGGGCGTGGCACCTGCCGAGTGAACCCGACACGGAGGTCATTGTGGACAAGTTGCTGCAGAAGAACGAAGGAAACGCGGATCGTATCGTGCGCTTGGTGCTTGGACTCGGGCTGCTCGCGCTGCTCGGCGTCGGCCCCGTTCCTGGTTGGGGCCTCCTTGGCCTGATCGGATTCGTCCCACTGGTTACGGCGGCGTTGGGTAGTTGCCCGCTGTACACCTTGCTGGGAGTGAGCACATGCTCGGAGGGCTCTCCGACGAACACCTGATCGACCGCATCGCCGCAGGGGATCGGTTGGCCTTGAACGCCTTCGTCGCGCGCTATCAGGGGAGGGTCTTTCGCCTCACGCGAGCCCTGGTCGGTGATGAGCAGCGCGCCGAGGACGCCCTCCAAGAGACCTTTGTCGAGGTCTGGCGGTCGGCGAGCTCCTACCGGGGCGAGGGCAGCGCGCGCGCTTGGCTGTACGGGCTCGCCCGTCACAAGAGCTGGCGCACGCTGCGCCGTCGCGCAGGAGAGCCGGTCGACACCGATCCGCTGGAGGTCTTGGGCGTCGAAGCAGGGTGGTCCACCGATCGCGATCCCGAGCAGCTCACAGCGGCGGCCGAGGATCACGACCGCGTGTGGGCGGCCATGGAGCGACTGGACGAGGGGGATCGCGAGGTGTTGACGCTGCGCGACCTCGAGCAACTATCAGGCGATGAGGTCGCGGCGCTGTTGGGCATGTCCCTGCCTGCGATGAAGAGCCGCCTGCACCGCGCGCGCTTGCGGCTGATGGCGGTGCTGGTCGAAGGGGGTTCCGATGTCTGCTGATCGCGAAGGACAGCGCCTCGTCGGCGGCTTGTGGTGCGGCGAGGTGCTCGCGGTGCTGCCCGACTTCGTCGACGGCGACCTGAGCCCCGAGCAAGTGGCGGCTGCGCACGCGCACCTGGCCGGCTGCGACTGGTGCGAGCGCTTCGGGCACGAGTACGGCGTCGTCGTGGCGGCGCTGCGCTCGGAGGTGGAGGTCCACCTCGATGATGACCTCGCAGAGCGGCTCAGCGCCCGCCTGCTGGACCTCGATCGCGCATGAGCGTGCCCCTCTCTCATCTGCTTCGCCAGGGACCGAGCGTCGCCGCAGTGGGGCGCGCGCTCGTCGCTGGCCTTCGCTCGCGGCCCACGTCGCCGCCCGCCACGCCCACGGCGCGCCTCGAACAGCAGGTTCCAGCTCGCTCATCCGCGTTGATCGCCGACTTTGTGCGCTGGTCGGGCGGTGACCCCGCTCGCTACGACGGCGTCGTGCCCCCGCACCTCTTCCCCCAGTGGGGCCTGCCGCTCGCGGCGCAGACGCTCGCCGACGTCCCTTACGACCTGCGTCGGGTGCTCAACGGCGGCTGCAAGGTCGAGCTGCGCGCGCCCATCCCAGCGGGTGAGCCGCTGAACCTCGCGGCGTGGCTCCAGGACATCGACGACGACGGCCGCCGCGCTGTGCTTCAGCAGCGGCTGGTCACCGGGACCGCCAGCGTCCCCGAGGCTGTGGTGTGCACCGGCTACGCCATCGTGCCCCTCAAGCGCGGCGACGGCCCCAAGAAGGAGCGCCCCACGGTGCCCGACGGCGCCCGCTCGCTCAAGAGGTTGTCGCTGAGCGGATCAGCGGGGCGCGAGTTCGCGATCCTCACCGGCGACGTGAACCCGGTCCACTGGCTGCGCCCGGCGGCCAAGCTCGCGGGCTTCCCGAGCACCATCCTGCACGGCTATGGCACCCTCGCGCTGGCCATGGAGGCGCTCGCTGGGTCGCTGGAAGGGGGCGTCGATGAGCTCGCGTGGGTGGACGTGCGCTTCACCACGCCGCTCGTGCTCCCTCGACAGGCCGCGGTCTTCATCGACGACGCGGGCGGTCTCTGGGTCGGCACCGAGCCTGGGGCGCCGGCCTTCATGGTGGGCAGCTACGGCCTCAAGGAAAGAGCCAGCGCATGACCAGCTCCATCGTGTTGCCGTAGGGCGGCGCGATGAGCGACATGGACGAGGGCCAGCCGACCTGCAGCACGGGCTTGAGGTGCGAGAAGGTGTTGAAGCCCTCGGGCCCGTGGTACGCGCCCATGCCCGCGGCGCCGACGCCGCCGAAGGGAAGATCCTCGATCGCGAAGTGGTAGACGGTGCCGTTGACGGTCACGCCCCCTGAGGTCGTGTGCTGGAGGACGTGATCGCGACGCGCGGCGCTGTTGTCGAAGTAGTAGAGCGCGAGGGGGCGAGGGCGGTCGTTCACGTAGCGGATCGCGTCGTCCAGCGCGTCAAAGGGGATAATCGGCAGCAGCGGCCCGAAGATCTCCTCCTGGAGGATGGCGGCGTCGTCCGGGGCGTCGAGCACGAGGTGCGGCTGAAGTCGCCCGCCCGGGGGGGCGCCAGCGCCGAGCGGAATGACCCGCGCGCCGCGCTCGCCAGCGTCGTCGAGCAGGTGCTGCAGGCGGGCGCGGTGGCGGTCGTTGATGATCGAGGTGTACTGCGTGTTGGTGGGCAGCGCGGGGTAGCGACGCTCGACGGCGGCTTGGGCGAGGGCGACGACCTGCTCCACCTGGTCGCGGTGTACGAGCAGGTAGTCGGGCGCGATGCAGGTCTGGCCGGCGTTGAACAGCTTGCCGAGCATGACGCTGTCGACGGCGTGCGCGTGGTCACACTCGGGGTGCAGGATGGCGGGCGACTTTCCGCCGAGCTCCAGCGTGACCGGCGTGAGGTTGGGCGCGGCGGCCTGCGCGACCAAGCGGCCGACGGCGGTGGAGCCCGTGAACAGCAGGTGGTGAAAGGGCAGCGCGGCGAAGTCCCCGCCCGTCTTTGCGCCGCCGAGCACGGTGAGCACGCGGTCGTCGGGGAAGGCGTCCGCGAGCAGCTGCGCGAGCACGGCGCTGGTGGCGGGCGTGAGCTCGGAGGGCTTGAGCAGCACCCGGTTCCCGGCGGCGAGGGCTGTGGCCACCGGCACAAGCGCGAGGTTCACCGGGTAGTTCCACGGCGCCATCACGCCGACGACGCCGAGGGGCTGCGGCTGCACCCACGCCGAGGCCAGCAGCATCTTCGCGGGGACCCACCTGCGCTTGGGGCGCATGAGCCCTGGGAGCTTGCGGCGCAGGTAAGCGACGCTCTCCAAGGTGACGACGACGTCGGCCAGCTCGGCCTCGTGGCGCGATCGCCCCCCGAAGTCGGCGTCCATCGCTTGAAGAAGCGCGGCGCGGTGCTTGTGCACGCTGCGCGTGAGCGCGTCGAGGTGCGCGCGTCGCTCAGCGAGGGTGGGGGCGGGCGCAGCGCGGAACGCAACGTTCTGGGCGTCGAAGGCGGCGCGGAGGTCGGTTGGGGTCGGGTCGGTCAGCATAGGACAGTATCCCATGGGGTGACAGCGAGCGCCAGACGGGTGACAGGGGGCGCACTACCCGGGAGCCCGCATGTCTAGCGCCCTCGACGCTGTTCTCCGCCCTCGCTCGGTCGCCGTCATTGGCGCCAGCCGCACCCCTGGCACCATCGGTCACGAGATCGTGCGCAACCTCATCGCTTACGGCTTTGAAGGCCCGGTTTACCCCGTCAACCCGAAGAGCACGCACGCGCACTCGCTCAAGACCTGGCCGGACATCGAGGCCATCACCGATCCGGTGGACCTCGCCGTCATCGTGGTCCCCAAGGAGCACGTGCTCGGCGTGGTCGAGGCCTGCGCGCGCAAGGGCGTGAAGGGCGTCGTCGTCATCACCGCCGGCTTCCGCGAGGTGAGCGCCGAGGGGCGCGCGCTCGAGGACCGCATCACGCAGGTCATCCGCGACAACGGCATGCGCATGATCGGCCCGAACTGTATGGGCGTCATCAACTCCGACCCCGCGGTCAGCCTCGACGCGTCGTTTGGCACGACGCTGCCGATGGTGGGGCGCGCGGCCTTCGCGAGCCAGTCGGGCGCCCTGGGCGAGGTCATCCTCGCGCAAGCGAACGAGGTCGGCCTCGGCATCAGCCAGTTCGTGTCGCTCGGCAACAAAGCGGACGTCTCGGGCAACGACCTGCTCGAGTGGTGGGCCGAGGACGAGCAGACGCAGGTCATCCTGCTGTACCTGGAGTCCTTCGGAAACCCCGTCAAGTTCGGCCGCATCGCGCGCAAGGTCACGCGCACGAACGGCAAGCCCATCCTCGTCGTCAAGTCGGGGCGCACGCGCCAGGGCGCGCTCGCGGCGAGCTCGCACACGGGGGCGCTCGCCGGCGGCGATCAGGCGGTCAGCAGCTTGCTGGCGGACTGTGGCGTCGAGCGCTGCAACACGGTCGGTCAGCTCTTCGACCTCGCCCTCGGCTTCTGCAATCAGCCGCTCCCCGCCGGGCGTCGCGTCGCCGTGCTCACCAACTCGGGCGGCCCGGGCATCATGGCCACCGACGCGCTGGTGCACTTCGGCCTCGACATCTCGGAGCTGGAGGGCGCCACCGGTGCGGCGCTGCGCGAGCGACTTCACCCGGAGGCCTCGGTGCGCAACCCCGTCGACATGATCGCGTCGGCCGGCCCCGAGAACTACCGCGCGAGCGCCGAGGCGCTGCTCGCCGACCCCACCGTCGACGCGCTGCTCGTGCTCTTCGTGAGCCCGGTCATCGCCGACCCACCCGCAGTGGCGCGCGGCATCGTGAGCGGCGTTCAAGCTGGCTTAGCGCGCGCTGGTGTCAAGAAGCCTGTTCTGGCCTGCTTTATGGGGCGCCAGCAGGGCGATGAAGGCGTCGCGATCCTCGCAGAAGCGGGCATCCCGAACTACCGCTTCCCGGAGACGGCGGCGTACACGCTCGCGGCGATGTCGCGCTTCCGCACGTGGCGCGACCAGCCTGAGGGCGTCGTTCGCAAGGCGAAGGTGGACCGCGACCGCGCGGCGAAGGCGCTCAAGAGCTGCCGCGCCGCGAAGCGCGAGTGGCTGAACGCCGACGAGGCCCGCGACGTGCTCACCGCCTACGGCATCCCCACGGCGCCGGCGGAGCGCGTCTCCACCCCGGAGCAGGCCGCGGCCTTCGCCGAGCGGGTCGGCTACCCGGTGGTGCTCAAGATCGACCACGAGGCCGTCATCCACAAGTCGGACGTCGGCGGTGTGCAGGTCGACCTGCGCTCCGAGCGCGAGATTAAGGGCGCCTTCTGGGAGATTCAGCAGCGCTTGGGGCAGGCTGGCTTCAACATCCCAACGTCCGAGCTGCGCTTCTTGGTGCAGAAGATGATCACGACCGGCCGCGAGACGATCCTCGGCGCGGTCCAGGACCCGATGGTCGGACACCTGCTCATGTTCGGCCTCGGAGGAGTCTTTGTCGAGCTCATGAAGGACGTGGTCTTCCGCGTTCACCCGCTCACAGACAGCGCCGCCTACGCGATGGTGCGCACGGTGAAGGGCTTCCCGCTCCTCGCCGGCTACCGCGGCGAGAAGCCGGGCGACGTGGCCTGCGTCGAGGACGTGCTCCAACGCATCAGCCAGCTGGTGGGCGACTTCCCTGAGGTCGCAGAGATGGACCTCAACCCCTTCCTGGTCCTCCCTGAAGGCCAAGGCGGCGTCGCGGTCGACGCGCGGCTCAGGGTGCGCGCCGACTGACGGCTGTCGCGACGGGCCCCTCGAGCGTCGGCCGCCTGAGGGTCGGCGGCTAGATGGCCTCGCCGCCTTGCTCGTTGTTGCTGATGCGGATGACTTGTTCGAGCGGCAGGACGAAGATCTTGCCGTCGCCGGACTGGCCTTCGCCGTGGCGGGCGCCGGCGAGGATGGCGTCGATGGTGGGCTGGACGAAGGCGTCGTTGACGGCGATCTCCAGGCGGACTTTGGGGAAGAGGTCGGGGGTGACGACGGAGCCGCGGTAGAGCTCGGTGTCCTCGTGGCGGCCGTGGCCGGTGCAGCGGCTGACGGTCAGGCGCGTGATCTCGTTGGCGGTGAGGGCCTGGCGGACCTCCTCCAGGCGGTCGGGCTGAATGACCGCGACGATCATCTTCATGGGGATCTCCTTGCGCTTAGTTGAGATTGAGCAGGCCGTAGCCGTGCTCGCCGTGAAGCTCGTGGTCCATGCCAGCGCCCTCTTCGGTCGTGGACATGCGCAAGCCGATCAGCTTCTCGACGACGACGAGCAGGACGAAGGTCATGAGCGCCGAGTAGCTCATGGACACGAGGATGCCCTCGACCTGAAACCAGAGCTGGTGGAGCAGCTCGTGGCGTCCGGGCTGGGGGCGCAAGAAGAAGGTGAGGCCGATGCCGCCGACGATGCCGCCGACGCCGTGGATGCCGAACACGTCGAGGGTGTCGTCGTAGCCGAGGCGGGTCTTGAGCTGGACCGCGAAGTAGCAGGTGACGGCGGCGATGGCGCCGAGGGCGATGGCGCCGGTGGGCAGCACGTCGCCCGCGGCGGGGGTGATGGCGACGAGGCCTGCGAGGATGCCGGAGACCATGCCGAGGCTGGTAGCCTTGCGGTGTACGACGCCCTCGACCGCGAGCCAAGCGAGGGCGCCGGTGGCGGCGGCGATCTGCGTGACGGCGAGCGCTTGTGCCGTTTGGAGGCCGGAGCTGACGGCGCTGCCCGCGTTGAAACCGAACCAGCCAACCCACAACAAGCCGGCGCCCATGAGCGTCATGACGAGGTTGTTCGGGTGCATCGCGCTGCGGGGGTAGCCCTTGCGTGGCCCCAGGTAGAAGGCGGCGACGAGGCCCGCGGTGCCAGCGGAGATGTGGATGACGGTGCCGCCGGCGAAGTCGATGGCGTGCCCGGTCAAGAAGCCGCCGCCCCAGATCCAGTGCGCGAGCGGGTTGTAGACGAGCACGCTCCACAGGGCGATGAAGGCGCAGTAGCCAGCAAAACGCACGCGCTCAGCGAAGGCGCCCGCGATGAGCGCGGGGGTGATGATGGCGAACTTGCCCTGGAACATCACGAAGACGTACTCGGGGATGCCGCTCGGCATCACGGACTGATCGATGCCGCGCAGCAGCACGAAGTCGGAGCGCCAGCCGCACCAGCCGTGGGTGTCGCCGAAGGCCATGCTGTAGCCCACGACGGACCACAGCACGCCGATGATCGCCATCGCGGCGAAGCTGTGCATCATGGTGCCGACGACGTTCTTGGTGCGCACGAGGCCGCCGTAGAACATGGCGAGGCCCGGCACCATGAGCAGCACGAGGGCCGTGGAGACGAGCATCCAGGCGGTGGTGCCGGTGTCGATGGCGGGCACCTCCTCGGCGAGAGCGGGGCTAGCGAGGGCCAGCCCTGTGAGCGCGGCGAGGGCGCGCAGCGAGACCTGCTTCATGGAGCACTCCGGCGTCGGTCCCGGCCCCGTTAGTGGGGTCCAGGCGGACGTCCGGCTTCTTTCACGATTCGGCCCCGCGCGCAATGGCGTGAGCGCAGCGCTAGGACGCGAGCACGCGAGCGAGCAGCGCGCCCTCGGTCCCAGCGTTGACGAGCTCGGGCCAGTCTCGGGTGAGCGGCTCCCCGGCCTCTGCCGCGTCGAGCAGCGTGAGGGCGCGCCTGGCGATCGCTGAGACGTCGTTCTGGAGCCACTGAGCGGCCTTGAGCACCGCTCGGCGGCGGCTGCCCTTGCGCCGCGTGTGGCCGAGCAGCACGAGGGCGACTAGCGCGGCGGCGGTGCGCGCGGTGTCGCGGCCGTAGCTGCCGTCGGCGTCTTGGCTGAGGGCCAGCTGCAGGCCGGGCTCGGAGGGGGCTGGCGGCGCGGGGATGGCGCGCGGTGCTGCCTGCTTGGACATGGGGGGACGCGGCGCGGGCGGCGGCGGCGCGGACGGCGGCGGCACGAAGGGCGCCGACGCCCTCATCGGGCTGGGGCTCGCCTCGGCGCGGGAGGAGTCGACCCAGCCCTCGGGGAGCTCGGCGGGCTGCACGACCTCGACCAGCTCGCCGCCGACGGTCTTGCTGCGATCGACCGCGACGAAGGCGGTGAAGCGCGAGGCGATGCCATAGGCGAGGGCGACCTCCAGCAGCGCGGGGCGGAGCGCCTCCTCCTCGAAGGGCTTGAGCACGAGCCGATCCTCGAGGGCCGCGACGCGATCGCGACCCCACAGCGCGCCCAGGGCGAGCTCGGTCCGCGCCGGGGTGACCTCGTAGCGCACCTCGCCGTCGACGCCGCGCCCAACCACCGTCAGCGGGCCGTCGCCTTCGACGAGGATCGACGCCGCGCGCCCGGTGAACAGGGCCTCGCGGGTGAGGCGCGCCGCTTGACGGCCCTCGACGTGGACGTCATCCAAGATGGGGCTGCCGAAGCGCGCCTCGAGGTTGGCCATCGCCCCCTCGATGTCGTCGCTCGGCGTCGCGAGCTCGCAGGTGCCACCGCCGACCCGCGCGAGCCGCTTGAGCAGCGCGCCGTTGACCGCCGTGTCGATGCCGAAGGTGAAGAAGCGCCCAACGCCTCGGCGGTTCGCGACCGCCGCCGTGAGCTCCGCCTCGTTCCACGCTTGGCCGTCGGTGATGAAGAGCACGGTGCGCACGCGCCCCTCGGGGGTGTCGCCGGCGAGGGCGGCCTGAATAGCGGGCAGCATCTTGGTGCCGCCTCGCGCCTCTAGCGCCGCGACCCAGCGCTCGGCGCGCGAGAGCGCGCTCTGGTTGTAGCGGCAAAAGTCGTTCTCGAAGCGCTCGAGCTTGTCGTCGAAGGCGATGAGCATGAACCGATCGCCCGGCATGAGCCCGTGCAGCGCCGCGGTGAGCGCCTGCTGTGCCGCGCGCATCTTGGCGCCGCCCATGGAGCCTGAGATGTCGACGACGAACACGGCATCGCGTGGCAGCGCGGCTGGCATCGATCGCGTCGGCGGCTCAACCACCACGAGCGTATGCTGACCGTCGGTCCAGCCGCGCGCGACGACGGGCTCGGCCTCGCCGGTGCTGAAGCTGAGCGCGAAGTCCTTGTTGAGCGTGGTGCTCGGCGACGGGGCGACGCGAACGCCGTCGTCGTCGAGGTCCACCTGAAAGGCGTGCTGGGAACAGGCGAGCTGGCGAACCGGTCCGGCGACGCTCACCTCAAGGTCGAGCAGCGTGCCGCCGTTCAGGCGCAGCGGCGGCTGGAGCCGGTCCGCGTCGGGCACGTGATCGGTAGCGGGCAGGGCGCTCGGGCCGTCGTGCCCGATGGGCGTGCCGGGGAGGTACCGCTGCGGGATGACCGTCGGGAAGCGCCAGTGGTAGCGGCCGTCGGCCTTGTCCAGGCGCTCCACGACCACGATGCGCGCGGTCACGTCGGCGCCGGGCGGGATGCGCGTGACGCGCAGCGTGTGCACGTCGGCTCGCTCGGCGGTGAGCAGCGCGGCGGTGTGGCCCTGCTCGCGCGCCTCGTGAAAGATCGCCTCGGCGGCGGCCCGCTCGCGGCACTCCGCGCGCACCGTGACGTCGCCCGAGCGCAGCTCCAGCTCGACCACCGCGCCGTCCTCGGGGAGGGGGAAGAGGTGGATGGCCTCGATGGGTCCCGCGTGCGGGTTGTGAAAGCGCTGCTCGATGACGGTGCGGCAGCAGTCGCCCGCGATGACCGCGCGCACGGTGATGGCCGCGAGGGGCAGCGGCTTGCGCTCGCCGTCGATCAACGCGAGCAGCGCGCCGAGGCCCTCGGGGTGGGGCGTGGCGATGAGCTCCGGGCTGGCGGCGAGCGAGACGGCGTGCTTCATGAGGTCCTCCGTGCGCTCTTGAGCGCGTCGGTGAGCTGCTGGATGAGGGCTTGGGGGTCGGCGACGAGCTGAGGATCGATGGTGAGGTTGACGCCCGGCTGGAGCTGCACCGCGACGAGCGCGTGGGCGGTCGCCGGAGGCGTGGGCGGCGCTCCGATCGCGCTGAGCGCGGCGGCTTCGAGGTCGGGGAAGGGCACGCCCGCAAAGGCCTCTTGCACCCTAGCGAGCGGGTAGCCTTGCCCCTGAAGCAGCTTCACCGACACGACCTGCACGAGGTGTCGCCAGCCGTAGACGGCGCTGCGCCCGTCGTAGCGCAGCGGCTTCTCCACGAGGCCGAGCGACTGGTAGTAGCGCACGATGCGCGCATCGGGGTGGGCGCTCACCCGCTGATCCGCGGCGGTAGCGCCAACGCGCTCGACCCACGAGGTCGCCGCGGCGACGAGCTGGTCAAGGGAGAAGGTCTGGTCGCGATCGGGCGGTGGGCTCATGCGATTACTGTCACTTATGACCGTAATCACTGTCAATAACTTTGGGCTACTTCAGCCCGTGCACGTTGCCAAAGCAGCAGGCGCCTTGGGGATTGGACCGGTCACAGCGGTCTTCACCAGCGGCGCACCGCGCCAATGCTGTCAGCGATGGGGTCGCTGCCATCCGGGCCTCGCGCGACGAGGAGCTGGGCGGCGTCGTGCCCAAAGCAGTTGTTCGGTCGAGGGGGTGGGGCGCAGCAGTCCATAGGGAGCGCTATCGCGATTGGCGGGCGCTGCCTTGGGGCCCACAGCGAGCTAGAGGCACCCCATGCGCTACGAAGGCAAGCTCTTCCGTCCGCCCTCCGAGGCCGACGCCTACATTGTCCAGGCCACCCTCGGGTGCTCCTGGAACCACTGCACCTACTGCGACATGTACCGCGACAAGCGGTACCGCGTGCGCGAGCTGCGTGAGACGCTGGTGGACGTGGACACGGCGTCGGCGGTCGCGGGCGATCGCATCACCAAGGTCTTCGTCGCGGACGGCGACGCCCTCGCGATGCCGATGGAACACTGGGAGCCGCTGCTCGCGGCGACACGGCTCGGCTTTCCGCGCCTCAAGCGCGTGTCCTGCTACGCGTCGGCGGCCAACGTGCTGGAGAAGGGCGTCGAGGCGCTCACGACCTTAGCGAGCGCGGGGCTGACGCGCTTGTACATCGGCCCCGAGAGCGGCGATGACGCGACGCTCAAGGCGATCGCCAAGGGGAACACGCACGCAGAGCACGTCGAGGCCGCGCGCCTCGCGCACGCGGCGGGCATGGAGCTGTCGGTGATCTTTTTGCTGGGCGCCGGCGGCGTCGCGCGCAGCGCCGAGCACGCGCGCGCGTCGGCGGCGCTGCTTACGGCGATGAACCCGGCCTACGCGGCGGCGCTGACGCTCACGGTCATCCCGGGGACGCCGCAGGCCAAGCTGCAAGCGACCGGCCGCTTCGAGTTGCCCGACCAAGCGGGGCTCTTTCACGAGCTGCGCACGCTCGTCGCCCAGGCCAAGCCCACGCGCTGCGTGTTTCGCACGAACCACGCGAGCAACTACCTGCCGATCGCGGGCTCGCTCCCGCAGGACAACGCGCGCATCGTCGCGACGATCGACGCCGCGCTTGATGGCCGCGTGCGGCTGCGCCCCGAGTGGCAGCGCGGGCTCTAAGGGCTCGACGCGCCATTGGTTGACATGCCAACATTGCGCCTAAGGAAACTTCGAGCTATGCTCGTTGCGCGCAGGGCGAACGCGTGTCGTCCGCCGGAGGTCCTATGTCACAAGTCACCCTCAACACCATCCTGTTCATGGGGCTCTCGGTCGCGATCGTCGGCCTGAGCTTCGTCGCCTGAGCAAAGAAGCTCCTGCGGCGTTCGTGCCGCTAGGAGCTTGGGTAGCGTCAGCAGCCTGGCGCTACTTGGGCTCTTCTTTCACCGAGCAAGCGGCTGCACCGGCGGCGCTGACGCACAGCAGCTCGGCCTGCGTGGAGTCGAGGCCTGCGCTGCGGCGGTACTCGATCCATTCGCGCGCGAAGGTCTTGGTGCGCACTCGAGCGTCGTCCGCGAGCTCCTTCTGCCCCGACTCCGTGGCGCCTTGCCAGATCTTGGCGGCGGCGAGCGCGCGCACCTTCATGAGCTGCGACACGCGCTTGACGTAGGTGTCGCCGCTCCAGACGTCCTTGCGCTCGAGCGCGACCTCGGACCAGTGGATGGCGTCGTCGTACTTGGGGGAGAGCGGGCGATTGTATAGGTAAAAGCTATATAGATACGCGACGTCGGGATCCGACTGGTCGATTTCGCGCAGGTGGCGCTCCACCAAGCCCGACCACATGAAGGTGTCGTAGGCATAGGCGTTCACCAGCAAGACGCGCGAGATCTTGCCCTTCACCGTCTGCTCTTTCGTCCTGGAGAGGTTCTTCTCCAGACAGTCTTGCTGCTCTCGGGTGAGCGACCCGATCCCCGCTGGCTTCTCAAGCTCTTGGAGCAGGGCGGGCTGGTCCGCGTAGTCCTGGCATGTCCAGCCGTCACCCGCTCGCGCGGCTGGAGAGGTGAGGAGCAGGGCGAGTCCGAGCACGAACATGAGCACTCCCTTGAGGCATCAAGCGCTAGCCTACCTCAGGGAGCGCCCCGAGAAACAATCAGAATCGCAAGCGAGCCTGCTGGGCGACCATTTCGACGAAGTCTGACGTGGTCATGGTGCCGGGGTCCTCGCCGTCGCGCGCGCGCACGGACACGGTGCCCTCTTCCGCTTCGCGCTCGCCGATGACCGCGAGGAAGGGGATGCGCTTGGGGTGAGCCATGCGGATCTTGTACCCAATCTTCTGGTCGCCGTCGTCGAAGGTGGCCTGAACGCCAGCGGCTTTGAGCGCTGCGAGCACGGTAGCGCCGTGCTCAGCGGACTTCTCCGACACGGTCATGACGCGCACCTGCTCGGGCGACAGCCACACGGGGAAGTTGCCGCCGTAGTGCTCGATGAGGATGCCGATGAAGCGCTCGAAGGAGCCGAACACGGCGCGGTGAATGACCACCGGGCGGTGCGCCTCGTTGTCGGCGCCCACGTAGGACAGGTCAAAGCGGATCGGCAGCTGGTAGTCGAGCTGAATGGTCGCGCACTGGTGCGGGCGGCCAAGGGCGTCGATGATGTCGAAGTCGATCTTGGGGCCGTAGAAGGCGCCGTCGCCCTCGTTCACGGTGTACTCGACCCCGCGCGCGTCGATCGCGGCGCGGAGGGCCCCCTCGGCGCGATCCCACAGGGCGTCGTCGCCGAGCTTGTCGGCGGGGCGCGTGGAGAGCTTGACCTTCACGCCCAGGTCGAAGGCGGAGTAGACGCGATCGACGAGCTCAAGCAGGCGCTGCACCTCGTCGGCGACCTGCTCCTCGGCGCAGAACAGGTGCGCGTCGTCCTGGCTGAACTGGCGCACGCGGGTGAGGCCAGAGAGCGCCCCCGACAGCTCGTTGCGGTGGAGCACGCCTTGGTCGTGAATGCGCATCGGGAGCTCGCGGTAGCTGCGCTTGCGGCTGCCGAAGATGAGCATGTGGCAGGGGCAGTTCATGGGCTTGAGGCCCATGTGGCGCCCGGCCTCTGCGGGATCGACCGCGTTGGGGTGCTCGTGAAAGTGGAAGAGGTTCTCCTGGTAGTGATCCCAGTGGCCGGACGTCTCCCAGAGCGCCTTGTCGAAGATGAGCGGCGTGCGCACGACGTCGTAGCCCTCGGTGTCGAGGAGGTCGCGCATACGCGCCGCGAGGCGGTTGTAGAGCCACTCGCCGCGGGGGAGCCAGAAGGCGGCGCCCGGCGCGTAGTCGTGGAACATAAAGAGCTCAAGCTCCTTGCCTAGACGGCGGTGGTCGCGGCGCTTCGCCTCTTCCAACCGGAACATATAGGAGTCGAGCTGCTCCTTGGACGGCCAAACCGTCCCGTAGATGCGCTGAAGCTGCGGGCGCGTGGCGTCACCGCGCCAGTACGCGCCAGACACCTTCAGCAGCTTGAAGTGCTTGCATTGGCCCGTGCGCATCACGTGGGGGCCGCGGCAGAGGTCGAGGAACTCGGGGTCCTCTTCCTTCTTGGGCGGGTTGCGGTAGATGGTGACGGTCTCGTCGGCGATGCCTTCAATGAGCTCGAGCTTGAACTGCTGCCCGCGCTCACCAAACCACGCGCGCGCCGTGTCTTTGCCCCATTCTTCGCGGACAAAGGACTGATTGTCCTTCACGATGCGCTTCATCTCGGCCTCGATGCGCTCGAGGTCGTCCTCGGAGAGCGGCGCCGGCAGGTCGAGGTCGTAGTAGAAGCCCTCGGTGATGGACGGGCCGATCGCGAAGCTGGTGGTTGGCCACAGGCGCAGCACGGCTTGGGCCATGACGTGAGCGGTGGAGTGCTGCAGGCAGTGCAGGCGCCATGCGTCTTCCGACTCGAAGGCGGCGCGGCCGAGCTCGTGGTCTTCCATGGACGAATCCTCCCGAAATCTCGCGGTGCGAGGGCGTTGCGCTCTATGCGATTGGGTGCGATATGACGAATGACGACTGCGTAGTGGTAGCTGTAGGCCGGTGGCGTCAGCAACCCTCACGCGTGAGAGGTCTTGGGATGCGGATCGTAACTGTCGGCGTGTTGTGTGGGCTGGTGACGGGCTGTGTGGTCCCGCCGGGTCTGCACATGCAGCAGGCGGCGATCCTGCGCGGTGTACCGGTCGTTCCTGCGGTCATCGACGGCGTGGAGACGCTGTGCGTCATCGACACCAGCACCCCCGCGCTCTTCTTGTCGACGCGCTTCGGCGGCGTGCCGTGGACCGGCTTGGGCCAGCCCGACGTGCGCGAGTTCCAGAGCCTCGTCGTCGCCAACTGGCAGTTCTCGGGCGGCGCGCTCACGGCATCAGACGCCGTGTTTGACGATTGGCGCGCTCGTCTCGGCTTGGATGGCGTCGACTGTTGGCTCGGCACGGGCCTGCTGGGCTCGATGCAGCTCACGGTCGACTACGCGGGGGGCTACGTCGAGCTCGCCGAGGCGGGGGTGCGACCCTTCACGCCGGGCGGGCTCACGGGCGAGGTGATCGACGTGGACACCTTCGCCTCCGACGGCCGCCTGCTCGGGGTGCTCTCCTTCGACGATCTCGACGGGATCGCGCTCCTCGACACGGGGGCGTCGCTGGTGCGCATGGAGCAGGCGGCCTACGACGACCTGAGCGATCCGCCCGAGGTGTACGGCGAGCCGGGAGCGCGCGGGCGCTTGGAGACCATGGGCGTCGGCCAGGACCTGGTCCAGGACGTGCTCTTCGAGGTGCGCGACGACGGCCGCTTGCCGCGCTTGGCCGACGATCTTGGCCTGCGGGTTGATGGCAGCGCAGGCGCTACCTTCCTCGCGGGCTACGCGGTGACCTTCGACTTCCCCGGGGAGCGCGTCACGCTGCGCCCCTACGAGCCGAGCGTGCGCACCTCGGTGCTCGCGGCCTTGGACGCCGAGCTCGCGGTTCCCTAGCTCATCGCCATGACGAGCTCGGCGATCGCCGTCGCGGCGAGCGGGATGGTGAGGTTGTCGTCCAAGCGCCCGCTCAGCTGCTCGGCGAGCGCTCCTGCGGCGCCCGCGGCGGCCGCCATGGTGAAGCAGGTCTGCGCGCCAAGATCGTCGTAGAACAGCCATAAATAGGCACCAGCGACGCCAGCGCAGGCCAGCACGAAGGCGAGGCTGCCTTCGAGGGAGCGACCGTTGCGGAAGCGCACGCGCCCCCAGCGCTTGCCCACCAGGGCCGCCGCGGGGTCGCCTGCGGCGAGGCAGAGCAGCCCGACGACGCCCCATCGGGTAGGCGAGAGCCACGCGAGGAGCCACACCGCGCCGGCGTACCAGGTGGCGCTGTTGACGTGCGTCGCCTCGTGCGGGTGAGCGACGGGCGCGAACAGGCGCATTAAAACACTGTTGACGCGTGGAGACCGCCGGCGGCTGGTCTCCATGAGCACCGCCGCGCACAGGGCGAGGGTCGCCAAGACGCGCGCCCACGCGGGGGTGAGCGCGTACTCAAAGGCGATCACAGCGCCGAGCCCCATCGCGAAGTGGAAGCTGTTGCGCGTGAGGTTGCGCGGGCGCTGGTCCGGTACGGCTGGCGATGCGAGCGACGTCGGGGGCTCCAAACGAGGCGCCCAGCGCGCGCGCGCGGGACGACGAAGGGCTAACCGCACCGCGGGGTGTACGCATCGGTGTGGCGGGACGTGGTGATTGAAGGTGCGTGCTGTGTGGCCATGCGCTAACCTCGCTCCATGCGACTCCTCTTTGTGTTGGCCCTCGTCTTCACTGCGCACGCGCAGGATCCCGCTTGTCCCGAAGGTGGCGACTGCTCGCCCCCCGAACCGACGACAGGGAGAGCAGCGCCGCTCGCGCCTGCCGACGCCGTGCTCGACACAGCGACCCGGCTGCTCGCGCTTGGGCGCTACAACGAGACCCTTGAGATCGCGCTCCCGGCGATCAGCACCTACCCTGCGCGGGCGGCGTCCTTCGACGCGATCGCCAGGATCGCGGCGGATCAGCTCGCTCGCGGTCGCGGCGAGGTCGTTCCGGCGAGCGGCGTCGCCGTCGGCGCGCCAGCGTCGGTCGCCACGCCAGACCCCGCCGCGCCTGGAGCTCCAGACGCGCGCTACCTGCCGCCCGAACTGCCGGCGTATCTTCGCAAAGATCGCCCCAATCGCGCGGATGACTCGCACGACTTCCGCTACGGCTTCGAGCTCGGCTCGCCCTCGGGCCTGCGCGGCGAATGGCACGCCAACGGCTCGGTCATCGACGGCGTCGGCTTGCGCGTAGGCGTGGGCCTGCTGTTCTACAGCGGCACCTACCTCTCACCGACGATCAACAGCTATCTGGACTTCCAGTCGCGCAACGACTGGCAGTTCGAGCTCTCCATCGGCACGGTCGTCTACTACGGCACGCCCTACGGCATGACGGGCATCGCCGCTCAGTACGACCCCGACAGCCCTTGGCAGGCCTCGTTTGGCCTGAACATCGGCGGCTACGGAATGGTGCACCCGGACGTCAGCGTCGCGTATATGTGGTAGGGGGGGGGGCTTAGCCGCCCGCCGAGCGAATCGCGGCGGCGACGTCGCCTTTCGCCATATAGGCCGCCGCCCGCAGCCGCGCGAGCTGCGGGTAGCGGGGGTCGCGGCGCTCGCCCTCGTTCAGCCAGCGAAGCGCGTCGTCGGCGGAGCCGCTGGTTCGCAGCAGCGCGTCGGCGAGCAGCGCGCAAGGCTCGGCCCCGGTGGTGGGGTCTGCCGCCGCCGCGGTGAGCGGGGCGAGGGCGCCGCTCCAGTCACCCAGCTCTGCGCGCGCCGCACCCACAGCGGCGAGCAAGCGGGTCGAGCTGGGGTCGTCGGCGAGCTGCGCGACGAGCAGCCGCTCCGCCTCGGCGGCGGATCCTTGGGCGATGAGCGCGCGCCCCAGCAAGTACGGCGCGTCCGGCGTTCGCGCGTCACGCCGCAGGGTCTCCCGCAGATCGGCGACGGCGCCGTCGGCGTCCCCAAGGGACAAGCGGCACGCGCCGCGCAGCAGGTACAAGGCTGAGGCCTGCGGCGCGACGGCGATGGCTCCGTTCGCGAGGGCGAGCGCGGCCGCCACGTCGCCCGAGCGGCGCACGGTCTCGATGCGCACGGCGAGGGCGGGCGCGTAGTCCGGCGCGAGGGCGAGGGCGCGCTCGATGTGCCCCTTCGCAGCATCAATTTGGCCGAGATCGACCTCAAGCTGCGCGACGCGCGCGAGCAGCTGCACGTCGGCCGGGGACTCGTCCAGCAGCGGGCCGAGCAGCTCCAGCGCGTGGGCGGGCTCGCCGCCGCGCTCGTAGGCGAGGGCGACCAGCGTGCGCGCGCCCATCGCCTTGGGCCAGCGCGCCAAGAAGCCCTCGAGGAGCGCGGCGCCTTCTAGCGGCGGGCGTCGACGGGCGTCGTCGATGATCTGCTCGAGCTCGGCTTGGAGGTTGGGGGCGTCCTTGGGGTCGGGCAGCGCGTCGAAGCGCGCGCCTTCGGGCACCGCCGTGGGGCCGGAGAGGTATCCGAGCGCGGCGAGGGCGGAGGCGACCTCGGCGTCGGTCGCTCCGCGGGCGGACGGCGCTATCACGCGCTTGGTGAGCGCTTCCTTGAGGGTCGCGACCACGTCGGGGTGCTCGCTCGCGACGTTGTGGAGCTCGCTCGGGTCTGCGCGCCAGTCGTAGAGCTCCTCGCGGGGGGCGAGGATGTAGCGCCAGCGAGGCGTTTGCAGGGCGCGGAGCTCCGCGAAGCCGAACTGGTGGCGTGGGTACCAGGTCTCGGCGTAGCGGGGCCGCAGGTCGGGCGCCGCGAGCAGGTTCGCGCCGTCGAGCGCGCCGTCCGCGGGAAGGCCCGCCAAGGCGAGGAGCGTGGGCGCGAGGTCGACGACGGACACCGGGTCGGCGAGCACGGTGCCTGGCGCAATGCCAGGGCCAGCGAGCGCGAGCGGGACGCGGGTGGTGCTGCGGTACAGCAGCTGTCCGTGCGCTTGCTCGCCGTGGTCGCCGTTGCTCTCGCCGTGGTCACCGAGCACAGCGACGGTGAGCTGCCCCGCGCGCCCGAGGCCGTTGAGCTCGTCGAGCAGGCGCTGCACCTGCGCGTCCGCGGTCGCGACGGCGCTGACGTAGGCGCCGTCGAACGGATCGCGCTGCGGCGGGTCGATGTGGAAGGGGCGGTGCGCGTCGTAGAGGTGAACCCAGAGGAAGGCGTCGTCCTGCGGGCCGAGCGTGTGCAGCCAGGCGCTCGCTTTGTCGACGACCTCGCGCGAGGGCCAGCTCGCGACGGTCATGATGGCGTCGGGCTGCCCGGTCAGATCGAAGTCGTCGCGGTAGACCTCAAAGCCTTGGGCGGTGCCGAACAGCTCCTCCAAGACGATCGCCGAGACAAAGGCGCCCGTCCGCCAGCCGCCGGCCGCGAAGCGCTCCGCGAGCGTCGTCTGCGCCTCATCGAGCCGAAAGCCGCTGTTGTCGCGCACACCGTGGTGATCGGGGGTGAGCCCCGTCAGGATGGAGCTGTGCGCGGGCAGGGTGAGCGGCGTGACCGTCTGCGCCTCCATCGCGAGCAGCCCGCGAGCGGCGAGGGCGTCAAACGCGGGCGAAGGCGAGGGGCTCGCGCCGTACGCGCCGAGCACGTCTGCGCGCGTGGTGTCGAGGGTCACCAGCAGCACGGTGCGCCCGATCGGAGCCGGAGCGCTGGGAGGAGCCGTGTAGCAGGCGAACAGCAGCGCGAGCGCGAGCACTCAGTCCTTGTCCTCGGAGAACTCTTCCAAGAAGAAGGTGGGCATGGCCTCGATTTGATCGAGCCCGCGGGGCGAGGGGGGCTGGCTCTGCGCGATGGTCACGTCTTCGAAGAGGCTTACGTCGAGCTCGTCAGACAGCGCGCCGCCGTAGATAACAGCGGCCTCGGCGGCCAGACGGGTGACAAGGAAGCGGTAGGGGCGGCGCAGGCCCGAGAACGGGGCGATCGCCTGCTCGATGCGCTCCAGGTGCGGCAGCGTGGAGACGGCGGCGCGGTCGAGCACGGCGGCGACGCGCGCTTGCATCAGGCTGACCTCGGGGAGCTCGCAGCCGGATAGCGCCCCGAGGCGCTCGCAGGCGGTGGCGCCCTCGGCTTCGCAGCGGGCCTGCACCAAGCGGCCGTCCCAGTCGTCAATCTGGTCGGAGAAGGGCAGCACCACGTCCTCGGCGGCGAGGAACATCAGCAAGGCGCGCCCGGCGGGGAGCGTACGTAGCTCGCCGAGCTTGGCGGTGGCGTCGCCCGGGAAGAGCAGCTCCGCCAAGAGCGCGACCGCGAGCGCCTTGGCGGCGAGATCCGCGCTGGTGAGGTCGTCGAGGGCGGCGGCGATGGCCGGCACTGGGATGAGCGCTGGCGCCGCGAGCCAGGCCGCGGCTTGCTGCATGGAGCGGGGATCGTCGGGAGCAGCGACGGTGCGGGCAGCCTCTGCGAGGGACGCGTAGGGACGGATCGGCGGAGCGCCTGGCAGCGCCGTGAGCATGGCTTTGACCAGCTCGGCGCTGTCCGGGTGCAACGCGTTGCGGCTGAGCTGGCTCAGCGTCCATGTCGCGGCGTCGGTGTGATCGAGGCTCTGCACGCGCTCCCCCTTCATCGCCATCATAGCGTGTGGGGGAATGGCGTCGCTCACCAAGCGCCGCGAAGTGCGAGGCCGCCGCGATCGATGCGCCCGGCGTAGCGCCCGTTCGTGTGGGGGAAGCGGTAGCCCTCGGGCGCTTGTGCGCTGGTGTCGAGCGTGGCCCAGTAGGCGCTGTGCGTAGTGGCCCTAGGTTGTAAGACGCTGTGTGTGAATGAAAAGCCAAGATCGACGTGGGGCATGACGTGCACCTGCGCGAAGCCGGTCGCGAGCAGCGTGTCCGTGTCGAAGCTGTTCGGGGACAACATCTCGGTGGGGATGGCGTGGTGATCGAAGAGACCTCGAACGCCGACGATCCAAATGTCACTCACTCGGGCGCGCGCGTCGCCGCCGGCCCACCATGTGTCGCGAAGGCCGCGCGCGATGACGTCGTGCTGCCCAAGCAGCGCCGCCGTGGCCTGACGATCCTCGGGGCGGGTGAGCAGCACGCCGTCGGGGTCGACGTTGATCGTGATGGCGACCTGATCGTAGGCGGACCACCCCGTGATCCCGCCGAGCGCCTCGAGTGACGCCTCGCGCAGGTCCCCGGTGGGCGCCCAGCGAAGGCTACCCATCACGCGGTAGGGCAGGCGGTAGGTGACCTGCGCGGTGGCGGGCACGTCGACGTCGCACAGGCCCAAGAGCTGCGTGCCAAAGCGACCTTGCACGTCCTGCTGCGGCGGGCAGCCGAAGCGCAGCGAGGCCGGTCCCCATGGGCTCACCGTGGTGCCCGCGACCCAGCTCAGCCCGAGGGCGAAGCGCTTGCCTGGCTGCACATGCAACCCGAGCGCGCCGGTGGCGGAGACCGATAGAAGCTTGAGGTCGATGGTAGCGCCGTAGTCGGGATCCTCGATGTCCGCGTCGGTGTAGAGGTCGCAGTAGCCGCGCGCGCACAGCTCCGTGTCGAGGGCGGTGAGGATCTCCTTGTCCGTGGTGGCGGCGTAGCGCGCGACGATGAAGTGACCGGCGGCGCCGACGCTGATGCCGCCTGGCAGCTCGAGGGCGAGGGCGCCGCTGCTAAAGAGGTTCGTGACCGAGCCCCTGCGCACGGCGTAGCGCGCGGAGCCGTTCGGGCGGTCTGAGGCGCCGGTGCGGCCATAGGGCGCGAACACAGCGAAGCCCGCGCTGAGCCCGGTCCCGCCGAGCTGGGTGGTGGCACCCAAGAAGGGCACGAGGCCCGCGCCGCGGAGCACGTCCATGCCGCCGTTGACGGGATCGTCGCGATCGAACTGCACATAGCCTGAGGCGGGTGCGAGCTCGAAGGTCAGGCGCGTGCCGTCCTCGGAGGCGATGGCGCCGGGGTTGTACCAGACCGCCGCGGGCCCGCCGACGCCGGGGCTCCCCCACGGACCTCCCACCTCCAGCAGGTCAATGCCAGCGCCGAAGGCGACACTAGCGCCGAGGAGCGCGAAGATCACGGCGTGGTCAGGCTCAGCACGATGTCGGTGTCCGACTGGGAGGCGCTGCGGTGCACATCGACGCCGCCGATGGCGAGGCCGCGCACCTCCGGGAAGGGGACCTCGACGCCGGAGAAGGCGGCGAGCACGGCGTCGACGGGCACGACGACCTCGAGCATATTCGTGAGGGTCTCGGCGTCGATGGCGCCCCAGTCCGAGGCGCGCGCAGCGAGCTGCATTTCGGGCGAGCCGAGGGCGAGGGCGAGGCCTTGGCCACCCGAGGCTTGGAGCGCGTCGCTGACACCGACCGCGGAGGTGAGCGAGGCGGCCAGCTCGATGTGCTCGCCGAAGTTGCCCGAGGGCGTGTCGACGGCGAGGCCGAGCTCGCCGATCTGCGCTTGAAGGCCTTGGCGCTCGACGACGACCGGCGGGAGCACCGGGCGCACGTGGAGGGTGCCGTCGCCGATGAGGTTCGCGATCGGCTGCTCGCCGCCGAGCAGGTTGAGCGGGAGGTCCATGTCGAGCGAACCAGCCGACCAGGCCTGAAAGAGCAGCAGGTTCACGAGGCTGTCGGAGAGGCCGAGGGAGACGTCGCCAACGTGGTTGGCGGAGGGGGGCGCCGAGGCCCGCAAGAAGCCCGGGGCGCCGAGCGCGCCAGCGCCGGGGGTGGAGACGGCGACGTCCACCGAGGCCTCGATGCCATCCGGGGCGATGGTGAAGCTGCCGAAGGAGGCGTCGGCGGTGAGCTGTGAACCGAGGAGATTGAGCCCAAAGGACAGGTTCATGCTGCGGAGCGTGAGGGCGAGCTCCTGCGGCACGATGCTCGCGATCGCCTGCGGGAGCAGCTCGCGCAGCGCCGCGTCCATCACGTCGCCGACGAGCAGCTGGTCGAAGGGGGAGGGGAGACCTTGGGTGTGGAGCTGCAGGCCTTGAAAGGCGATGTCGACGCCGGTGAGCTGCAAGACGGGCTCGCCGTCGACGGCGTCGAGGGTGAGGTCGCCGGTGACGATGGCTTGGTTCGCCGACGCTGTGGCGACGGCGTCGGCGTTGAAGAAGAAGCCACGGGCGCTGACGGGCACCGACAAGAGGACGCTCGGGATGACGGCGCGCAGGTGAATCACGCCTACGTCAGGCGTGGCGTCCAGCTGAAGCGCGCCGAAGCTGACCTGCTGCACGTCGGCGCGCAGCTGAAACAGGCCCATGTCCTCTTGGTAGACGGGGTTCGCCGCCAGCGCCATGGCTTGCACATCGGCCGAGCGGACCTGTTGCTCGGCGAGCTGCAGCGCGAAGTCGAGGCCGGAGCTGTTGAGGCGCAACCGGGCGGCGTCGTGGAGGGGCTCGTCGGCGGGGGCGTAGCTGCCGACCATGACCGACTGGCGCGCGAAGCGCACGTCGCCGTCGGGCTCCGTGCCGCGAAGCTCCAGCAAGTGGATGCCGTCCTGAACGTCGACCGCCGCGAGGAAGTGGCCGTCGGCGTCGACGGTGACCGGCTGGCCGTCGAGCGTGATGTTCTCCAAGCCGCGCGCGACGCCCTGGACCTCGACCTGCCCTTGGCCCAACCAATCGCCAGCGGAGGGCGTGACGAACTCGAGCTCGGGCTCGACATACGCGGGCGGGATGTAGGGCGTCGGTGCGAAGAGGCAGCCGGACGCGAAGGTCGTGAGGAGAAGCAGAGGGGCGGCGCGCAGCGTCACGGACGAGCTCCGGGATGGGGACTGCGGCAGGTGATGCAGGAACAGTGCCAGCGTGAAACTGGCGCACAAACGACGCTCATGTCTTTCAATGCGGACAAAAGACCGCACCCGCACTACTCATGCCCGCTCACGAGCGCGCCAACCAGCACGCAGGCGGTGAGCGCGAGCGCGATGATGGCGACGACCAAGCCGACCGAGACGTAGACGCCGGGCGTTCGCAGCTCGCGCGCGGGCTGAGGCACCGGGGCGCTCGGGGGGGCGCCGTCGGGGAGGCTCGCGCCGTGTTCGAGCGCCTCGATGACGGCGAGCGCGCTGTCGGGACGCTGTCCGGGCGACTTCTCTAGGAGCTGTAGCACGAGGGCATCAAACCACAGGGGCAGATCGGCGCGCAGCGAGCGTGGGGACGGCGCCGGATCGGTGACGTGGGCGTACATGGTGCTCACGGCGCTCTTGCCGCGGAAGGGCACGCGGCCCGTGGAGAGGAGGAAGAGCACGCAGCCGAGCGCGTACAGGTCGGCGCGCGCGTCCACGGGGCCTGGCACGACCTGCTCGGGGGCCATGAACTCGGGCGTGCCCATGACCATGCCTGTCTGCGTGAGGCGCTCGCCGTCCCCCGTGTCGGAGGGATCGGCGAAGTGCGCGATGCCGAAGTCCAAGACCTTCACGTGGTCGCGCAGGTCGTGGCGCGTGCAGAGCATGAGGTTGGACGGCTTCAGGTCGCGGTGAACGACACCTTCGGCGTGCGCTGCAGCGAGCCCCGCCGCGATCTGCCCGCCGATGCGCACCAAGCGGTCGATGGGCAGCGGCCCGGTGGCGCGCAGCTCGTCGGAGAGGGTTCGCCCCTCGACGAGCTCCATCGCCAGGAAGATGCGCCCCGCGGCGTCCTCGCCAAAGTCGTACAAGCGCACGGTGTTGGGGTGCTCAATGCGCGCGGTGGCCTTGGACTCCCGCAGGAAGCGCTTCACGACGAGCGGGTTCGGCGCGAGCTCCGGGTGCAGCACCTTGAGCGCGACGGAGCGGCCGACGTCGAGCTGGGTCGCGGCGTAGACACGCCCCATTCCGCCGCTGCCGAGCACCCGCTCCACGCGGTATTTGTCAGCGATGACTTGGTTGAGGATCGCGTCGGTGTTGGGGGGCGAGGAGGGCATCACCCGCACTGTACCGCGCGCGAGGCCGAGTCATCACCGCGGCGCGTTCAAAGGTCGGCGTGGGCTGCGGGCGAGCGATCCACCTGGGCTGCTGAGAGCGAGGTGGCTGCTGCGGCCGCGGGGTGGTGGGGCGCTGTCGCATGATCAGCGCATCGGCTTGGGCCTCGCGCGCACGAGCAATTTTGGTGGGCACGCGCTCGTGCTTGCGGGCCGCCGGGCGCCGAGGCAGACTGTGCGCCCCAAGCGGCGGAGCTTCGATGCGTACCCTGGTGATTTTGTTGGCGTTAGTCGGTTGTCATGGCGCGGATATACAGGACACAGCTGACGTGTTGCCGCCTGTAGAGCCGCTGGCGATCGCGATTGACGCGCCGCAGGAAGGCACCTTTGTCCTCGGTGACACCGTCGCCATCACCGGCACCGCCGGCGGGACTGGCGCGACCTTCTCGCTCGATGGCGCCGCGTTTACGCCCGCAGCCGGCGTGTTCTCAGCAACAGCGAGCCGCGCCACCGCGCCGTGGACGGACAGCCCCTTGTGGCCGATCCTCGGCGAAGCGCGCGACGCTGCGACATGGCAGCGCGATCGCGTGACCTTGCTCCAAGGCACGAGCACGCCAGCGGCGGGGCTGATCCCGGACGCGCTCACCTTCCGCATGACGAACAAGCTGCTCGCCGACGCGCGCCCCGCGCTGGAGGCTCAGATGCTCGGCGTGGACTTCTCGTCGGCGCTTGTCACGGGCGCGCCTGTCGCGGACGTGGGCGGCACCAAGGTCTACGTCGATCGCTTCGACGTCGCGGAGACCGGCATCGACACGCTGGCGTTCACCGTGCCGGGCTTGGCTTGGTCGGCCCATATGGCCGGCGTCGAAGCAGATCTTCGCCTGGAGATCCCCTTCCTTGGCACCCAGTCGGGCACCATCGCGGTGGAGCGCGTGGACGTGAGCGGGCTGGTGGTCGTGAGCGCCGATCCCTCTGGGGCGCTCGTCGCGACGCCGCAGGGCACGAACGTGCAGCTCACGGGCCTCGTCGTCACCGGCTTCAGCAGCTCGTCGCTCGTGGACGGCATCATCAACGCGCTGCTGACCAACACGCTCAAGACGCAGATCGAGAGCGCGATGGTCGACGCGGTCGGCGGCGCGCTCGGCGTGCAGGACTCCATTCGCGACCTTCAGCTCGGTGGCGTGCTCATTCACTCCGACTTCACGCTCGCGGCTCACGACGCCGATGGCTTCACGGCCTACGCCAGCAGCACGGTGGCGACGGTCACCGGCCCGCTGGTGGCCGATCGCTTGTCCAACCCTCACCCGCGCCCACAGCCCATCGGCATGCTGAGCCCCTCTGAGCAGGAATATGGTGCGGCGCTCTTCTTGGACGACGACCTCCTGAGCGCCTTGGGCGTCGGGCTGCTTGAGACGGGTATGCTGGACCAAGAGGTCTCGGGCGACGTGGGCGGGGTTGTGCTCGACACCACCGTGCTCGCGGGGATCATCACCCCCTTCGACCAGCTCCCCGCGGGCTTGCCCGTCACGCTTCGCACCCATGGCACCGTAGCGCCGCCCGCGACGCCGGGCGTGGACCCGGGTGAGGGCGCGCGCATGCACATCGGCGGCGTCGCCGTCGACTTCTTGATCGACGTCGATCAATCCGGCACGCCTACGCCGCAGCTCACGGCCGCGCTCGATATGATCCTCGGCGTTGGCGGCGGCGATGCGCTGCTCTCGTTAAGCGTCGTCGACACCCGCGCCACTGTGTTGTCGGCGAAGGTGCAGGTCGATGACCCCGCAGAGGTCGAGACGCGCGTCGCGGGCTTGGTCGGGGCGCTGCTCCCGCGCGCGCTCGGCGGCGCGTTGGACGCCGCGGTGCTCGACGGCGTGACGGTGCTCGACAGCGGCCCAGCTGGTCCCGACGGCGATCGCGTCGGCTTGTACCTCGCGCTCGACGCGACGCTGCTACCCTAGCGCCGATTCTGTGAACTCCGGCCAGCGCTGGAGGTCGAAGGACCAAGCCCCAGGAGATCCGATGTCGCTTTGGCCCGTCCTGTTTGCGTTGATGGCCTGCTCCACGCCGCCTGAGCTCGGCCCCGATCCCGACGCTACGGCGCGCACCGCGAACATGCTGTGCACCTTGCTCGCCAAGGCTGACACCGAGTGCACCGCGTCCGGGGGCCACGTCATCACCCTCGGTCACACCCTCGATCTGCTCGCCACCAAGACGATGGAGCACCGCGCGCTCGGCACCACGACCTTCGAGCACAACGTGAGCGTTCGCGTCGATGGCCAGGAAGCACCGCAACTCTTGCTGCTTGTTGCTGGGGCAGGCTCGTCGCCGGGGGCCGCGCTCGACCAAGCGGCGACCGTGTGGGTGTCGGTGCTCGGCGCGGCCCTCGCGGATCGCCTCAAGGACGACGGACGCCTGACGTTCTTGCAGCGCCTACAGGACGACCAAGCGCCGCCGCCCGCCTTTCAGACCAAGGCGTGGGTCGCGTACCCCGGCTGGACGATCTTGCTCGGGCAGCGCACCGAAGCGAAGCCCGTCGACATTCAGGCCTTGTTGGACGCCGCGGCGCCCATCTACACGGCGTGGCCCACGCCCGAGGGCAGCACGCACGTCTTGCAGGTCTACGCCGAGGTGCAGGACGGCGCGCTCGTAGACCCTCGCTGCACCGTCGACGGGCAGCCCTCGCGCCAGCTCTGTGACCTCGCCGTCACGGTGCCGCTGCCCCGCGGACACTACGTGCTGCGCCAGAGCTTCGTGCTTCGGCCGGGTTTACTCGCGCCGCCGCCGCCGCACGTCGCCCCAGCAGAGTAAGATGTCGTATGACTCACTGGAGCGATCGCGACCCCAACACGGTGGCGTGGCGTAAGGCCCTGCCGCCGCTCTTCGACGGCGTCAACGACGTCGACGTCAACACGGCGCTGCGCCGGTTCACCGAGCGTGAGCTCGTGCCGGGCGAGCTCTTTTGCCGCGAGGGCGAGCCCGCGAACAGCATGGTCTGTGTGCGCGAGGGCGAGCTCGAGGTGCGCACAGGTGAGCAGGTGCTCGCCACGCTCGGTGTCGACGCCCTCGCGGGCGAGATGGGCCTGTTCGAGGACTCCATGCGCATCGCCACCATGGTCGCCACGAGGCCCACCCGCGTGCTGGTGCTCACCCGCGACGGCTACGAGGAGCTGCGCGGCATCGTTCACCCAGCGGTCGGCAACTTCGAACGGGCGGCGCTTCGGGTGCAGGTCGAGCGCATGCGCAAGACGGGCGATCGCCTCGCGCAGTTGGTTCGCGGCACCCCCGTCGAGCCGGTCTCCCTCGGCGAGCGCTTTCGCTCGGCGATCACGCACCTCTTTGGCCCCGGCGGCATGTTCCCGACGGAGCAGGTGGACACCCTCGGCGCGCTCAGGCGCAGCGCACTCTTCGCCGACGTGCCCGAGGACTTCTTGGCGGACATCGCTCAGACCTTTCGGGCGGCGGCCTACCACGAGGGCCAGCTCTTGTGCACGCAGGGCGAGGCCGGGCGCTGGATGTACGTCGTCGACACGGGGCAAGTGGACATCGTCGTCAACGCAGCGGGCCAAGCGCTGCAGCGGGTGAACACCCTCGGGCCGGGCACGGCGGTTGGCATGGTCGCTATGGCCACCCCAGGTCGCCGCATGGCCTCAGTTGTCGCGCGGTCGCCGGTTGTCGTTCACGCCCTCGGGCGCGAGGGCTGGGACGAGCTGATCAACCACCCATGGGGTACGGGCAGCGCGTTCCGCCGCGCGGTCATTCGCGCCTTCGGCAAGCAGCTCTCGGCCACCAACCAGCAGGTGGCTCGCTACGAGACGGAGCAGAACCTCGACGCGCTCCGCTCCGCTACCGCGCACCTCGCGTAGCGCTCCTACTCCTCGTGCAGGATTTGCGGCGCGATGGCCGAAATCCTAGTTGCAAGCTTGTCATCCGGCAAGCCCTGAAGTAGCGCATCAAGGGCGTCGGTGCTCACGCCGGGCTTGCGGAGGTGGATGAGGCCGCGCCGCCCGCGCTTGCGCTCCCACGGTGCCGCCTCGGCCTCGGCGACCCACGCTTCGACCAGCGCGTGGCGGGACGCGGCGGAGAGGCCGTCGATGAGCGCGGGGGCGATGGCGAGCACGTCGTCCAGGTGCTTGGACGCGAGGTCGATGAGCGCTTGCTCCACGTCGGGCAGCGGAGGCTCGGCGGCGGCGAGCACGCGAATAAAGGCGGGATCCCACGGGACCGTGCGGCTCGCGTCGTGTCCCGAGAGCGCGACCGCGAGCTGCTCGCGAATCGGCTCGTGGAGGCCGGCCTCGACCAGGAGCAGCGCCGCTTCCCACTGGCGCTCGGGGCGAACGCCGTGCTCCCAACCCGCCAAGAACCACTCCAGGAGCAGGTCGTAGCAGGGCATGGTCGCTCTCCAGCGCTTCACGAGCGTGGCGTCGGCGTCGGTCCAGCGCAAGAACGCGGCGATGGGGAAGCCCGCGATGGGCGAGCGCGACTGCAGCGCGCGCAGCGCCATGTCTGGGAGCGCGGCGGGGACCGGCGTGGGCGCGGCGAGCCACGCGGCGAGGTCGGCGTGGGCGGCGTCATCGTCGAAGGCCTGAAAGACGACGGCCCACGGCTCGCTGGCGCGCAGCGCCTGCGCGGGCACCAGGGCAGCGCCCGGCCAGGACGACAGCAGCGCGAGCAGCTCCGCGAGGACCGCCGTCGGCTCGTCCAGCGTGCCGCTGCACAGCGCGTCGCGCACGGCGTGGTGGCAGATCTCGCCAGCGACGGGGTGGTTGAGCAGCTCGTTGATGGCGCGGCGCGACACGGGCCGCAGGGCGAGCTCCACCGCGGCGGTGAGGCCTGGCTCCTTGAGCCCCGGCAGCGCCTCGAAGAGCGAGGTGTCCGAGCGCAGCAGCGGCGGCAGCAGCGCGCGCACGGCCTCGACCTCGTCATTCCAGGCGATCACCCCGAGCAAGCGCGCGACGAGCGCTCGCGCGTTGTCGTCGTCGTCCCGCTCCGCCAAGAAGCCCGCGAGGGTGCGCAGCGTGTCGGAGTTGCCGGGGAGGTGCGCCTCGACGAGCTTGTCGGAGGCGAGCTCGCCCACGGTGTACGCGGGGGCCGCAGCGGCGCCGCCGAAGAAGTCGGCGAAGGGGTCCTGCTTGCGCGCAGGCGCTATGCCGCTCGGCGCTGGGCCCGCGTCGGAGCTGCAGGCGAGCACCGCGGCGAGGACGCCCGGACCGCGAATCGTGCGGGCACTCACGGTCAGCAGCGCGGCGCCTCGGGTCGCGGAAGAGCCGCCCATGAGGTCGCTCACGAGGCTCGCAGGGTCGATGTTCATCCTTCCTCCAGATCGATCACGGCCGCGACGCTCGGTGCAGGGCCGGTCAAGGCATCCTGGAGCGCCTTGTAGGCCTCGTTAAAACGTGTCATTCGCTGATTCGCGTAGTCGATGAAGCCCTGGGCCAGGTTCGCGACGCGGTCGGGGTGGTACTCGCGCACGAGCTTTCGATACTGCGTGCGCACGTCCTCCCAGCTCGTGCCCGGCTCCAGCTCCAGCGCGCGGTACCAGCCCACGAGCGCCTCGGGGCCGTGCGCGATGTGGTCGTGGATGCCGCTCTCGGCGAGCAGGGCGTCGATGAAGCGCCGGGCGCTGCCCACGACGGGATCGGGGTGGCCCGCTGCTTCGTAGAGCAAGCGCACGAAGCGCGCGTGGGCGCTCTGCGGCACGACGAGGCGCGCGACCTCGGCCAGGGTGACGGGGGTGTGATGCACGCCCGCCGCGATCTTGAGGATGCGCTTGAGGAAGCGCACGCCCAGGGCGTCGAGGTCGAAGTCGCGCACGAGCACGTCGCGAATGCGACGGACGCCCTCGCGGGTGAGCGGACCGTCGGCGCGGGCGAGGGTGACGAGCGTGTGCGCGAGCACCGTGAGCACGTCCGGGGAGCGGTCGACGTCGTCGGGCAGCTCCACCGAGTAGCCGGAGGAGGCGAGGGCCTCGCCCTGCTGATCGAAGGCGACGAGCTCGACCTCCATCAGGCCGCCGACGCCCTCGGGCAGCAACGCGTAGGGGAAGACCAGCTCGATCTGCTCGGCGAAGGCGTCGAGGGGGACCTGCACGATGGCGGTGATGGCGAGGTTGTCGTGCTCGTCGACATAGGCCGGATCCGCTGAGGGCATGTATCCGCCTGCGTCTCGGAGGCGGGCGACCAAGAAGACCTCGTCGCCAGCGTGCCGCGGCAGGTACAGGTCGACGAAGAGCTGCACGGCGGGCCCTGAGGTCGACGCGATGCGCTCGTTGGCGTCAACCCAACGGACCTCGCCGCTCAGCGGTCGCCGAGCGGGAGGAGGGGGCAGCGGGAAGCCGGTGCCTGCGTGGAGCTCGGAGTCAGCGTGTGCCATGTAGCTCGCGAGCATAGGCCCGATCGACGGCCTCGTTCAAGCGCGCGTCGTCCTGGGCGCGGGCGGCGTCGGCCACAGGGCCCCAGCCCGAGCTCGGGATTGGCACGCGGGCGACCTCGACCGCCTTGACCCGCGCGGCGCGATGCCGGGCGCCGTACCACGCGCTCACGCGATCGGAGAGCAAGAAGCCAAGCACCGCCCACAGGTCCACCTCAGGCGTCTTCGGGAGCAGCACATAGCAGGAGTCCAAGGGAAAACGCTGCTCTTCGTCCATGGCAGCCCGCAGGCTGCGGCCTGAGGTCCCGGCGAGCACGATCTTCTGCGGCACGGCGAAGATGCCGGCGTGTTTTGGGGCGACATATGGCTTTCGAGCAAGCATATCGGTGGGTTCGTAGCGCACGTACTCGCGCACGGGCCCGAGTTGCCAGCGCTCGACGTCTCGGCCGCGGCAGGTGGGCTGGTCGAGGGGGTGCTCGCGCTCGGGGTGGACGTAGCGCGGGTAGTCGCCGCACACGACGCCCATGTGCAGGCTGACGAAGCTGTCCAGGCGCGCGCCGGGGAGCTCCGGGAGCGCGCCGTCGAGGGACCAGGCGTGCTCACCGCGGGCGAGGGGGCCGGTCTCGGTCCAGCCGGTCTCGGCGAGCGAGCCCGCGCGATCCGCTGCGCCAGCGCCGCTCAGCAGCACGACCGTGAGTACGCGCGCGCCGACGAAGGCGTTGCTCGGCAGGCTGTACAGGTCGCAGGGGCCAGCGTTCGCGACGAGGGCGCGCAGGGCGGCGAAGCTGTTGAGGTGCAGCCAGGTGTCCGGCAGCACGAGCGCTCGGCGGGGGGCGGTCGCGAAGATCCGCTCCACAAAGCACGCGTAGAGGTCCGCTTTGTCAGAGGCGACGGTGAAGCGCGCCCACAGGTCGGTGCGCTGCGCGACAGGCAGGTGTTGCGGGCGCACAAAGGGCGGGTTCGAGAGCACCAGGTCGGCGGCGGGCAGGGGCGAGGGCTCGGCGAGGGCGTCCGCGAGGCGCAGCTCGGCGCGCAGCCCCGCGGCGGCGAGGTTCGCGTGGGCGGCCTCAATCGCGTCGGGATCGACGTCGACGCCGACGAGCACAGCGTCGGGGCGCAGCTTGCCGGCGGCGAGCAAGAAGCGCCCATCGCCGCAGGCGGGATCGAGGATCACCGGCGCGGAACCGAGATCAGCGACCGCGCGCTCGGTGACCGCGCGCACGACCCACCACGGCGTAGGCCACTGGCCGAGGCGCTTTCGCTCGTCGGGGGAGCGCTTGGCGAGCCAGTGTTCACCGGCACGAAGATCGGGCTGCATGGAGACTCCGCGAGCGGCCCATTATACGGACGGCACTCGCGGAGACACGATGCGCACGCTCGCCGATGCCCTCACTGACCTCATCGCCCAGGCCGCCCAGGCCGCAAACCTCGTCGACGACAGCGTCCCGCTGGAGCCCTGCGTTCCTACGGCCGACGCGCGCAACGGCGACTACCAGAGCAACTACGCCTTCCGCTTGGGCAAGACCCGCCGCGCCAACCCGCGCCAGGTCGCCCAGGAGCTCGTGGACGCGCTGCCCGCGAGCGCGCTCCTGGCCAAGGCCGAGGTCGCTGGACCGGGCTTCGTGAACCTGTACCTCAGCGATGAGGCGCTCGCCGCCGACGTCGTCGCGCGATCGGTGCACCCCACGCTCGGCACGCCCCTCGACGGCGAGGGCATGCACCTCGTCATCGACTACTCGTCGCCGAACATCGCCAAGCGCATGCACGTCGGCCACCTGCGGTCCACCGTCATCGGCAACGCCCTCGACCGCATCCACCGCTTCCTCGGCTGGCAGGTCATCGCCGACAACCACATCGGCGACTGGGGCACCCAGTACGGCAAGCTCATCGTCGGCTGGCACGGCTGGCGCGATGACGCCGCCTTCGAGGCCGATCCGATCGGCGAGCTGCAGCGCATCTACCAGGCCTTTGGCGAGCGCTCCAAGGAGGACGAGTCGCTCATGGAGGCGGCCCGCGCCGAGACCGTGAAGCTGCAAGAGGGCGACCCCGAGAACCGCGCGCTGTGGGAGCGCTTCGTGGCGGTGTCCTTGGCGGAGTTCGAGGCGATCTACGAGCGCTTCGGCATCCACTTTGACGTCGTCTACGGCGAGTCCCACTACCGCGACGCGCTGCAGCCGCTCGTGCAGCGCTTGCTGGACGCTGGCGTCGCGGTCGAGGACGCCGGCGCGGTCATCGTGCCGTTCACCGCCGAGGACGGCAAGGGCCTCGACAAGAACCCGCTGCTCATTCGCAAGTCTGACGGCGCGGCGCTCTATGGCACCACGGACCTCGCCACGCTGGCGCTGCGCGAGGCCACCTGGGCGCCGGCGCGCGCGGTCTACGTCACCGACGTCCGTCAGAAGCTGCACTTTCAGCAGGTCTTCGCCGCAGCGCGGCGCGCGGGCATCACGCCGCCGGCCACCGAGCTCGTGCACGTGTGGTTCGGCATGCTCAAGTTCGCCGACGGCGCCATCGCCTCCACGCGTGACGGGCAGGTCGTGGACCTCGTCAGCGTCCTGAACACGGCGGTCGAGCGCGCCCGCGCGGTGGTCGACGAGAAGTCGGCGCACCTGGACGACGCTGAGCGGGCGGCCATCGCCGAGGCGGTCGGCATCGGGGCGGTCCGCTACACCGACCTCTCGCAGAACCCGCAGACCGACATCGTCTTCGACTGGGAGAAGATGCTCGCCTTCGAGGGCAACACCGCGCCCTACATCCTCTACGCCCACGCGCGCTGCCACAGCATCTTGCGCAAGGCGGCGGAGCAGGGGCTCGCGCCGGGGCCCGTGGTCTTGGTCGACCCGTCCGAGCGCGAGCTCGCGTTGACCCTCGCGCGCACCTCCGAGGCGATCCGCTTGGCGGCGTCGTCTTGGCGGCCCAACGTGCTCTGCGATCAGCTGTTCCGCGTCGCCTCAGCGCTCGCCGTGTTCTACGGCCGCTGCCGCGTCCTGGACGGCGAGCCCGAGGTCGTCGCCTCGCGCCTGGGCCTGGTCCAAGCCACCGCGAACAACCTTCGCACCGCCATGCCGCTGGTAGGACTCACGCCACTCGACCGCATGTAGACCGCGTTTGACGCTGTTCGACCAGCGTTGGGCGGGTTCTCTCTGCTACGTTAAGGCAGCGAAGTGTCTTCGCCCACGCCAGCGGCTTGTCTTATGCAGAACCCCTCCTCACCACAGCCCCCGCCCCACAAGCTCGAGCGGATCGGGCGGTACCGCATTGTGCGGCCGCTCTCCAAGGGCGGCATGGCGTTGGTGTACGAGGCGCGTCGCGAGAGCTTGGCCGGGGTCGCTCCGCGCGTCGCGATCAAGCTGATCCTGCCTGACTACGCGAGCTCGGACACGTTCCAGGAGCTGTTCATCAACGAGGCCCGCTTGGGCGCGTCGATGGAGCACCAGAACCTGGTGCAAATTCAGGACTTCAACCGCGACGGCGAGTCCTTCTACATCGTCATGGAGTACGTTGAGGGCCTCACCCTTCGCCGTGCCATCACGCTGTGCATGCGCAACAACATCCCGATCCCGATGGGCGTCATCGCCGAGATCGGCCGCCAGGCGTGTGATGGGCTCTTCTACGCGCACACCGCGAGCGACGACACCGGCGGTCACCTCGGCCTCGTGCACCGCGACATCAAGCCGTCGAACCTCATCCTCAACCCGCAAGGTGTGGTGAAGATCCTCGACTTTGGCATCGCGCGCGGTCGCCTGATGCGGGAGAAGAAGGGCTCGGTCAAGGGCACCTGGGGCTATATGGCGCCGGAGCAGGCCATCGGCGAAGACGTCGGGCCCGGCGCCGACGTGTTCGGCCTCGGCACCGTCTTGTACGAGATGGCGGCGCAGCACCCGCTCTTCAACAAGAAGAAGCCAGCCGAGATCAAGCGCCTGCTGCTGGATGACCACGCGGCGCGAATGGCCGCCACGCTCGATCCGTCCTACGGCCCGCTGGTGAACGTGCTCGTTCGCGCGCTTCAGCGCGACGCCTCCGCGCGCTTCACGTCGGCGCAGCAGTTCGGCCGCGCGCTGTCGGCGTTGCTCCCTGATCCCATCACCTCACGCGACGAGGTCACGCGCTTCTACTCGATCGTGAACGCGCTCAACGAGGGCCTCCCGGTGCCAGCGTCCAGCCGGTCGCCGCACACGGGCACGGGCTACACCAACGCCAGCATCGGCGGGCAAGCGTCGAGCGCGTCGGGCGCTGGGCCGCTGGGGTTGGTGGTGGTCAGCAGCGTGTTCGGTGGTCTCGCGCTCATGGGTGTCGTCGTTTTGGCGGGGGCGGTCTTCGCGCCAAGCCTCTGGAATGACACGTCGCCGACACCAGCCCACGTGGACCCGCCGTCGCTGCACGACGTGGCGCGCGCGTCCGATCCCGAACCCGATGCGGTGATCGCGGCCCCCGACTCGCCCGCGCCGCCCGTCAAACCGGAGCCGCCGCGCCGGCTGCCTCCGTCCGGCAGCGTTCAGGCCTCACAGCCCGAGCCGGTCGCGCCCAAGGTCGCCGAGGTCCCCAAGGGCCCCGAGCCCGTCAAGGTCGTCGTGAACCGCAACCCGCCGCCTCCGCCCCCCGCCGTGGTCGTCGCGCCGCCGGTCGAGCAGGTGGCGGTGCCGCCGGTCGCGGTCGACGGCGTCGGCCTGCTCACGATCTCGTCCGTTCAGCCCGCCGAGGTCTACGTCGACGGCAAGTTCGTCCGCAAGATCCCGCTGGTTCGCCGCGAGTTCCCGGCGGGTCGCCACGTCGTCACCATCGTGGCGCAAGACGGGCGCCGGCAGTCCGTCGAGCTCATGTTGCAGCCCGACCAAGAGCTGCGCCGCGTCTGGGACTTCGACCGCGCCGAGTGGAAGAAGTAGCTGTCGGACGCCGCGTCGCGGTGCCTACTTTGACGGCAAGCGGTCGATGAAGCCCTCGACACAGCGGCGGATCTCGTCGCGCGAACGCCGGAAGCGGAAGCGCCACCCGCCGATGGGGTCGGCGATCTCGCTCACGCCGCCGAAGTTTCCGAGCATCAAGAGGCGCTCGCGCACTTGGGTGTGGTGCTCGCGGATGTGCTGGGCGTGGTCGAACTCCATCACCAGCACGTAGTCGGCCCAGTTGATGAGCTCGTCGGTGAGCGGCGCGCTGCGGTGCCCGGAGAGATCAATGCCCAGCTCAGCGCACACAGCCACCGCGTTGGGGTCTGCGGGGTAGTCCTGAAGGCCCAAGGTGCTCGCGCTTCGGCAAAGCACGGCGCGCCCGGTCTGATCGGCGTACCAACGCGCGATGCCATCGGCCATCGGCGAGCGGCAGATATTACCGGTACACACGAAGAGGAGCCGGTAGGGGCACGAGGAAGAGGTCAACAGCAGTCTCGTGAGAGTACGAGCCTAACACCTGCGGTCGCCCGGTACATGACCCGGGTTGACACGCTGTGTGACGCCTGTCCCAACGGTGACGCTGGGGCGAGGTCAGGGGCTCACGAGGTGATGCTGGCGGAGCGTCGCGAGCTCCCACAGCCACGCTGTGCCGTCGAGGTTGAGGGTGAGCAACCGGTCCCCGTCCCCCGACCAGCGCACGCCGTGAACGCGCCCGCCGCCGAAGGCGGCGACGACGCGGTTGTCGCGCGCGCTCCACAGGTTGACCGCGTGCCCCGCGGTTGGTGGGGCGTGGGTCGTGAAGTAGCGCCCATCGGGGCTCCAGCTGACGGCCGCGTCGGCGCCGCTGCGCCCACCCACGGCGACGACCTCGCCGCCGCTCAGGGGCACGCGCACTGCCGCCAGCGTGTCCTCGGGGCCGCACTGAACGAGCAGCTCGCTGCCATCGGGGCTGAGCGCGGCGCCGACCGCCTGATGGGGGCACGACTGGCCGATGACGTCGGTGGTGCCATCGTCGTGGAGCCTGGTGATGACACCGGCCGCGGTGGTGACCACCAGCCCGCCGATCGGGCCGTCCACGGCGACGGGGCGCCCGCTGACCCAGTGCTCCGTCCAAACGTCATCGCGCGCTGAGGTGATCGTGCCGTTGGCTTCGGCGGTGACGAGGCGCTCGGCTTCGCCGCTTGGCCGCAGCCACCTGAGCGCGGTGAGGTTCGTGGTGCGCATGGGCGACTCAGTCGCCCCGCTCTGCAGATCGACGCGCCACAAGCGCGTTGGGAGCGCGAGCATCGCGGCGGTGCCAGAGGGCGCGACGACCATCGGCCAGCGCGTGAACCAATCGGTTACGTCTGTCGGGTTCTGCGTTGACGGGGGGACCTCCCAGCGCGCCTCGACGGTGCGCGCGATGGGGTCGACGCGCACGATGCCCGCGAGCTGGCCATCGAGCAGCGCGAGCCCGAGCAGCACGGTCCCATTTCGTGGGTCGAAGCGCGCGTCGACCGCGTCGGACGCGATGTGGAGGCCGTCGTCTACGACCCGCCAGGTCGGCGCCCAGTTCGCCAAGCGCGTGTGCGGCACCAAGCGATCGCTGCGCCAAGCGTCGAGGTCGGAGCGGCTAAAGCGCAGCACGCTGTCCTCGGGCAGGCCGTCGTAGTCGACCGCCCACCCGGTCTGGCCGAGGTGTACGGGCCAGCGCTCGACGTGCCCGCTGGGCCAGCCGACGATGACCTCGTCCTCGGACGCCTCCATGACGGCGGCGTCGCGAAGCGCCGCGCGCAGGTAGCCGGCGGTCTGGTTGCGCGTGTGCAGCGCGCCGACCCAGTGCTCGCCGAGCAGCGACGGGTGCGCCTTCACGTAGGGTGCGACGGTGAGATCGAGACCCGGCAGCAGCTGGTGATGCAGCAGGCCCGGCGTCGCGAGCTCGGTGAGGGCGTCGCGCACAAAGCGCTCGGGCGGGGCGCAGGCCACGCAGGAGGTGGGCCCGATGCCGTCGATGCGCCAGACGTCGCCGTCTGCGTAGAGCGTGACGGCGGTGAGCGGCGTGGTGGCGAGCACGACCCGCGTGGTGAGCCCGTCGCTGGACACGGCGAGCACGGCGGGGGCGGGCCGAAGCTGCGCGCCGAGCGCGCCCGTTGGCGAGAGCGCAGCCTGAAAGCGAACATACCACGCGTCAGTCGGGGCTACCGCGAGGAAGCGCGGGCGCACGTGCTCGTGGAGCCAAGCCGCGTCCACGTCGTCGACGCGCTCAAGCACTTGCTGCACGAAGACGTCCGCCGGCGGGGGCTCGGCGAGCGCTGCTAGCGCGAGCAGGGGGGCGAGCACGCGCGCTAGCAGTTCACGCTGTCGACGATGCCGATGATGACGCTGCGAACAGGCGCGTTCGCGTCGTTGCCCAGCAGCTGTCGCGCTGAGGTGCCCTCGTCCTCGACGAGGACGAGCTGGCCCATGCCCGCGCCGACGACGTCGACGGCGACGACGTAGTCCTCACCGACGAACGCGCCCTTGTCGTCCACATAGCGCACGATGAGCTGCTTGCGGCCCTGATAGAAGCTGTGCTGCACGGGGCTCACGACGGAGCCGTGGACGCGGCCGATCCTCATAGCGGGGACTCCTCGTAGTCGTGCGCGTCGACGATGCCGACGATGGCGTGATCGATGGGCAGCACGCGCGGGTGGTGCAGCAGCGCGGCCTCGCGCGAGGACTCGTAGGTGACCAGGTCGCCGTCGCCCGCTTGAGCGGACGCGTCGGTGGCGACGAAGGCCCCGCCCGCGGGCTTGAGGTTGGCCGTGAGCGGCTTGACCACGAGCAGCTTGAGCCCTTCCATGCCGTCAACCTTGTGGGAGGCGACGACGGTTCCAACGACACGTCCGAGCTTCATCCTCGTTGATCCTTGAAGAAGCGAGTGTTCGCTGCGAAAGCGAGCACGACCTCGGGGTCGGCTCGCCGAATGATGCGCGACGAAGCCGCGGCGATGGCGTGGGTGGTGGCGGCTTCGGTGGCCAGCTCGAGCGCGGCCTCCACGTCGGCGGTCTCGCCCCAGAGCAGGGCGACGCCGCGGCCGCCGAGGCCTTCGGCGAGGCGGAGCTGAATCAGCTCGACGTAGGCGCCCTTGAGCGCGGCGTCAACCGCGTGAAGCAGGGACGGGGAGGACTCGCACTGCACGACGCCGAGGGTGTCGCCGGGGTGCGGCCAGCGAATGGCGCCGTCCAAGGCGGCGGGCGCGATGACCGGGTGCGCGTAGGGGAGCAGCACGTGATCGACGGCGGCGCCTTCGGCCGCGGCGAGGGCCTTGGCGTGCGCGAGCTGCAGCGCCTCGACCTCGCCCCCGTAGAGGATGAGGTAGCGACCGGGCTGCACGGTGCCGCGCGCGAGCACATGCACCGGCGCCTCTTTGGCGAGGGCGTCGAGCACGGCAAAGGCCGCTGGCACATCCCCGAGGTCGAGGAGTGCGAGGGCAGGGCCAGCGCTCTCGGGGAGGGGGGCGGTCACGCGGCTTAGACCACCCGGAGCTGATCGACGACGACGCAGCGCCGCCAGCGGCTGAACTCGCGCGGGCCGGTGAGGCCTTCGCCCGTGGGGGAGGCGATCGTGAACGAGGTGTACCCTTCGCCGCCGTTGCCCAAGCCCGTGTAGTTCGGGCCGTTCTTCACGAAGATGGACGCGTTGGAGACGCGGGCCATGCGCGAGAGCTTCTCGATGTCGCGGCTGTGCATGGAGGCCGTGTGGAAGCAGCCGCCCTCGACCTGTACCGCGAGGTCGATGGCCTCGTCCGTGTTGCGCACGCGTGAGATCGGCAGGACGGGCATCATCTGCTCGGTCCAGACGAGCGGGTGGTCGACCGGCACGTCGACGATCAAGCAGCGCACCTCGCGGCCGCCGGGCATGCCCATGGCCTTGAGGATCTCTTCGGCGTTCTTGCCGACGAGGTCGCGGTTCATCGTCGCGTGTCCGCGCGGGCCGGCGCCCTTGGAGAAGATGACCTTCTCCAAGCGGCTGAGCTCGCTCTTGGGGATCTCGACGGCGCCGCTGCGGCGCATGACGTCCTTGAGCTTGTCGGCCACGCTGTCGACGACCAAGACCTCCTTCTCATCGACGCAGATGATGTTGTTGTCGAAGGAGTGACCCTTCACGATGTCCGCGCCGGCCTTCTCGATGTCCGCTGTGTCGCAGACGACGGCGGGCGGGTTGCCAGGTCCGCCGCAGATCGCGCGCTTGCCCGAGTTCATGGCGGCCTCGACCACGCCGCCGCCGCCGGTGATGGTGAGGATGCGAATGAGCGGGTGCTGCATGAGCTCGCCCGCCGACTTGATCGTGGGCTCGGCGACGCAGGTGAGGCAGTTCGGGGGGCCGCCCGCGGCGATGATCGCGCGGTTCATGAACTGCACCGTCCAGCGGCTGACCCGCTTGGCGGTGGGGTGCACGTTGAACACCACCGTGTTGCCCGCCGACAGCATGCCGATGGCGTTGCAGATGATGGTGGACGTGGGGTTGGTGCACGGGGTGATGGCGCCGAACACGCCGTAGGGCGCTGGCTCCATCAGGGTGAGCCCGTGGTCGCCCGAGATGGCGGTGGGGGCGAGGACCTCGGGGCCGGGGGTCTTCTCGATCACCAAGAGGTTCTTGATGACCTTGTCCTCCCAGCGGCCGAGCTTGGTCTCGTCTTGGGCGAAGTGCGCCATATACTCGGCTTGAGGCCGCAAAGCCTCGCGAATCGCCTGAATGATGCGGAAGCGCGGCGCCAAGCCCATCGCGCTAAACGCGAGGAAGGCGGCGCGCGCCGCTTGAGCGGCCTCGTCAATCGAGGTGTACACACCGTCGCCGAGCGTGTCGCCGTCGCGGGCGGCTGGGGGCCGAGTGGCTGCGGCCCGACCGCCTCCGGCGAAGGAGGGCGGGGCTTGCAGCAGCTCGCGCGCGATGGCGCTGGCGATGCTGTGAATCTGGTCGGGAGACATGGCGCTCATCTACTTCCTCAGACGTCGCCGAAGCCGGCTTCGGGATTGTGCTTCTGGTAGCGCTCGCCGCCATCGAGCGACCAGCTGTCGACGATGGCCATGACCACCGCGTCACACGGGCGATCCTTCGTCACCGAGGTCTGCCGCGCGGAGCTGCCCGACGCGTACAGAACGTACTCGTCGACTCCGGCACCGACCGCGTCGTTGGCGACCACGAGGGCCCCCTCGGCCAGAGTCTCGGGATCCACGTTCCGAAGAACGAGGAACTTGAGCCCTTCGAGCTTGGGGTCCTTCTGTGTGGCGACCACCGTACCGACGACCTTAGCGAGCAACATACCGAACCTCTACTTTCCGCGGGTCTTGAGCTGCTCGGAGACCTCGTCCTTGCGGCCCAAGGGCAGCACGAGGTCCACGTTGAGGTGAGGACGCGCGATGATGTGCGTGGTGACGAGCTCACCGACGCGAGCCGCGCTGGTCTGCCCGGCGTCGACCGCCGCCTTGACCGCCGCGACGTCGCCGCGAATGATCGCCGTGACGTAGCCGCCGCCGGTCTTCTCGTAGCCGACGAGCTCGACCTTGGCTGCCTTGACCATGGCGTCCGACGCCTCGACCATTGCTGCGAACGAGCGAGTCTCGATCATACCCAGTGCTTCGGCCATTTTCTTTTCTCCTTCTTGAGTGTGTGAGAGGAACGAGGTGGAATAGGGAAATGAGCAGAATCAGGGATTCGGGCGACCGTCCATCGCTTCGATGGCGGCGTGAACTGCGGGGACCGCGACGTCGATGTCGGCCTGGCTGCCCGCCAGGTAGACGCGACCAAAGGAACCGAAGGCGGTCACCTCTAGGATCTTGATGTTCGCTGCCTTCTCGGCCTCGTTGGCCGCGATGGCGGCGTTGGCCGCCGGGTGCACCTCGAGGACGAAGAGGGTCTCGCCCGCGACGATCATATGACCGTGGCGCGTGCGGTTGATGAGCTGCGTCTGGCGGTCGTCCAGGTGTTGGATGACGGTGGACGACACGATCTTGGGCTTGAGGCGGTCGCTCTCGACGCGGCCGATCTCCGCGAGGATGGTCTCACCGGCGCGGCGGACCTCGGCCTGGTCGGCGTGGTGAATCTCCAGCAAGCCGTACAAACGCTCGACGATCTGCATGCCAGGCTGCACCGCGGTGCTCTTGACGGCGATGTCCGTGAGGCGGTTGATGGCGATGCCCGGCGCGATCTCCAGGTACAGCGACGCTTGGTGGCGCACGGGCAAGAAGCCCTTGGCCACGGTGCCGATGAAGGCCGCGTGCTGAGGCTGGAGCGAGTCCAGGAAGACGTAGCTACGGAGGTCGATGTCGCTCATTCGCGTGCTCCCTGAACCGTGCGGCCGCCGAGGGCCTCGATGGCCTCGATGGCGGCGACCGAGGCGACGTCGATGTCGCGCTGGCTGCCGCCCAAGTAGACGCGGCCAAAGGCGCCGGTCATGCGCACGTCGATGATGTTGATCTCAGCGGCCTTCTCGGCCTCGTTCGCGGCGTAGGCGGCGTAGGCGGCCGGCTGCACCTCGAGGATGTAGAGGCAGTCGCCGCCGACGAGCATCATGCCCATGCGGCCGCGGTTGATGAGCTGCACCTGCAGGTCGTCGACGTTGCGGATGACCTGGCTCGACAGCACCTGCGGCTTGATGCGGTCCGCTTCGGTGAGGCCGATCTTGTCGAGGATGGCGCGGCCGGCTTCGCGCACGTCCGCTTGCGACTCGCTGTGGACCTCGAGCATGCCGTACTGGCGCTCGACGACCTGCATGCCGGGGCGCACGTCGGTGCTCTTGACCGCGACGTCGGTGAGGTTGTTGATGGCGATGCCAGGCGCGATCTCGACGATGAGCGCTGCTTCGCCCGCGGTGGGCAAGAAGCCGCGGCTGATCGTGCCGATGAGCGCGTTCATCTGGGGCTGGAGCGAGTCCAGGAAGACAAAGCTGCGTAGGTCGACGGACATGAGGACTCCTTAGTATCCGCTGCCGGCGGGGGCGCTGCCGGGGACGTCACAGCCAGCGATCTTCACGCCGACCGATGCGCCGATGCGGGTGGCACCAGCGGCGACCATCTTTTCAGCGTCTTCGCGGGAGCGAACGCCGCCGGAGGCCTTCACCTCGAGCTTGTAGTCGACGGCCTGCGCCATGAGCGCGACGTCCTCGACGGTGGCGCCGCCCGTGGAGAAGCCGGTGGAGGTCTTCACGAAGTGGGCGCGGGCGCGCTTGGCGAGGACACAGGCGGTGACCTTCTGCTCGTCGGTCAGCAGCGAGGTCTCGATGATGACCTTGCAGATCGCGTTCGACTCGCGGGCGACCTCGACCACGGCGCGAATGTCCTCGTAGACGTGCTTGACGTCACCGGACTTGAGCGCGCCGATGGCGATGACCATGTCGATCTCGCGGGCGCCGTCGCGGAGGGCGCGGCGCGCCTCCAGCACCTTGACCTGGGTCGGCGTCGCCCCGAGGGGGAAGCCGATGACCGTGCAGACCACAGCGCTGGCGCCGCGGAGGCGCTCGGCGCAGCGCTGCACATAGAGCGGGTTCACGCAGACCGACTTGAAGCCGCACTTGCGGGCCTCGTCGCACAAGCGATCAAGCTCGGCGTAGGTGGCGTCGGCCTTGAGCAGCGTGTGGTCGATCATGCTCGCGAGGTCGCCGCTGAGCTCGGTAGCGCCGAGCTTGGCGGAGATGCGCGCGCCGCTGCTGGCGCCCAGCACGTCGCGAACGGCGGTGGCCGCGCGCTTGCTGCAGCTGCCCGTGCAGCTCTTGCAGCTCGGGTTGCAGGTCGTGTGTTGGAAGCCAGGTGCGCCAGCGGGCACCACACCCGCGGGCTGCAGCAGACCCGGGTTGGCGGTCAGGACGCGGGCGATGGCCTCGGTGAGCGCCGCGGCGTCTCCGGTGAACGAGGGCATGGGCGAGGGGCTCCTATTGGACGAGGGGGCGTCGAGGGCGTCGATCATAGCGACGCGCCGCTTGTGGCGGTCGACGGTGCATTCCACAGACAAAAAGACGTCGATGATCGCCTTGGCGTCGGCCTCCGAGAGGTAGCCTGCGCCGAGGGTGAGCACGTTGGCGTCGTTGTGCTCGCGGGCGTTGTTTGCCGTGGCCGTGTTGAAGGCCATGCCCGCGCGCACGCCGGGGATCTTGTTCGCGACCATACACGAGCCGATGCCGGCGCCGTCGATGATGACACCGCGCCAAGCTTGGCCAGCGGCGACAGCCTCGGCGACGGCCTTGGCAAAGGTAGGGTAGTCAGCTGTCTCAGTCGACCAGGTCCCCACGTCCAGCACCGCGAACCCGCGGCTCTGCACATAGGACTTGAGGGCTTCCTTGAGCGGGAAGCCACCGTGATCGGACCCCAGGACGACGCGACGTGACATGCGCGGCACCCTAGCACACAGCGGGGCTCGCAGGGATGATAGGCTGGTGCCGTGAGCACAGAATTCACGAACCCCTCGTTTCCCCGCGACGTCCCCCTCGGCACCTTGCTCGGTGGGCGGTATCGATTGGTCGAGGTGCTCGCGTCGGGCGGCGCGGGCACGGTGTTTCGCGCGGTGCAGGACAACCTCGGCCGCGACGTCGCGCTCAAGGTGCTGCGCAACGACATCGACGCCGCCAGCCGCGCCGAGTTCGAGTCGCGCTTCTTGCGCGAGGGCGCGCTCGCAGGGCGCCTCTCCAGTCCGTACGTCGTCACCGTGCACGACTTCGGCACCGACCTCACGACGGGCACCCGCTACGTCGTGATGGAGCTGCTTCACGGCGTGAGCCTCAGCGAGCGCCTCCGCGAGGGCACGATCCCGCCGGCCCAGGCTGCCAGGCTCGGCGAGGGCATCGCGCGTGGCCTGCGTCACGCGCACGGGCAGGGGATCATCCACCGCGACATCAAGCCCGGGAACATCCTGCTCGTAGCGGACGATGACGCCGTCGAGATCCCGAAGATCGTCGACTTTGGCCTCGTGAAGGACCTCGACGTCATGGAGGCCGAGCTCACAACCACCGGCATGTACCTCGGCACCCCAACCTATATGGCGCCCGAGCAGGCGCGCGGGCAAGGCGGCGTCACCGGACGGGCCGACGTCTACTCGCTCGGCTGCGTCATGTACCGCATGCTCGCGGGGCGAGCGCCATTTCGCGCGGACAGCGCCATCGCCACCGCGCTGATGCACCTACAGGCCAAGCCGGACCCGCTGAAGCCCTACGGCGTCGATCCGCAGCTCGAGGCCATCGTGATGCGGTGCCTCGCCAAAGACCCCGTCGATCGTCCAAACGCGGACGAGCTCGTCGAGCTTCTGCGCGCGTACCGAGGCGGCGCGCCGGTCGGTGGCGGCGATGAGCACAGCACCTTCAACCGCGGCCTGCACCTGCCCGGGCTTCAGCGCCCGTGGTGGCAGCGCGCCGCGGTGCGAAGCGCGCTCTACGCGGGCACCGTCGTGCTGCTGCTCGGCGCGGTCATGCTCGCGTGCGGCGCGAGCTTGTTGTTGCTGATGTGGCCGCAAGCGCCGGCCCCGAGCGTGCACCGCCCGTCGCTGGTCGAGGGCATTGACGTCACGCCCTTTGTGGACGAACCGTCGGCCGACGAGCCGCGACGCCACGTCGCGCCCGAGCCCCCCGAGCCGGCCACGCCCTCCGCAGCGCCACCCGCTCCGGCACACGTCGCCGCGCCGCCGCCGGTCGCGCCCCCCGAGGCTCCGGTCGCCCCCACGCCGTCCGCCGAGGCCGCGCCGCCGCCCATCCCCGCTCCGGCCGCTGCGCCGCCCGCCACGGTCGCGGCCGCCGTGCGCGTCGACGGTGTTGCCTTCGACGCCGCGCACGCGGCTCGGGCACTCACCTTCGTAAACACGGCCTCGGAAGAGCAGCTTCGCGCGGCTGGCGTTTACGGCCGCGGCGTGTCGGTCGTGCTCGGCGGTCGCCCGTTCGCGTCGCTCTCGGCCTTCGGCGATACTCCGTACGTGGGCGCCAAGACAGTCGAGGCTGTCCACGCCGCCACTGCGGCGCCCTGACTCAGCTGCGCGCGCTGCGTGCCTCGGAGATCCGGCCGTGAACATCCAAGATCTGCTGTATTCCATGCGCTCGGGCGAGGAGCAGTCCGACGAGGCCGTCCACGCCTTCGTAGTGGGCGTCACCAACGGCTCCATCAGCCGCCCGCAAGCGGCGGCTTGGCTGGCTTGGGCCTTTCAGCGCGGGCTGACCGAGGCCGAGACCCTCGCCCTCACGCGCGCCATGACGCACTCAGGCGCGGTGCTCGCTTGGGGCGACGGCCCGCCGTGCATCGACAAGCACTCGACCGGCGGCGTCGGCGACAAGGTCAGCCTGATCCTGGCGCCGCTCTACGTGGAGCTCGGCTACCGGGTGCCGATGATCTCGGGGCGCGGCCTCGGTCACACCGGCGGCACCCTCGACAAGCTCGAGGCCATTCGCGGCTACGACTGCAACTTGGATGACGCCGAGCTCGCGCGGGTGCTGCGGGACGTCGGCTGCTTCATCAGCGGCCAGACCAGCGAGCTCGCGCCGGCGGATCGGGTGCTCTACGGCCTGCGCAACGAGACCTCGACCGTCGAGTCCATCCCGCTCATCGTGGGCTCCATCCTTTCCAAGAAGCTCGCTGAGGGCGTCGAGCAGCTCGTCCTTGACGTGAAGACCGGCTCGGGCGCGTTCATGAAGACCTACGAGGACAGCCACCGCCTCGCGAGCGCCTTGGTGCGCGTCGCCACCGGGGCGGGGGTGCGGTGCAGCGCGCGCATCACCCGGATGGACTGCCCCCTCGGTCACGCCGTCGGGAACGCGGTCGAGGTCCACGAGGCCATCGCCTGCCTCAAGGGCGGCGGCCCCGACGACCTGCGGCAGATCGTGCTCGCGCTCGCCGATGATCCGCGCGCAGAGGACCTCCTAGCCTCGGGGCGCTGCTACGAGACCTTCGCGCGCATGGTGTCCGCCCAGGGCGGCGACCTCGACGACCTCCAAGACGGCGGCGTGCAGAGCATCGTCATCGAGGCGCCTCGCGCCGGCATCGTTCAGACCGTGGACGCGCTCGGCATCGGGCGCGCGGCCTTCGAGCTCGGGGCGGGTCGCAGCAAAGCCGAGGACCCGGTCGATTTTGCCGTCGGCGTGATCGTGCCAACCAAGCCCGGGGACGTGGTGCAAGCCGGGCAGCCGCTCGCGACCGTGTTGCACCGCGGGCTCGCGACCGACCAAGCCGTGGCGCGCGTGCGCGCTGCCATTCGCATCGGAGATGCCCCCGTCGCGCCGTCGCCGCTGGTGCTCGCTACGCTTTGACCGTGTTCACCAGACGTCGCGCCCGTCGTTGCTCTCTTGCACCATGCGCGACATCAGGAACAGGTCGATGAGCTGCCCGACCCCGCACAAGCCGCCGGTGAGCAACCACAGCGCGCCGCTCAGCCAGCGGCCCATATAGAAGCGGTGGACCCCGCAAGCGCCAAACAAGCCGGCGACCCACAGCAGGTAGGCGACGTCGAGAGAGCGGGGGGGGACGGGCTGAAGCGCGGTAGACATGAGCGGGACCTCCGCTGTGCGATACGCTGGGGCTAGCGTCCTATTGCACGCGGCGCACGCCGTCGCTGGGTTAGGGGCGCGGCGGAGGCCAAGCGCGTATGATTCAGTCCTTTCAAGGCCACGAGCCCAAGGTGGACGCCGAGGCGTGGGTCCACGACGGCGCGGTGCTCATCGGCGAGGTCGAGCTGGCGGCCAACGTCAGCATTTGGCCGGGCGCGGTGCTGCGCGGCGACATGGGCGTGATTCGCGTCGGCGCCTTCTCCAACATTCAAGACGGCGCCGTCTGCCACAACACCGGCGGCGTCTCCATCACCGAGGTCGGCGAGCGCTGCACCATCGGACACGGCGCCGTGCTGCACGGCTGTCGCGTCGGCGATGACTGCCTCGTCGGCATGGGGTCCATCGTCATGGACAACGCGGTCATCGGCGCCGGGAGCATGGTCGCAGCGGGCTCGGTCGTCCCCCCGGGCAAGATCTTCCCGCCGGGCTCGGTCATCCTCGGAAACCCTGGGCGCGTGGTGCGTCAGGTGCGCCCGTCGGACACGGCCATGATCGATCACGGCTGGCGTACCTACTTGGAAACGGTCGCGCTCTACCGCTGAGCCCCCCTACCTTATGCGCATCAAGTCCATCGAACTCCACGGCTTCAAGTCCTTCCCGGACAGGACCGTGCTGTACTTTGGGCCAGGTATCTCCTGCGTCGTCGGACCAAACGGCTGCGGGAAGTCGAACGTCATCGACGCGGTGAAGTGGTGCATGGGCGAGCAGTCCGCGCGCAGCTTGCGCGGCTCCGACATGCTCGACGTCATCTTCGCCGGCTCGGCCGAGCGCCAGCCCGTCGGCTACGCGGAGGTCAAGCTCACCTTCGCGACGGACGCCGGCGACCCCTTCCCGGGTGACTACGCGCGCTTCACCGAGGTCGAGATCGGCCGGCGCCTGCACCGCACGGGCGCCTCCGAGTACCACATCAACCAGACGCGCTGCCGACGCCGTGACATCGTCGACCTGTTCTTGGATACGGGCGTCGGCAACAACCTCTACAGCGTCATTGAGCAAGGTAGTATCGGCAAGATCGTCCACGCCAAGCCGATTGAGCGCCGCAGCGTGATCGACGAGGCCGCTGGCATCGGGCGCTACAAGATCCGCCGGGAAGAGGCGCAGGTCCGCTTGGAGCAGACCGCCGCGCAGCTCGACCGCGCCGCCGACGTCGAGGACGAGATGTCCAAGCGCCTGCGCCAGCTCGAGCGGCAGGTCGTCAAAGCGGCCAAGTTCCGACGCATGCGCGCCGAGCTCCGAAACCGCGAGATCGTGCTCTCACTCGCTAAGTACGCGGATCTCAGCGCCGAGCGCCGTCGCCAGCGCAGCGCCCTGCGCGGCAATAAGGAGCAGCTCGTCGCGGCAGAGCAGGGCGTGCTGCGCGCCGAGTCCGACCGCGCCTCGCGCTTAGAGGAGCTCGCTGTCGTCGAGGCGGCCGCGCGCACCTGGCGCGACGAGCTCGCCGAGGCCGAGGCGCGCTTGCGGGAGCAAGAGGGCATTCGCCGCGTCTCAGAGCAGCGCTTGGTCGAGCTCACCGAAGAGGGCAAGCAGGCCACGACCGAGCTGGAGAGCGCCGAGGGTGCCGCAGCACAGGCGCAGCGCGAGCTCGTCGGCGCCCGCGCCGAGGTGACCGAGGTCGAGCGCGGCGCAGAGGACCTCGTGACGCGCCTGAACGAGGTGAGGGCGGAGGGCGCTGCCCTGCAGAACACCCACCAGCTCGCGCGGTCGGCGCTCGGGCAGATCTCCGCGCGCGTACAGGACGCGGAGCGAGCGCTCATGCGCGCCGAGACGCAAGCCGAGTCCCTCAAACGCCGTCACGCCGAGGAGCCGGCGCGGCTCGCCGCTGCAGAGAGCGAGCTGCGCGAGGCCCAACAAGAGGTGACCGCAGCGACCGAGGCCGCCAGGCAGGCCAAGGAGCAGGTCGAGGCGAACAAGGGCGCGCTTCAGGCCCACCGCGCTGCAGTCGACGCCGCGCGGGTCGACCAGCAAGCGGCGGAGGCCGCGGTCACGGCGCTGCAGACCCAGCAGCGGCGCGAGCTCGAGCAGCTGGAGGCGGCGCATGAGGTGGAGCTCGCCGCCATGCGAAAGCAGATCCGCGAGCTGCGGGCGCTGGAGGCGAAGCTCGACGCCGTCACGGCGGCGGTGCGCGCTGGAAAGGCGCAAGGAGCCGCTGCGGGAGCGGTTCGTAGCGCTGTTCCGCACGCTCAGGTGCTGCACGAGCTGGTCGAGCTGACCGAGGAGCAAGCGGACGACCTTGGGCCGCTGCTCGGCGAGCGGCTGCTGCTCCCCGTCGTGCGCTCGGCCGAGGACGTCCTGGCGGCGGCCGAGGCCGCGGCGGGCGAGGGGCGCACCTCCTTGTTGTGGGCCGCGCGGGTGGATGGCAGCGGGTCGGTCGAGGGCACCCCGCCGGGGCCGGAGCTCGTCGATCGCGCGCTCGCCGCCTACGAGCGCGTCGACTCGATTGAGGACGCCATCGCGCTTCACAAGGGCACGGGGCGGGCGGTCATCGTACGCGGGTCGGGCGAGCGCATCGAAGCGGACGGCCTCGTCACCGTCGGCGCCGGAGACGCAGGGGTTGCGACCGCGCTGCGGCGCGAGCGCGAGCGCCGAGAGCTCGCCGCGCAGGTGACCGCCGCTGCTGCTGCGCTCGGCGGCAACCCCGACAAGATCCTCGGCGAGATCGCGCAGCGAGGCCAACAAGCGACAACGGCGGCGCGCGAACAACAGCGCTCCGCGCTCAAGGAGGCGCAGGCCCTCGCCGAAGCCCAGCGCGCCAAGGTGCTCACGGCGCGCTCAGCCGCTTCGGAGGCCGAGCTGGAGAGCACCGCTGGCGCTACCCGCGTGCGCACGAGCGAGGCCGCAAAGCTCCGGGCCGACACGCGGCTTCAGACGGCAACCTCGCGCGCCCGGACCTTGCGCGAGGCGCTCACAGGCCTCGACGCCGAGCTCAAGCAGGCGGTTCACCAGGTCACGGGCGCCAAACGCGACGTGGACGACACGCAAGAGGAGCGGGCCCAAGCGCGGCAAGTGCTCCGCGACGCCGAGGGGGAGCATGAGCGCGCGCGGCAGCGGCTAGGCTCGCTTGAGGTGCAGCGCGCCGGGCTTCAGGAGCGCGTTAACGCGGCTCGCGGGCGCGTCTCCCTGCTGGAGCAGCGGCAGCGCGCCGAGGAGCAGCGCGCCGTGCGAGCGCGTGAGCGCGCGATGGGGAGCGAGCAAGCGCACCGCGAGCTGACGGGGTCGTTGGGGGCGCTCGCGGTGGCGATCACCGAGCTCATGACGGCTCGCGAGCAGGCCTCCGAGCGCTTGGAGCGCGAGCGCGCGCGCATGGTCAAGCTGCGCGACGCCGCGAAGGTCGCTGAGGACGCGCTCCGAGACGCCTCCGTCGCCCGCGACCGGCTCACGACCGAGGTGCGCCGGGTCGAAGAGCATGTAGCGTCGCTGCAAGCGGAGACCGAAGCGCTTCGCGCCCGCATCGACGAGCGCTACCAGGTGTCGCTCCCCGGGCTGCTCGATCGCCTCGACAGCAAGGGCGTCGTGGTGCTGCCCACCGATCCGCGCGCGGCCGAGGCGCTCGCCATCGGCGACAAGTCCGTTGAGGGCGTGCCCGACTTCGAGCTGCGCGCCCAGATGCTCGGTGACTACGAGCGCATCGCGGAGATGGTCACCGAGGCGGAGGCGCTCCGAAAGCAGCTCGCGGACGTCGGCGACGTCAACCTCGCGGCGCTGGAGGAGTACCAGGACGTCGCCGAGCGGCACTCGGGCCTGCTCGCCCAGCGCGAAGACCTGGAGCAGTCGGTGGCCAAGATTCGCGCCGCCATCGCCAAGATGAACCGCTTGTGCCGGCAGCGCTTTCGCGACGCATTTGACCAGGTCAATGAGTACTTTCGCGAGCTCTACCCTCGGCTTGTCGGCGGCGGCAGCGCGCGCCTCGCGCTCACGGACGAGGACGATCTGCTCGCGACTGGCGTGGAGATCTACGTGCAGCCTCCCGGCAAGCGCCTGCAGAACCTGACGCTGCTCTCAGGCGGTGAGAAGGCCATGACCGCCATCGCCCTGCTGCTGTCCCTGTTTAAGGTGAAGCCCTCGCCCTTCTGTTTGCTCGACGAGGTCGACGCCCCACTGGACGAAGCCAATGGCACGCGCTTCAACGACATCCTCAAGGAAATGGCGCATATTACGCAGTTTATCGTTATCACCCACAACCGAAAGACGATGGAGTGTGGCGACACCTTGTATGGCGTCACCATGCCCAACCCCGGGGTGTCGCGGGCCGTATCCGTGCGACTCGGGGTCGAAGCGGGATAGCCCTTTGTCGAGGAGGCAGTCGTGGACCCCAGCCAGGTAGCCATCACCCTTGGAGCGATCGTCGCGACGCTGCTCCTCGTGGTGGTCGTCGCCCGCCAATCGCCCCCGGAGCAGCTCACCGCCCAGCCCCAGGCCGCGCCGCCGCTGGCCCTGACCACAGGCCTCGCCGACCGCTTTCGCCAGGTGCTCGCCCGAACGCGTGAGAGCCTTCGCGGCGGGATCAGCGGCCTGCTCGGTGGCGCCACGATCGACGAAGCTGCGATCGAGGACCTCGAGCTCGCGCTCCTGACCGCCGATGTGGGCATGCCCACGACCCAAGCGCTGCTGGAGCCGATCCGAAAGCAGCTCAAGGCGGGGAACACCGATGGCGCCGTACTTCGCGCCTCGCTGCGCGACGACCTTCGCGCGGTCCTCACCAGGGTGCACGCCCCGCTCGCGTCGCAGCCCGCAGAAGGCCCGCTCGTCATCTTGGTCGTGGGCGTCAACGGCAGCGGCAAGACCACCACCATCGGCAAGCTCGCCGCGCGCTTCCAGGCCGAGGGGAAGCGCGTCGTGCTCGGGGCAGGGGACACCTACCGCGCAGCCGCGGCCGAGCAGCTTGGCATCTGGGCGGAGCGCTCCGGCGCGGACATCATCGCCCACCAAGAGGGCGGCGACCCCGGCGCCGTCGTGTTCGACACGCTCGCCCACGCCAAGGCGCGCGGCCACGACGTCGTCATCTTGGACACGGCAGGGCGGCTCCAGACCAAAAAGCCGCTCATGGACCAGCTCAGCAAGGTCCGGCGCGTCATCGACAGGCAGGTCGCAGGCGCCCCCCACGAGACGCTGCTCGTGGTCGATGGCACCATCGGCCAGAACGCGCTCTCACAGGCGCACCTGTTCAACGAGGCCACCCCGATCACCGGCGTCGTGGTCACCAAGCTCGATGGCACCGCCAAGGGCGGCATGGTGTTCGCGGTGGCGAACGAGCTTCAGCTGCCCGTCAAGCTCGTCGGGGTCGGTGAGAAGATCGAAGATCTGCGCGACTTCGACGTGGACGCCTTCGTCGACGCGCTGCTGTAGGATGGGCGCGCTCGCCCCCGTGTTCCCTGGAGTGACCACGACATGAAGGTGCAGATCACGATTCGCGGTCGCCGCTACACCGTCCGCAGCGACGAAGACGACGTCGACATCCAGGCCGTCGCGGCCTACGTCGACGGCAAGATGGCGGAGATGGCCAGCCGATCGAACGCCTTCGACGAGTACACCATCGCCATGCTCGCGGCGATGAACATCGCGTCGGACTTCGAGCGCTTTCGGCGCGACGTAGACCTCCAGCTCGTGAGCTTGGACCGCGAGCTCGCGGCGGCCTCGGTGCTACTTGAGGCCGAGGAGCCCGCAGAGGGCGGAGTGGACGAGTAGGCATGCTGTCGCCGCGTCGCTTGTCGCAGCTCGCGTCCATCCCCGTCGTCCTCGGCTCGGGCCTCACGCTCGGCATCGCGCGCTGGCTCACCGCTTCGGCGGAGGGCCACGGCACCCATCGGCAGCTCGGCCTCAACCCGTGCAGCTTCCTCACGCTCACTGGTCAGCCGTGCCCGATGTGCGGCATGACGACGTGCTTCACCCACTTGGCACACGGCCATGTGCTCGCCGCCTTGGTGACGCAGCCGTTCGGCCTCGTGCTGTTTGGCCTGACCGCGGGGGCCTTCGCCATCGGTTTGGCCGAGCTCGTGCAGCCGCGCGACCGCTGGACCAGGCTGTTCGACCTGATTCAGCCCGTCGAGCGCAAGGTCGTCGTCCTTTTCTTGCTCGGCCTCCTGCTAGGTTGGATCTACAAGATCGCCGTGATGTGGTGACCCGATCCAAAAAATCTACACGCGGTGGTTGCAGGGGCCGACGGGCGGGATAGAAGTGTGGGGTCGCTGCGATGCGCTTCGGTGCCGCGGTGACGACGACGCTGCCTTCGGGTTGCGGATTGCTCCTTGAAATTCAAGCAGAAGAATAGATTCGCGTCAAGTCCGAGGTCAATCGGTTCGCCGATTGGCACGAGGAAACAAATAGAGCAAAGATTAAACTGGAGAGTTTGATCCTGGCTCAGAGCGAACGCTAGCGGCGGGCTTAACACATGCAAGTCGAACGGGGCCTTCGGGTCTAGTGGCGAACGGGTGAGTAACACGT
>Ga0100377_1000110_pt1 | contig 61310 bp, 55 predicted proteins | sample CryGeymeta201501_FD_83664 | JGI IMG/M metagenome (GOLD analysis project Ga0100377, IMG submission 83664) | Groundwater microbial communities from Crystal Geyser aquifers in Utah, USA - Crystal Geyser metaG 2015-01 | ecosystem: Environmental > Aquatic > Deep subsurface > Groundwater | place: USA... | reverse complement strand
TGTCCGGCACGATGTCCGGCACGATGTCCGGCACGATGTCCGGCACGATGTCCGGCACGATGTCCGGCACGATGTCCGGCACGATGTCCGGCACGATGTCCGGCACGATGTCCGGCACGATCTCGGCCACGATGTCGAGGTCGGGTGCTACGCTCTGGCCATGTCCCGCTCGACCCGCCAGGCCCCCGCCGTCACCGACCGGCTCAGCACGACCATCAAGCCCCTGGGCCCGGAGCGCCTGGGCGACATGGGCAGCCGCCAGCTCCGCGGGCAGGCGGGCCGCGAAGGAAACCAGCAGGTCGACGAGAAGCTCCAGAAGGGCAGCAGCATGCGCGACGCCCTGGTGCGCTTCGCTGGCGACCGCCTGCAGGCCATGCACCAGGTCCAGAGTGTCGAGCACGCCGAGATGGCCCGCGAGCGCACCTGGTTCAAGGGCGTCGCCGCCGGTCGGGACGGTCAGCACCTGCCCGACCCGACGCGCTGGCACGAGGCGGCCAAGCTGTACCGGGGCGGCGTGATCGCCATGTGCAACGGCAACCTCAGCCAGGGCGCGGCGCTCCTCGACCAGGCGCTGGAGGCCGAGCGGGCCGCCTTCCAGTCCGTCCCGCGCATGGTCCAGGAGAAGCTGGACCACACCCACTCCCACGCCGCTGGCGCCCCCGCCGAGCTGGCCAATGTGGGGCCTGCGGCGGCCTGCCCGGTGACCTCGCTGCCCAAGGAGCTGCGCTTCGCCGAGCTGATCCTCAACATCGACGACATCAAGGAGCAGACGCCACCCCTCGACGAGCGCGTCCGCGGCAACGCCTGGTGGAACGAAGAGGAAGAGGATCAAGACGACGGGGAAGAGGCATAAGCAGCCTATGGACGTCGTTGCCGCGCTGGCCAACCTGGTCGCCTTCCCCACGGTGAGCGACCGGCCGGTGACCGAGATGGCGGCTTGGCTGGCCGAGCGCGCCGAGGACGCCGGCATGCGCGTGGTCCGCATGGAGACCTCGCCCGGCAAGTGCAATGTCCTCGCCACCGCGGGCCCGGTCGGCACCGACGGGCTGGTGCTGTCGGGCCACATGGACGTGGTGCCGGTCGAGGGCCAGGACTGGCACAGCGACCCCTTCCAGCTCGACGAGCGCGCGGGCCGCCTGCATGGTCGCGGCGCCTGCGACATGAAGGCCTTCCTGGCGGCCGTCACCTGCGCCCTGGCCGAGCTGCCGCTGCGGCACCTGCAACGCGAGCTGGTGATCGCCTGGACCCACGACGAGGAGGTCGGCTGCCACGGCTCGCGCGCCCTGGTCGACCGCCTGCAGGCCGAGGGCCGTCCCCTGCCCTCCCTGGCCCTCATCGGCGAGCCCACCGACCTGCGCATGTGCCGGGCCCACCCCGGCCACACGACCATGCGCCTGCGCTGCCAGGGTCGGGCTGCCCACAGCTCGCGGCCCGAGCTGGGCCTGTCCGCCATCCGCATCGCCGGTGAGGTCCTCGCCGCCCTCGATCGGCTCCAGGACCGGCTGCGCGCCGAGTCCGAGCGGACACCCCCGGAAGATCTGCTGGTCCGCAGCGCCCTGCCCCATCCCTGGCCCGTCATGAACTGCGGCCACATCCACGGCGGCACGGCGGTCAACATCGTCCCCGATGCCTGCGAGCTGCTGGTGGGCATCCGCCAGCTCCCCGGACAGCAAGGCCAGGTGCTCTTCCAGCGGGTCGCCGACGCGGTGGCCGAGGTCGACGCCCGCTGGGCCCCTCAGGGTGGCGGCGTGACGGCCACCCTCCTCCACGAGGCGCCGGCCCTGCTCACGCCGGCCGGGACCGCGCTGGAGGACCTGCTCCGCCCCCACGCGCGCGCGCCGCAGGCCGGGGCTGTGCCCTTCGCCACGGACGGCGGCAACCTCCAGCGTGCCGGCGTGCACTCCATCATCTTCGGGCCCGGCAGCATCGACGTCGCCCATCGGCCCGACGAGTACGTGCCCCTGGCGGACCTGCTGGCCTGCCAGGACATCGTGGCCGACGTCGTGCGGGCCCGCTGCTTCTGAGCGCCCGGCGCCCGCCCCGAACCTGAACCCGAGCCCCAAGCCGGTCGTCCTCGGCCACCGCGCCCTTCCAGCCGGGGCGGCCATGCGCTACCATGGCCCCACACCCGCGCACGCGGAGATCGCCATGGCCAAGCCCCGCAGCATCATCGACCGCGTCACCAGCCGGCTCGATCGCAGCGAGCTGGGCCGCGCTGCCACGCCGGACGGGGGCGAAGCCTACAAGGGCGGCCTAGCCAGCCGGGCGCTGAAGGCCGTCGGCGCCCGCGCCATGACGGTGGACCGCAGCATCATCGTCAGCGACGACTTCGACGCCAACCGGCCCGAGGACGCGGCGCTGTACGCCCACGAGCGCTTCCACGCCGAGCAAGGCGACGGCCAGGGCGGCGGCGGCGGCGACAACTTCCGGGACGCCGAAGAGACCGCGGCCCGCGCCGTGGAGTCCATGGTCTTCCACCGGATGACCGGCGGGACCGAGGGCGGGCACATGCCGGGCGCCGGGCCGGGGCACTTCGACCCCCACACCGGCCAGCACAAGGGAGACGGCGTCGGCGCCCACCCCCAGGGCACCGAGAAGTCGGCCGAGGCAGAAGGCGACGACGTCGGCCGGGGCTACCAGGCCCTGCGCAGCAAGGGCCTGACGCACCAGGACGTCGTCGACGAGCTGGCCCGCCAGGTCCTGGGCGCCCTCGACAACAAGAAGCAGGTGGGCCAGGAGCGGCACCAGGACAAGCGCGGCACCTTCTAGTGCAGCCGCCCGTGACCGGAGCACCTCCCCGTACCTGATCGCCCCCGAGCCGGACCCCCATGCGTACCGTCCCCGAAGAGCTCGCCCGCCGCCTTCGTCGCTCCGACCTGCTCCTGCTCCGCGCCGTGCGGCGCCAGCGCTCCCGACCGGCCATGCGCGCCAAGGGCCAGTTCTGGGGCAGCGTCATCACCGACGATGAGGTCGACGCCCTGCTGCGGGCCCACGGCGAGATCGACTGGGCCGACACGCCCGACGGCCTCTCCGACGCCGTGGCCGCCAGCGCGGCCCTGCGGGACGAGCCCCAAGGGCGGGTGGATCGCCTGCGAAAGGCCTTCTCGCTCGACGGCGACGACATGGACCTGCTGCTGCTGTCCCTCGCACCCGAGATCAGCAGCGGCTACGCGCGCATCTTCGCCTACCTCAACGACAACCTGAACCAGGCCTACCTGACCGTCGACCTGGCCAGCCGCGTGCTGCGCACCCACCGCACCGAGCGCCTGGCCCTGCAGGGCCGCATGATGAGCGGCTCCCCCCTCATCCGGAACCGGCTGCTGCTGATCTACCCGCCGGACGGCGCCGAGACCCTGGCCAGCCGCCGGGTCCACCCCAGCGGACGCCTGCTGCGCTGGCTGCTGGAAGAAGAGGAGCTGCCCGCGGACCTGGGCTTCTCCCCCATGGCCACCGACCGCGAGCCCTTCATCCCCGAGCCGACCAAGGCGCGCATCGCCGAGATCCAGCACGCCCTGGACCGCGCCGTCACCATCGCCGTCGTCGGCAGCACCATCGGCTCCCGCGAGGGCGCGGCCATGGCCATCGCCCGCGCCGCCGGCCGGCCCCTGGTCCGCATCGACCTGGAGCGGGCCCAGCAGTACCTGGACCAGCCCTGGGACCTGGTCCGCGAGCTGCGCCTCTCCGGCGCCCTGCCCTACGTCATCAACGTGCTCCAGAGCCAGGAGGACCCCGCCCAGCGGGCGGCCTTCACGCGCCTGGGCACCACCCTGGCCACCCTGCCCTTCCCCGTGCTCATCGGCGGCACCGACCGCCGCGCCATCGGCGCGCTGCTGGGCAGCGACCGCCCCAGCCTGACGGTCCACGTCACCCGCACCACCCTGGACGAGCGCATCTCGGCCTGGACCGACGCCTTCTCGCAGCGGGGCTGGGACACCGACTACGCCGCCGAGATCAGCGAGCGCTTCTACAGCGTGGGCGGCACGACCATCGCCCAGATCCTGGACCGGGCCGAGGCCGAGTCGGGTGGCAACACGCCCTCGACCGAGACGCTGTGGGACGCGGCCCGCGAGTGCAGCCGACCCGAGTTCCGGGGCCTGGCCCAGCACGTCGTGCCCAAGTACCGCTTCGAGGACCTGATCCTGCCCGACCGGATCATGGGCCAGCTCAAGATGCTGACCTCCTACCTGGCCGAACAGGAGAACGTCTTCCACCGCTGGGGCGCCATCAAGGTCCGCCCGCGCGGCTTCGGCATCAAGGCCCTGTTCAGCGGCGGCCCGGGTACGGGCAAGACCATGGCGGCCGAGGTCATCGCCGGCCACTTGGGCCTGGACATGTTCCGCGTCGACACCAGCAGCGTCATCAGCCGCTGGGTCGGCGAGACCGAGAAGAACCTGCGGGAGATCTTCGACGCCGCCGAGGGCGGGACCGCCATCATCCTCTTCGATGAGGCCGACAGCCTCTTCGGGAGCCGGGGCGAGGTCAAGCAGGCCCAGGACCGCTTCGCCAACCAGGAGGTCGCCTTCCTGCTCCAGCGGCTGGAGGTCTTCGAGGGCTGCGCCATCCTGACCACCAACCTCCAGGAGAACATCGACGAGGCCTTCCTGCGCCGCTTCGGCGCGGTCATCGAGTTCCCGATGCCCAACGTCGAGGCCCGCCGCGAGCTGTGGGGCCGCGCCATCCCGGCCGGGGCCCCCAAGTCGGCGGACCTGGACCTGGACGTGATCTCCAAGCAGTTCATCCTGGCCGGCGGCAACATCGTCAGCGCGGCCATCAACGCCTGCATCCTGGCCAGCGCCGCTCGCGAGTCCGTGGGCATGAAGCACGTCGTCGAAGCCGTCGCCCGCGAGATGGTCAAGATGGGCAAGCAGGTCAGCCGCGTGCACTTCGGCGAGTTCTACGACTACGTGCAGCAGCTCTGAGCGGCGGCGCCAGGTGCGGCGGCGCCAGCAGCGTCAGAGCGCGCCCTGCGGCCCGGCCGGGCCCTCACGCGTGCCGTCGGCGTTGATGCGCGCGACATAGCCCTGGTAGCCGTAGACGTGGATGTTGCCGTACTGGGCCGAGCCGGCCGTCAGGTCGCCCTCCACCGAGAGCTTGCGCCAGGCCACCTGCCCCTTGGCGCTGTCGAAGCGGCCGCTGCCGCCCCCGACCATGTTCACGATGTCCCGCACCGGGGACTGCAGGTTCAGCTCGGAGGACATGTTGCCGTGTCCCCAGCTGTCGATGCGCACCATGGCTCCGGAGCGCTCGCCGACCTGGTGCCGGAGGATCGAGCCCCCGGCCGTGCCATAGGGATCCAGGAGCTGGAAGAGCAGGGGCGTGCCCTTCTGCCGCCAGGCCCCCTTGTGCGGGATCTCCCCGCCCCGGGGCATGCTCAGGTCGAGGGGGGCCAGGTCATGCCGGACGAGCTGGCGCAGATCCTCGAAGATCTCCGCCATGCGGTCGTCCCGCTTGTCGATGCCCTCCAGGTCGACGGTGCCCAGGTGGCCATCGGCCGTGACCTGGATCTGCACCGTGGCGTCCATCAGGCGCGCGCTGTGCTCCTGGAAGATGGCGTCCAGGTCCGCCTGGTCCCCCGTGTAGGCCACGCCGGACAGCGAGGCATCGTCAATGGTGCACATGACCTCCCAGCCTCGCCCGGCCGCCTGCCCGGTGCAGCTCAGGTCCAGCGAGATGTCGCTCTGCTTGGCGACCGCCTCGGTGTTGACCCAGGCGATGTACCGGTAGCCGTCGGGCGTCTGGATGGAGGCCTCGGCGTGGTAGCGCACAGGCAGGTCCCAGCGCAGCGCCAGGGGCGCCGAGGACGCGGGGGCCGGGCTCTGGGCCGGGGCCGGCAGCGAGGCGAGCAGCAACAAGGCGAGCACAGATCCTCCGGTTGGGGCCCGCGCCGACGCGCAGTGCCCCGCCACGCCTTCCCTAGTCACCTCAGAAGGTGAGACCCACGCCCAGGGTCAGGCCGAAGACCGGCTGGAGGGCCTTGAAGCCCAGGTCCTTGCTCAGGCTCTTGTCGATGCCGACCGCCACGCCGGCCCGGCCGTCGATGTCCACCAGGGGGCGCACCCGCTGGCCGGCCGGCAGGAAGCCCGGCTGGATGGACCAGCCGAAGTGACCGGTGGTCTGGATGGCGTGGGGCAGGTTGGTCCAACCGACCCGAGCGGCCAGGCGCGGCCCGAAGCCGATGCCCGCGTCCCGCAGGAAGACGACGCCAGCACCCATGTAGAGGTACCGGTTGAAGGCGTTGGAGTGGTAGACCTCGTCGCAGTTGGCGCCGTTGGCGTCGCAACCGGTCGCCTTCTGGGCGACCGTCTGCGCGGTCTTGTGGCCCGGGGTCTGGTAGTACTCCTGCCACCCCCCGTTGCCGCCCGCCTCGTAGCCGAACTCGCCGCCCAGGTTGACCATCAGCCGGTTGTAGTGACCCCGCAGCTCGAAGTTGAAGGGGACCGTCGCCGGCGTGGGCTGCGCCTTCAGGAACTGCTTGGTGGACGGGGCGGAGGCACCATTGGTCTGGGACGAGGCCAGCGAGGTCAGGTCCGTATTCGAGGTCACCGTCCCCCCGTTGTAGAGCACGCCCGCGCTGAAGACCGCGGCGAAGCGCACCGGGAAGGAGTCGGGCCCGCCGCCCACCAGCTTGAGCTGGGCGCTCTCGCGCACGTAGCGCCAGATCCAGGTCTTGTTGGGGTTCCCGGTCTCGGGGACGGCGATGTAGATCTCGGCCTTGTCGTGCAGCTTGGCGTAGATGGCCAGGTAGTTGAGGATGTTGCCGTCGACCTCGGGGTTGCACTCGTTCTTGTGCAGGAAGAGCTGGTCGATGAAGTCCTTGCCCATCTTCTTCCGGGCCACCTGCCGGATGAAGTAGAACTTGTCCTCGAGCTTGCTGACCTCCAGGCGCTCGGACAGGCCGAAGCCGGAGTCCTTGCGGACCAGGTTGATGTCCGAGCGGCCCAGGAAGACCGACATCTGGCCGCGCGCGTCGGGCTCCACCACGATGCCGTTGAGGTTGACCTCGTAGGTGTCGTTGAAGCCGGCCGGGTCGAAGGCCGCGTCCTCCTGCTGGGTGAAGTCCACCGTCAGCGTCGGGAAGCCGCCCTGCTGGATCTGGGAGAGGATGACGTTGACGCTGGCGGCGAGCTCCTGGTCGGTGAGCTTGCTCATCAGCGCCGGCTCCTGGTAGGCCAGGGTGGCCGCCAGGTAGTAGTAGTAGTTGACCGAGAAGGGGCCGATCTGCTCGTAGTAGGGCGGCGAGGGGTCGCTGGCGTTCTCGGCGGCCTTGCCGATCTGGGCGTAGAGCAGGAACAGGGGCTCGCGCAGCTCGACGCGGTCGACGAACCAGATGTCCTCGGCCATGGCGCGCAGCTCGTCGGCCTTCTGGCGCCACTCGAAGGGCTGCAGCGCGTTCCAGGGGATGGACGCGACGCCGTCCACCGCCGCCATGACCTTGGGCACGTTGCTGTCGGGCACGATGGCCGGCTGCATGGCCGGGATGACGGTGCGGTCCCGCACCTTTCGACCGTTCTGGTACAGGTCGGGCTCAGGGAAGAACATCGCCTCGGGGCGCCCGATGCGGCTGCGCACGTTGCGGCGCACCGTCTCGTCCTGCCAGTCGGCGGACTTGGTGCCCTCCCACTGCAGGACGATGACGCGGGCCAGCATGGCCTTGCGCGCCTTCTCGGCCTCGGCCTCGGCCTTGGCCTGCTCGGCGTCCTTCTCCTCGGCGCTGGAGTCGGACTTCTTCTCCTTCTTGTAGGCGCGCTCGACCTCGATGCCGGGGCCCGCCGCAGCGTGGGCGGGCGAGGAGAGCAGCGGTCCGACAGCGAAGGTCAGCAGGACCAGCAGGATTCGACACAACATCCGAGGCTCCAGAGCAGGCGACAGCCCCGGCTGGATCCAGGGACCAGCCAGGGCGATGCCGGAGCTTACAACCTCGGGCCCGCGGATCCCAGGAGGGCCGCTGCCGACCCGCCGGATCCGCGGCTCTCCAGGGGACGCACAGGGGCCCCCGCGGCGCCTAGTGGCAGACCATGCCCGAGCCCACCATGGAGCAGGTCAGGGTCGAGCCGGCCGAGGCGCCGTTGAAGCGCCCAGGCGAGATGCCGCCATTGAAGTGCAGCGAGCAGGACTGCCCGTTGGGGACGCCTGCGACCGTGGCCGAGCCGCCCGCGAAGGTGCCCTTGGCTCGCGTGCCGTCGGGGCAAAGGACCGTCACCGAGGTGAAGGTGCTCGGATCACCGAGCTTGACGGTGATGGCGCCCGGGGTGGAGGGCGGCGCAGCGGGCGCCTTGGGGGCCGTGGGGGTGGGGGTGCTCGACCCGCCGCCGCTGGTGCGGGGGCTGGGCGTGTGGACCGCCTGGAGAGGAGGCGGCGCGGCGACGCCGGTGTCCGCGTTCTGGCGCTTCTTGCGCGAGACGCCCTCCACCACCGCGGGCGTGGCCGGCGCGGTGGAGGGGGTGGCCGAGGCGACCTGCTCGCCGTCGTCCTTGCCCGGCCGCAGCCAGACCGCGGCCACGATGGCGATGCTGAGCAGCACGAAGCAAGCGAAGAGGATGGCGTAGAGCCGCGTGGACTGCACGCGCTGGTCGGCGTCGGCCGGGGGGGCGCCGGCCACAGGGCCCGCGACCTGGAAGGGGGTCGGCGCCGCGCCCTGGCCGCCGTAGCCGGCCACCGGGCCCTGGATGGCAGGCTGGACCGGCGGCGGGGCCATGGTGCCGGGCATGCCGGTCGGTGCCCCGTAGTTGGGGACCGGGGCGGCACCGTAGGCGGGAGGCGGGCCACCGAAGCCCCCACCCGGAGGAGGAGGAGGCGCACCGAAGCCCCCCCCCGGAGGAGGAGGAGGCGCACCAAAGCCCCCACCCGCGGCCGGCGGCGGACCCGGGGGCGCCATGCCACCGGGCCCGGACATGGGCGAAGGCATGGGCGTGCCGGCACCGGCGCCACCAGGGCGGCTGCGGTCCGCCTTGGGGGCGGGGATGGCGAAGAAGGCCGTCGCGCTGGGGTCCGCGCCGGCATCGGTCGCGTCCTGGTTGGCGGACAGCGGCACCATCTCGAGCATGCCGGTCTCGTCGGGGCTGCGCTGCCCGACCTGCTTCAGGGGGAGGCCACCGCCGCTGCCGCTGGGCGGCCGGAAGGGCTCGGCGCGGCTGGCGCCTCCACCGACGGGAGGGCGAACCGGGCGGCGACCCGGGCCGTCGGAGTTGCTGGCAGACATGGGAACTCCGGGAGGGGCGAGAGAGGGTCTCGCAGGCTCGGCGGGAGGAGGCGGGGGCCGGGTGCCGCGCGGGGCGGCAGGGGCACGGCCAGGAGCGGCCGGTGCAGCGGGAGCGGTTGGGCGCCCCGCGGTGGGGGTGGCCCGACCCGCGGTGGCGCGGGACGGGGTGGGCGGGGTGGGCGCGGTCTCGCGAGGCCCCCCATCGGCAGCGGTCCGCGCCTGGGCCTCGCGGGCCATGGACTGGCGCAGTCGCTCCTCGATGGACAGGCGTCGGCCGCGTCCGGTGCTGCGACTGCTGCCTGCGACCTCGTCCACCTTGGGCGGTTCCCCGATGTCACAGACCGAGCCGAAGAAGAACTCGCAGAACTCCTTGAGGTACGAGCCCCGGTCCCGGTAGAGCTGCCGCCGCAGGTCGACGAGCAGGTCATGCCCGGTCTGGTAGCGGTCCTCTGGCCGCCGCTGGAGCAGGCGGGTCACGATGGGCCCGTGGGCCGGCAGGCGCGCCTCCAGCTCGCCGCACTGACGCGTGAGCTCGCCGCTCTCGATGGCGCAGAACACCTCGGCCACCGGGTCCCGGGCGCTCTTGGAGATCCGGTAGGCCGGCTCGTTCATGAGCAGCTCGTAGAGGATCAGCCCCAGGGCGAACAGGTCGGTGCGATGGTCGATCTCCTCGCCCCGGGCCTGCTCGGGCGCCATGTAGATGGGCGTGCCCTTGACCCGGCTCTTGTCGTCCTTGGCGAAGTCGGCGTTGTCGACGCGGGCCAGGCCGAAGTCGAGGATCTTGACCTCGCCCTGGGGGGTCAGCATCACGTTGGCCGGCTTGAGGTCGCGGTGCACGAGCTGCAAGGGCTCGCCATTGTCGCCGGGGGTCGTGTAGGCCTGGTACAAGGCGTCGGCCAGCTCGCAGCCGATCTCGATGGCGGCCTCTGTGAAGACCTGCTCCCGGGCCTTGGCCAGCTCCTCGAGGACCTGCCGCAGGGTCACGCCGTGGATGTGCTCCATGACGACCGCGTTCTCGTCCTCCAGGAACTCGAAGACCCGCACGATGCCGCGGTGCTTCACCTGGTCGAGCAGCGCAAACTCCTGAAGCAGCAGGTCCACGCTGCGGATGTCCGTGGAGTCCTTCAGCTTCTTGACCGCGACCTGGCGCCGCTTGGCCGGGTTTCGGCCGCGGGCGGGGGTCTCCCCGACGGCCAGGTAGACCGTGCCGAAGTGGCCAGAGCCCAGCTCGCTGAGCACCTCGTAGTCACCGATGTAGCGCGCCAACGCGAGCCCTCCAGTCCGAACGGTGTCCTCGTCCGGGCAATCTACCACCCCAGGCCGCCACTTCCCCCGCCCGTGTCGGGCTCAGGTCCGAGGAGGCTTGCCCTTGGGAGCGCGGCGGCCAGAGCGGCCGAAGATGATCCTTCGGGTGTTGAAGCCGACCGCGCCGACGAAGCCCAGGCTGACGAGCAGGCCCAGGAGCGGCATTACCACGGTGGCCGTGTGTCGGTAGGGCGTGGACACGACCCGCCCGTCGGCGGCCCGGGTGCCCGGCGGGGCGTCCAGCCAGGCGCTCGGGTACAGGCGGACGCTGGCCTCTGCGTTGGCGTAGGACAACAGCCGCAGCCGCGTCTCGAAGGAGCGGCGCAGGTAGTGGGGGTCCACCCGGTAGCGGACCTCGAACCACGTGTAGCGCGGCGCTGCCGCCGCCTTGAAGGCCTCGGCCAGGCCGTCGCGATCATTGCGCACGTAGTCGATGCCGCCGGCCCGATCCGCGATGTACTTCAGGCTGGCGTTGTCGATGCCGTACTGCTCCAGGTCCCCGTCGATGCGGCGGTCGCGGTAGCGCTTGCCGCACAGGTCGCCGGCCGCCACCTTGGCGTCCTTCTGCTTGGGCAGGTTGAAGGCCGGTCGCAGGGGGCGCCCCAGGCCCACGGTGAAGACCGTCGGCCGCTTGCGGATGTCCTCAGTCTCTCGCCGCGCCGCGCTCAGCCGGTCCAGCAGGCGCTGCAGGCGCGTCGCGTTGCTGGCGCAGGTGTCGTCCCGGGCCTCGTTGTTGAAGCCGTCGGTCAGGGCGATGATCGTCGGCGAGGCCTGGTTGATGTCGATGAAGTCGCGGATCACGTCCTGCTGGAGGAGCGGACCCGAGGCGTAGCCGATCGCGCCGTAGAGGAAGGTGTAGCCGGAGAGCACCCGCAGCTCGTTGCGGACCAGCCGCGTGTACTCCCGCGGGTTGTCGATGATCTCCAGCGTGCCGCCGACCGGCTGTGGGTCGCCGCTGGTGAAGGACAGCAAGACCACGCCGGTCTTGGTGCCGCCCTTGGGGAAGAAGGCGTCCTTGACGTCCTCGGTGAGCAGGGCCTCCCGCACCCGGTCCATGCGGGTCTTGCCGCCGCGGTTGGCCTCGTTCATGGACGAGGAGCCGTCGATGAGCACGACGTAGAGCTGGGGCGCGTCGACCGGGTCGTGGGGGACGATCTCCACGTCCATGCCCGGCCCGTCCTGGACCGTGCGACCCTTGTGCACGACGCGCAGGTTCTCCTCGGTCAGCGGGATGGGAAAGTCGTCGGAGTCCAGGCGGAACTGAATGGCGACCCGGACCTGGCCCGAGCGCCGGTCGACGTGCGGCAGGCACAGGTCGATGTCCTCGGGCTTCACCGTGCCCGCGCACTCGTCGCGGGTCGTGAAGATCTTCAGCTCCAGCTCAGTGTTCTCTTCGGTCTTGGGGCGGCCCACGCGCGTGGTGGTGCCCGGGATGGCCGTGAGGCCGGTCTCGGCACAGCCCGTCACCAGCAAGGCACACAGGGTGGCCAGCAGCCGCTTCACTGCTCTTCTCGCGGCAGCATCAGGAACTCCAGCTCGGCCTGGTGCTCCCCCTGGCCCAGGACGATGCGGTCCCCGCTGGACAGGCGCGTCTCCAGGGGGGCGGGGCGGCGCGCGTCGTAGCGCAGGTCCACCCGCTCCAGGAAGCGGCGCACGATGGTGGGGTGCAGGGACAGGCCCCGGGCGCTGTGGCGGCCCTGGCTGTCGACGGCCACCGAGACGTGCATCTCCATGACCCCGTCCTCGACCGGCAGGAAGAGGTCCAGGCCGCGCGGGAAGTGACCGACGAAGCGCTCCTTGGGGCCGCCGTCGACGGCGTCCACGGGGATGCGGCGGCCGAAGCGCGTGGGGGAGATGACCCGGATCCAGCCCACGTACAAGGCGTCGGGAATGGGCCAGGTGATGAAGCCGTACAGGAAGCCCCAGACCAGGCCCAGGGCGGCGCTGGCCAGGTACAGGTCGGTCAGGCCCTGGAAGTTCTCGCCCAGCACGTACCAGGCCGCCCCCCCGGCCAGGGCCGAGGTGATGCCGCCGGCGATGTGGCTCACGCCGCCCTGGAAGCGGCGCACCGCGGCCCCGGCGACCCCCGTGGCGATGCCGGCGGCGAAGAGCGCGCCGACCCGGTAGCGCAGGCTCACCAGCGAGGGATCCGCTGCGTCGTCGTGCCAGCCCTGGGGCGTCACGTAGGGCACGATGAGCGTCCACAGCCAGTACCACAGCAGGGTGTTGGCCACGGCCACCACGACGGCCAGCAGCATCCGCCCCAGGCGGTGCAGCACCGGCCGGCGGCGCAGGTTGTCTTCGCCCAGGACCGAGCCCCCGGCGATGAAGCCGGCGATGGTGCCCAGCAGGATCGGGCCGTCCCAGTCCGGGGGCCACTTGGGGCCGCCCACCACCGTCAGGGTGAGGACCAGCCACCAGGCGATGAGGCCGAAGCCACCACACCAGAGCCCCATGATGAGGTGACGCCAGCGGGTGTAGGGGACGAGGAAGACGTTCATGCGCGCAGGTGCCCGCAGTGGGCGGCGTAGACGGGGTGCGCACTGTACCGCGGGCGAGCCACCTGGGGTGGTAGCATCCCGCCCTCGCCCACAGCGGGCCCTCCCCTCCCCCGTCTCCCGTTCAGCGCGATGCCGCCCAACCTCTCCGATGAGCTCGCCACCTACCTGCGCCTGACGCCCGAGTTCGGCGGGACCCGCTTCGGCCCCTTCGAGGGCTTGGAGGTGCGCCTCGGCTGCAACGCCGAGCGCTGCCACATCGTGCTGAGCGAGGCCCTGGGCGTGCGCGGCGAGCACGTCCGGCTGATCCGCCAGGGCCCGCAGAACCTGATCCTGGCGCCCAGCGAGCGCACGGCAGCGGTCTTCCTCTACAAGGAAGGCGAGCGGCGCCCCACGCAGCTCAACACGCCCACGGCCGTGCGCGCCGGCGACAGCTTCGCCCTGGTGACCGCCGACGGGCCCCGCTTCGTCATCGAGCTGGACGAGCTGCCGCCCGAGATCAAGGCGGAGCGCGAGAAGTCCGGCAAGGTCCGCACCGGCCGGGGCCGGCTGTCCGCCGAGAGCATGGGCAATGAAGCCAAGCGCCAGGCCTGGTCCCGCCTGCTGGTGCTCGGCCCCGCCCAGATGGCGCAACGCGCCTGGGTCTTCATCAAGTCGGGCGCCATCTTCCAGCCCCGCAACATCTTCCTCATCGTGACCATCGCGGGCGGCTGGCTCTTCGGCGGGGTCAGCTCCTGCCGCCTGGGCAGCCTGAAGAGCAAGCTGACCACCCAGACGGTCAAGGTGGAGTCCTGCCAGCAGGAGCTGTCCTTTGCCGAGAACATGAGTGGCGACAGCACCGAGTACAAGCTCGAGCAGCTCGCCCAGGCGATCACCCGCATCCGCGGCATGGGCGCGGGGCTGGAGGAGGACGACAAGCTCCGAAACGCCTGGAAGGACAAGATGAAGGTCATCACCAGCGACGCGACCCGCTACGACTGGGTGAGCAACGAGAAGAGCCAGAAGGCAGAGGAATTCGCCCAGTGGCGTGAGCGCATGGTGGCCTTCGAGGATGTCGATCCCGACACGGCCAAGGCCCTGGTCTGGCTCGGCGCCTGGCCGGGCAAGCGGCGCACCGAGTTCGCTGACCTGACCGACTCCGAGGGCACGGATGTCTGCGGGCGCGGCCCCTTGCAGATGACCTACCGGCAGGCCCTGCGCCTGGGCCTGGACACCGTCCCGGACGCGCTGGTGGCGCGCAACGTCGACACCGTCTTCGAGGACAAGGCCAAGAGCCGGGCCCTGCTCCAGGCGACCCTGGAGGCCGCCGGCGCCCCGGCCCTGGCTGACGACGCCCAGGTCGAGGTCGTGCTCGACCAGATCGCCCAGGGCAGCGCCTACTGCATCCACCCGGCCGGTGACGACCAGCGCACCAACCTCAGCCGCGTGCTGCGCATGATGGCCGAACAGCTGGGGCCCGAGTCCAAGTCCCTGCCGCCGGTCGGCACCACCTTCGCGACCTCGGCGCGCCTGGCCAAGTACTGGTCCGCCGACATGACGCGCGTGGACTTCCGCACCGACGACGCCGGCATCGACATGTCGCGGGCCCCTCCGGGCACCGTGCTCGACGCCTACGAGAGCCGGGGCCAGTGGGTGCTCAACCGCACCGCCGAGACCCTGGCCAAGTCCGTGGTCCTGCCCTGCCTGGCCGTGCTCAACGGGGACAGCAAGGTTGCCGCGAAGATCATGGGCGAAGACGCGCTGCCCAGCCCGATCAACTGCCTGGTCCTGGACTGGAAGCTGCGCAACGAGCAGTAGGCGCGGGCTGCCTGTCGGCGGTGCAGCGCTGCCTTTCGGGGGCGCAGCACCAGGACCGGCTCAGCCGCGCGGGTCCCGGCTCAGCCGCGCGGGTCCCTGCGCCGCCGGTCGCCCCGCCGCCCCAGGCCCAGCAGCAGCATCCAGCCGCCAACGAAGGCCGCGCTGCTGGTACCCGTCCCGCAGCCGAAGCCCCCTCCCTCGCCGGTGTGGCTGGTCACGGTGCCGTTGCCCGCGACCCAGGTACCGGTGTCGGCGGTGTCGGCCGTGCCCCCGTCGGCCGTGCCCCCGTCGGCCGTGCCCCCGTCGGCCGTGCCCCCGTCGGCCGTCGCCGTGTCTCCCGCTGTGTCTCCCACTGTGTCTCCAGCGGTGTCTCCAGCGGTGTCTCCAGCGGTGTCACCACTGGCGGTGTCCATCGGGCCCGTGTCGCCCGGCAGCACGGGAGAGGCGAGCACGGGGCCAGCCAGCGTGGCGATGAGCAAGGGGATCAGCACGGGACACTCCTCGTGGACCCGCGCACCGTAGCGCGCGGTAGCGGCAGGCAGCAACGCGGGCTCAGACGCCCCGGGTCTCGGCGGGCCAGAGGATCTTGTGGAGCTGGAGCTGCAAGCGCACCTCCAGCACGTCCTGCGTCAGCCAGGCAGCCAGCTCGGCCGGCGAGAGCTGGCCCCACACCGGGCTGAAGTACACCGGCACCTGCCGGGCGAAATCGTGGCGGCGCACGATCTCGCGGGCCCACTCGTAGTCCCGGCGGCTGGCCAGGACGATCTTGAGGTTGTCCTTGGCCCGCAGGAGGGGGAGGTTGGACCAGAGGTTGGCGTGCTCCTCGCCGGAGTCGGGGGCCTTGAGGTCCATGATCACGTGGACCGGATCGGGCACGCCGGAGATGTCGAGCGAGCCCGAGGTCTCGAGCAGGACCTGGTGGCCGCGGTCGATCAGCTCCTGCAGGAGCGTCGGCGCCTGGCGGTGGGCCAGGGGCTCACCGCCCGTCAGCTCCACCAGCCCGATGCCGAGCGCGTCCACGCGGTCCAGGACCTGGTCGATGCTGTGGCGCTCACCCCCCGTGAAGGTGTAGACGCTGTCACACCAGGTGCAGCGCAGGTTGCAGCCGGCCAGGCGCACGAAGGTGCAGGGCAGCCCGGCCCAGGCGCTCTCCCCCTGGATGCTGGCGTAGATCTCGATCACACGCAGGCGGCGGTCGAGGGGAATGGCGGTCGGGCTCATGGGCCCTCCCTATTGCCCGGGGGGAGGGTGCGGCTACAGCAGGTGCACCGGGCCGGAGCACGAATGGACACGACACACCGCACCGAGCAGGACTCCATGGGCACGGTGTCCGTGCCCGCCGAGGCGTGGTGGGGCGCCCAGACCCAGCGCGCCCTCGCCGTCGGTGCCATCTCCGGGAGGCCCATGCCCCGGCCCCTGCTTCACGCCCTGGCGCGGGTGAAGCGGGCCTGCGCCCACGCCAACGGCGAGCTGGGCCTGCTGTCTCCCGACCGCGCCACGGCCATCGCCGAGGCAGCGCGCCAGGTCATCTCCGGCCAGCACGACGACCAGTTCCCTGTCGACTGCTACCAGACCGGCAGCGGCACCGCCTCGAACATGAACATGAACGAGGTCCTGGGAAACCTGGCCAGCGTGGCCCTGGGTGGGGAGCGCGGCACGCGCAGCCCGGTCCACCCCAACGACCACGTCAACCTGGGCCAGAGCAGCAACGACGCGGTGCCCACCGCGCTGCACCTGGCCGCCGCCCTGGAGATCGACCACCGCCTGGTCCCCGCCCTGCGGGCGCTGCACGCGGCCCTGCTCGACAAGGACCTGGCCTGGCAGCCGGTGCTCAAGGCCGGCCGCACCCACCTGATGGACGCGACCCCCATCCGCCTGGGCCAGGAGGTCGGCGGCTGGGCGGCCCAGGTCGAGCACGGCCTGCGCCGCGCCTCCCAGGCCCGAGAGGCCCTCATGGAGTTGGCCCTGGGCGGCACGGCGGTCGGCACCGGCCTCAACCGCCACGAGCGCCTGCCCGCCCTGGCCATCGAGCGCCTGCGCCAAGAGACCGGCCTGCCGCTGCGCGAGGCCGCCGACCACTTCGAGGCCCAGGGCGCCCGCGACGGCGTCGTGGAGGCCCACGGCCTGCTGGAGACCATCGCCACCAGCCTGTTCAAGATCGCCCAGGACCTGCGCCTGCTGGCCAGCGGGCCCCGCACCGGCTTGGCCGAGCTGCGCCTGCCCGCGCTGGCCCCGGGCAGCAGCATCATGCCGGGCAAGGTCAACCCCGTGATGTGCGAGGTCCTGACCCAGGCCTGCGCCCGGGTCATCGGCAACGGCGCCACGGTCCGGGTCGCCGGCATGGGGGGCCAGCTCCAGCTCAACGTCTTCGTCCCGGTCCTGGCCGAGGCCCTGCTGGACAGCATCGGCATCCTGGCCCAGTCCAGCGCCGCCTTCACCGACCAGGCCGTCCTCGGCATGGAGGTCAATCGCGAGCGCTGCGAGGACCACCTGGAGCAGAGCCTGATGAGCGCCACCGCCCTGGTCCCGGCCCTGGGCTACGACCGCACGGCCGCCCTGGCCAAGCAGGCCCTCGCCAGCGGCCGCACCTTGCGCGAGCTGGCCCGGGATCTGCTGCCCGCCGAGGAGCTGGACCGCCTGCTGGACTACGCGGCGATGACCCGGCCCAGCGGCGACTGAGCCCCGCGCCCACGCGCCCCCCTCAAGGCAGCCAGATGGCGCTCGTCACGGCCCAGGGCTGCGCTCCGGTGAGCGGCGAGCTGGCCTCGCTCCAGGCCTCGACCACCAGGAAGCGACGGGCCGGCACCTCGACCTGGGTCTCCAGGGCCACCGGTCCGCCCTGGCGGGCGTCCAGCCGGGCCAGCTCCTCTCCCCCGGGGCCGAGGACCCGCACCGTGTCGACGGGGGCCCAGGCGGGGGCCTCTACGCGCAGGTCGAGGGCCACCCTCGTGGGAGAGGCGCCAGTGTCCGCCTCCCCCACGCTGCCCGGGCCCTGGTCGCCGACCCGGGCCACGATGCGCGGCCCCGTGGACGCGATGGTCTGGCCGTGGATCAGCGCGGTCTCTACGTCGACGGCGGCGAAGGCGGCGGGGTCCACGCCCTCCACCCAGGTCCAGGGGCCGACCAGGGGCAGGTCGACGCCCGCGTCGAGCAGGCCCAGCCAGGCGGGCAGGTCGGCCAGGCCATCCAGGCGGAAGGCGCTGGCGCTTGCCGCGGTGGTGGTCGCGGGCTCGGCCGCGGTCGCGGACTGGGCCGCGGCGAGCCAGCCGGCGTCGATCACCGTGGTGCGGGCCCCGCCCTGGGCCATGACGGCCAGCAGGTCCGCGGCGTCCAACATGGGCCAGGGCGCCGCCCCCTGCCCCGCCGCGATGCTCGATGCCGACCAGGGCCAGGCCAGGGGGCGCCCCATGGTGGCGGTCTGGGCCCGGGAGCCGCCCCGCACCCGCAGGGCCTGGGTCACGTGCCCATCCGCGGACAGGTCCTGGGCGACCTCGTCGTCCGCCACGACCACGACGTAGCCCACGCCCAGGGCCGACTCGCGGGCCAGGCGGTCGCTGCCGGTCTCGCGCACCTGGGCGTCGGGCCAGCCCTCCAGGCCCAGGTCGGCCAGCACCACCGCGTCGCGGCGACCGACGCGAGGCAGGATCACGTCCAGGGAGGTCTCGCCGGCCACGACCAGGGCCGACCGCAGCTCGGCCTCGTAGGAGGGGCCGGCCCAGACCCGCGTCGGCGCCGTGCCCGGGCCGACCGGCAGGGTGGTTCCGCCGGCCGGCACGAACCAGGACCGCCCATCTCGCTCCACCACGGCCGCCAGGTCGGCGCCGCGCTCGTCGGCCACCCGCACGGCCAGGCTGCCGGCCTCTCCCAGGCTGAGCGCGAGGTCCTCGCCCGGCGCCACGGCCGCCCCCTCACCGTAGCCCTCGGCCGTCGCCACCAGGCCCACGGTCCCGGCCGGCACCTCGCCCGTGAAGGCCCCGCCCTGGACCGGCAGCCGGGCCTGGGCCTGTCCCTGGGCGTCCCGAGCCTCGACCCAGCTGCCCAGGGCCGTGCCGCTCACCGCGATGCCCCCTGGCCACAGCGCGGCGTAGGCCGTGCGCCGCGTGCCCACGACCACGGCGTCCGCACCGCTCCAGCCCAGGTCGCCGCCCTGGTCGAGCAGCGTGTCCGCCGCCGCGGGCAGGCTCCCGTCCAGGCCAGCGAGCACGGTGCCCCCCAACTCCATGGTGGCGCCCACGGTCTCCGCGCCTACGTCGGGCACCAGGTCGAAGCCCGTGGCGCCTTCCAGGTGCAACACCGGGTCGTCGGCCAGCAGGCGGTAGACGAGCTGCTGCGCCTGCCCGCCAGCGTCGACGCCGTACAGGACGATGGCGCCCTCGCCCTCTTCGGGCTCGGCGTGGATCGCCACCCGCTGGAACCAGCCACCGGGCAGCGTGGGCTGCAGCTCCATCACGACGTCGCGCCCGTCGCTCGGGGACAGGGTCACGACGGTCCCGCCGGCGCCCTCCAGGGCGGCCAGCGGCGCGTAGCCGTCGCGCACGACCACGGTGAGCAGCGCGTTGTCCAGGCGCCAGTCCGTGGTGTGGGCGCCGACGCCGCTGGGCGTCTCGCCCGAAGCCATGCGGCAGGCCCGCACCTCGCCCGGCGACACGGTCCGCTCGCCGCAGTCGGCGGCAGCGGGGGCGGCCGGGGGCGGCGCACAGCCCAGGAGCAGGCCCAGCAGCGGCAGCACGCGCACCTCCGCGCGGAGTCCAGCCCCGCTACTTGGCGCCGTCTTCGCCGACGAACTTGATGTCGACCGGCTTGAGGGCCACCTTCTTGGACCAGCCGGCCGGCATGTCGCCGCTGGTCCACTCGAAGGTGCGCTTCTCGCCGGGCTTCATGGGCACCTTGAAGGCCTCCTCCACTGGCATGTTGCCCGGCAGGTGGGGGGCCACCACCGGCCAGTCGCGTGTGTCCAGGACCTGCCCGTCGCTGCCCAGGTAGGCCACCTGGATCACCAGCGTGGACACGTCCTTGTCGCCCTGGACCGCCACGTCGGCGTAGACGCCCCAGCCGTCCAGCGGCCCGTCGGGGTTCTCGGCCAGGTTGACCTGCTCGATGCTGGGCGCGCCGATGTCGACGATGCCCTTGTGCTCCGCCATGTTCAGGCGGGTCCGGGCCTCGACCTTCATCTTGCGGTCACCGCTGGGGTACTCGTCCAGAAACTTCTGCCAGGCCTCGACCGTGTCTTCCTGGTCCGCCCACTTGAACAGGAACTGCCGGCGCTCGTCGACCGCCTTGTCGTGCAGCGTCCCCTTGGGGTACTTCGCCAGGTAGGTGTCGTAGGCGTCCAGGGTCTTGTCGTCCCGCGCCTTCTCCAGGTACAGCTCCTCCAACCGCAGCGAGGCCTGGGTCGTGAAGGGGCTGTTGGGATTACCCGCGAGGAAGGTCTCGTAGGACGCGATGTCGTCCTTCTGCTGCGCAGCGGCGAAGGGATCCTGGCAGCCGCCGAGCCCGAAGGCGAGCAGGAGCACGAGGGGAAGAGCAGAGAGCGAGCGGCGCATGATGGCCTCTGGTTCGGCAGGGAGGGACAAGCCTATCCCATCCGCGGCCCAGCCCCGGCGCGGGCTCAGCCCTCGACCTGGAGCTTGACCCAGCTCGTCGCCTTGTCCAAGCCCTTGTTGGCCAGCATGTCCTCGACGAAGCCCGGGACCCAGCCCTTCAACCGCAGGTCCACGGTGTACTCGACCCGGGTGTAGCCCTGCCGGTCGGGCGAGGGGTAGACCAGCCAGTAGCCGGTGGAGTCGTCGATGTCGGACTCGCGGCTGTAGTCGAGCTGCCAGGTCATGAAGCCCTTCTCGGGCTCGTGATCGTGGTCGATGAAGTACTCCACGTCCTTGCCCATGACCTTGAGCTTGAAGCGGACCAGGAGCTGGTGGCCGCTGCGGCCGTAGACCTCGCACTCCTGGAGCATGTCGATCCACTTCGGGTAGCTGCCGAAGTCGTCGATCACGGCCCAGACCTGGGCCGGCGTGCCGTGCACGTCCATGATCGAGATGCCGCGGCCGCCATCATCCAGTCGCACCTGCTTGCGCACCGAGCGGCCTGCCGCGAGCTGCGCCTGCTCGCCCGCGTCCAGCGAGGTGGGCTGCGGGTTGGTGAACTTGGGCGCCACGCCCTGGTGCGGGTGGGGCGTCGTCGTGCTGCTGGCATGGGCGGGTGCCGCCAGGCCGAGCAGCGCCACCAGGGCCACGAGCAGCAGGCTGCGGCCCGACAGCGGGCGCGCGTTCAGGTTGCGTCCAGGCAGCTCCGGTCCCCGCATGCTCGGTCCTCAGTCTTGCGGCTCGTCCAGGCGCGCGAGCTGGCGGGCCTGGAACTCAGACGTGAGCGCCGAGACCAGGGGCTCCAGCTCGCCCCCCACGATGCGATCGAGCTGGTACAGGGTCAGCCCGATCCGGTGGTCGGTGATGCGGTTCTGCGGGAAGTTGTAGGTGCGGATCCGCTCGCTGCGATCGCCCGACCCGATCTGGGCCCGGCGCTCCTTGGCCTCGGCCGCGTCGGCTTCGGACTGCATGCGCTCCAGCAGGCGCGCCGACAGCACCTTCAGGGCCTTGGCCTTGTTCTTGTGCTGCGACTTCTCGTCCTGGCAGATCACCACCAGGCCCGTGGGCAGGTGGGTGACGCGCACGGCGGAGTCGGTGGTGTTGACCGACTGCCCGCCCGGCCCGCTGCTGCGGTACACGTCGATGCGCAGGTCCTTGTCGGCGATGTCGATCTCCACCTCGTCGGCGACGGGCATGATCGCCACGGTGGCCGCCGAGGTGTGGATCCGCCCCTGGGTCTCGGTCAGCGGCACGCGCTGCACCCGGTGGACCCCTGACTCCCACTGCAGGTGCGCGTAGGCGTCGGAGCCGTGGACCTGGCAGATGACCTCGCGGAAGCCCACGGCCGTGCGCCCGCTGGCGCCGCCGACCCCGATCTCCGAGCTGCTCAGGATCTCGATCTTCCAGCCCTGGAGCTCGGCGTAGCGGGTGTACATGCGGTACAGGTCGGCCGCGAAGAGGGCCGCCTCGTCCCCGCCGGTGCCCGCCCGGATCTCCAGGATGATGTCCCGCCCCTCGAAGGGATCGGGAGGCAGCAGGGCCAGCTTCAGCTGGCGCTCCAGCTCGGGCAGGCGCTCGCTGAGCTCGTCCACCTCGGCCCGAGCCATCTCCCGCATCTCGGGATCGGCGAGCAGCTCCCGCGCGCCCACCAGGTCCTCTTCCACCTGTCGCAGCTCCCGCCACAGGTCCAGGACGGGCAACATGCGGGCGCGCTCTCGAGTGATCTCGCGCAGGCGGGCGTGATCGCCCATGAGCGCGGGATCCATGAGCGCCTGCTCAAGCTCGGCCAGGCGGCCCTCGACCTGATCGAGTCGCTGAAACACGGGGTCTCCGATGGTGCGACGGCTCTAATCCGAATCCGGGATCCGGGCCGAGGGGCGAACCCTCCCGGTTCGGGGAGCTTGTCGTGCTCCCGGCTCCGAACGCAGGACCCCCCGGCCCGGACGATGCCGGGTCGGGGGTCCATGTGCTGCGGTCCTGCGATCCTGCAGGAGTCCTGCGGGCAGGGCCCCAAGGGACCCCGGCCGGACGCGGCGGCTCAGCCCTCGGCCATGCCGTACTTGCGCTTGAAGCGCTCGACGCGGCCGGCCGTGTCGACGATCTTCTGCTTGCCCGTGAAGAACGGGTGGCACTCGCTGCAGATTTCGACCTTGATCTCGGGAACGGTCGAGCGGGTCTTGAAGGCAGCCCCGCAGACACAGCTCACGGAGCACTCTTGGTAATCAGGGTGGATGCCGTTCTTCATGGCGCCTCCGTGTCTTCGGGCCGACCACTCACGCGGTCGCCGGTGCGCTGGGGGGGAGCGACGGCGCGACGTTCGCACCGGGAGCACTCCCCCCGCGGATGGGGAGCCCGACCTATTTGCCCGCCGCGCCGAGCTTGTCAAGGGGCAGCGCGGTCACCGCAGTCAGGACGGACTCATTGTCGGCCATCGTCGCGACGCGCTCGAGCAGGGCCGGGAGGTCCTGTATCAGCTCGCCGCTCAGGCTGCTGCGCAGGGCCCGCAGCGCATCCTGGCGCGCTTCGGAAAGGAAGCCCTCGGTCCCGCGGCTCCAGGTGCGGCTGGGATCGACCGCCGGCCACATGCCGTGCTGGGCGGCGGCGGTGTCCAGGCGCACCACAGCGTTGGCCAGGCCGCTGAGCTCTTCGGCCACGACCTCGTCGATGCGGGCCTCAGTCTCGGTCAGGACGGCCGCGATGATGGTGAGGCTGCCGCCCTCTTCCAGCCGGCGCCCCAGGGCGAAGGCCCGACGCACCCGGTACAGGGCCGCCACGTCGATGACGCCGTGGAGCAGCCGACCGCCGGTCTGTGCCGCGGCGTTGCCGGCCCGGGCCAGCCGGGTCAGCGAGTCCAGCAGGACGACCACGTCCTGTCCCTGCTCGACCAGGCGGCGGGCCCGCTCCATGGCCATCTCCACCACCTGGATGTGGCGAGCGGCAGGCTCCTCCACCGTGGTGGCAAGCACCTCGGCCGGCACGCTGCGGCGCAGGGCGACCACCTCCTCGGGGCGCTCGTCGACCAGGACCAGCATGACGTGGGGGCGGGGCTCGGCCGCAGCCAGGGCCTCGGCCAGGTCCTGGAAGAGGCGGGTGCGTCCGGCCCGCGGCGGCGCCAGCAGGGCCACGCGCTGGCCGCGGCCCAGGGGGCACAGCAGGTCGAGCAGCCGCACGCTGGCCGGCGAGCCGGGCCCGCCCAGGTCCAGGGCCTCGGTCGGCAGGACCGGCGTGAGGTTGTCGAAGAGCATCTTGTCCCGCTCGACCTCGGGGGACCGCTCGTTGACCGCTTCGATCTTGATCAGGGCGAAGTAGCGCTCGCCTTCTTTGGGGGCGCGCACGCGCCCGCGGATCGTGTCGCCGGTCCGCAGGTTGAAGCGGCGGATCTGCGAGGGCGAGACGTAGACGTCGTCGGGCCCGGGCTGGAAGCTGCTGTCGGGCCAGCGCAGGAAGCCGAAGCCGTCGGCCAAAATCTCCAGGACCCCTTCGCCCTTGGCGCCGTTGGTCGCCTGGCGCCGCGCGACCTCGAAGACCAGGTCCTGCTTGCGGAGGCCGGCAGCATTGTCGATGCCGAAGCCGCGTGCGGCGTCCACCAGCTCGGCGATGGGACGGGTGCGCAGCTCGTTGAGATCGACGGTCATGGAGGGGTCGGGGAGACGGGGGAGGAAGGAAGCGGAGAGCAGGGCGACGGGGAGGAGGGGCGAGGCGGACGCTCGCGGGGAGGAGGCGCCGACTATGTCAGCGCGTGGGCATTATCAAGAGCCCCCGTTGCAGTGTCAACGGATGGCTACGGCGCCAGACGAGGGAGCAGAGACAAGGCCCAAGAGACCTCCGCCGGGACATGAGCAGGTCCGCAGCCCCGGCATGGGAAATGGATTTCCGACGGGTCATGCCCTTCCGACCCATCGCTGCCAGGCTGCTTTCATCAGCGCCGGCTCCCTCGACGACCCCCGCTGGAGGCCGCCGGGCACCGCCCATGCCTCCAGGGGGGTGGGATCTGGCTTTCCCATCCAGGCCCACCCTAAGTAGCAGCAATCAGGTAACGCAAGAGGTGGCACAGGTCGTGCAATAGATTCGCACGGCACCGGGACGGAACGGTCGGTCAGACCGAACGAGCCAGCCCGGCCGGCTCTTTGACGTCAAGTTCCCTTCACGCCGCAAGGCAGGGAGGGAGGCAAGCCCAGGGGAGCATCGAGCTTCCGGCGCGCGCAAGCGTGACGGTCGCAACGGACTCGCTCACGGAACAAGGCCCTGAGGACACGGGGCGGGCATCGCTGGACGACACGGCCAGGCAACTGGACCGACCGGACTGCGACACCGTCAGAAATGTCGAGAGGGCAGCGGCCGCGGTGACGCGGAACAGCTGTGAACGAGGGAAAAGCTTCGAAGGGTGACCGCACCTGGGAAGGACGGGGACACCGCGCCCGCACCCGCCGACTCGTCGGCGAGCGCAGCACGGACCCGAACCGACAGCGTCTCCAGCGATGGGGGCAGTCTGGAGGTCGTCCGGGAACATCGCGTCTGGCTGCTTGCAGCTGGGAGCGACGAGACCATTCGAGTCCGCAACCTGGTGAACCCCATGATCGGCTGCAGGGTGCAACAAACCTGCACCGCGTGCGCGGAGCAAGCCGCCGAAGTCGTGAGAAACGGCACGGGCGGAAGGTGTCCTGGTTTCGCAAACCGGGGCCGAAGGCTCGCAACGAAGTCGCGGCGGACCCCAGAGCGCAAGCTCCAGGGACTGCATGTCCTGTCCGCAGGACACCTCGCCAGGCGGGGACGACAGCAAGCTGGGACCGGACGCGCACGTTGGATGTCGATGGAGGGGCATCTTTGAGACGAACCCCAAGAGAGGAGTCCGACGGCTTCGCGCCGACGGACTGCACGTCAACCTCGCGCTCGCTTCGGTGAGCAAGAGGGCTTCCAGCCCGCCACGACCTCGGTCGCCGGCAGCAGGAAGTGGATGTGTCTTCCAGGGAGAGGTGAAGGTCACGAGGGGCGATCCTCCGGCCCAAACACCCGGACACGCCGACTGGACGAACCGCGAAGATCAGCCGAACCGCGCAAGCGGCACGGCCAAGGTCACGGCGGGCAGCGGGAAAGGCCAACGACCCGCATCCAGCACGGTGTACGCCACGGACCCTTCGGGGCGCCGAGCGTACGTCCTTGCAGACCAGCCAACTCCCGAAGGCCGCCCGGCCGAGCCTCCGCGCAAGCGGCAGCTCACTTGGCATCCCAGACGCAGCATGACACTCTGAAGGGGCGTCCCCGATCCGACTGTCCGGTGCCAACGAACACCCCCCAGACCGCAAGGCCTGGGGGGTGTTTCCGTTGGGGGCAGCCGCAGCCCGGCCCGCGCCGCCTCCCCGCGCCTCTCAGCCCAGGAAGTACCGCGGCGGGATCCAGCTCCAGCCGGCCTGACCCGCGCTCGCGCTCCGGATCTCCAACACCTCGTGGGCGGCCTGGACGATGTCCAGCTCACACAGGATGGTGGCCTCTTCCAGGACCAGCGACTGCGCGATGCCGGGCACGTTCTTCTGGCCCAGGGCCCGGGTGGGCATGCCGGGGAAGCGCTCGACCACGGCGCCCTGGATGGAGCGCACGAAGCCGGCGAAGTTGCGGTCCTCGGCGGCGACCACCAGGCGGCCGGTGCGGCCCACGCTCTCGAAGACCGCGTCCAGGTCCGGCGGGACCAGGGTGCGCAGGTCGATGACCTCGGCCTCGATGCCGTCGCGGGCCAGGGCCTCGGCGGCCTGCATGGCGGTCCAGACCGCGCGGCCCCAGGCGACCACGGTCAGGTCATGGCCCGGCCGGCGCAGGGCGGCCTTGCCGAAGGGCACCCGCAGCTCGGGGTCGATCTCGGGGATCTCGCCGCGCATCACGGACTTCTTCAGGGCGGCGACCTCGACCGGGTCCGTAGGCTCGCCGGGGAAGGACGGGCCCAGGGTCTGGCGGTACATCCACTTGGGCTCCAGGCAGACGACCGGCCCGCGGTACTCGGCGGCGGTCATCAGCAGCCCGTACACGTCGAAGCTGGTCGAGGGCATGATGATGACCAGCCCGGGGATCGGCGTGAAGTAGCCGTCCACCGACATCGAGTGGTAGACCGCGCCACCGCCGAAGGGGTCGACGGGCATGCGCAGGACCACGGCGAAGTTGCTGTTGCCGTTGCTGGTCCAGTACAGGTTGCCCATGTGGACCAGCCAGTGGAAGGCGTTCAGCGAGTAGTCGCCGAACTGGATCTCCGGCAGGGAGACCACGTCCTTGTGCAGGCCCATGCCGCAGGCCGTGCCGACGATGAGCGGCTCGTTGAGGGGCGCGTCGACCACGCGCTCGGGGTGGCGGGCCTTGAGGCCGGCCGTGGCCTGCATGACGCCGCCCAGCCGCCCCACGTCCTGGCCCGTGACCATGCCGCCGTGCCGCGTGATGATGTGGTCGATGGCCGCCCGGATGGCGCCCCCGTAGGTGATGTTCGTCGTGCCCGGACCCGGCCGCTCGACCACCTCGGGGAAGGGCGCCCGGATGTGGGTGAGGATCGAGTCGACGGGCGGATCGGGCTCGTGCCGGACCTGGTCGACGAGGGCGGCGATGACCTGGTTCTCGGCCTCCATGACCCTGCCCAGGGCGTGGTGGACGAAGAAGTCCCGCCCCTCGGCCGTGACGCGGGACAAGGTGTCGCCCGCGTCCAGCACCCCGCGCTCGACGAGCTGCTGCCCGAAGCGGATGAGCGGGTCCTCCTGGTTCATGTCGAAGGTGACGTCGGCGGCCGAGCTGTGCCCGTTGAACCGGGGCAGGTGGTGCACGTGCAGCAGGGCCGGCTTCTGGTTGTCCCGGACGTACTGGGCGCACTGGTAGGTGGCCCGGTAGACCTCCCAGAAGTCGCGGCCGTCACAGGAGAAGTGCCGGATGCCGAAGCCCTTGGCGTAGGCCGCGAAGTCCTTGATGCCGCGCCCCTCGTCGGGGCAGGTGCTGATCGCGATGCCGTTGTCGGTCACCATGACGATGAGCGGCAGGCTCCAGACGCTGGCCGCGTTCATGGCGTCGTGCATGTCGCCCTCGGCCGTCGTGCCGTCGCCGACGATGCCGATCGCGATGCCGTCGTGGATGCCCTTCACCTTGAAGCCCAGCGCGTAGCCGGCGGCCTTGCCCAGCTGCATGCCCACCGGGCTCTGCACCGGCAGGATGCCCACCTCGGGCATGTCCAGGTGGTAGACCATCTGCCGACCCCGACTCATGGCGTCGGTGTCCTTGCTGAACTGCTGGCGCAGCACGTCCAGGGTGAAGCCCTCGCGCCCGTTCAGCTCGCACCACATCCCGCACATGCTGCCCGAGCGGTAGTGGGGCACCAAGCCGAAGCGGCCCGGGTCGGAGAGCTGCGAGAGGGCCAGGGCCGCCGCCGTGCCGTGCACCTCCTCGCCCGGCCCCCAGATCGCGAACTTCACCTCGCCGCGGCTGACCAGCCGGACGATGTGCTCCTCGGTCGCTCGGGAGCGCACGGCCACGCGGTACGCCAGGCGCAGCTCCTCGGCCGTGGGCTCGGGAATGCCGGCGGGGAGGACTTCTGCGCTGCTCATCGGCATCTCCGTGGACGGGGGGGTGCGGAAAGGTCATGGGCGGTAACACAGGGCCTGCGACCTCGCGACGTATCGGCGCGACCAGGCGCTTCGTGCTCACTGGACCGTCACCGGCTCCTGTCGGGCACTGGGGCTCAGATCACCATCTGCTCGCAGTGGGCGAAGGGCCGACCCGGCAGGAAGGGGGTGAGGGAGGCGGAGCGTCCCAGCACCTGGACCTCTGCCAGGTTGGTCCCGGCATGGGCGAGGCAGGCAGCGACCTGAGCGGTGAAGGGTCCGAACATGGCGCCGTGCCCCGAGAAACCCACCAGGCGCAGCAGGTTGGGCACGGCTGGATCATAGCCCAGAAAGGGGTTGTGGTCAGGGGTAGAGCCGTAGTAGCCGGCGGTGGTGGCTGAGATCCCGGCGAACTCCCCCACCGGGGGCAGGTACTCGGCCAGGGTCAGCCAGGCCTGCACTGCCTTGCCGTCGGCGCCGCCACGGTGGAAGAAGTCCGGCTCGATGGCGTCCTGGTCCTCGTAGGAGAAGGCCGGCTCGGGGAGGGCGTCGTGGGCGAAGCCGACCATGAGCGAGGCGCCGTTCTCGGGGCGGCAGTAGGCCCCGGGCGGCGTGATGACCAGGGGCATGCCCAGCAGCTCGGCTTCGCTCATCGGGCCGCCGCGCTCGATGAACCAGAGGTAGCGCTTGACCGGCGCGACCGGCAGCACCGTGGCGCCCAGGACCTGGGCCAGCCGCGGGCTCCAGGCGTTGCTGGCGTCCACGAACAGGTCCGCCTCGTGCCACTCGCCCCGGGCTTGCACGGCGACCAAACGCCCGCCCTGGTGACGGGCCGCCGTAACCTCGGCCCCCTGGCGCAGGTCCACGCCCTGCTGGCGTGCCGCCTCCAGGGCGTCGTTGTAGACGATCTCCGGCCGCAAGAAGCCGTCGGTGGGGCACCAGGTGGCGCCGTCGATGACCTGGCCATCCACCCAGGGGAAGCGCGCGACGGTCTGGGCGGGGTCCAGCAGCTCGACCTCGCTCAGGCCGCAGCCCCGCTGCATGGCCACGCGATCCGCCGCCTGCTTCCACGCCCCCTCCCCGGCCAGCAGGAAGAGGTAGCCGTTCTGCACCAGCGGGCTGCGGGTCCCCCCGACCTCCTGGGCGAAGCGCCGGTAGAAGTCCACCGAGAAGCGCATGCCGAGCACGGTCTCCGGGGTCGAGAACTGCTGGCGGATGCCCGCGGCGGTGCGGGAGGAGGAGCCAGCCCCCACGTGCCGGGCCTCCAGCACCGTGACCTGCCAACCCGCCTGGCGCAGGCGCCACGCGCAGAGCGCGCCCGTGATGCCCGCTCCGATGATGACCACACGCCTGGACATGGTGGCTCCTGGTTCCGGCCCCGGCCGGTGGAGGGGCAGCATATCGCCACCCCGACCCGACGCCCCCGCAGGATAGGCCACGAGCCCGCCCAGGAGCCCGCATGTCGCCCCGTCCCGTGGTCCTGCTCATCCTCGACGGCGTCGGCTGGGGCCGGCGCGACGATGGAGACGCCGTCTCCCTCGCCCGCACTCCCACACTCGACGCCCTGATGGCGGCGGCCCCCTGGGGCCTGCTCAAGGCCCACGGCACGGCCGTCGGCATGCCCAGCGACGATGACATGGGCAACAGCGAGGTCGGCCACAACGCCATGGGCGCGGGCCGCGTCTTCGACCAGGGGGCCAAGCTGGTGGGCGCGGCCATCGAGAGCGGCCGGATCTGGCAGGGCCAGGCCTGGCACCAGGCCGTGGCCGCGACCACCGCCGGCGGCACCCTGCACCTGCTGGGCCTGATCTCCGACGGCAACGTGCACAGCCACGTGGACCACCTGCGGGCCCTCGTCGACCAGGCGGCGGTGCAGGGGGTGCCCCGGCTGCGGGTCCACGGGCTGACCGACGGCCGGGACGTGGCGCAGCGCAGCGCGCTGACCTGGTTCGTACCCTTGCAGGAGCACATGGCCCAGCTGTCCCAGGACGGCCGCGACTACGCCTTCGCCACCGGCGGCGGCCGCATGGCCATCACCATGGACCGCTACGAGGCCGACTGGTCCATGGTCGCCCGCGGCTGGCGCTGCCACGTGCACGCCGAGGGGCGCCGCTTCCCCGCGGCCACGACCGCCATTGACACGCTCTACGCAGAGGACCCGGCGGTCGATGACCAGTACCTGCCGCCCTTCGTCGTCGGCGACTACGCCGGCATGCACGACGGCGACGCCGTGATCCTGTTCAACTTCCGCGGCGACCGGGCCATCGAGATCTCCCGGGCCTTCACCGAGGCCGGCCTGCAGAGCTTCGACCGCCGGGGCAGCGAAGGGCGCCCGGCGCCGACGGTCGGCTTCGCCGGCATGATGGAGTACGACGGCGACCTGCACATTCCCCCCGCCTACCTGGTCTCGCCCCCCCAGATCGACGACACCGTGGGCGAGAACCTCTCCCGGGCCGGCAAGCACGCCTACGCGGTCAGCGAGACCCAGAAGTTCGGCCACGTCACCTACTTCTTCAACGGCAACCGCAGCGACGCCCCCAAGGGCGAGGACCGCCACGAGGAGCCCTCGCTCAACGTGCCCTTCGACCAGGCCCCGGCCATGAGCGCCCAGGCCGTGGCCGACGCCGCCGACGCCGCCATCCGCTCGGGCCGCTACGACCACGTCCGGATCAACCTCGCCAACGGCGACATGGTCGGGCACACCGGCGTGCTGGACGCCGCGGTCCAGGCCGTCGAGCTCGTCGACCACTGCGTCGGCACCCTCGCCCGGGCCACGGCCGAGGTCGGCGGCGTGCTGCTGCTGACGGCCGACCACGGCAACGCCGACGAGATGTTCCGCGTCGACCACAAGAAGGGCGCCTACCAGCGGGACGCCCAGGGCCATCGCCTGCCCTCCTCCAGCCACTCCCTGAACCCCGTGCCCGTCATCCTGGCCGACGCCACCGGCACCTGGCGCCTGCGCGCCACCACGCCGGGACAGCTCCTGGGCGGCCTGGCGCAGATCGGCGCCACCGTGCTCGAGCTGTGCGAGGTCCCCGTGCCCGCCTCCTACCTGCCCTCCCTCCTGACCCGGGCCCGCGCGTGAGCCTCCCCCCCATCGATCTGCGCTCCGACACCGTCACCCGCCCCAGCCCCGGCATGCGGCGGGCCATGGCCGAGGCCGAGGTGGGCGACGACGTCTACGGCGAGGACCCCACGGTCAACCGGTTGGAGGCCGTGGCCGCCGAGCGCCTGGGCAAGGAGGCGGCCCTGTTCGTGCCCAGCGGGACCATGGCCAACCAGATCGCCATCCGCTGCCAGACCGAGCCCGGCGACGAGGTCATGGTCGAGGCCGGGGCGCACCCCTTCCACTACGAAGCGGGCGGCACGGGCCTCATCTCCGGAGTGCTGCTCCGCACGCTGCCGGGCGAGGGCGGGGTCCTGGACCCGGCCCTGGTGGCCGCCACCTTCCGCGACGCGGACGTGCACGCCGCCCCCCAGACCCTGGTCTGCGTCGAGGACACCAGCAACCGCGGCGGCGGCACGGTCTGGCCGCTGGAGCGCCTGGACGCCGTCGCGGCCGCAGCCCACGCCCACGGGGCCGCCACCCACATGGACGGCGCGCGCCTGTTCAACGCCGTCGTCGCCTCGGGCATCGACCCGGCCCGGCGCGCGGCTGGCTACGACACTGTCAGCTTCTGCCTGAGCAAGGGGCTGGGCGCGCCGGTGGGCTCCCTGCTCTGCGGTCGCCGGGAGCGGGTCCACAAGGCCCGCCGGGTCCGCAAGAGCCTGGGCGGCGGCATGCGCCAGGCCGGCTTCCTGGCCGCCGCCGGCCTGTACGCCCTGGAGCACCACGTGCAGCGGCTGGGGGATGACCACGCGCGCGCCGCCGCGCTGGCCCATGGGCTGGGCGAGCTGGGCCTGGTCGTGGCCGCCCCGCCGACCAATATGCTCTACCTGGAGCTGCCCGAGGCCCGCAGCGTCGTGGCCGCCCTCCGGGAGCGGGGCGTGCTCTGCAGCGCCGTGGACGCCCGGCGGATCCGCCTGGTCACCCACCTCGACGTCGACGACGCGGGCATCCGCCGCACCGTCCAGGCCTTCGCCCAGGTCCTGGGGCGCTGAGCAACGCGGCTGCAGCGCTCAGGCTGCAGCGCTCAGGCTGCCGTGGCCGCCCCCAGCGCGACCAGCTGGTCGAGGACCGGGGCCACGACCGAGGCGACCACGCCGACCTCGGCCGCCACCTGGTCGAGCCCTCGCTCGCCGTCGAGGGCCCGCAGCACCTGCACCGCCACCGGCAGCACCGGCACCGGCAAGAAGGCCGCGTCCCAGACCAGCCAGCCGATGGTCTCGGGCTCACCACGGGCCAGGCGCCCCGGCGTGCCCGGGGTCAGCACCCCCTCGGCCGTCGCTTGGAGCACCGGCCCGTCCTCGCCGCCCGGCGCCTCGGTCAGGATCTCCTGCCACTCCACCAGGCCGTCGACCCGAAGGCCGACCCGGCCGTAGCGCTCGAAGGCGCGCTGGTGGGGCCCCTCCATCCGCAGCTCCCCCAGGGCGAGCTGCGCGGCGGCGCCCGGCGGCAGGGGAGAGCGGAGTCGCAGGGCGCCCAGCTCGCCCTGGACCAGGGCCCGAGCCAGCTCGCTGCGGCGCGCCACCAGGGCCTCCCCGGTCAGGGTCAGGACGGGGGGCAGGCCCAGCGAGGGGGCCCGGCCCTCCTCCAGCAGCCGGCCCTCGGGAGCCCCCGCCAGGGCGGCGCGGATGGTCTCGCTGCCGTCGTCCTCGCCGCCGTCGTCCTCGCCGCCGTCGTCCTCGCCGTCGTCCTCGCCGGCGCCGTCCCCGCCGCCCTCATCCTCACCGCGCCGGAGCAGGCGCACGCTCCCCTCCCCCACCTGCTCGCGGATCCAGCCCGCCGGCGGCACCGGCCAGGGCGTGCCCGGCTGGGTGGGCCAGGCCAGGGCCAGGCCGACCAGCTCCGAGGCGCGCGCCAACACGGCCAGCGATGCGGCGCTGGGCGCGGACATCCACTCGCTCACGGCCGGCTCAACCGTGGCGCCCACCGGCCAGGTGTCGAGCCAGGCCACCAGCAGCTCGGCGGCCTGGGGCCAGCTCGCCTCCTCCACCGCGTGGGCCAGCCGCCCTTGCAGCACCTTGCGCACCGGCCCCCACAGCGCCCGCCGCGACAGGAGCTGGTCCCGCAGGGCCGCCCCCAGGTCGAGCACGCCGCCCTTGCGCAGCGGCCCCCAGGACGGGAAGGGACCCAGCGGCAGGACCTCGGTCACGGGCACACCTCGCGCTCGATCTCGGGGCCGTGAAGCGCCGGCACCCACAGGTTGCTGTACACGGGCACCTCGGCCTCGGCCAGGTCTTCCAGGGCCAGCGGGCGGGCCAGGGAGAGGTAGTCGGGGTGGCCCGAGGAGTAGAGCACCGTCACCGGGTGCTGCGCCGGGAAGCGCTCCAGCAGCCGGTCCCGCAGCTCGACCAGGACGAGGGGGCTGCCGCGGGGATCCAGGGCTTCGCCGCCTGCGCTGAACTCCCCCAGCTGGCAGAGCAGGGCCGGCCCCTCGGTCGAGGGGGAGATGCCGTCGCGGGCCACGTTCCAGGCCGACAGCAGCTGCAGCCCGCGGTGGCCCGTCCAGAAGACCCGCTCCAGCACGACCTCGACGAAGGAGATGCCGTGGACCAGCCGCAGGGGCCGCCCCTCGGCGGCGCACTGCCGGCGGATCAGCAGCACCGCGTCGTTGATGAACAGCGGGCTGCCGGCGACCAGGTACAACACGTCCTGCCCGTCCTGAAAGGCGCGGCGGACCAACATGCGGGCCAGGTCCTGGTAGGCCGTCGGGCGGTCCACGCCGGGCAGCCGGTACAGGTAGTCCAGCGGCCGCACCTCCAGGTCCGGCGCCAGCGACGCGACCAGGCTGCGCACATGGGCCAGGCCATATGCACGCGCACCGGCCGCCGCCGCGCCGGCCAGCAGCTCCCGCGCCTCCAGCGTCACGTGCTCGGGGCGGGCGGGCCCCAGGCCCACGATGGTCAAGCTGCCGGCAGCAGTCCGTTCGGTCATGGCGGGATCCGACACGGCGGGGACCCGCCCGTCAAGCGTGCCGCTCCTGCACCGCTCAGTCGCAGGTGGCGTTGCCCGAGTAGGTGATGTCGACCGAGTCGCCGCTGGTCGGGATGTTGGACGAGAACTCGACCGCGTTGGCGGCGCTGTCGTAGGTCCAGCCCGTGTTGCGCGCCAGGCCGTTGACTCGCACCGCGATGGTGCTGATCACCGGGTTGCGGGTCAGCTCGAAGGAGTCCTGGTGCACGCTGGCCTCGGCCAGCAGCTCCAGGTTGGCCGCGGTCGCCCAGTCGTTGCAGATGTTCAGGAAAACGCCGCCCGTCTCCGAGACCGCGTCGGCGTAGCCCGTGGCCGGCTCGGCACAGCCGCCGCTGCCGTCGATGGGCCCGGCGATGGCCGACATGCGCACATTGGTGGAGGAGCCCTTCTTGGCGATGATGCGGCTGACCAGGGTCGACGAGCTCTCTCGCGACTGCTCGTGCTCGTCGCTGACCATGATGATGTGCAGCATGGCGTCGGCGCGCATGAAGCCGGCGTTGCACTCGGTGGGGTCGGTCTTGTCCACGGCGTTGGCGGCCGGCGTCAGCAGGGACTCGGTGTAGATGCCGCCACCCCGACCCACCGCGCCGCTGAAGGTCGACTGGTAGTTCGAGCTGGACGAGGTCAGGATCCCGCTGTTGTTGCAGCCGTTGTCGTCGTTGACGACCATGATCTGCCAGTCGCGCGTGTAGGTGTTGAGCGAGCTGATGAAGGTCGAGAAGTTGTCGCCCAGCCGCCGCTGGTCATCGTCCATGGACCCGCTCTGGTCGACCAGGAACATGATGTCCGAGGGCGGCTCGGTGGGGATGTTCCAGGTGTCGGTGTACTCACCGCCGTAGTCGCCCGCGCCGAGGATCTCGTCCTCCCGCTCTCCCAGCGGCTCGTTGGAGCTGACGACCAGGCGGGACCGGTAGCTGGTCTCCGAGGTGGGGGTGAAGTCCACCCGCACCTGCTGGGTCTGGCCCGGGGCCAGGGTCAGGGGGAAGGTGATGTCGTTGGTCTGGTCGAAGACGTGGGCGCTGTCGTCCTGCAGGCTCAGGCTGTGGATCACCAGGTCGTCGGTCCCGACGTTGGTCAGGTACAGGTCGCTGTCCTGGGTGCAGCCGATGTAGCCGGTGCCGAAGTCCACCGGATCCGGCTCGATGGCCAGCTCCGGCACGGCGCCCGCGCCCGTGAGCTCGACCAGGGCCTCGGGGTTGGCCGGGTCGTTGCTGGCGACCAGGGCCTGGCCCATCTGGTCGTAGGCGGCCGAGGCCAGGTAGGCGACGTCGATGTCCTGGCTGGTCCCCGGCGGCAGGGTGAAGGCGGTCTGCTCGCTCACGATGGTGAAGGCGCCGCCCTCTCCCAGCAGCTCGATTCCCGACACGCTGAGGTCCGCGCCGCCCACGCTGCTGACGGTGAAGGTCTGGACGACCGGCTCATCGTCCTGGCCCACCAGCCCGAAGTCGATGAAGCTCGGGTCCACCTGGATCGCCGGCAGGGCGTCCCCGTTGTGGCTGGCCGTGGGCACGAAGCCCTGGTCGTTGCAGGCCAGCAGCATCAAGGGGAGGAGGGCAAGGGGGGCACGGGACATCGAGTGCTCCAAGATGCGGTGGGATTGGGCGGGCCGGGGCCAGGGCGAGGGCCGGGAAGTCGGAGACCTGCTGCGCAAGAAGCATGCCGGAGGGTCGCCGATAGAGCAACGAGAAGATCAAGGCACCAAGCCGATTGTCAGGGGCGCCTGCCAGAGTGGGGCAGCGCTGCCCCGCCCCCCTCATGCCAAGAGACCCGGGAGTGGGACTTGCATGTCCCACTCCCGGGTATCCGGCGGCTGCGATCCGGCTTCCAGACTCAGAGCATGCTGGCGACGGCCGCGCGCTCCTCTTCCAGCTCGTCGATGGTCGCCTTCAGCTTCATGCGGGCGAAGTCGTCCAGCTCCAGGCCCTCGACCACGTGGTGCTTGCCGCCCTGCACGGTGACGGGGAAGGAGAAGATCAGGCCCTCAGGCACGCCGTACTCGCCGCGCGAGACCACGGCCATGCTGTTGAAGTCGCCCGGCGCGGTGCCCTGGTGCCAGGTCCGCATGTGGTCGATGGCGGCGGCGGCGGCGCTGGCGGCGCTGCTGGCCCCGCGGGCCTTGATGATGGCCCCGCCCCGGGTGGCGACGGTCTTGATGAAGTCACCCTTGAGCCACTCCTCCTCGACCCGGCCGACGACGGGCTCGCCGCCGATGCGGGCATTGGCGAAGTCGGGGAACATGGTCGGGCCGTGGTTGCCCCAGATGCCCATGCGGGTGACCTGGCCGGCCGTCACGCCGACGCGGGCGGCGAGTTGGCTCTTGGCGCGGTTCTCGTCCAGGCGCGTCATGGCGGTGAAGCGCTCGGCCGGGATGTCCTTGGCGTTGTTCATCGCGATGAGCGCGTTGGTGTTGCAGGGGTTGCCCACCACGACCACCCGGACGTTGTCCGCGGCCTTGGCGTTGATGGCGGCACCCTGACCCGTGAAGATCTGCCCGTTGACGGCGAGCAGGTCGGCCCGCTCCATGCCCGCGGTCCGGGGCCGGCTGCCGACCAGGAAGACCTGCTGGGCGCCGTCGAAGGCGACGTTGGCGTCGTCGCTGATCTCCACCCCGTGAAGCAGGGGGAAGGCGGCGTCGTTCAGCTCCATCACCACCCCTTCGAGGGCCTTGAGGGCCGGGGTGATCTCCAGGAGCTGGAGCTTGACGGGGCGGTCCTTGCCGAAGCAGTCGCCCGAGGCGATTCGGAACAGCAAGGCGTAGCCGATATTGCCGGCGGCGCCGGTGACGGCGACGCGGATCGGTGCGGTCATGACGGGCTCCAAGGAGCTGGGGGGAGGGCCGCGGCAAGTGCGGCTCCGGGGCGCGACAGCGAAGCGGGCGAGCAGGGGACGCAGCGTCGGTCCTCGGTGCCCGTGCCCTCAGATGTAGCGCCTCATCAGCGTCGCGTCTCGCGTGTGGTCGAAGGTCTGACCGCAGGTGCGACATCTGAACCGCACCTCGAAGGGGATCGTCGTGATGCCGAAGACCACCCAGATCCAGTCGAGCGCGTTGTACTGCGGCTCGGGCGACACCATGTAGTGGTCGCGGTCGTATCCACAGCTGCACCGCAGGCGCTCGCCGTGCTCGACCGTGACCGCGGCGCCCGCCTCTACGGCCTCAGGCTCCGGACACTGCTCGCTCTCCATGTCGTTCACCTTGCATCCTATTACCGAACCCGGTGGAGCTAGTGGTGCTCGCCCTCTCCACCACCCTCTTCCTCGAGGGCGCCGGGGAGGAGCTCGGCCGGCTGAGCGTACTTCGACCCCTGCTCCGCGCGTGCGGCAAAATTGCCGCTCTGCTGGAGGATGGCATCGCGGCTGCCCAGGTCCGTCAGGGTGAAGCCGAAGAACACGGCCATGAACCAGAAGGCCGACAGGAAGACCATCAGGTTGAAGCGGTTGTCGTACTTCAGGTGCATGAACCAGCCGGCGACCAGGGTGGATTTCAGCAGCGCCACGGCCATGGCCGCCGCGAAGCTCAGGTTCCCCGGCAGGCCGGCGTAGGACACCGCGAAGGTCAGGATCGTCAGGATGATGAGCAGCAGGTAGATCGTCAGGTAGGTCCCCATGGAGGAGACGTGCTCGCCAGGAGCAGCGTGGCCGTGGGCGGCGGCGGCAGGACTGGACACGACGGACTCCGGGGGCGCGTCAGCGCACGAGGTAGAGCAGGGGGAACAGGAAGATCCAGATCAGGTCCACGAGGTGCCAGTACAGGCCCACGTTCTCGAGCATCGAGTAGTACTCGCCGCTGATCTTGCCTTTGCGGATCGGGCCGTAGATCAACCAGATCATGATGCCGATGCCGATGATCACGTGCAGACCGTGGACACCCGTCATCATGAAGTAGATGCTGAAGAACAGCTCGGGCGCGCCGCCCTTGATGCCTTCGAAGTGGTAGTACTTGCCCGGCAGGGTCCCCAGGTGGAACTTGTGGGCGTACTCGAAGTACTTGACCACCAGGAAGCCCAGCGCGCAGCCGATGGTGATCCACAGGTAGCGGACCACGCTCTTCATGTCGTTGAGCTGCGCCGCCCGGACCGACAGCGCCATCGTGAGGCTGCTGGTGAGCAGCACGATGGTGTTGAAGGTGCCCATGCGCTTGTCCAGCAGCTCGTGCGCCGCCAGCCAGGTGTCCGGGTACAGGTACCGGAAGGCGAAGTAGGCCATGAAGAGGCCGGCGAAGAAGAGGATCTCCTGGACCAGGAAGGCCCACATCCCCATCTTCACGGCGGCCTTCTGCTGGGCCAGGTCGTGGAAGTGGTGCGCCAGGGCAGCGGGGTGCTCGCCGTGCGGATGCTCGGCGGCGACCTCGGCCTCGGTCTCTGCGGCGGTGCTCATGCGTCAGGCCCTCGAGTAGTCGATCTCGTCGAAGTCATAGGGGCCGTGCTTGCACACGACCTGGTGAGCGAAGTTGTGCTCGATGGGGGGCGACTCGGCCTCCCACTCCAGGGACTTGCCGCCCCAGGGGTTCTTGGGAGCCTTCTCGCCGCGCAAGAGCGACCACACCAGGTAGCCCAGGGTCAGGAACAGCCCCGCAGCGAGCACGAAGGCGCCCACCGTGGACAGGAACTGCCAGTCCTGGAACTGCGGCGCGTACTGGTGGTAACGACGGGGCATGCCCCGGGCCCCCGCCACGAACTGCGGGAAGAAGGTCAGGTTGAAGCCGATGAAGACGATCACCGCCCCAATGCGCGCCGGGATCTCGGGGAACATCTTGCCGGTCATCTTCGGCCACCAGTGATGGATGCCGGCGATGAAGCCCATCAGGGTGCCGCCCATCATCACGTAGTGGAAGTGGGCCACGACGAAGTAGGTGTCGTGCATGTGCACGTCGATGGCCAGGGTCGCCAGGAACAGGCCCGTCAGACCGCCGATCGTGAAGATGAACAGGAAGGACAGCGTGTAGAGCATCACCGCGTTCAGGCGGATCGAGCCCCGGTACATGGTGGCCACCCACGAGAAGACCTTGATGGCCGTGGGGACCGCGACGCCGAAGGTGATCAGGCTGAAGATCGTGCCCGCCAGCTCGGACTGGCCCGACACGAACATGTGGTGGCCCCACACCAGGAAGCCAATGCCGGCGATGGCGATGGAGCTCGCGGCGATGGCCGAGTAGCCGAAGATGTGCTTGCGGCTGTTGATGGTCACGGTCTCGGAGATCACGCCGAAGGCCGGCAGGATCATCACGTAGACGACCGGGTGGCTGTAGAACCAGAAGAAGTGCTGGAACAGGACGGGGTCACCGCCCAGCGCCGGGTCGAAGATGCCGATGCCCACGGTCCGCTCGAAGATGAGCAGGAACAGCGTGATGGCGATGACCGGCGTCGCGAGGACCTGGATCATGCTGGTGGCGTAGGAGGCCCACACGAACAGCGGCAGCTTGCGCCAGGTCAGGCCCGGGCCCCGCATCTTGTGGATGGTGATGATGAAGTTGAGCCCCGTGAGAATCGACGAGAAGCCCAGGATGAAGGCACCCAGCAGCGCCGTCACCACCGAGCTGTCGGTCGTCGAGCTGTAGGGCGTGTAGAAGGTCCAACCCGTCTCCACGCCGCCGGAGACCAGCGTGTAGATCAGGAAGAGCGCCCCCAGCACGTAGATGTGGAAGCTGGCCAGGTTCAGCTTGGGGAAGGCCACGTCCTTGGCGCCCAGCATCAGGGGCAGGACGAAGTTGCCCAGCGAGGCCGGGATCGACGGCACGAGCACCAGGAACACCATGATGGCGCCGTGCAACGTGAACAGCCGGTTGTAGACGCTGGCCGAGAACAGGTCCGGCTCCGCCGTCGCCAGCTCCAGCCGCACGGCCAGCGCGAACATGCCGCCGACGAAGAAGAAGCTGAGGATCGCCACCAAGTACATCACGCCGATCCGCTTGTGATCGACCGTGAAGAGCCAGGAGGAGATGCCCTTGCGGGCGTTGAGGTACGAGGTGTGGCCGGAGCCGTGCGTCTCGGCCATGTCACCGGTGGTGGCAGACATCGGCTCCCCCTAGTTGAGGGTCTTGATGTAGTCGATCAGGGCGCTGATCTCGTCGTCCTTGAGGCGGCCCTGGTAGGGCGGCATCTGGGGAGCGAAGCCGGCGACGACCTTGGCGCCGGGCGACATGAGGGACTCGTGGATGTAGTTGTCGTCGATGGTGACCGAGCTGCCGTCTGCCAGCTGCTCCGTCGTCCCGTACTTGCCCTTCAAGGAGGGCCCGACGATCCGGGTGCCGTCGATGGAGTGGCAGCCCGCGCAGCCCTGCGAGTTGAAGAGCTGCTTGCCGTGCTCCTCGGAGGTCATGCTGGCGCTGGCCTGCTTCTTGGATGCCACCCACTCCTTGAACTTGGCGGGCTCGAGCACCGTGACCTTGCTGGCCATGCGGCTGTGCCCGTCGCCGCAGTACTCGGCGCAGTAGACCGGGTGCTCGCCGGGGGCCATGGCCTCGAACCAGATGGTCGAGTAGCGGTTGGGGACCGCGTCCTTCTTGGTGCGGAAGTCCGGCACGAAGAAGCTGTGGAGCACGTCCACCGAGGTGATGGTCAGCCGCACCGGGGTCATGGCCGGCACCACCAGGCCGTCGTCACCACTCATGGTGATGCCGAGCTCAGGGTACTCGTAGGACCAGTTCCACTTCTGTCCGGTCACGCGGATGTTCATGGAGTCGACCGGGGCCACCTGCATGTCCATGTAGGTGCGGAAGCCCATGACGAAGAAGACCAGCAGGAACACACCCGGGATGAAGCTCCAGGCGAACTCCAGGGCGTGGTTGCCCTTGACCGGGCTGGTCCTCTGCCCCTCCTTGCGCCGCCGGTACTTCACCGTGAACAGCACCATCGCGGCGATGATCATGGCGAAGAAGATGACGTCCAGCCAGTAGACCACCGCGAAGGTGTTGTCTACCTCGTGGGCGAAGGTGGAAGCGGCTTCGGGCAGCCACCACTTCGGCGTGAAGGGGATGGCGTCCCCAGCCTGGGCCGGGAACCCGGCGAGTAGAGGCAGCAGCATGGCTGGTGTCACGAGGGGCTCTCCGTGTTCTCGACGTCGTTTCTGTGGGCGAACTCCCGGCGCCACAGCACCACGCCCAGTCCGCCCAGGGCGAGCACGCTCAGGGCGCCGCCCAGGCGCATGATCCCGAAGGCGAAGGGGCTGTACCGCCCGATGGTCTCGTCGTAGTGGAAGCAGCTCAGGATGACCCGGTCGACCGTGCTCCCGACCCGCCCCTGGGCGGCGTCGATGAGGCCGAACTTCAGGTCCCGACCCGAGTACTGGATCCCGTAGATGTACCGGGCAACCGTCGCCTCGGGCGTGAGCAGGGTGATGACCGCGGTGTGTGCGTACTGGTCCTGCTCGGCGTCGTAGCGGTAGCCGAAGCCCACCTGCTCCGCGAGCTTGCGGACCTGGTCTTCCTGGGCGACCAGGAAGGTCCAGTCCACGTCGCCACGCCCGTAGGCGTCCAGGTAGCTCTGGCGCTTGTCGTGGGCGAGCTGGACCGTGTCGTCTGGGTTGATGCTGACCGTCACGATCCGGAACTGGTCCCCGGGGGTCCAGTCCAGCTCCTTCAGGCCCTCCACCAGCCCGTTGAGCTGGATGGTGCACAGCATCTTGCAGCCGTAGTAGTTCAGCGTCAGGATGACGGGCTTGCCGTCCCCGAAGAAGCTGCCCAGCCGGACCTGGTTGCCCTGGTAGTCGGTGAAGACCAGGTTGGGGTCGACCGCGGCGCCCAGGTGCTCCGTGATGGTGGAGCCATGCAGCTCACCGGGCAGGGGCATCGCGGCACGCGCGACGCCGCCTGCACCCGCCGACCACAGGCCGAGGGTGAGGAGAGACGCCGCGAGCAGGCTCCGCGTACCCACTAGGACCCCGTGCCTCCCGCCGGCGCAGCGTCGCCGCCGGTTGCAGCGTCGCCGCCGGTTGGGGTGCCTTGGGTCTCGCTCATGGGGACCGAGCGGGTCTCCTTGTAGCCCTTGGCATGGAGCTGGGCGGCCAGCTCGGTGTTGAAGGCGAAGACGGCCACGGCGATGAGCAGCACGACGACCAGGCTCGTGCCGGTCACGATGATGGTGAGGAAGCGGACCGGGACCTCATCCGGCTCGCACGGCAGCTCGTCGCCGTGCGACCCGGTCGTCTCGGAATGGACGGCGTCATCGCTCACTGGGCACCCCTGGCAGGGAAGGGTCCCCCGCTAACCATGACCCGCCAGCATTGCCAACAGCAATCCCAGGCAACAATTTGCCGCAGCCGGGCGTCCGCGCCTTGACACCCGATCACGACGACGTGAAGGGGGCGCAAGCCGCCTGGGGAGCCCATGTCGACGCCCATGATCCGCACCGCTGAGGCCGAGCTGGAGCTGGACAGCCCCGCCCGCCCGACGGTCCTGCGGGACCTCCTCTCCCTCACCAAGCCCCGCCTGTCCTCCCTCGTGTTGTTCACGGCGGGCGGCGGTCTGGCCCTGGCACCGGTCCGCGTCCCGGCGCTGCAGGCCGTGGCGGCCATCGTGGGCACGACCCTGGTCGTGGGCGGCGCCAACGCCCTGAACTGCTACCTGGAGCGCGACAGCGACGGCAACATGGCCCGCACAGCGACCCGGCCGCTGCCCCGCCAGCGCCTGGACCCCCGCCTGGCCCTCGCCTTCGGGGCCACGCTCAGCCTGGCCAGCATCACCCTGCTCACCGTCGCGACCCCGCCCCTGGCAGCGCTGATTGCCGCCGTCGCCCTGATCCTCTACGTCCTGGTCTACACCCCGCTCAAGCGCGTGAGCAGCCTGTCGGTGCTGGTCGGGGCGGTTCCCGGCGCCCTCCCCCCGGTCATCGGCTGGGCCGCTGCCACCGGTCACCTCGACCCTGCGGCCCTGGTGCTCTTCGGCATCCTCTTCATGTGGCAGGTCCCCCACTCGCTGGCCATCGGCATCTACCGGCAGGACGAGTACACGCGGGCCGGCCTGGTGGTGCACTCCGCTGAGCACGGCCTGCCGGCCAGCCGGCGCCAGATGTTGCTGTACACCCTGGGCCTCTTCCCCGTGCCCCTGCTGCTGGTCCGGCTGGACGTGGCCGGCATGTTGACGGCCGTCGTCGGCTCGGCCCTGGGCGCGATCCTGGTCTACCAGGCCTTCGAGGGCTGGCGGAACGAGTCAGGCCCCCGCTGGGCGCGCCGCTTCTTCTTCTCCACCCTGATCTACATGACCGGGCTCTTCGCGATCCTGGTCGTCGACCACTGGGTGTGAGCGGCTCCCCTCCACAGACGCCTGGTGAGTCCCACTCCCCTGCGCCGGCGCACGCGCCTTCCTACGCGCCTCCGCACACGCCGATGTTCGGCCACCCCTGGGCCTGGGCCCTGTTCACCCTCGTCGCCCTGGGCCTGCCGGCCTTCGCCTGGTACTGGCGGACACCACCGGCGCTGCCCCACCTGGCGCCGGTGCCCGGTTTCTCCCTGGTCGACCAGCTGGGCCAGCCCCTGTCGACCCTGGAGCTGCGCGGCCAGGTCGTGATCTACGACTTCATCTTCACGCGCTGCCCCGACGCCTGCCCGCTGCTCACCAGCAAGGCGGCCTGGCTCCAGCAGGAGCTGCCGGCCCGCCCCATGGGCGGCGTGCCCATCACCCTGGTCTCCATCACCGTCGACCCCGGCTACGACGTGCCCGAGGTCCTGGCCGCCTACGCCGACCGCTACGGGGCCGACCCGGCCCGCTGGCACTTCCTCACCGGCCCGGTGCCTATGGTGCGGCAGGTCCTCGACGGCTTCCAGGCCCTGGCCGAGGCCGACGCCCAGGACTTCGGCCCCGGAGAGGTGCCCCGCATCGCCCACAGCGAGCGCTTCATGCTGTCGGATGCCGAGGGCGCCTTGCGAGGCTTGTACCCAAGCGACGAGGAGGGCCTCATGAAGCTCCGCCACGACGCCATCGGCCTGGCCCGCGCTGGCGGGGCCTGAGCGACCGGGGCCTGAGCGACCGGCGCCTGAGCGACCGGCGCCCTCAGCGACCGGCGCCCTCAGCGACCGGCGCCCTCAGCGACCGGCGCCCTCAGCGACGCACCGGCTCCAGGCCCAGCCGACCCAGCAGGTCATCCAGCATGTGCAGGGTCAGGCCCCAGATGCGGACACCGTCCAGGTCCAGGCGCGGCAGCTCCAGGACCTGGCCCTTCCAGGGCAGGGTGAAGGTGCCCCGCCCCTCGCCGCCGGCCAGCCGGTCCAGGTCGAACCAGTGGATGTCCGCCACCTCGTGGTTGGGCAGCAGGATCGGCTCATCTACCGCGAGCTGGTAGACGAAGGGGCTGATCACCAGGCTGTAGGGACCGCTGCGCACCGGCGAGATCAGCTCGTCCAGCGAGCCCAGCAGCCGCCCCTGGCCGACCAGGTCCAGGCCCACCTCCTCTGCGGACTCCCGCTCGGCGGCGGCCTGGGGCGAGGCGTCCCGCGGATCCAGGCGACCGCCCGGAAAGGCCATGTGCCCGCTCCAGGGGTCACCCTCCCGCTCGCTGCGGCGGATGAAGAGCAGATCGCCCCGCGGACGCAGGACGGCGGCCACCGCGGCCCGGCCGATGTCGGCAGGGGGGTCCGGCCAGGGGCGTCCGGGCCGGCGCGCCAGCGCCCGTTCGATGTGATCCAGCATCCTCGCTCCCGCTCTCGTCCCTTCGGGGCATCGCTGCGAGCGTAATCGCGACAGCATGGGTTAGGCACCCGCGCCACCCGTCGCGACCTGTCAGCGACGACCCCCGTGGCCCTCCCCGCGGCGCGCCCGTTACGCGGCCCGCGCCCCAGCACCCCGCGCCCCAGCACCACGGAGCGTCGATGCGGTCCACGGCGGATCCCCACGCCCCCCAGCCTCCTATGGACGAGCCCGACCGCACCGGGCTGCAGCGCACCGGGGACTGGTTGTGGGACCTGGTCAAGACCTGGGGCCCCGCCATCCTGGTGGTGCTGCTGATCCGGTCGGTGCTCTTCGAGCCCTTCCGCATCCCCTCCGGCTCGATGGTGCCCACGCTGGCCATCGGCGACCACATCCTGGTCACCAAGTACAGCTACGGCATGCGCTGGCCCCTCACCCGCATCCCCATCGGGGAGTCCGAGGTGCCCCAGCGCGGCGACGTCATCGTCTTCGTCTACCCGGGCTCGGACACCGACCCCCGCACCGGCGAGGCGACCCTGGGCCACTGGCTCGACATCCCGATCCCCGGCATCACCATCGACTACGTCAAGCGCGTGGTCGGGCTGCCCGGCGACACCATCGAGGTGCGGGACAACATCGTCTACATCAACGGCCAGGCCGAACCCCAGACCACCGATGGCTCCTTCGAGTTCGTGGACGACCGCTGTGACGCCCACGCGACGCGTGAGTCGACAGAGGCGCTGGAGGGCGTGGATCACCCGGTCCTGACCACCACGACCTACGGCGCCCGCCTGCCGGACTACCCTCCGACCAAGGTCCCCGAGGGCCACATCTTCGCCATGGGCGACAACCGCGACCACTCGGCCGACTCGCGGGTCTGGGGCTTTGTGCCCCTGCGCAACATCAAGGGCCACGCCCGCTTCGTGTGGTTGTCCTACGACCAGTGCCAGCCGGGCCTGCCGCTGCTGGGCAAGGTCCGCACCGAGCGCTTCGGGATGCCGACCCGCTAAGGCCGGGCAGCCAGCGCCGAGCAGCCAGCGCCGAGCAGCCAGCGCCGAGCAGCCAGCGCCGAGCAGCCAGCGCTCAGCCGCCCTGGCCCTGGTCCGGCTCGAGCAGCTGCAGCGAGATCGTCTCGCTCACCAGGCGCTCGTTGGTCGTGCGCAGGTGTTGGGCCAGCTTGCGCAGCATCTGCCAGAGCACGCCCGTACCCAGCGCCCCGTCCTGCTTGATGACCCGCAGGAAGCTGGCCTTGTCGATGACCAGGAAGCGGCTCTCGCTCAGGACCCGGGCCGTGGCCGAGCGCTGGGGCAGGTCCACCAGGCTCAGCTCGCCGAAGGTGTTTCCCGGGCCCATCTCGGCCAGGCGCGTGCCACCCTTCTCGATGGCGACGCTGCCGCTCACCACGATGTAGAAGTCGTCGCCGGCCTGACCGTCCTCGAAGAGCACGGTGCCCGCCGCGGCCCGCAGCTCGCGCGCCTGCTGCGTGAACTCCAGGAGCTGCCGGTAGGTGCAGTACTGGAACAGGTCCACGCGGCGCAGCACGTCCATGCGCTGGGGCGTCTGGGGATCGTCGGCCACCGCCGCCACCGCCGACTGCGGGCGGGCGAAGGCCAGCGTGATGTTGTCCCGCCCCCCGCGCTCATTGGCCGTCGCCACCAGCCGCCGCAGGCCCTGCTCGGGCTCGCCCTCGGCCAGGGTGAAGGCCAGCTCGCGCTTGCCGATGTAGCGATGCAGCCCGTCGCTGCAGAGCACGAAGGTGTCGCGCGGATCCAGCTCAAAGGCCAGCGAGTCCACCAGCACGCTGCTGAACACGCCCAGCGCCCGGGTGATCACGTTCTTGTTGCGGGCGCTGCGCGCCTGCTCTTCGGTGATCAGCCCCTCCTTGAGCTGCTGCTGGACCAGGGAGTGGTCCTCGGTGAGCTGGTGCAGCTCGCCGCCGCGGCCCAGGTAGACCCGGCCGTCCCCCACATGGACCAGGAAGGCCGTCTGGCCCACGACCAGCACGGCATCCATGGTCGTGCCCATGCGGCCGCCCTCGCCGGTCAGGCTGAGCGAGGCCTCGTGCACCTGGCGGCAGGCCTGCTGCACGCCGTCTTCCAGCAGGTCGAGGACCGCGTCGCGGTGCGCCTCTGAGGGATCGGCGCGGAACTGGTCCAGCACCGGCCCGCCCGCCACCACCGCCTCGCGCATGACGCTGCACGCCAGCTCGCTGGCCACATCGCCCCGCTGAAAGCCGCCCATGCCATCGGCGACCGCCAACAGGCCCAGGTCGGGACCGAGCAGGAAGCAGTCCTCGTTGGCTTTGCGGGCCCGGCCCGTGTCGCTGATGCCCCAGGTCTGCAGGCTCATGCGTCCTCTCCATGCACCGGAGGTGGCACCGGCGGCCCCGCCGTCTCACCCGCCGCCTCACCCGCCGTCACTGCGGCCAGCCGCTGCGAGGTGGTGCGCAGGTTCGACGAGACGCGCAATAGCATGCTCCAGAGCACCTTGACGGCCATGCTGGCGTCGCGCTTGAGCGCCTGCAGGAATGCGTCGCGGTCGATGGTCAGCACCTCGATGTCGGTCAGGGCCTCCACGGTCGCGCTGGCCCGGGGCTCGTCGAGCATGGACATCTCGCCGAAGATCGACCCCGCGCCGGTCTCGGCGATGCGCTGCCCGTCCTTGTTGACCCCCACCCGGCCCTGCACCAGCAGGTACAGGGTCGTGTTGAGGGCGCCCTGGCGCAGCAGCAGCTCGCCCTGGGAGAAGCGCGCCGGGCGCGTGAGCCCCACGAAGGCCAGCAGCTCGTCCACGCTGCACCAGCGAAAGATCTCCACGCCGCGCAGCAGGGACAGGCGGTCCTCTCCAGCCACGGCGGCCTCGGCGCCACCGGGCTGCACAACGCCCACCAGCAGCGGCCGCTCGGTGGGCACCCGCGCCGCTGAAGCCAGCGCGTCGGCCAGGCTGTCCACGTCCCCGGCGCGCTGGACCCGGCGCAGGGCCACCGTCGTCAGGCCCGCCGCGACCGAGGCGCCGAGCACCGCCAGCCGGTCACCGGGGCTCAGCCCGACGGCCAGCACCTGGATCACCGGCGCATCGGGGCCCAGGCCCAGCAGGGACGCCGCCGAGTCCAGCTCGTCCTCTTCTCCGGGCGGCGCCGTGGGGTCCCGCGCCGGCGGCGCGTCGCCCGGCTCCTCCGCCCGCTCGGTCCGGCCCGTCAGGCGATGCACCAGCCCCTCGCGCAGCAGGACCACCTCTCCCCGGCCACCATGGGCCACCAGGACCTCGCTGCCCAACACCAAGATGGCGTCCAGGCTGACCCCGACGGCCCCGTGCCGGTGCCCCAGGGCATGGACCTCGCGCGTGGCCTGCTGGAATGCGTCCCGCAGCACGTCCTGGAGCTTGGCCCGCAGCACCTGCGTCGGGTGGCGCCGGAAGCGCTCGACGCTGTCGCGGTGCCGCTCCACCTGGGCCCGGACCTGGTCCAGCGCCAGTCGCCCCGCGATGCCCGGGGCCCCCTCGCGGCCCGCAGCCATGCCCTCGGCCCCGTCCTCACTCTCGGCCTCGGCCACGGCGAGCAGCCACAGCTCGGGCACGTAGAGCACCTCGCCGACGCAGCGGCGAGAGTCGGACTCGGCAGAGGCCGAGCGCCGGGCCGCCACCTCGCGGGTGGTACAAGCCAAGTCGGTCGAGGGCAAGGGCGCCTCCCAGGTGGCCGCGCCGGCCGGATGGACGAGGGACGACAGGTCCCCCATGTTAGCAGCGCAGCAGGGGGGCGCCCTGGTCGCGTCCCCGACGGCGCCCCCTCTCCTCCCTCCCGGCACGCATGCGACGGCCTCGCCTCACCGCCCTGCTGCGGGTCGAGCTCGCGGCGCTCCTGACCTTCGTGGGTCTGCTGGTGGCGCTCGGGGTCCAGCAGCTCCACGGGCAGGACCAGATGGTGCCCCTGGACGTCGCGGCCCTGTCCACCGGGCCGGCCCGCGAGCGCTGGATGGGCATCTTCTTCGAGGACCAGAAGGTCGGCTACTCGGTCACCCGCAGCTCCCCGACCCAGGACGGCGGCACCATCATCGAGGGCCGCAGCCGCTTCCGGCTGGCCGCCTTCGGCACCATCCAGGACATCATCACGGCCCAGGCCGCGCTCACCGACGCCCAGGGCCGCCTGCAACGCTTCGACTTCTTCATGCTCACCGACCAGATGCGCCTGTCGGCCCGGGGAGAGGTCCAGGGCAACGACATCGTCATGGAGGTCGACAACGGCGGCGACAGCCAGACCCTGCGCTTTCCCATGTCGCACCCGCCCAGCGTGGATCTGTCCCTGGAAGAGGTCGTCCGGCGCGAGGGCCTGGCGGTGGGCAAGCACTTCGAGGTGCCCTTCTTCAGCCCGGCCACCATGGCCGAGGGCACCATGCGCTACGACGTCACCGGGGTCGAGGTCCTGGAGAACGGCGAGGAGGCCTGGTGGGTCGATACCGAATTCGACGGCGTGAAGACCCGCCAGCTCGTCTCTCCCACCGGCGAGACCCTGCGTGAGGAGGGGGCCATGGGCATGTCCATGGTCCGCATGACCGCCGAGGAGGCCCAGACCATGCCGGCCTCCGACCAGGCCGTCGACATCATCGCCAAGAGCGCCGTGCCGCTCCACGGCCGCCTGCGCGAGCCCCGAGACACCCGCCACCTGGTCCTGCAGATCCAGGGCGTCGGCCCCGAGCGCGTCTGGAACGACCCGCCCTTGCAGCTGGTCACGGGCGACCGCGTCACCGTCGACGTGCCGCTGCTGGCCGAGCTGCCCTCCCGCCCGATCCGCCCGGGGCCCGACGCGGTCATCGACCCCGCCTGGATCGACGCCACGCCCACCATCCAGTCCTCCCACCCCGAGATCCGCACCAAGGCCGAGGCGATCATCGCGGGGGCGACCGACCGCCTGGACGCCGCCACCCGCCTGGAGCGCTGGGTCTTCGAGCACGTCGAGAAGGTGCCCACCTTCGGCGTGCCCAGCGGCATCGAGGTCCTGCACAGCGGCCGCGGCGACTGCAACGAGCACACCGCGCTCTACGTCTCCCTGGCCCGCGCCGTCGGCATCCCCACCCGCATCGCGGCCGGCGTCGTGTTCAGCGACCGGGTCGGCGACCAGGGGGCCTTCTACTACCACGCCTGGCCCGAGGTCCTGGTCGACGAGGACGCGCCGGAGGGCGCCGCCCGCTGGCTGCCTGTGGACCCCACCTTCGGCCAGGTCCCGGCCGACGCCACGCACGTCAAGCTCGTCGAGGGGGACCTGGAGCGACAGGTCGAGATCCTGGCTGTGATGGGCCGCCTGGGCTTCACCCTGGTCGAGGCCAGGTGAGCCCCCCTGCGCCTCATGCTACGGTCGCGACCCCTGGGAGTCGGCGCCGATGATCCGCGTGGAGGCAGTCGAGAAGTGGTACGGAGGCTTCCAGGCGGTCCAACGCCTGGACCTGCACATCCGCAAGGGAGAGGTCTTCGGCTTCCTGGGGCCCAACGGCGCCGGCAAGACCACGACCATCCGCATGCTCTCCGGCGTCCTGCTCCCCACCAAGGGCCGGATCTTCATCGGCGGCATCGACATCGCCCAGGACCCGGTCGGCAGCAAGCGGCTGGTCGGCTACATCCCCGACCGGCCCTACCTGTACGACAAGCTCACCGCGCGGGAATTCCTGCGCTTCGTCGGCGGCATGTACGGCGTCTCTTCCCAGGACATCACGACCCGCTCCGAGCGCCTGCTCACCGAGCACGATCTGCTGCACCGGGCCGACGAGCTGGTCGAGGCCTTCTCCCACGGCATGAAGCAGCGCCTGGTCCTCTCAGCAGCCCTGCTGCACGAGCCGCCGGTGCTCATCGTCGACGAGCCCATGGTCGGCCTGGACCCGCACGGCGTGCACAAGCTCAAGGACCGGTTCCGCGAGCTCGGGGCCGAGGGGCGGGCCGTCTTCATGTCGACCCACAGCCTGGACGTGGCCCAAGAGGTCTGCGATCGCATCGGGATCCTCTACGGCGGGCGCCTGGTGGCCAGCGGCACGGTGGACGAGCTGCTCGCCGGCGGCGGGCGCGACCTGGAGGAGGTCTTCATGGCGATCACCGAAGAGGAGAGCCAGCTTCGGCAGCAGCCGCTGACCGGCCCCCTCATGTCCGGGAGGGCTCCGTGAGCCGCCACAGCGCCCTGACCCGCAGCGCCCTGACCCGCAGCGCCCTGACCCGCAGCATCCCGGCGGCGGCCCTGCTCCTGCCCCTGGTGGGCTGCGTGCACGCTGGCGCCGCGCGGCGCCTCGAGGGCCACTACGACCTGGGCACGCCCGGCGACACCTGGCAGCGGGTCAAGCCCGGCGGCGCCGACCACGCCTGGTACCACCAGGGCCTGTCGGCCAGCATCTACACGGACAGCAACTGTGCCAGCCGCTTCGAGGACCGACCGCTCGACGCCCTGCTGGGCAGCGCCGTCTTCGGCATCGCCCACGGCGACCCCGAGCGTATCGACGCTCTCACCGTCGATGGCCGCGACGCCCGAGTGGAGGTGGTCGACGGCACCGTCGACGGCGTGGCCGTGCGCATCGGGGCCGCGGTCCTCAAGAAGGACCACTGCCTCTACGACCTGGTCTACATCGCGCCCCCGACCACCTTCGACGCCGGCTGGCCGGCCTTCGAGCAGGTCCTCACCGGCTTCCACACCCAGGACAAGTAGGGTGGACGGCTTCTCCGGCTTCTTCGGCGCCCTGGGTGAGGTGGCGATCCTCACCGCCCAGACCCTGCGCGAGCTGGTCCGACCGCCGCTGGAATTCAAGCTGTGGATCGCCCAGCTCGACCAGGGCGGCGTCCAGAGCTGGTCCATCACCTTCCTCACGGCCATCTTCACCGGCATGGTCATGGCCAGCCAGTTCGCCATCGGCCTGGCGCCCTTCGGCGCCAGCCTGTACACCGGCAAGCTGGTCGCCCTGGGCATCGTCCGCGAGCTGGGACCGGTGCTCACCGCCCTGCTCGTCGGCGGGCGCGTCGGGGCCGGCTTCACCGCCGAGCTCGGCAGCATGGCCGTCACCGAGCAGATCGACGCCATCCGGGCGCTGGGGGCCAACCCGGTCCGCAAGCTGGTCGTGCCCCGGGTCCTGGCCATGGTCATCGCCCTGCCCCTGCTCACCGTCATGGCCGACCTGGTCGGCTGCGCCGGTGGCGTATTCATCACCATGGCCGAGGTCGGGATCACCTTCCGCTTCGGCGTCCTCCAGATGATCGAGACCATCGGCGTCCCAGACATGCTCCACGGCATCGGAAAGAGCGCCTTCTTCGGCTACTTCATCGCCATCATCGCCTGCTGGGTCGGCATGAACACCCGCGGCGGCACCGAGGGCGTCGGTCACGCCACCACCCGCACCGTGGTCTGGACCTCGATCACCATCCTGGTGAGCGACTTCTTCCTGACCCGCCTGTTCCTGGCGGTGTACGGGTGAGCGCCCCCCTGGACCCCACGCCCGTGACCGCCGTCGTCGACGACGAGCCCACCGCCGTCCGCAAGGCCCCTGGCGAGCCGGGCGAGGTCATCATCCGCTTCTCGGACGTCCACAAGAGCTTCGGCTCCAAGGTCGTCTATGAAGGCCTGAGCTTCGATGTCCGCCGCGGCGAGACCCTGACCATCATCGGCGGCTCGGGCGTCGGCAAGAGCGTCTGCCTGAAGATGCTCATCGGCCTGCTCAAGCCGGACGGCGGCAGCATCCAGGCCTTCGGCCAGGAGGTCGTGGGCATGGACGAGAAGCAGCTGCTCCCCGTGCGCAGCCGCATCGCCATGCTCTTCCAGGGCGGCGCCCTCTTCGACTCCATGACCGTGGCCGAGAACATCAAGTACCCCATGATCGAGCACCGCTGGGGCACCCCCGAGCGCATGGACGAGCGGGTCCACGAGGTGCTGGACCTGGTCGACATGCCCGGCGTCGAGCAGCTCAAGCCCAGCGAGCTGTCGGGCGGCATGAAGAAGCGCGTCGCCCTGGCCCGCACCATCGCCATCGAGCCCGAGGTCATCCTCTACGACGAGCCCACCACGGGCCTCGACCCCATCACCATCCGGCGCATCAACGGCCTGATCCTGCGCCTGCAGGAGCGGCTGGGCGTCACCAGCGTCGTCGTCACCCACGACATGGACACGGTCTTCACCGTGACCGACCGCCTGGCCCTGGTCTACCAGCGGGGCATCGCCTTCACGGGCACGCCGGAGGAGGCACGCAACAGCGAGCTGCGCTTCCTCAGCGAGTTCGTCAAGGGAGGGCGCGGCACCCTGGACGAGGACCTGGTCTGAGTCGGCCGGCTCCGGGCCGGGCGCGGGCAGGCCGCGAGAGCGGTTAGGGGCGCCGTTCCCACTGTTCCGCCGAGGTGCCCATGTCCTCCGCCGCCCCCATCAGCACCGAGCTGAGCGCTGGCCGCTTCTTCATCCTCTTCCAGGCTGCGCTGCGGACCGACGGCGTCGCGCCCATGGCCTGGCAGGGCCACCGCGACGAGGCCGAGTGGGACCACGTCGTCAACCACGCCCTGGGCCACGCCCTGCAGAGCCAGGCCGGCCGGGCCCTGCAGCAGGGTGCCACCGCCCCCACCGCCACCTGGCGCCACGTGCGCGGCGGGGTCGCCGAGGCCACCGCCGCCGCCAGCCAGCTCCTGAGCAAGGGCGGCGGCCTGGCCGTCCTGGTCTGCTACGTCGGCGGTCCGGGCCAGGCCGAGGACCTCGAGACCCTGGCCAGCGCCCTGCACTCGGCCGTGACCGGCGCGGCCCGGCTCACCGTCTTCATCGGGGACTGGCGCCGCGGCCTGGGCCACGCCCACCAGTGGGAGCGCGTCTTCCAGGCCTTCACCGTGAACGGTCCCGACACCGCGCTCGGCGTGCCCCGCCCGCCGCACCCGGTGTTCGACCACCTGCGCCCCGAGCTCGCGGCTGTTCCCTAGCAGGTATTGTGTGGCCCCCAGCGCCCGGTGTGCAGGGGTCGCAGCGCGGGGTGCGGAATCCGCAGCCGCCCGACCGCAGCGTCGCAGGCAGACCGCAGCCGAGCCAGATGCCACCGGGGTGATCGCGCGGTCGATGCACCCAGCGAGGGTGGCACGGCCCGTGCTATCGAAGAGGGGCACCGGAGCCCGCATGTCCCCCAGCCGTCGTCCGTCTCCCCTCCTCGCCCTCCCGCTCGCGCCCCTGCTCCTGCTCGCGCCCCTGGTCGGCACAGGCTGCACCAGCGCCAAGGTCACCGGATCGAACCTGAGCGCCGTCGAGGTCCAGCTCAGCGAGGTCATCCCGACCGTGGCAGGCGTGGCCTGGTCTGCCGTCTCGGGCCAGCCGCAAGACAGCTACGTCGAGTTCGGCCTCGACGACAGCTACGGCATGCTCGCCCCGGCCACCCTCGCCGATGACGGCAGCTCCACCGCCACGGTGCTGGGCATGAAGCCGGGCCAGTCCTACCACCTGCGCGCCGTCGACATCATCGACGGGGAGCAGGTCGTGAGCGAGGACCAGGTCGTAGAGACCGGCAGCCTGCCCAGCGACTTCCCCTCCATCACGGTCCAGCTCAGCGAGGACGGTCACTTCCAGGACGGCTTCCTGGTCACGACCCTGGTGACCAGCCCCTCAGCCGCCATCGTACTCGATCCGGACGGCGACATCGTGTGGTGGTACGCACCTGATGGGGTCGGCCAGATGGCCCGGGCCCGCCTGTCCCAGGACGGGCAGAGCGTGCTGATGATGCCCGTCAACGTCGGCGGAGAGGACGACAGCTCCGTGCGCCGCGTCAGCCTGGACGGCACACAGCTGGAGCTCTACGACACCCCCGACGCCCACCACGACTTCGTGGAGCGGGACGACGGCTCGATCGGCTACCTCACCCACGACCCCCAGGACGTGGACGGCGTCAGCCAGACCGGGGACAGCCTGACGGTCATGGCCCCCGATGGCAGCAAGCGCACCGTCTGGTCCGTCTGGGACGACTTCGCCTACGAAGAGCCCGTCCTGACCGGCGGCGGGGACTCCTGGTCCCACGCCAACAGCCTGCAGTACCGGGACGGCTCCTGGTACGTCGGCTTCATGAACCTGAGCACCATCGTCAAGGTGTCCGACGACACCGGCGCCTTGCAGTGGGCGCTGGGCGGCAGTCACAGCGACTTCCACCTGGCCGACGGCGGCACGGACCTCTTCGTGCACCAGCACCAGTTCGAGATCCTCGACGACTCCATCCTGGTCTTCGACAACGGCACGCCCAACCAGGCCGCGTCGATGGCCATCGAGTACTCCTTCCACGAGGACGAGCCCCAGGTCGAGCAGCTGTGGTCCTACGACCCCGACCCCTCCCTGTTCTGCTTCAGCCTGGGCATCCCGATCCGCTTCGACAACGGCAATACGCTGATCGACTTCTCGACCGCTGGCGAGATCGACGAGGTCACGCCCGACGGCAGCCTGCTGTGGAAGCTCTCGGCCTCGCTGGGCGGCGCCTTTGGCTACATGGAGCACGTGCCGACGCTCTACAACGGCGGTGTCGCCCAGTAGGCGGGCGGCGCGCCCAGCAGGCGTGCGGCGCGCCCCGGGTCCTACTGCTCTTCTTCGGGCGCGGCGTTGGGATCCAGCGGATTGCCCTGCTCGTCGATGGGCTCACCGGCCAGGCGACGCTCGAAGATGTCGCGCTTGTCCTTGTCCCCGAGGTCCGTGAGGATCCGCACGGTGGTGATGGACTCGGCCTGGCGACCCACGACGCCGACCAGCTTCCAGGCGCCGCCCACCCACTGCACCGAGAAGGTCCGGACCTTGCCCGTGCGCTTGTGGGTGACCTCGACGTGGAACAGGGACTTGTCCTTGCGGTCGGGGCTGATCCGGCCGAAGGCCGCAGGCGAGTCCTGCAGGTACTCCAACCAGGGGGTGCCGTCCTGCATACGCGGCTCGCCGCGGGGCACCGGGCCCAAGGCGATCACCTCGGCCAGGGAGCAGCTGCCGAACGTGTCTTCTTCGAACAGGTTGTAGCAGGCGAGCTGGTCCCGGGCGGCGGCGAAGTCGCCCTGCCACAGGGCATCGTCAAAGGCCTTCACCAGCTTCTCGACGTCGGCCTTGGAGGGGGGCCGGGGCGCGGCCGAGCTCGGCCGGGGACGCGCCGTCCGCTCCTCGCCACCGGGCATGGGCTGGGGGCAGTCCCCCTCGGCGATGGCCAGCGTGCCCTCGATGATGGGCGCCGCACCCTCACCCTCGCCCTGGCGCACGACGATGTCCCGCTCGCGCACCGTGGGGTCCAGGCAGCCGAACCACGGGGTCGGGTTCGCCATGGTGTAGGCCACGGTGAAGTGCCAGCGGTCCTTGGTCGCCCAGTCGTAGCGGGCGTCCTTGATCTCGGCCTTCAGCCCGTCGCCGAGCAGCACGCAGTAGCCGGTGGGCGTGCTGGCCAGCAGGTAGCGCTGGTTCTTGTAGGTCGGGGAGATCCGCGGGATCCCGCCGCCGCTGCTTGGCCGCGAGGCCGGGTCGTCGTTGAAGGCCAGGTCGTTCTGCTCCAGGCAGCTCTTGTCGAACATCGGCGCCTGCAGCCAGACCGCCTTGCCCTTGAGCAGCAGCCCCGTCCGCCCCGCCGGCGTCGCCTGGGTCAGGGCCGGCTCCAGCACGGCGCGGGCCGCCTCCTCGCTCGGGGTCGCGACCGCGCCGCAGCCCGTCCCCAGGATCGCCGTCGCCACCAGGCCGAGCACAACGCTTGCCACCACCATCACGCCTCCAGCCACACCAGCGGCGGGCCGCGGCACGCTACCACGACCCCTCTTGGGGCGGGTGCGCCGCTTCGACGCGCATGCGGATACCATCGCGCGACCCCGGAGCAGTCATGGCCACCGCCGTCCCCCCCAGCGACGACCCCTCCCTCGACGCCCCCTCCCTCGATGATCCCTCCCTCGACGATGACGAGCCGCCGCGCACTCCCGGCGAGCGCCCGCCCAACTACTGGGACTACCTGCGCCTGGACCAGCTCCTCAGCATCCAGGGCGGCCTGGAGGGGGACGAGGCCAACCTGATGCCCGACGAGCTGCACTTCATCGTGGTGCACCAGGCCTTCGAGCTGTGGTTCAAGCTGGTGATCCGCGAGCTGCGCCTGGCCCGTGACCACCTCGCCGTGCCCCGGGTGCCCGAGGAGCGCATCCCCCACGTCGTGCACCACCTGCGCCGCGTCGCCACGATCATGCGGCTGGCCGTCAGCCAGTTCGAGGTCATGGAGACCCTCACCCCGCAGGACTTCCTGGCCTTCCGGGACAAGCTGGTGCCGGCCAGCGGCTTTCAGAGCTTCCAGATGCGCGTGATGGAGGTCCTGCTGGGCCTGAACCTGGAGACCCGACCACGCTACGGAAACGTCGACCCCGTCGCGCACATCCGCGAGCTGGCGCGCAGCTCTCCCTCGGCCGGCATGGCCATCACGCAGCTGGAGCGGGCCATGTCCGAGACCACGCTGCGGGCGGCCCTGCACGACTGGCTGTACCGCACCCCCATCCGCGGCTCCCAGCCCGGGGACGCCGGGGACAGCGTCGTCGTCGACGCCTTCGTCCAGGAGTACCTGGCCCGCGTCGCCGACCTGCACACCCGCCAGGCCGTGGCCATGCCCGCCGCCCTGGGGGTCGATCCCGCCCAGGTCCAGGCCCGCTTCGCCCAGAGCACAGAGCAGGCCCGGCGCTTCCTCGAAGCCCGCGACGAGGAGGCCGAGCAAGCCGTCCAGGCCGCCGGACCCGAGCAGGCCGAGGCGGCGCGCCGGCGCATCCAGCGGGTCCGGGCCGCCCTGGTCTTCATCGAGAGCTACCGGACCCTGCCCCTGCTGGCCTGGCCCCGCCTGCTCATCGACACCATCGTCGAGACCGAGGAGCAGCTCGTGCTCTTCCGCACGCGCCACGCGCGCATGGTCGAGCGGGTCATCGGCCGCCGCATCGGCACCGGCGGCAGCTCCGGCGTCGAGTACCTGGACCAGACCACCGAGGTCCGGATCTTCCGCGAGCTGTGGACCGTGCGCACCCTGCTGCTGCCCCGCCGCGAGCTGCCTCCCTTGGCCGACCGCTCCTTCTACGCCTTCGCCGGGCCGACCCCGTGAGCCCTCGCTACCTGACCCGCCAGGGCTTCGACACCATCGCCGCCGAGGTCCATTGCCTGTGGCACGTCGAGCGCCCCGACGTCGTCGCCCAGGTCACGGCCGCCGCCGAGATGGGCGACCGCAGCGAGAACGCCGAGTACATCTACGGCAAGAAGCGCCTGCGGGAGATCGACAGCCGCCTGCGCTACCTGCGCAAGAAGATCGACGGCGTCACCGTCGTCGACCTGGACCAGGTGCGGGACCGCCCCGACATCGTCTTCGGCGCGCTGGTGCGGGTCGAGGTCTACGAGAGCGAGGATGACGAGCCCCAGCAGCGCAGCTTCCGGCTGGTCGACCAGGACGAGAGCGACCCGGCCTGCGGGCGGATCAGCGTGCAGAGCCCCATCGGCCGGGCCCTGCTGGGCCGCCGCAAGGGCGACATGGTCGGCGTGGACCTGCCGCGGGGCCGCGTCGAGATGGAGGTCCTCGAGGTGCGCTACGGCGCGGACTGAGCAGCGGGGGGAACCTGGAGGGGCTCCCCCCGAGAGAGAGCCCCGGCTTCAGCCGCGGAAGGCGGTGTGGGCCTGCCACAGGGCTTCGAAGCCGGCCGTCAGGCCCTTGTGCAGGGCGGCGACCTGGTCGGCCTGCCACGTCTCCGGCGGCTCGCGCAGCATGGTCGTCTTGTCCTGCCGGTTGTCGAAGCGGGCCACCGGCACGTACCAGCGCCGCCCATAGGAGTGGATGGTCAGGGTGTCCGGCCGGTCGGTAATCGACAGCAGGTACTCGATGTCGTCACTGCTGTAGTCCTGCCGCATGACCGTCTCGGGGCACATGTGGAAGATGGCGGTGTCGACCTTGCCCTCGCCCGGCTTGGCGTCGCGGGTGCGGTTCTTGCGCCGGGACTCCTCGGGCTCCACCCAGATGTACAGGGCGCTGGCCCGCTCCAGGATCTGGGGGGAGAGCTGGGCCAGGTTCCAGCCATAGCCGTGCGGGGCCCGCAGCGGCGCGGGGCCGGCGGGGCCACCCCGGGCGAACTCGATGACCAGCGTGTAGTCGTCGATGTTGCTCGGCCGCAGCTTGAACTGGTGGTGCACGACGCCCGCGGCCTGCCCGACCAGCTGCCTGCCCAGCGCGTCCCGCACCTTGGGGTGCAGCGCGCCGAAGGCCGGCGGCAGGCCCATCTCACTGCGGGCCAGGTCGATGCGGTGGAACAGCACCTGCGGCTGTGCGCTCGGCACCGGCAGGGACGGGTCCTTGAGCACCGCGTAGTCCTGGCTCAGCAGCTTGAGCAGCGTGCCCCAGTCCCGGCCGTCCAGGAAGGGATCCGTCGGGCCCTGGTAGAACAGCGGCCCGTGGCCCATCCGAGCCAGGGTGTCGTCGACGTCGTGGAAGAACTCGACGTAGGGGTAATCGTCGATCTGCACCGTGTCGGCGACGTGGAAGTCCGCCAGGCGCTTGTCCAGCGGCGAGTTGAGCATGTACTTGCGCACCTCGGACTTGCCAGAGGCGGGCAGGGCGATGAGCAGCAGCGTGTCGATGTGATCGCGAGCGGGCACGGTGGCCTCCGGGCTGGTTGCTACGGCAAGGGGACCGTCTGGGGGAAGGCCGGCTAACCGCCCGCGCTACAGCTTGGGGATGCGCACCCGGCTGATCATCAGGCTGCCGCTGAGCGCGTACAGCAGCACCAGCGGGTGCAGGCCGCCGGGGCCCAGGCGCAGCTCGCCCAGCCACAGATCCTCACCCACAGCGTGCATGCGCCAGGCGACGAACAGCAGCAGGGCGATGCCCAGGCTGGTCGGGATGGGGGTGCCTTCGAAGTGGCTCACCTTGCCCTTGTCCGTGATCAGGTCGGCGGCCGTGACGTTGAAGCGGGCCAGCCGCGCGATGCCACAGGCCACGAAGTACACCAGGACCACCGCGTCCCAGCCGCCCCGCATGCCCAGGGTGAAGCCGACCACCGCCGGCGCCACGCCGAAGGAGATCACGTCAGCCAGGCTGTCCAGGTCGCCACCGTAGGGGCTCTGGCGGTGCAGCTTGCGGGCGACCCAGCCGTCCATGGCGTCGGCGAAAAAGGCGACCGGCAGCAGCAGGAAGGCCCCCCACAGCCAGGGGCTCTGCTCGCACTGGGCCAGCAGCAGCTTGCCGGCCGAGGCGCAGGCCCGCCCCGCCTGGTCCATGTGGTTCAGGCAGCAGAAGATGACCCCCGTGCCGGCGGCCGCGTTGCCCAGGGTGACGAAGTCCGCCGCGGCAAGGCTGCGGATCATGGAGCGCGAGCGCACGCTGGGAGGATCGGCCATCGAGGCACCGCCGCAAGAGGTGGGAGCTACGACCTTAGCAGCGACGGCAGCAGCCAGGTCCGGTGCCCGCCCGGCCGAGGACAAGCCGGCCCGGGGCGATTAGGCCGAGCTTCGCCGCGACGGGCCCTGCACACCGGCGCTGGTCCGACGCTTTGCCACGGGGTGCGTCATGCCGACCACCGACCTGCTCGAGATCCTGCCCCAGGTCGGGCGCCTGGCCTGGATCGGCCTCCGCCCGGCGCGCCGGGCCCCCATGCGCGCGGTCGAGGAGGTCGAGGTCCTCGCCGAGCGCGGCCTGGTCGGCGACCGGGCCAGCAAGGCCGTCCGCATCCGGCCCTCCAGCCGCCAGGTCACCCTCTTCCAGGCCGAGCACCTCGCGGTCCTCGCCGCCTTCATGGGCCGGCCGCTGCGCCCCGAGCTGCTGCGCCGCAACCTGCACATCGCCGGCCTCAACCTGCACGCGCTCAAGGGCCGGTGCTTCACCATCGGCCCGGTGCTCTTCGAGTACACCGACACCTGCGACCCCTGCTCCCGCATGGAAGACGCCCTGGGCCCCGGCGGGCTCAACGCCATGCGCATGCACGGCGGGATCACGACCCGGGTGCTCGAGGGCGGGATCATCCGGGTCGGCGATCCGGTGCGTGCGGCCTGATTCTTGCACCACTCCCCTCCCCCACCGGGGATCGGAGCGATCATGACCACCCTGCTCAACGCCGACGGAAGCCTGAACCGGGATGCCGCGGGACGCGAGCTGACCGCAGAGCTGCGCGAGATCATCGGGCGCCACAGCACCATCGCGGCGCACCTGAAGAACATCGACCGCCACGTGCCCGAGGACTGGGCCGACGCCGCGCAGTTCCTTCAAAATGATGAGGTCCTGGAGGGCCTGGAGGACAACAGCCGCGCGCGCATCGAGGAGCTGCGGGCCGCCTTGCGCCGGCTGGTCGACGGCAGCTACGGCACCTGCACCCGCTGTGGTGGGACCATCGCGCCGGCCCGCCTGGCCGCCCTGCCGACCAGCGAGCTGTGTGTCGGCTGCGCCCCAGCCTGAGGAGCCTCTCCCACGGCAGCCACCCCGTGCGAGGGCGCACAGGGCCCTGTGTGCGACCGTCGACGGCCGGCCGCCTGCGCTGTAGGGTGCGCGCTCCCCGCTTCGGAGTGGACCCATGGCCTCCTCGCGCGCCCTCCTCCTGCTGGCCCCCGTCCTCGCGGGTGCTGGGCTGCTCACGTCCTGCGCGCCCAAGGTCGCCGCTCCGCTGGCAGCGGCCCCGGCGGCGCCCGCTCCGCCTCCCCTCGCCTACCCCCAGGCCGCCCGCGGCGAGGTCGTCGACGACTACTTCGGCACCTCCGTGCC
>Ga0100377_1000109_pt1 | contig 61683 bp, 48 predicted proteins | sample CryGeymeta201501_FD_83664 | JGI IMG/M metagenome (GOLD analysis project Ga0100377, IMG submission 83664) | Groundwater microbial communities from Crystal Geyser aquifers in Utah, USA - Crystal Geyser metaG 2015-01 | ecosystem: Environmental > Aquatic > Deep subsurface > Groundwater | place: USA... | reverse complement strand
TCCTCCCCCCGCCAACAAAGCGCATCGACCCTCGTTTCGGCCGGATGGCCGAAACGAGGGTCGAGGCCCCCGCGAGCACGCACAGCCGGGCCTGCGTGACCGGGTCCAGCACCCCCAGCGGGTGCCAGTCGACGACCCTGCCCTCGTCCATGCGGAGCTTCCCCCAGTAGTCCCCCGCGGACAGCTCCATGGTTCCCTCGCTCATCCAGCCTCCTATTCGACCTGGCCGCTCCCCGCTCCCCGCTCCCCGCTCCCCGCGCCCCGCTCCCCGCTCCCCGCTCCCCGCTCCCCGCTCCCCGCTCAGCGCTTGTCGGGCTTGCTCGGCGCCAGGGCCTTGAACAGCTCCTGCTGCCAGGTGTCGTACATCGGCTGGAGCTGCGGGTCCTCGGGGGCCAGGCGGGCGGCGGCCTTGAGCACGACCAGGGCCTCGATCCAGTGCTTGCGGCGGGCGTAGGCGCGGGCGAGGTCCTTCATGCCCTCGACGCCTTGGACGGCCTCCAGGGGAGGCTTGCGCTCGTCCTTTTCGCCCAGCAGCGCCTGGAAGTTGCGCGCGGCGGTGTCCTCGTGCAGGTGCAGGGGCGCGCTGTACTCGATGCGCATGTTGTCGTCGGTGTTCTCGGGGGCGTCGCCGGCAAAGGCCAGGGCGCCGTCGCGATCGAGCTGGTAGCGGGTCAGCAGGTCGGCGGAGCTGGTGATGCCGATGCCGGCCAGCTCGCGGCTCACATCGGGGGAGATCGTGAACAGTCGCGCCAGGTCCGGGACCTGGATCGACAGGGGGGCCTCGCTGCCGACCAGCACCAGGTCGGCGTCCTCGATGGTGCTGAACAGTCGGACGTAGGGGTAGACCTCGGCGAAGGTCTTGACCAGCGTGCGCAGGTCGTCCTCGTCCATGCCGTACATCTGGACCCACTGGGACCACACGCCGCCCGGCCGCAGCCGGGTCTTGCCCAGCTCGAAGAACTCCCGGGTGAACAGGTTGCTCACGCCGGAGAGCCAGGGGTTGCTGGGCTCGCTGACGACCACGTCGTAGGAGGCGGGCGGGACCAGGGTGATGTGGTTGCGGCCGTCGTTGGCGTAGAGGTGGACCCGCGGGTCGTCGAGGGGGTGGTGGTTGTAGTCGTCGAAGAGGTGGCTGGCGGCCAGGATGGCGGGCTCCAGCTCGACGATGTCGATGTGCTCCAGGCGCGGGTCCAGGGTGACGGTGCCGGCGGTGATGCCGCTGGCCAGGCCGATGACCACGGCGTCCCGGGACTCGGGGCGAAAGGCGAAGGGCAGCTCGGCGCACAGGACCTGGGTCGGCATGTCGATGCTGGTGCTGGCGTCGACCTTGCCGTTGTTGGCCAGCCACATGTTTCCGGTGGTCTTGCTGCGGGCCACGGTCACGACGCTGGACAGGCCCTCGTCGTAGAAGAGCAGGTCGTAGGCGCTGACGGCGAAGGCGTAGACGCCGGCCCGGCTGCGGTCGGAGAGGTCGCTGGCGTACTTGTACATGCCGGCGGTCATCAGCAGCGGGTCCCAGGGGGGCGGCTTGAAGTGCAGCAGGCCGACGGCCCAGGCGCCGGCCAGGACCCAGCCCCCCAGCCGGGCCCGGTGGCCGCTGCGCCACTGCACGGCGCCGATGGCCAGCACCGCCGCGGCGAGGTTGAGGGAGATGGCGAGGATCACGGTGCCCGTGACGTCGATGCGCGGCAGGAGCAGCAGGCTGCCGGCGCCAGCACCCAGGATGCCGCCCACGGTGTTCCAGCCGTACAGGGCCCCCACGGGGCCGCCCAGGGCGCCGCGGCCGTCCCCGGCGGCGGCCCGCACCAGGAAGGGGAAGGCCGCGCCCATGAGCAGGGCCGGGGGCAGCATGATGACCAGGGCCAGGGCCAGCTCGCCGGGCCACAACCAGCCCAGGTTGGGGTCTACCTGGTCGAAGATCCAGGTGAAGGCGTAGGGCAGCTCGCCGTAGAGGTACATCGCGGCCCAGGCCAGCAGGCCGACGCCCAGCTCCAGCAGCGCCAGGCCGCGCAGCACGCCGGGCAGGCCGTGGCGGGCGTGGACCCGGTCCGCCAGGCCGCCGCCGGTCCAGCCCCCGCCGGCGATGCCGATGAGGAAGGCCAGCAGCATGATTGTGAAGGCGTAGGCGCTGCCGCCCAGGTTCAGGAGCAGGACGCGGAACCAGGCGACCTCGTAGATGAGGCCCGACAAGCCGGCCAGGAAGGCGATGGCGGCGAGCAGCGCGAAGCCGCGGGTGGTCGCGACATGCTCCCGGGGGGCGGGGGCCAGCTCGCCGGCCCGCGCGGCGGTGGCGAGGGCCAGGCCGCAGAGCAGGGCGTTGCCGCCGGCCGTGACCCAGGTCGTGGCGTGCAGGCCCAGGCCGGGCAGCAGCACGAAGCCGGCCAGGGCCGTGCCGAGCACCGCGCCTAGGGTGTTGGCGCCGTACAGGCGGCCGATGCGCGCCCCGGGGTCGGCGGCGACGAGGGCGGGGGCGCCGGGCTGGGCTGCAGCGGTCTCGGTGTCTTCGGCCTCGCCGATGGGGCGGGTCTCGGGCGAGGTGGCGAAGCGGGCCAGCAGGGGCAGGGTGGCGCCCATGCAGGTGGTCGGCGGCAGCAGCAAGACGCCGAGCAGCAGGAACTGGAAGGCGAAGAAGGTGAGGGGGGTGGGCTCGTTCTGGCGCCAGAACTCCAGGTAGACCGGCTCGACGGCGTGCAGCAGCAGCGGGAAGAGCAGGGCGTAGAGCCCGATGCCGGCCTCCAGCAGCGCGTAGGCCAGGATCGGGCGGCGGGCGCCGTCGGCGAAGCGGCCACCCAGGAAGCCGCCCAGGGCCAGGCCGGACATGAAGGCCGCCAGGACCGTGGCCACGGCCAGGCCGCTGGTGCCGACCACCAGGTGCAGCTGGCGCACCCACAGCGTCTGGTAGACCAGGCTGGTCGCCCCCGACAGCACGAAGAGGGGGACCAGGGCGCGCAGGGCGCGCTGGCGACGCAGCTCCAGGAGGTCGGGATCGATCACGGGCTCTCGCGGGGGCGGCGTGCCGAGGTCGGGCACCAGCAGGGCGGATGCCGCGGGCCCAAGCTGATAGCCTGGGACCTGCGCGCTGTCCCTCCGGGTGGCTCCTCTCCCGCCGCCTCGCCCGCCTCCGCTCATCTCCCCTCCGCCTGCCCCCTGGTCCGCCATGGCCACTGCCACCTCCCTCTTCCCTCACAGCAAGCTCGACTGGCTGGTCACCCACCTCGAGGACCAGGTCCACGAGAAGCCCGACGATCCGGCCGCCCGGCTGGAGCTGGTGCGGGCGCTGCTGGCGCGGGGCCTGTTCCACGGCGGCGGCGAGCGGGAGTGCAGCCGGGCCTTCGGGGTCGTGCGCAAGGTGCTGCAAGAGGATCCGGGCTCAGCAGAGGGCCACACCCTGGCCGGCCTGGCCCTGGTCGGCATGGCCCGCCCTGACGGCGCCGTGAAGTACCTCGACCAGGCCCTGCGCCTGGACCCCGAGCGGGCCGAACTGCGGCTGGCCCTGGGCGCGCTGGCGCGGCTGCAGGGGGACCTGGGCTCGGCCGTGCGCCAGCTCGAGAGCGCCTGTCGGCTGGCGCCCGAGGCCTGGGAGACCCACCAGTGGTTGTCCCGGGCGCTCATGGACCTCGCCAAGGGCCAGGGCCACCCCCAGCGCCTGGTCGAGCGGGCCCAGTACCACCTGGTCCGAGCCCTGGGCCTGGGCCCCTCGCCCGACCAGCAGGCCCCGCTGTTCCGGGACATGGGCATCACCTGCCTGCTCACCGGGCGGCTGCGCGAGGCCGAGAAGTTCTTCATCCGCCTGCGCGAGCACGACAAGTACCGCACCGTCGCCATGTACCACCTGGGTCGGGTCGCCACCGAGCTGGGCAAGTACAACAACGCCATCCAGCACTACCGGCAGTACCTGCGCGAGAAGCCCGAGGACGCCGATGTGCTGGCCCGCGTCGCCCTGTGCTGGTTCCAGCTCGGCGAGCACGCCCGGGCCCGCGAGGCCTGCAACCAGGCCCTGATGCGGGAGCCCATGCACCTGGAGGCCCGCCACGCCCTGGGCTGCACCCTGCTGGAGGAGGGCCAGCCCAACGACGCCATGCGGGTCTTCCGCGAGACGCTGAAGGAGTACCCCGACCACCTGCCCAGCTACCTGGAGATCGCCCGCACCCACCGGCGGGGCGGCGACCTGCGCTGGTTGGCCCAGGCGCTCCAGGCCGAGGTCGGCCAGTACGATCGCCTGCCGCCCGGCGGCCGCGGCGGGGCCCAGGCCCACACCCGGGACCGGATCGGCGTCGTCCTCGACGAGCTGCGCAGCACCGGCCCCGGCTGCCTGGGCCAGGTCCTGGGCGCGGTCGAGCACACCCAGGACGAGGGCTTGCGCTTCCAGCTGTGGGAGGCGGCCTGCGAGCTGGCCACCAGCGCCCTGGCCGACACCGCCAGCGGCAAGCTGCGCGATCCGGGCCACAGCTACGGCCCCGGCGTCGGCGCCGAGGCCCTGGCCGCCGCCGCGTCTCTGCCCGACCCCCTGCTGGTCCAGGGCCTGCACGTCGATGACGCCGACATCAAGCGGGCCGCCGTCGACCGCCACCCGCCGGCCGACGACCTGCGTAAGCACCGCGAGCACCTGTCGACCGAGCGCAACCGGGCCCGGGCCCACCAGGCCATGATCCTGCTGGCCATCGGCAGCCGGCGCAGCGCCGCGGGCAAGGCCCTGCTGCGCGACTGGGCCGAGAACGCCGACCCCGAGCTGGCCACCGCCGCCTGGGCCGCCCTGGCCATGTACGGCGAGCCCGAGGCCACCCGCAAGCTGCGGGAGCGGGCCGTCCAGCGCGGCGCCGTGCCCGTCGTCGAGCGCCTGCTCGCGGGCGTCACGCCGGCCGCCGGCCGCAACCCTCGCCGCGTCTCGGACGGCGAGGAGACCCGCTGCACCACCTGCGGCCGGGCCCGGCACGAGGTCAGCCACATGATGGCCGGCGGCGACACCGTCATCTGCGACCGCTGCGTCATGCGCATCGCCACCCACCGCCGCAGCATGACCGGCGCCGACGAGGCCATCTGCGACCTGTGCAGCCGCTCGCACTTCGAGGCCACCGTCTTCGCCTACAACGGCCACCACGTCTGCAACCACTGCCTGGAGCTCAGCCTGGGCCTGCTGGAGCGCGAGGAGGTCGACCGGTTCCTCGCCACCTGGTGATTTTTCGGGTGTCAGGCGATGCGGTATGCGTTTTGCGGAGCAAAACGCATACCGCATCGCCTGACACCCAATTCCGCCGCGGCGGCCTGCCACGCGCGGTCGCCGGGCGGTCGTGTGGCGCGCAGCTTGGGGGAACAGGGGCGTCGAGGGCTTGACGCCTGCCGTGCGCGGATGTATTCGGTGTGGCGCATATGAGCGACTCTCTCTCCGACCTGCCGCCTGACCCCGCCCTCGTGGCGGACGCGGCGCTGCTGTCGGCCTTCGCGGACCCCACCCGCCTGCGGCTGCTGCACCGGCTGCTGCGCGGCCCCTGCTGCGTCGGTGACCTGGTCGAGGAGGCCGAGGCCCTCCAGCCGAGGGTGTCCCGGCACCTCGCGGTCCTCCGTGAGGCCGGCCTGGTCGCCTGTGATGTGGACGGTCGAAAGCGCTGCTACCACCTGCTTCGGCCCGACCTGGTCGGTCCGCTGCTTGCCCTGCTGGGCGCCCACCGCCCGGCCCCTGGAGACCCTGCATGAGCCTGCACCTCGTCACTGACGCATCCCAGCTCGACGCCACCCTCGACGGTGCCGCCGGCCTGGTCATCATCGGCTTCTTCGGGAGCTTCTCCGCGCTCTCCGAGCAGGCGCGCCCGGCCTTCGAGGCCTTCGCCGCCGCCCAGGAGGGCCCGGTCCTGCTGGTCGATGTCGGCCAGGTCAAGGGCCTGCACAGCCGCTTCGGCGTCGACCGTGTGCCGGCCGCCGTCGCGGTGGAGGAGGGCCGCGTCATCCGGCGGGCCCAGGGCAACCACGACGCCGAGGGCTGGGAGCGGGCCCTGCTGCCCCACGAGGGCGCCGTCCTGGTCGCCGCCGACGGCAGCCGCGGCCCCAGCGTCACCGTCTACACCTCCCCCACCTGCGTCTGGTGCGACCGCGTCAAGTCCTGGCTGCGCGAGCAGGCCGTGCCCTTCCGGGAGATCGACGTGGCCCGCGACCCGGGCGCCGCCGAGGCCCTGGTCGCGCGCTCGGGCCAGATGGGTGTGCCCCAGATCGAGGTCGGCCACGAGATCGTCGTCGGCTTCGACAAGCCCCGCCTCCAGCGTCTCCTCGGCCTCCAGGCCGCCTGAGCCCCCCCACGAGCTCGAAACCACCCCCAACCCCCCAAGATGGAGCCTCCCATGGACCTTCAGCCCCTCAACGGACACGTGCTCATCCGCCACTCCGAGCAGGCCACCCAGACCGCCTCGGGCCTCTTCCTGCCTGAGTCCGCCGTCGAGAAGCCCACCCAGGGCGTCGTCGTGGCCATGGCCCCCGACGTTGGCAAGGACCTGAACCTGGGCGACCAGGTCGTGTACAAGAAGATGGCCGGCGACGAGATCACCTGGGAACGCGAGAAGCTGCGCCTGGTGCCCTTCGTCGACCTGCTGGCCCGGATCCCCGCAGCCGACGCGATCCCGGCCTAGACGCGACCCCGGGCTAGCCGCCCTGGCCCACCAGCTCCGCCAGCCGCGCGCGCAAGACCGCGCGGCTGGCGGAGTCCGGCGCCGGTGCGCCCAGCAAGGCGCCCAGCCACAGGGACTCGACGGCCCCCTGGACCAGCCAGGCGTCGGCCTCACCCAGCTCGGCGGAGAGGCGCTTGCGCCAGGCTCCGCGGCGGGCCCACAGGGGGGCCAGCAGGGCCGGATCCTCGGTCAGGGCCGCCAGCAAAGGCGCTCCGGCGCGGTGATCGGCGTCGACCAGCAGCTCGGCCACCCAGGCGCGGGCGAAGCTGCCGCCGTCCCGGGCCTGGCGCGCGTCGATGCGCCCCTGCAAGCCCTCCAGCGTGGCGCCGACCAGGGCCGCCACGAGCTCCCGCCGCGAGCGGTAGTGGTGGAGCACGCCCCCCTTGCTCAGGCCGCTGCGCTCGGCGAGCCGGTCGTAGCTCAGGGCCGTGGGTCCCTCTGCGGCGAGCAGGGCCGAGGCGGCCGCCAGGATGCGTTCCGGGGCGTCGGAGGGCGGTCGGGGCAAGCGGGCTCCATTGAAAACCGTCTGTACGGTTGGTATACCACGTCTGTGAAAAAACGTCCAGACGGTCGGCAATCTGCAGAACCAGCGAACCGTCCAGACGGTCGGTTATTAGATCCGCTTCCCGAGCGGAGGATGCCCCGCCGAGCCCTGGCAGACCCGACCCTTGCCCCGTAGCGCACGCAGAGGCGCGCTGCGCACGCAGAGGCGCGCTGCGCACGCAGAGGCGCGCTGCGCACGCAGAGGCGCGCTGCCCACCCACGAGGCCCTCGAAGCAGGCACCGAGGGCACCGGGATGCCCCGCGCTGCCCCCCCCCGCCGTGCCGTGCCGTGCCGTGCCGTGCCGTGCCGCGCCGTGCCGGGGCCGGGCCTCGGGTTAACCTTGGGGGTGAGCCTGTTTTCCACGCGGAGAACGACGTGCTCTGGCTGATCCTCGCCTGCGCTCCCAGGGTGCCGTCCCGTGGCCTCACGATCCACTCCTCGGCCGACGACACGGGCTCGCCACCTGCGCCATTCACGCTGTACCTGCACGGCAGCAGCCAGGTGTCTTCGCCCGACGGGTCGAGCGCCTACGGCCCGGCGGACGATGTCCTGGTCCGGCGCACGAGCACCCCGGCCCAGGGGCAGATCGTCGAGGAGACCTGGTACAGCGGCGAGGCCGGGCGCACGACCCTGGTCCGGCAGGGCGACACGACGGTCTTCGATGCCAGCGACGCCGCCGGGACCTTCACAGGCACCCTGAGCTTCGACGGCCCCGAGTGGGACTGGAACCACTGGACCTACGACATCGTGCTCACCGACGGCTCGGGCAGCCTGGTCGGTGAGGGCACCTGGGACGGGGCCGCCTGGCAGTCGGTCAAGACCTTCAGCGATGCCGATGGCAACGCGGTCGCCCGCATCCAGGACGACCTGGCTGGCGTGGACCAGGCCAGCTTCGACGCGCTGCTCGCGGAGCTCTGAGCGCGTCGCTGACGGCCCCTCGGCGCCCCGGCGGCGCCCCCTCGTTCCACGTAGAACACCGCGCTGATCGATGCCTGCGGGCTTGTTCCCCTCCCCCTCAGGCCTCGCGCTCAGGCCCCTCGCGCTTAGGCCCTCGGGCTCAGGCCTCGCGGTGCACGGCGCCGTGTTGGCGCAGGGCCGCGAGGAAGCGCTCGTGGATGTCCGGCACGGTGGAGGCGAGGACCGAGGGGCGGTCGCGCAGGGCCCGCTCCCATGCAGCCACCGCGGGCAGCCCGTCGAGCAGCCCGAGCTCCGGGTACAGGGCGTCGAGCCAGGCGGCGCGCTGCAGGCCGGGCGCGGTGACGGCGTCCATGGCGCAGAAGGCCTCGCCGCGCCACAGCGGGCCCACGATCTCGGGCTCGAGCTTGGCCAGGTGGCCGCGCAGGGCCTGGGCCCGGGCCTGGAGCTCGGTGCGGTCGGCGGCCATCATGATCTGGAAGAGGGCGCCGTTGATGGCGTCGGAGAGGCTGAACCAGGCGCGGTCCCGGGCGCGCTCCAGCGGGTCTTCGGGGTGCAGGCGCGGCGGGCGCGTCTCGTCGAGGTACTCGAGGATCACGGCGCTCTCGAAGATCACGGTTTCGCCGACCCGCAGCACGGGCACCTTGCCGTGGGGCGAGATGCGCAGGAACCAGTCGGGCTTGTTGCGCAGGTCGATGTACTCGATGGCGTAGTCGACGCCCTTCTCCTGCAGCGCGATGGTGCTGCGCTGGACGAAGGGGCAGGTCTCGAAGCTGACAAGAGTAAGTTCGGCCATGGGGACACTCAGGGTGGGAGGAGCTTTTAGCTGGATCGGAGGCCCGGCGAGGCGTCTGTCGTTGCCGCGGCTCGCCCGGCCCGCCCGCCCGGGCGCACGCGCTAAGGTCCGCCGCCATGCCCCCTGACGCCACGCAGCCCTCCTCGCTGCCGCCCTCCTCGCTGCCGCCCTCGCCCGCCCGGCCCCCTGCCCCGGCGGCCCGCTGGCGGGTCTTGCTCGCCTTCGTGCTGGTGGCGATGGTCACGCAGCTGCTGTGGCTCAACTTCGCGCCCCTGCTCGTCGACATCGAGGCGCGGTACCGGGTCGACGAGCTGACCGCCAGCATGCTGGTGCTGCCCTTCCCCCTGCTCTACGTGCTGCTCAGCCTGCCCAGCGGGCGGCTCATCGACCGCCTGGGCTACCGCAAGGTCGTGGGCGCAGGCGCGCTGGTGTCGGCGGCCGGCTCCCTGCTGCGCCTGGACACGGCCCACTTCGCGTCCCTGGTGGCGGGGCAGGTCGTGATCGCCCTGGCCCAGCCCTTCGTGGTCAACGGCATCTCCAAGCTGGTGGCCGACTGGTTCCAGGACGAGGAGGCGGCGCTCGCCACGGGCCTGGGCACGGTCGGCATGTTCCTGGGTATGGCCGTCGGGCTGGCCAGCACCCCGGCCCTGGTGGCGGGGATCGGCCTGAAAGCCACCATGGGCGTCAACGCGGCGGTCGCCTTCGCGGCGGCCGGGTTGTGGTTCCTGCTGTGCCGGGAGCGCGGGACGGCCGAGGCGGTGGCCCCCTCTCCCTGGCGCGAGCTGCTCGCCAACCGCGGCCTGCGCCTGTCCGTGGTGCTGGCGCTGCTCGGGCTCGGCTACTTCAACGGCCTGACCACCTGGCTGGAGCAGCTCCTGGCGCCGCGTGGCCTGGACGCCGAGCAGGCGGGCGCCGTCGGCGGCGTGGTGGTCCTGGGCGGCATCGTGGGCGCCATCGTGGTGCCCCTGCTGGCCGACCACCTCCGGGTCCGCCGCCTGCCCCTGATCCTCTGCGTGGCCGTCGCTGCGGCCGCCAACCTGTGGATGGCCGCCGCCGGCAGCTACGGGGAGCTGCTGCTCAGCGGCGCGCTGCTCGGCTTCGCCTTCATGCCCGCCTTCGCCCTGCTGCTCACCATGACCGGCGAGAGCGTGCCGGCCCACGACAACGGCGTGGCCACCGGGCTGCTGATGCTGGCCGGCAATGGCGGGGCCGTGGTCGTCCTCCTGCTGAGCCCGCCACCGGGAGCTGGGGCGGCCACGGGCCCTGGGCGCTGCTGGTGGGCCTGACGGTGCTGGCCCTGCTGCTCTCGCTGCGCGCGCCGGAGACCTTTCGCGGCACCCAGCCGGCCCCTCCCTGAGCGCGCGGTCCGGCTGCCTGTGGTGATTGTTATGGCCTAAGCTGGTGTTCGCGGGCGCGTCCCACGTCCCGCGCCACACAGGGGGGAGCGTGCCTGCGGGAACGAGCGAGCAGATCCATCGGGCCATCCAGCGTGTCTGCGTGCAGGACCTGTCCGTCGGCGTTGGCCCGGCGGCGGCCGCGATCCTGGTTGAGGAAGGCCTGGCCGAGGCCGTCGGCGTGGTCGAGGCGGGCGCCTTCGTGGCCGGGACCTTCGAGGGCAGCCCTGCCCAGGACCGAGGCAGCGAGGCCCAGAGCGACTGGCTGGTGTGGACCGGAGCGGGCTCCCGCGGTCCGTGGGCACCCCCTGCCTGGGCGCCCCAGGCCTCCTTCCACAGCCGGGAGGGGCGGGGTGTGGTGGTCCTGCCCCTGGGCCCGCCGCGCTGCGTGGTGGCCTTCCTGCCTGCGCCCGTGGACGCGTCCGACCAGTGTGGTTGGCAGGCGCTGGGCGCCGTGCTCCGCGCCCAGGGCGGGCGGGGCCGGGCCGCCCAGGCCGAGAGCGCCCGCCAGGTCGCCGTGCGGGACCGGGCCCACCTCGAGCGCGTCTTCGAGCACGCGCCCGCGGTCATCGCCATCCACCGGGGCCCCGACCACGTCTTCACCTTCGCCAACCAGGCCTTTCGGGCCTCCTCCGACGGCCGGCAGCTGGTGGGTCGGCCCTATGCCGACGCCTTCCCCGAGTTCGTGGACCAGGGCTACGTCGAGATCTTCGACCGGGTCTACCAGACCGGCCAGCCCTTCACCGCGGTGGGCGTGCGCGCCGACACCGCCCGCTTTGTGGGTGGCCCGGCAGGGGAGCGCTACTGGAACCTGGTCTTCCAGCCCACCCTGGACGCGGACGGCGCCATCGACGGGCTGATCAGCTTCGCCTTCGAGGTGACGGACCACGTGCTGGCGATGCGCGGCGCCCAGCGGGAGCGCCAGCGCTACGACGACCTGGTCCGCGCCATCGGGGCCATGGCCTGGACCGTGGATCCGGCGGGCTGGCTGCCGACCTGGGTCGGGGGCGAGGTCCAGGCGGTGCTCGGCTGCGCGCCCGCCGACGCCATGGCGACCGGCGCCTGGTGGGACCCGGTCCACCCCGCCGACCGGGCCGGCCTGCGCGCCGCCCGCGCCTCGCTGCGGGCCGACGGCGACAGCTACCGGGCCGACTTCCGACTGCCGGCCACGAGCACGAGCTGGCGCTGGGTCTCGGAGTCCGGCCGCCTGGCCGTGGTCGATGCCGCGGGCCTCCCGGTGACGGAGACCGAGGCGAGCAGCAGCGCAGAGGGGCTCGTCCGGCGCGTGGTCCGGGGCCTGACCCAGGACGTGACCGCGCTGCACCGGGCCCAGGAGGAGCAGGAGGAGCTCCAGGCCCAGCTCCTGCACGTCCAGAAGCTGGAGAGCCTGGGCCTGCTCGCCGGGGGCATCGCCCACGACTTCAACAACCTGCTCACCGTCATCCTCGGCAATGCCACCTTGGCCGAGGACCTGCTGCCGCCGCAGTCGCCGGCCCACCGCGCCCTGGGCGCCCTGGTGCTCGCCGCCGACCGGGCCAGCGAGCTGACCCGCCAGCTCCTGGCCTACTCGGGCCGGGGTCACTCCCGCATCGAGGTCCTCGACCTGAGGCGCCAGATCGACGAGCTGGGCGCCCTGCTCGGGGCCTCCCTGCCCAAGAAGGTGCAGCTGCGCATCGAGGTGGGCGGCACCGTGCCCCCCATCGAGGCCGACGTCGCCCAGGTGCAGCAGGTGCTCATGAACCTGGTGATCAACGGCGCCGACGCCATCGGGCCCGAGGGCGGCACCGTGGTCGTGCGGGTCGGCGTCCAGGAGCTGTCCGAGGGCGATCTGCGGGGCGCCGTGGGCTTCGGCGAGGCCCGCGCCGGCCGCTTCGCCTGGGTCGAGGTCTCCGACGACGGCGCCGGCATGGATCCGGCGACCCTGGGGCGCATCTTCGACCCCTTCTTCAGCACCAAGGCCACCGGGCGGGGCCTGGGGCTGGCGGCCGTGCAGGGCATCATCCGGGGGCACCAGGGGCTGGTGCGGGTCTACAGCGAGCTCGGTCAGGGCACGACCTTCAAGGTCTTCTTCCCAGTCAGCCTGGGCCGGTTGGCGCCCCTGGTCGAGCCCAGCCCCATCGAGGGCAGGGGCAGCGCCACCGTCCTGGTCGTCGACGACGAGCCGACCATCCGGGAGATTGCCAGGGCCATCCTGGAGGGCCGGGGCTACCGGGTGATCGAGGCCGGCGACGGCCAGGAGGCGGTCGACGTCTTCCGCAGCCGATCGGCGGAGATCGACCTGGTGCTGCTGGACATGACCATGCCGCGCCTGAGCGGGGAGGAGGCCTACCGCGAGCTGGTCCTCATCCGCCCGGACATCCGCGTGATCCTGTCCAGTGGCTACAACGAGGTGGAGGCGACGCGGCGTCTCGTCGGACAGGGGCAGGTCGCCTTCATCCAGAAGCCCTACACAGTGCGGCAGCTCATGGCCGCGGTGGTGGCGGCCCAGCAGGTTGCCGGAGGAGACTGAGGCGGGGGCCGGCTCTGCGGGCGGCCACTGTCTACAGTGCCCACAGCCCAGGCGCCTCGGGAGCGCCCAGATCCGCCTCCAGCCCGCGGGTGTCCACCGGAGCCTCGCGGTCGACGACCAGCACCTCGGTGAAGCCGGCCTGGCGTAGCTCCTCGACCAGGCCAGGGGGGGCCCGCTCGCCGCGCAGCCAGGCGTCGCAGCCGGCCCGCAGCGCCCCGGCCCGGCGGTCGCCGCGCGGTGTCTCCTTGCGCAGGCCCTCCAGCATGGCGCGGCCGTGGATCGGCTGCAGGCCCAGGGCGGCCCCGCCGTTGCCGCTGAGATCGACGATGGCGCCCCCGGGGTGGCTGGCCAGCCAGCGGGCCGCCTCCAGGCCCGGCGGAGCCTCCAGGGGGCGGCCCCAGGGCACGGCGAGCTCGACCTCGTGCCGCAGCGGCAGGGCCAGCGCCAGCACGGCCAGGCACGCTGCCCGGCCCGCCGCCAACGGCAGCCGGTCGAGCAGCCGCGACAGGGCGAGGGCCAGCAGCGGGGCGAGGACCAGGGCGGCCCGCACGGGGTGGTGCTGGCGGGCGAGGACGGGGACCAGGGCGTCGAGCACGGTGAGGGGCGTGGGCAGGACCGCGGTGCCCGGCGCCCAGGAGGGTGTGGGTCCAAGGGCCACCAGGGTCGTCAGCAGGATCGCCGCCAGCAGGCGCGCGCTCTGGCCACCCTGACCGCCACCAGCAGGCCGCGACAAGGCGGGCAACCCCACCAGCAGGGCGGGCAGGCCGAGCAGCAGGGCCCGGTGCATTCGCAGGCGCTCCGGCACCTCGGCCAGCCCGACCAGGCCGGCCAGGGGCAGGGCGGTGAAGCCGGCCGGCGGCGGCTGGGCGACCTGGCCGGTCCAGGCCGGCAGCAGCCAGGCAACGTAGGGGACCATCGGCACCAGGGCGGCCAGCAGGCCCCAGGAGGGCGCCAGGATCAGGGCGAGGAGGCCGACCAGCAGCCCCGTGTAGACGTAGCAGAGCCCTTGCAGGCCGATGAGCAGGCCCGCGGCCAGGCCCAGCCACCGCGCAACCTGGGGCCGCCCCTGTCGGGCCCGGTCGGCGCCCCGCAGAGCCAGGCCCAGGGTGAGCAGGCCGGGCCAGACCACGCCCGAGAGGGTGCGGCCGCCGGCGACCTCGTGGAGCATCAGGGGGCAGGCGGCGACCAGGGCGCCTGCTGCCAGGGCCGAGGAGGGCCGCGCTCCGGCGGCGCGCGCCAACCAGGTGGCGGCCAGGACATTGCCCAGGTGGTGGCCCAGCTGCAGCAGGTTCCACCACAGCGGGAAGGGCGCGCCGGCCACCAGCGGCCCCAGCAGCCAGGCGTCGAAGGGGTTGGGGATGTGGTGCTGGATCGGCAAGGCGCCGTCGGGCCAGCTCTGCAGCGCCAGCTCGTCACCGGGGTGGCCGCTGGCCCAGAAGAGCCAGAAGGCGCCCAGGAAGTCGCGGTGCAGCCAGGGGTGCTCCGGGCCCCATAGATCGGTGCCGAAGCGCGCGATGGGGCGGGCGAGCAGGGCCAGGACCACGGCGGCGGCGCCGGCCAGGGCCGCGGCGGTGCCCGCTGCTCCGCCCGCTGCTCCGCCTTGGACCTGCGCCGTGCCTGCCGAGCTCTTCATGGCGGGCAGGATAGCGCCCGGGGCGAGGGGGGATGCTCCTCCTCTCCTGCCGCCTCCGAGGAAGCCGATGTCCTGCCTGCCCCTCCTGGTCCTGCTCGCCCCCCTCCTCGCCTGTCGCTCCCAGCCTGCGGGAGACGCTGCGGGGGACACCGGCCCCGCCGTCGACGCCGACGCCGACGGCTACCTGGCCGGTCTGGACTGCGACGACGCCCGGACCGACGTACACCCGGGCGCGGCCGAGCGCTGCGACGGCATCGACGACGACTGCGACGGCCAGGTCGACGAGGACGACGCCTGGTGGGACGGCCCCGGCCGCTACCGCCTGCCGCTGACCCTGTCCGCACCGGCCGGCAGCGTGGCCGCGCCCCTGGTGGACCTGCCCCTGGACCTGCCGGCCCGCCTGGCCGAGGCCGGGCTGGACCCGAGCGCGGCGCTGGACTCGGTCCGGCTGGTCCTGCCCGGCTGCGCCGGCGGCCTGCCCGAGCTGCCGGCCCAGGTGCTGGACGAGAGCCTGGGCCTGCTCCGCACCGCGGCGCACTCGGACGAGGCCGGGAACGGCAGGGGCGACCTACTCTTCCACTGGGATGAGGATGGCGACCCGAGCACGGACGAGGCGCTGGCCCCCGGCCAGGCGGCGCGGGTCGACCTGTACTTCGACCTGGAGGCCGCGGCGCCCGCCGTGGACAGCCCCCTGGTGGCCACCGGCACCGAGCTGTCCAACGGGCACAGCGCGCTGCGCCTGGATCCGGATCACGGCGGGCTGATCTCCCAGCTCTCCCTGGACGGCGGCGCCTCGGTCCTCGACCAGTCCGCGGCCGGCTCCGGCAACGGCGCGTGGATCGGCGACTGGTCCAGCGTCGCCTCCTACGCGCCGGCCACCCTGCAGCTCCTGGCGACCGGCCCGGTGCTGGCCCTGGTCCAGGCCGAGGGCGAGAACCACGGCCTGGCCACCACCTGGTGGTTCGCCCTGTCGGCCCGCCGCCCCGAGCTGTGGGTCAAGAGCCGCTTCGTGGCCACCGAGGACCTGGTCCTGGACCACCCCGGGAGCTGGTCCAACGGGGTCCGCCCCTTCCAGGCCCGCACCGACGGGCTGGTCGGCGGCGTGGGGACCGTCGAGACTCCCAAGGACGGGCCGCCGACCGTGGACGTCTCGACCGCCGAGCAGGGGGTGGCCCTGGCCTACCGCGTGCCGCCCGCCCGCATCGACTACGCCCCCGAGGCCTGCGACGCCAACCTGATCGTCTACGGTCACGACCTCGATGCCGACGATCTCAGCGGCAGCCTGTCCGTGCCGGCAGGCACCGCCGTCGTGGCCGGTACGGTCCTGGTGCTGCTGCCCCACACCGGCCCCTTCGACGCGGCCCGTGCCACGCTCCAGGCCCTGGTAGCGGGGGTCGAGGTGGCGCAGGGCACCGTCGAGGCGCGGCCGGCCGACTGAGGTCGACGCGACCGGGGAGGTGGAGGGCGAGTGCCTGTGCCACTCGCGCTTGCCCATCCGCCAGCGCCCGGCCGGCCGGAGCCCCCGAGTTCGCAACAGCGCCGGGTGGGAGCCCCTCGAATCGCAACAACTCACCCGATCGGCCGCAATTGGGCCCCCGTAAGTGCAGCAATCACGTTCCTCGGCCCAGCGCGAAGCACACGTTTGTTGCAGAAGTGGCCGCTCCCACTACTGTGTGTTGCAAATTGGGGGGCTCCGGCCTGTCGCGGGTGCGGGGCGCAGGGCGGACCATTCCCGGCTGGCACCTGGCAGGCAGCCGTGTTTCAGTGCGGCTCTACAGGAGGCAGCTGTGCGCGCGCTGGTTCGCTTCGGACTCACCGACGGGAGCTCCGTGGAGCTCGGCCCGGGCGACCTCATCGGCCGCCTGTGGTCGGCGGCGCTGTCGATCTCCGACGGGCGGATCTCCGAGGCCCACGCCATGGTCAGCCTCCGCGGTCAGGAGCTGAAGCTGCTCGCCCTGCGGGGGCGCTTCGCCGTGGACGGCAAGGCCACCAGCGGCACGGTCCTGGCGGAGGGGCAGGTGGTCTCCCTGGGAGACGGCCTGGACCTGCGCGTGGAGGAGGTGTACCTGCCCGCCGCGGTCTTCGCCGTGGAGGGCGACGGCCTGCCCCGGGTGGTGGTGACGGGCACCTGCAGCCTGCTCACCCGCCCCCGACCCGAGCTGGTGCCGCGCTTCCTGCCCGAGGCGCCGGCCCACCTGTGGAGCGACGGCGAGGACTGGGTGCTCTCCCTGGATGGCGTCACCCGTCCCGTGCGCCCCGGCGATGCGTGGCAGGTGGACGGCCGCAGCTTCCGGGGGGTGGGCGTAGCGCTGCAAGGGGCCGGCCACTCGGCCACCCGCCCCGAGGGGCAGCGCAGTCGCCCCGTGAAACTCGTGGCCCACTTCGAGACCGCCCACGTCCTGCCCGAAGGGGGCGAGCCCCTGGCCTTGAGCGGCCTGGCCGCCCGGCTGCTGTCAGAGGTGGTGGCCTTCGGGGGGCCCGTGCCCTGGGCTGTGCTCGCCGGAGAGCTGTGTCCCGATGAGGACGACCCGCACCTCCTGCGGCGCAAGCTCGACGTGAACCTGTCCCGCCTGCGCCGCCGCCTGCGGGAGGGGGGCATCCGGCAGGATCTCGTGCGCTCCGATGGCTTCGGCCACGTGGAGCTGTTCCTGCACAGCGGCGACGCGGTGGAGGACCGCACGTGAGCTGCGACGACAGCGGCCCGGCCCACAGCAACCCGGACCCGTGCGACCCCACCCTGGGCGACCCTGCCCCAGGCGCGCCTCGGGGGACGGGACGGTACAGCCAGTCCTTCGCCGACCGTGGCGAGCGCTACGAGCGCCAGGGGCTCCTGGGTGAAGGGCGCATGGGCAAGGTCTACGCCGCTCGGGACCACCGCCTGCGCCGCCCGGTGGCCCTGAAGGTGGCGGTTCGGCCCGAGCTGGCTTCGCGCCTCGCTACAGAGGCCTGGATCACGGCACAGCTCGAGCGCCCCGGCATCGTGGCCGTGTACGACGCCGGCGAGACCGATGGCCAGGCCTGGTCCACCATGCGGCTCATCCGGGGCCGCACCCTGCACGACTGCCTGCGGGGCTGCACGGCCACCGCCGAGCGCCTCGCCTACCTGCCGCACCTGCTCGCCGCCTGCCAGGCCGTCGCCTACGCCCACGCCATGGGCATCGTGCACCGCGACCTCAAGCCCGCCAACATCATGGTCGGAGAGTTCGGTGAGACCCAGGTGGCGGACTGGGGCCTCGCCCGGCCCCTGGACGAAGCGCGCCAGGACTGGACGCGCATCGTGTCAGATGCCTCGCTCTCGACCTGCGCAGGCACGCCCCGGTACATGAGCCCCGAGCAAGCGCGGGGGGAGCAGGCCACCCGGGCCTCGGATGTGTCTTGCCTGGGCGCCGCCCTCTACGAGCTGCTCTCGGGACAGGCGCCCCCCGAGGAGGCCGGGCGTCCGCCCGACCTGGGCAGCCTCCCGGCCGATGTGCCCCCGGACCTCGTCGCCGTGGCCCGTCGCGCCCTCGCCCTCGACCCGGCCGAGCGCTACCCCTCGGCGGCGGAGCTGTCGGCGGACCTGGAGCGCTGGCTCGCCGGGCGCCGGGTGCTCGCCCACGCGTACCCGCCCGCGGAGCTGCTGCTGCGCGTGCTGCGGGCCTGGCGGGCGCCGCTGACCGGGGCGGGGCTGGCCCTGGTGGCCTTGACCGTGGTCGGGGTGCTGGCTGCCCGTCGAACGGCCGCTGAGCGCGCCCTGGCCCAGGCCAACTACGCCGAGGCCCTGGCCCAGCAGGCCCTCGCCGCCCTGCTCGCCGATCGTCTGCCCGAGGCGCGGATCATGGCCGCGCACGTCCTGGCCCTGGGGCCCTCCCCCGTGGCCCGCGGGATCATCGCCGCGACCGACCTGCCCGCTGCCGAGCGCCTGCACAGCACGCCCCTGCCCGCCGGCTGCGTGGACGCCGCTGTGGTCTCTCCGGACGCCAAACGGCTTGCCTGCTTCGGCGGCGCTGCGGTGCAGGTGTACGCCCTGCCCGGCCTGAAGCCGCTCTGGTCCCAGCCCGTGCGCGCCATCGACACGCCCGCCTGGGTGGGGGAGCACCTCGCGGTGACCTCGGAGGCCGGCCTGGCCTGGCTCTCCGAGGCCGGCACCGAGCCGGTCTCCTCCCTGCGGCTCTCCGTGTTGCCCGCCGCCACGGGGGTCTTCGCCCACCAAGGTCAGGACATACGGTGGCTCCAGGCCGGACAGCCGGCCCGGGCCTTCGAGACCTGCGCCGCCCCCCGCGTGGTCCTGGCCACCGCCGGGGACACGCTGGTCGTGGGCTGCAGCGACGGCGTGCTCCGCCGCTACACCTCCGCCGGGGAGGTCGCCTCGGCCGCCGACCTGGGCACACGTCCCTCCTGGTCTGCACTGGCAGTGCGGGGACAAGCGCTCCTGGTCGGGCGCCTCGACGGCGGCGTGCAGACCGTCAACCTTGCCACCGGACAGGCCAGCGAGCCCCACCCGGGCTTCGTGGGCAGCGTGCGCAGCCTGCTCCCCGTGCCGGACACCACCCTGGTGCTGGTCCAGGGCGAGCGCAGCGGTGTGCGCGTGTGAGACACGGAAGTGGGGGCCTGGGTGGCCTCCCTGCCGGCCGGCGCCTCGGCCATGAGCGCAGGCGCCGGCCCCCGCGAGGTCCTGCTCTTGGGGGAGTCGCTGGAGGCCCGGCGGTTGCTCCGGGCCATGTCCCCCGGCGTCTTCCAGCTCGGGTCCGGGATCTCCCAGGTCGCCGTCTCCCCGGACGGCTGCACCCTCGCCGTGGCCCTGGGCAAGGGCGAGGTGGTGCAGAGGCGGCTGCGAGATGGCCGGGAGCTGTCGCGGGTGTCCCTGTCAGACGGCGTGGCCAAGGCCGTGGGCTTCGGTCCGGACGGGGCGCTGGTGGTCGCAGCCATGGGGGCGCCGGCCGCGCTCATCCGGCCCGACGGCACCCAGGTGGTCCAGGGCAAGGGCGACGTGCTGCGACGCCTGGGCGCCCTCTCCGACGGCCGGCTCTGGGGCCTGAGCTACGGCCACACCGTGTTCACCTGGGACGGCCGCACAGGAGCCCAGGAGTCTCGTCTCGATGGTGCCGTGTTCTTCGTCGGATCCAGCAGCCAGGACGGTAGCTCTGCCGTGCTGGCCGACGAGACCGGCGGGATCTGGCGCCTGAGCGGCGACAGCTGGCAGCGCGTGCGACAGGACCCCGACATCGTCGCCGTGGACGTGGGACCGGGCGGCAGCCCCCTGATCTGGGCCCAGCGCCGGGCGGTCTGCGTGGACGGCCGCTGCACCGCCGTCGAAGGCGACGTCGTGGACATCGCCCTGAGCCACGGTCGCATCGCCGTGGCCACCCTCACCGGGGACGTCTGGCTGCTCGACGGCGCCACCGGCCGCACCCTCGCCCTGCTGCGCGGTCACACCGGCCGGGTCAGCTCCGTGGAGTTCGGACCCAACGGCGACTGGCTGGTCTCCGGTAGCTGGGACGGCTCCGTGCGGCGCTGGGCGCTGCATGACCTGGAGACCCCGGCCCAGGACCTCGTGCGGGACGCCGAGGCCCAGTGGGGCATGACGCTGCAGGAGGCGCTGCGGTCGCGCTGAGGGGGGCGGTGGTGTGAGACGGCTGTAGAGGGTCACAGGTGGACCGGGCCGGCCTAGGCTGACGCACCCCCCAAGGAGCCGCCATGACGTCCCATCGCCTTGTGACCCGGCTCGCCCTCAGCCTGGGCCTGTTCCTCAGCCTGCCGGAGGGCAGCGCGCAGGCGGCCTTCATCCGACGGGCGCTGCTCAAGTCGAAGACCGACGTCAGCACGAACATGACCACCTATCGGGTGGTGGGCGTGGTCCCTGAAGATGGCACGACCACGGTCGCAAGCGTCACGGCCGAGCTGTCGAGCGACGCCGGCGACGATGCCCTGGTGCTCACGGAGACCAACGCCTGGCTGCACGGCTCGGCCCAGCTTGGCGCCCTGCCGACGACGGATGCCGGCCTCACCCTGTCCCTCTACGCCACCGGCAGTGCCTCGCTGATCTCGTTGTCGGGCACGCTGGGCGCGGACGGCAGCGTCACGCTCACCGCGGACAACAGCTGCACCACCAAGGAGGGCTGCGCGGTCGTCGACATCGAGGTGTCTGGCGCCGAGGTCTTCGCCTGGGACTCCGGCTTCGATCTCACCTTCGACCTGCTGGGGGCCGACACCTACAGCGTGGCCTACGCCCAGGTCGACATCACCGCGTCCAGCGGCGCACAGGTCTGCCTGGCCACCGACAAGTCGGGCGCCTGCGTCGAGTGGGGCGGCAGCGAGATCTCGACCACCACCGCCGAGCTGGACTTCGACGCCATCGGCTCGGTCTGGGAGGCCGAGCTGGCCACAGAGCCCGAGGGGGCCGTGGAGATCGAGTGGGAGACCCTCGACAGCCGCGGCAAGAAGCTCGACAGGGACAAGGGCCTGGTCGGGCTGCCCTGGCGCGACGCGGGGGGTTCGATCTCCACCCTCGCCGTCGACGAGGATCCCCTCACCACCCTGGGCCTGACCGGCGGCACCCTGACCGTGCTCTCCGAGGGCTGGACCATGGGCGACAGCCTGCCCACCCAGGCCGAGGTCGAGCTGAGCGGCGGGCAGACCCTGACCATGCCCGCCAACAGCTACCAGCGCCGCGGGCGCGGCAGGGTCTTCGAGGGCAGCGGCTTCGAGGGCAGCGGCTTCGAGGGCAGCGGCTTCGAGGGCAGCGGCTTCGAGGGCAGCGGCTTCGAGGGCAGCGGCTTCGAGGCCAGCGGCTTCGAGGGCAGCGGCTTCGAGGGCAGCGGCTTCGAGGGCAGCGGCTTCGAGGGCAGCGGCAGGGACTACTCCGGGCTCTTCCCTGACCTGAAGATCTCCTCGGCCACCGGCTCCCAGGTCTGGTCTGGCCTGAGCTTGCAGCAGCTCGCCACCCCGGTCTGCGCCGATGGCCTCTGCGTGGTGCTCACCTCCGACGCAGAGGGGAGCCTGGACCTCTCGCTCACCTCCTACAGCTGGGATCCCGCGCGGCTCGATGACTCCTTCACCGTGGGCCTGCGCCTGCTGGACAAGGAGGGCAAGGAGCTTGACGCCGAGGAGCTGGTGGTGGACCTGGACGACGAGGTGATCGTGGTCTTCTCCAACGAGATTGAGCCCGTGGGCGATCCCACCGGGTCCATCCTCAGCGGAGAGGTGCAGCTGCTGGGCGAAGCCAGCGCCAAGGGCAAGCAGAAGACCCTGTCCAAGGGCAGGTTCGTCGGGTCCGTGGCACGGGACATCGACGGCGAGGTCGGCTGCGCCTTGATCGACGACGCACAGAGCGCCGGCAAGGTGGGTGCCGAGTCCATCAACGTCTCGGTGGGCGCCGCCCTCTCGGTGGGCGGCGAGGGCCCCGGCTTCACCGCGGTGCCGCCCCTGGCCGCCATCTGTGGCAATGGCAAGGGCACCAAGAACAGCAGCAGCTCCGCCAGCACCAAGCCCGAGCTGCTCTGAGGGCTGCCAGGGGCCGGAGCCCCCGCGTTCGCAACAGCGCCAGGTGGGAGCCCCTCGAATTGCAACAAGTCGCCCGATCCGTGGCAAGCCAGGGGCCGTAAGTGCAGCAATCACGTTCCGCGTCCCTGCGTGAACCACGTATTTGTTGCGAAAGTGGCAGCTCCCCCCACCGCGTGTTGCAAATTGGGGGGCTCCGGCCCGCCGTGAGCGTCCGGCGGCTCAGAGACAGCCAGGACTCAACATCGTGACGTCGGCTTGGACCGTGTCGTCCAGAGCCCAGTCCACCTGGATCGTCACGGGGGCCGCGGCGCCCAGTTCGCAGTCGGGGCCGGTGTCGATCGCCCCGGTGTCGCCCATGCAGCCGAAGGTGGCACCCTCGACGCGCACCGCCCCGTGCGTGTCGTCCACGACGGTGCGCGCGGCCTGCGCAAAGCCCGCCAGCACCGCGGCCCCCGGGCGAATGTCCAGGCTGCTGGCCGGCACGGACTGTTCACCCGCACCCACCGCCGCGTGGTTGAAGCTGACCTGCACGGCCAGCGACCTTCCGGCCCACGTGACGCCGGAGTCGGCCGGTGTGCCGAAGGCCACACCGAAGGTCCCGTTGCCGTTGACATCGATCAGGCTCCACGCTCCGGACGAAGGCGACGCCCCTCCGGACACGAGGTCCGATCCATCGACGGACCACGTCTCCGGCGTGCCTTTGGCGCTGGCGTCGAGCTGAACCGTGGCCGCACCGCCACCGAAGGAGGTGCCGACAAGCGTGGGCGCCGGGTCGGCACAGCGACTGCAGCCTGCGAGACCGAGCAGCACGCTGCAGCAGAGGTGGAGACCGCGCACGTGGGTGCGTCGTGGGGTGTCGGGCATGCCGCCCTCCCTGTCTGTGCGTCAGCCCTGCGTAGCCGTTCTCCGCCGTGGCGCCGCCCTCTCGGTGGGCGAGCCGGGCTCCGGCTTCACCGCGGTGCCGCCCCTGGCCGCCATCTGGGGCAATGGCAAGGGCACCAAGCCCGAGCTGCTCTGAGGGCTGCCGGGGCCGCTTGGTTCCAGGGCTGGAAGCTCGCTACCAGCCCTGGAAGAAGTGGAACTGGCCGTGGCAGTAGCCGGTGCAGGTGCCGCTGTTCAGCCACAGCGTGCCGCCGTCGGCGGCGAAGACGACGCTGCCGTCGACGTGCTGGGCCGGGTCCACGATGTTCTGGTCGGCGTCGGCGGTGCCGCCGTGGCAGTAGGCGCAGGGGAAGCCCTGGTCCATGTGGCGCTTGTGCTCGCCGGACATGGCGGACCAGGCGCTGGAGCCGCTGCTCGCGTCGGCGTGGCAGGAGTGGCAGCTCAGGGGCCCGTCGCCCACGCTCACCGAGCCGTTGTTGCCCTGGCCGTTGCCGTGGCAGTACAGGTTGCTGCACGACTGCGCGCTGGCCGACCAGCTCGCGCTGGCGCTCAGGCCGGCCGAGAAGTCGACCTCGGCCTTGCCGGGGGTGCTGTCCCAAAGGTGGCCCGAGGACAGGACGTCGGTGGGCTTCTTGTGGCACTCGGTGCAGTCGAAGGCTTCGTGGTTGTTGGTCTCGACGTGCCGGGGGTGGGCACCGAAGGCGGCCTCGACCGTGCTGTCGTCGATGTCCTCGGGGGGGCCGCCGGTGCTGTCCTGCACGCCGCCGTGGCAGAAGGTGCAGCTGGTGCGCCAGCCCGCGCTGTGGCAGTCGTCGCAGGAGACGCCGGTGGTGCCGCTACCCAGGTCGCTGCCGTGGCAGTCGGTGCAGGTCTCCTCGTTCATCTTGGCCGCCAGGCCGTGGACGCTGGAGTCGGCGTAGCCGGCCGGGTGGTAGCCGCTGCCGGTGCTGACCCCGCCCCCGTCGCTGCCGCCCGCGTCGCCGGTGCTCCCTGCGTCCGCGCCGCTGCCGGTGTCGTCCAGGGGACCGGAGTCGTCGTGGACCTCGCCGGTGGAGCAGGCCAGGGTGGCCAACAGCCACAGCGGGGGGACAGCAAGACGCACGGGACCTCCGGGGAGCCGGTGCGTGATAGCGGAGGCCGGCGTCGACTGTCGAGTCGCGGCCGGTAGCATGGGGAAATGAACCGTACTCAACGGCTGCGCGGCGCGGCGCTGGGCGGCCTGCTGCTGCTGGCGCTGGCCCTGCGGTTGGCCCTGCCCGACTGGGCCCGGGTCCGGGCATCGGTTGGTGATCCCTGGCCTTCTACCAGTATCTTCGACGGGCATGAGCGCGGCTACGTGCGCGCCTTCCTGGGCCAGCCTCCCGATCCGGGCCCCCAGGCCTGGCCGGTGGTGACCGGCCTGTACCGGGCGCTGGGCTTCGTCAGCCACGATCCGCGCCTGCTGGTGGGGCTGTCGGCGCTGGCTGGCGCGCTGGCGGTGTTGGGGGTGGCCCTGTGGACCGAGCGCCGCTTCGGGCTTGCGGCGGGTCTGTGGGCTGGCCTGCTGGTCGCCCTGCTGCCCGAGCACCTGGCCTGGAGCACGAGCGCCTACCCGGTGATCCTCCCCCAGGCGCTGCTGGTCTGGGCCTTCGTGGTGCGGGGGCGGGTGGCGGCGACCCTGCTGCTGGTCCTGGCCATCGCCATGCGACCCGAGCTGGCGCTGCTCGGGCTGTTCCGCGGCCTTCCCGGCCTGCTGGCGGCGCCCTCGGCCCTGGCCTGGTTGCACCTGGGCACGCCGGCCCTGGGTAGCCCGCTGACCGCCCTGCACCTGGACCTGTCCCTGGTCGCCTACCTGGGACCGCCGGCCCTGCTGCTGGGCCTCGCCGCCCTGGGGGACCGCCGGACCTGGCCCGTCGCGGCCTTCGCCTTGTGGACCCACGTCGTGGCGGCCGCCTTCTTCGACCAGGGGGCGCGCCACGAGCTGGCCGGCGGCGCGGCCCTGTGCGTGCTGGTCGGCGTGGCGGCGGCCCGCTGGAGGGGCCTGCCCGGGGTGGTGGCGGCGGCGTGGCTGGCCGGGTCGGCCCACGGGCTGGCCGGACACTGGTATAGCCGGGCGCCCCTGCCGGCCCAGGAGCTGGCGGGCCTGCCCGAGGGCCTGCCGGCGGGCTGCGTCGAGGTGAGCGAGGAGCCGCCGATCGAGGGCCAGCGCCTGCCCTCGCACGTCGGCCTGTGGACCGGTGAGGTGAAGGCCGACTGCGTGGTGTGGGGCGAGACCGCCGCGCACCGCGCCTGGGGCAGCCGCGGCCTGGCCGACCGGGCCCTGCGCATGCGCTGGCTCTACCGCATGCAGTCCGTCGGGGTCCGCCACGACCCGGGGGGCCCGGTGCTGCTGCACCGGCTGGAGCGGCGATGGTGACTGGGTCCCAGCGGGTGAGGCGCCCCTCGCCCGCCGTCGAGGGCGCCTTGCTGCTCGGGACGGCTCTGGCCCTGCGCCTGGGTGCTGCCTGGGCCCTGGGCGGGGGCGCGCCCTTCGGCCCTGACGGTACCGGCGTCGAAGCCGCCGTACACCTGGGCGGCCACCTGTACCCGGCCCACGTCGGGCTCGTGGCCCTGGTCGGCAGCGCCCAGCACCTGTCGGTGTTCAGCGGCAGCCTGTCCTGCCTGCTGCTGTGGGCCTGGGGCCGCCGGGTGGGCCTGGGCGGCGCGGGGGGCTGGCTCATGGCCACCCTTCCCCTGGCGGTCTACACCAGCGCCCTGTCGGCGGGGGACGCGCCGGCCCTGCTGGTAGTGCTGGTCGGCGCCCTGCTGGCGACGGGCCCGGGCTGGGTGCTGCCGCTGCTGGGTGGCGCCCTGGCCCTGGCCAGCGTCGCGGTCAAGCCCGTGGCCCTGCCGGCCCTGGTCCTGCTGCTGGCTCGCCCCCGGGCACTGGTCGGCCTGCTCCTCGCCTTGGGGCCGGCCCTTCGCTGGCTCGCCCCCCTGCTCCAGCCGCGACCCGACGCGGGCCTGCTGGGCTCGTGGTGGGTCGCGGGCCAGGGGCGACCTCCCAGCTCCCTGGCGGCGGCCGGCGCCCTGCTCCAGGGCGGCCTGTCGGCCCTGGTCCACGCCCCGGCCTGGACCCTCGCGCCGCTGCTGCTGCTGGCCCTCTCCGCGGTCGTGGCCCCCCTGCCCCGGGCGACGCGGGCCTTCGCCGTGGCCTCGCTGCTGGCCGCCCTCGCCGTCGCTGCCGCCTTCGGCCCCCACCTGGAGCCTCGCTACCTGGCGGCCGCCGTGGTCGCGGCTCTGCCGGCCTGCGGCTCGCGCCTGCCCCGCCCCCTGGTGCTCCTGCTGGCCCTGGTCGGCCTGGGCGCCAGCGCCGCCGTGATCAGCCAGGTGGGCGCCGAGCGCGCCGCCCGCGATCCCCAGGCCGAGGTGCCGGCCCTGCCCGTGCTGCCCTGGCCGGAGGTGGATGCCCGGGCCCTCTTCGACGAGGCGAGCACCGACGGCGCCACGGCCCTGCGGCAGGCGGCGGCGCGGCTGGCGACCGAGCTGCCCGCGGGCGCCACGGTGCGGGTCCGGTGCCGGGCCCACGGCCGCGAGGGCGAGCTGACCTGGCCGCTGCGGGTGGCCCGCCCCGATCTGCGCATCGAGGTCGTCGGACCCGACCAGGCCGACGCGTGGTGAGGGGCCGCCGCTGGTCCCTGACCCCCGGCGCCGGGCCTCTGCTCGCCGGGCCCTTCTTCGCCGGGCCCCTCCTCGCCGTGTCCCTGTTCGCCCTGGGCCTGCGCCTGCTGCGGGTGCCCGCCCGCTGGTGCGCCAACGCCTGGCTCTACGCGGCCTACCCGGCGGCCACGGTGCAGGCCCTGCGCGCCAGCCACCCCGGCCAGGCGCTCACCACCTTCTCGGGCCTGCACCCGCCCCTGTGGCCCACCCTGCACGCCGCCACCGAGCTGCTCCTGCCGGTGCCCCTGCTGTGGCTGCTGGGGGCCGCCCTGGCCAGCACCCTGGCCGCCGTCCTGGTCGCCCGCCGCGACCCCCTGGCCGGCCTGCTGCTGGCGACCGGCCCCTTGCAGCTCAGCTACGCCGCCGAGGTCAACGGCTACCCCCTGGCCCTGCTGGCCGTGACCGCCGTCCTGGTGCAGCGGCCGGCCGTGGCCGCGGGCGCCTCCCCCTGGGGCCTGGCGGCCTGCGCAATGCTCGCCACCTGGACCCACGCCCTGGGCGGCGTCGTGGCCGGCCTGGTGGCCCTGGGCCTGCCGGGGCGGGCCCGGCTCCAGGTGCTGGGCCTCATGGCCGTGGCGACCCTGCCCCTGCTGCCGGGGGTCCTGGCCCTGGCCCGGGAGCCCTCGACCACTGGCCAACCCCCCATCAAGGTGGGCCTGATCCTGGCCGACTGGCAGTCCCGCTACGGCCTCCTCTGGCTGCTGCTCCTGCCGCTGGCCGCCCTGGCCGCGCCGCGGGACCGCTGGCTGGCCCTTCCCCTGCTCGGCCTGGCCGCCGCCATCACCGCCTTCACCCTGGCCCGCATCGCCGCCCCCCATCAGCAGCCCTACTGGCTCCTGGCCGGCCCGCCCTTGGCCCTGCTCGCCGCCTCGGGCGCCCGCCGCCACCGCCTGCTCATCGGCCTGGCCCTGGCCCTGGGCCTGGCGCAGGGCGGGCGGGCCCTGGTCCATGGCCTGGCCGACTTGCGCGCCCTCGACCGGGACCAGGCCCGGACCCGGGCCGTCGACCTGGCCCTGGCCGAGCTGGACCGACCCTGGACCTGTGCCGGGGAGCCAGGCCCCGCCTGCGCCGGCGACGCCCTGGTCCTGCTCTTCCCGCGCCGGGTCGACGACGACGACAAGCGCCCTCTCAACCCCTTGCTGTGGCGGCTGCCGCCCTGGCGCCCGATGCCGGCGGTCCGACCCGCGGCCTTCGACTGGGGGGACTACCGGAACGGCCAGCCGCGCCTGGTCCCGCGCGGTGACCAGCGCTTCGTTGTCTACGTCGATGACCAGGCCCGCGAGGAGCTGGTCCAGGACCGGGCGGCCCACTCGCGGCTGTGGGTGGTGGTGGCCCACGTCGCCCCCGACGACCCGGCGGCCCGCGGGGTGAGCGCCCGGCTCGGCGCCCCACCCCAGGTCGTAGATGGCGACCTGCTCTGGCGGCCCTGAGCGCGGCGGGTGGTTGCGAGCGCTTGGCGCCCTACTCCAGCGGGTGGATCTCGGGCTTGCCGCCCTGGCAGGTGGCCTGGCGCAGGTAGCTGTCGAAGGCGAAGTCGGGGCTGTTGGCCTTGTCGTGGCAGGTCTGGCAGAGTTCGGGGGTCACCGGCTGCCCGTGTACGCTCTTGTCCTCGGGGTGGTTGCGCATCGGGCCGTGGCAGGCCTCGCACTGCACGCCCTTGAACTGGCGCAGGGCCAGGGTCGTGGGCTCGCCCAGGCCCCCCGGCTTGCCGAAGCCCGTGGTGTGGCAGGGCAGGCACTCGGCGTTGCCCGTGGCCTGTCGCACCACCAGGGACTGCCAGGCCTTGGCGTGCTCGCTGAAGCTCCAGCGGGCGAACTCGTCGAGGTGGCAGGTCGTGCAGGCGGCGGCGGTGGCGTAGCCGGGCTGGCGAGGCGGCGGCGGGGCGGCGGCGCGCTTGGCGGCCTCGTGCAGCACGTCGCGCTTGAAGGCCTCGATGCGGGCGTCCACCTCGGCCGGGCCTGCCAGGTCCTCGGCGAGGGGGCGGCTCTCCAGCCAGGCCAGGTTGCGTCCCCGGGCTTCGGCCTGCAAGGCCGCCTCGGCCGCGTCGAGGGCCGGGGAGGGCCCCCCTGCTGCCGCCTGCCCGCGCAGCGCCAGCAGCGAGCGCCAGGTCGTGGCCGCCGGCTGCTGCTCCAGCCCGTGGTCGGGGGTGGAGCCCAGGTGCGTATCGACGACCTGCAGGAAGCGGCCGCGGTCGGGGGTCTCGATGATCGGCACCCCGGCGACGCGCCGCACATCGTCGTAGCTCGTGCCGGCGGTCACCAGCAGGGCCGCCAGCCCCGGCACCTCCTGGGCGACGCGGTCGGCCTGGGCGTCGTCGATATTGCCCAGGGCGACGACCAGGTCGAGGTCGGCGGGCAGCTCGGCCAGGGCGTCGCGGGCGGCCTGCACCGGGTCCCGGACCTGGATCCCGGTCGCTGCCTGCACCCCGGCGGGGGTGCCGGAGAGGCCGATGACGCCCAGCCGCCGGCCGTCGCGCTCCAGCACCAGGGCCGGGGGAAAGAGCAGCTTGTCGTCGGCGTCGGTCCAGGTGGCGCTCAGGGCGCGGGGCGCCGTGCGGCGCTGCAGCTCGGCGATGTCCAGGCCCAGCAGGTCGCTGGGGCCGGGCACCCAGGCATCGACGCCCACGGCGGCGCTGAGGTCGAGCATCAGGCGGGCCCGATCGCGGTGGTCGGCCCGGTCGCTGGAGACGCCCTTGACCAGCAGCTCGCCGGCGTCGAGTTGGAAGACGGGCCCAACGGTGGGCAGGCGAGCCAGCAGGCGCTGCCGCCGGGCGAAGCCGCCGAAGGGCAGCGTCGGGCAGCCGCAGGGCTCGATCTCGCCCTGGACGTCACCGGTGAAGACCAGGGTGAGCTCGCGCTGGGCGCGGGCCTCTCCCGGGGCCTCGGGCGCGAGCACGGGCGTGTCCGCGGCGGGCAGCGGGGGGAGATCCTGGGGTGCCGACGGCCCGCCGCCAGTGCAGGCGGAGAGCAGCAAGGCGGCGGTGAAGGCTGTCAAGCCTGTGTCGTTTCGGGAGCTCGGCATTGCTGATGCACGGCTAACGCGGGCACCCTGTGCGGTGCTTCGCGCCGCCGCAGGGGGACGCGGCCCGTTTCAGACCCGCTGGAGTCGGAGTCCACATGCTCATCCTCGCTCTTCTCGGCCTCCCCGCCTACGCCTTCGCCCCCGATGCCACCGTCGCCCAGGGCGTCGAGCCGGACCGGATCTACCAGGTCCACCTGGAGCAGCAGTACCGCCTGCGCCACGGCGCCGCCTGGCAGGCCTTCCTCCAGGGTGAGGGTCACGGCTGGCAGGCCACCTTCGACGAGCGCACCGGCCTGGCCCGCAGCGCGTTTGGGCCCGGCATCCCCATCGGCCAGCTCAGCGACCGCCCCTCGGTCGATGCTGCCCTGCACGCCTTCCTGGACCGCAACACGGCCCTGACCGGCCTGCCCGTCTCCTCGCTCCGCCTGCAGGCCCTCGCCTACGACGCCGACCAAGACGCCTGGACCGCGACCTTGCAGCAGGTGGTTGAGGGTCCGGTCCCCGCAGCCGGCCCCCAGGCGGTGCCCGGCGGCACCATCGACCTCTCCGTCGACCTCTCCCTGGACCCCCTGCGCACCGGCGGTGCCCTGGCCGACGACGCGATCACCGACTTCCGCCCCGCGCTGTCGGCCCAGGGTGTGGCGGTCTGGCGGGGCGGCATCCAGGTCCGCATCGTGCGCGGTCGCATCATCTGGATGTCGATCATGACCCACCCCCAGGCCGCCGAGGTCGACACCCTCCCGCTGATCTCCGTCGCCACCGCCTTCGGCACGGCCGAGGGCCAGGGCCCGGCCCCCCAGGCCACCCACGCGCCCCTGGGCGCCCGCCTGGTGGTCCTGCCCATGGAGCGCTGGGGCCTGGGGGTCGACGCGCCCACGGGCCAGACCGGCACCGGCCTGGACTACCGCCTGTGTTGGGAGCTGCGGACCCGCACCGAGGAGCCGGTCGGCCAGTGGGTCTCCTACGTGGACGCACGCACCGGCGAGCTGCTCGACACCTACAACGAGATCCGCTTCATCGGCGGCACCCTGACGGGCACCCACGACCGGCGCACCGTGGACGGCCTGACCGACCAGTCGCCCCTGCCGCGCCTGCTGGTCACCGGCGCCAAGGGCGACACCGTCTACACCGGCGACGACGGCGCCTGGGACCTGGGCGCCAGCAGCACGGCCACCGCGGCCCTGAGCGGGACCCGGGTCCGCGTGCACAACGCCGGCAGCGGGGGCGAGGCCTCGGCCACCTTCTCAGGCGACTTCAACTGGACCGACGCCAACGGGAGCCAGGCCGAGATCGACAGCTACGTCTTCTTGCACCAGGTGCTGGACTGGAAGGACGTCTACGCGCCCGAGGTGAGCACCGGCGGCCAGCTCACGTCCAACGTGAACATCAACAAGGACTGCAACGCCTACTTCGACGGGAGCGTCAACTTCTTCCGCTCCGGCGGCGGCTGCAACAACTCCGGTCGGATCGCCGACGTCGAGTACCACGAGTGGGGCCACGGCTTCCACTACTACAGCCTGGAGAGCGGCACCTTCGACGGCAGCATCTCCGAGGGCATCGCCGACACCATCGCCTTCTTCCAGACCGGCGACCACAACGTCGCGCCCGACTTCTTCACGGACGGCACAGCCATCCGCGACGTCGCCGACAACTTCGTCTACCCCGACGACATCACGGGAGAGGTCCACCAGGACGGCCTCATCTACGGGGGTGCCGTGTGGGATCTGTGGCAGATCATGCAGGCGGACGAGGGCCCGGACGCCGCCTACGAAGACATCGTCGCCACCATGAAGAACGCCATCAAGTACGGCCCGACCATCCCCGAGTCCTACGACGCCTACATGCTGGGCGACGACGACGACGGGGACCTGACCAACGGGACCCCGCACCAGTGCCAGATCCTGGAGGCCTTCTCCGAGCACGGCCTGGTCTCCAGCGGCGGTGGCTCGCTCGTGACCTTCAGCCACCTGCCCCTGGCCAACCAGGGTCCCGGCGGGGCCGGCTACCCCTTGCAGGCCGACCTGCTGAACATGGCGCCGGACTGCGTGGACTTCGAGCTGGCCCAGGCGGTGGTCCAGTACAGTGTCGACGACGGTGTCACCTGGCAGAGCGCCCCGCTCAGCCTCACGGGCGGCGGGGTCGAGGGCTCCATCCCGGCCCAGCCCTCGGGGACCATCATCCAGTACTACCTGGAGGGCACCTCCACCGGCGGCGACACCATCGACCTGCCCCAGGGCAGCTTCAAGGACCCCTTCACCTTCGCCGTCGGCACCCTGATCGAGCTGTCCTGTGAGGACTTCGAGGCCGGCGACGGCGGCTACGCGCACGCGCTGCTCGACGGTCGCGACGAGCTTGGGGCCGACGACTGGACCTGGGGCACGCCCCAGGGCATGGGCGGCGACCCGGACTTCGCCGCCTCGGGCGCCAACGTCTGGGGCAACGACCTGGGTGGCGGCAACTACAACGGCGAGTACCAGGACGGCAAGCACAACCACCTGGGCAGCGCCCCCATCGACGTGTCGGGCCACGACCGGGTCATCGTCCAGTACAAGCGCTGGCTGCAGGTCGAGGACGGCTACTGGGACACGGCCCAGGTGTCGGTGAACGACGCGCCGGTCTGGACCAACTACGCCAGCCCCGGCGGCAACAGCCAGGACCACTCCCAGCAGACCCTGGACCAGCAGTGGACCCCCCACACCCTGCTGGTGGACACCAGCGGCGTCGACGCCATCACCCTGGGTTGGGACATCATCAGCGACGAGGGCCTGCACTTCGGCGGCTGGAACATCGACGACGTCTGCGTCTACGCCCTGGCCGAGGACCCGCCGGCCAGCGACACGGGCGGCGGCGACGCCGGTGCGACGGGAGACGGGGGCAGCGGGGCAGACGACAGCGGCGGCGACGGCTGGGACGTGCGCCACCACGGCGGCTGCGGCTGCGCCAGCGCCCCGGGCCAGGGCAGCGGTCCGCTGGGCCTGGGCCTGGGCATGTGGGTGGTCGGGCTCGCGGCCGGTCGTCGGCGGCGCCGGGAGTGAGGCTGCGGGCCGGTCTGCCAGGGGCGGCGCTCCTGGTCGGGCTGCTGGTCGCTGGGTTGCTGGCGGCCGGGCCGGCCCAGGCGCTGCGGGAGCCTGCAGACTACCGCCTGAGCCTGGCCCAGGACGCGGCGGCCCACGCCCAGGCGCTGAGCGCGGCCGGCTCCTTTGACCAGGCCATCACCGTGGCCCAGCGCTACCTGTCGGCCTTCGGGCCCGATCCGGCCGTGCTCTACGAGCTCGCCTACGCCCACAACGCCCGGGGCGAGCTGCCGGCGGCCATCCGCGCCTACGGCCAGGTGCTGGAGCTGAACCCCGAGGACGCCTCCGCGCGCTACGACCGCGCCGAGCTGCTGCTGGACCAGGGGGACATCGACGGCGCCGCCGCCGACCTGGCCGTGGCCCTGCGGCTGCGGCCGGAGCACTGGGCGGTGCACTACCGCCTGGCCGAGATCGCCGCCCACCGCCACGACGCCGCGGCCTTCGAGAACGAGCTGATGGCCTCGCTCCAGAACGGCCTGGACCTGCGCAGCCTGGCCGAGGATCCCGACTGGGTCGGCTTCGCCAAGGACCCGGTGGTCGGCCCGGTGCTGCTGCGCGTGGTCACGGTCTACGGCAACGACGAGACCTTGCAGAGGCTCCAGGGCGGCTGACGCAACAGGGCCCCGCCCCTCGAGCGAGGAGCAGGGCCCTGGGCGACCGCTACCGAGCCTAGTGCTCGTGCTCGTCTTCGTCCTCGGAGGCGGTGGCGACCATGGCCTCGGTCGTCAGCAGCAGGCCGGCGACGCTGGAGGCGTTCTGCAAGGCGCTGCGGGTGACCTTGGTCGGGTCGATGACGCCGCTGGCCAGCAGGTCCTCATAGACGTTGGTGCGGGCGTTGTAGCCGAAGCCACCGCTGCCGTTGCGGACCTTCTCGACGATGATGCTGGGCTCGCCGCCGGCGTTGATCACGATCTGGCGCAGGGGCTCCTCGCAGGCCTTGGCGACGATGTCGACGCCGAAGCGCTGCTCCTCGCTCACGTCCAGGGCGGCCAGGATCTTGGCCGCGCGCAGCAGGGCCACACCACCGCCGGGGAGGATGCCCTCCTCCACCGCGGCGCGGGTCGCGTGCATCGCGTCCTCGACCCGAGCCTTCTTCTCCTTCATCTCCACCTCGGTCGCGGCGCCGACCTTGATGATGGCGACACCGCCGGCCAGCTTGGCCAGGCGCTCCTGGAGCTTCTCGCGGTCGTAGTCGCTGGTGGTGTCCTCGATCTGCCGACGGAGCTGGCTGATCCGGCCCTTGATGTCGTCGGAGGTGCCCGCACCATCGATGATCGTGGTGTGGTCCTTGGTGATCGTCACGCGCTTGGCCTGGCCCAGGTCCTCGAGCTCCAGGCTCTCGAGCTTGATGCCCAGCTCCTCGGCGATGAGCTTGCCGCCGGTCAGCACGGCGATGTCGCCGAGCATCTGCTTGCGGCGGTCGCCGAAGCCGGGGGCCTTGACGGCCGCGACCTGCAGGGTGCCGCGCAGCTTGTTCACGACCAGGGTGGCCATGGCCTCGCCATCGACGTCTTCGGCGATGACCAGCAGGGGGCGTCGGGTGCCGTGGACCTTCTCCAGGAGCTTCATCAGCTCGCGCATCGACGAGATCTTCTTCTCGTTGATCAGGATGTAGGGGTCCTCGAACTCGACCTCCATGCTCTCGGGGTCGGTCACGAAGTAGGCGCTCAGGTAGCCGCGGTCGAACTGCATGCCGTCGACCGTGTCGAGCTCGGTCTCCAGGGCCTTGTTCTCTTCGACCGTGATGACGCCCTCGCGGCCCACGGTGTCCATGGCCTTGGCGATGATGTCGCCGATGGCCTCGTCGCCGTTGGCGCTGACGGTGCCGACCTGGGCGATCTCCTTGCTGTCGGAGACGTCCTTGCTCTGGGCGCGCAGCTCGGCGGTGACGGCTTCCACGGCCTTGTCGATGCCGCGCTTGAGCTCCATCGGGTTGTGCCCGGCGGCGACGAGCTTCAGGCCGTGCCGGTAGATGCTCTGGGCCAGCAGGGTGGCGGTGGTGGTGCCGTCGCCAGCGATGTCCGAGGTCTTGCTCGCGACCTCCTTGACCATCTGGGCGCCCATGTTGGCAAACTTGTCTTCGAGCTCGACCTCCTTGGCGACCGTGACGCCGTCCTTGGTGACGACGGGAGCACCCCAGGACTTCTCGATGACCACGTTGCGGCCCTTGGGACCGAGCGTGACCTTCACGGCGTTGGCGAGGGTGTCGACACCTTCGAGCACCTTGTTGCGGGCGGCGACGTCGAAGAGGATTTCCTTGGCGGCCATGTGGCCCTCCATGATTGAGAGAGGGGGGTGGGACGGCGCTGCGGCGCGGCGTCCCGGATGCGCAGGAGAGGCGCTCAGTCCTCGATGATTCCGAGGATGTCCTCTTCCCGGAGGATGAGGCGCTCCTCGCCCTGCACCTTGATCTCGGTGCCGGCGTACTTGCCGAACATGACCTTGTTGCCGACCTTGACGGTCAGGTCGATGACGTTGCCGTCGTCGCTCACCCGGCCGTTGCCGACCGCGAGGACCTCACCCTGGACGGGCTTCTCCTTGGCGGACTCGGGCAGGAAGAGGCCCGAAGCGGTCTGGGTGGGCTCGTCGAGGCGCTTGACGAGGACACGGTCGAAGAGGGGGCGGATCTGCATGGCATTCCTCCAGCATTGCCTGGGGTGGCAGGCCTGTGGCGGTGGTTCAGGGGTGCCCGTACCCGAATGGGTACGGGCGAGGGGTAGGCGAGGTGGGTCGGCCCGTGGGGGGGCATCCCCAAGGGAGCCCTGCCGCGCGCGCACCCGCCGCAGAAAGGCCCCGGTTCGGAGCCGAAGTAGGCACCCTGAGGGTCCCGGTCAAGTCCGGCCGGCGACAATTCGGTGCAGCAGGTGGGGAAGAAGGCGCTGCACGCTGGCGTTCTGGACCCGGGGGCGCCCCTGTTCCCGCGAGCCCCCTGAAGTCCTGCACCCGACTCGTAGAGGAGGGATCATGAAGGTCATCGAGAGCGCTGGCGGCGGCGCCCCGGCTGCCAAGCAGCACCCGCGCGACCTGGACCGCGGCAGCAACCTCTTCGACTTCTTCCACGCCCACGTGGACCAGGCCCTGCAGGAGCAGGGCAAGCCGGTGAGCGAGGAGGGGGCCTGGTACCTGACCAGCCTGCTCGTCGAGCGGGCGCACCCCGACAGCTCCGCCCCCGAGGAGGCCGTCGACACCCTGGCCGAGCTGCGGATCCGCGCCGCCACTGGCGACCGCTCCGGCGCCATCCGCGCCTACCGCAGCCTGGGGGACCGGGCCCTGGTGGTGTCCGGCTTCTTCCGCGAGAGCCTGAGCCGCAAGCTCGTGAGCCGGCAGTACTACCTGGACATGGGGGCGAGCGCCTACGACGCGCTGGCCGGGCTGCTGCGGGCTGCCGGCTTCGGGGGGGCCTCGGTGGTCGGCGACGCGGGGCCGGCCCGGGGCCTCGACGACATCTACCACGAGCTGGCCCACGCCTTTGGGGCCTGCGCCGAGGTGCTGGGACAGGTGCGCGAGGCGGTCCGCCACGACCTGGAGGGCGAGGAGGAAGCGCTGTCTGACGGCGACATCCTCAGCATGTACGAGGAGTGGCTCGCCACCGGCAGCCCACGCATCGCCGCGCGCCTGGCCCGGCTGGGGGTCGCGCCCGTGCGGGCCTCTGACGGCCGGGTCTGCTGAGTGCTCGACCTCATCCAGCGCCAGCTCGAGGCTATCTACAAGACCCGCGCCCCCGACGTGCAGGCCTTCCTCCTGGACGAGGAGGCGGTGGACGCCGTCCTGGGCGGCGAGGCCCGGCCCGCTGACGAGTGGGTGCTGGTGCGGCAGGAGGGCGAGGAGGTCGACGTGGGCGTCTACGTGGCCTCCCGCCACCTGCAGGCCCTGGCCACCGCCGACAGCCTGGCGGGGGCGGTCGACTGCTGCTTTCAGGCCTTCTGCGCCGCCGTGGAGGGCGTGAGCCACTTCCTGATGCTGGTCGAGCGGGCCCGGCGGGACGAGCCGGTGAGCCTGCTGGAGCTGGAGACCCAGGCAGAGGTCGACAAGTACCTCTGCGCCAGCCTGCACCACCCCACGCGCGAGCCACAGCTCCGCAGCCGCCTGTTTCGCGAGGCCGCCCTGGCCCCGGGCCTGAGCCCAGACGAGACCGAGCGCTACGCCGAGGCTGCGCGCCTGGCCGAGGCTTGGTGCGAGCACCTGGACCGGCTGCCCCATGTCCAGGCCGTGCTGGACCGCCAGCGTGCATTCTGGCGGCGGTCCGGCAGCCTGCGCCTGGAGGAGATGCGGCGCCTGGCTGCCTGAGCGGGCGGTTGGGGGCAGCTCCGGTTGACGGCACCCCGCCCCGGATATACACGGCACATTCGCCCACACCGCCCCCGGAGGGACCGTGGCTCGCATTACTGTCGAGGACTGCCTGGAGCAGATCCCGAACCGCTTCTCCCTGGTCCTCATCGCCGCCGAGCGCACCAAGCAGCTCGTGCAGGGCGAAGAGCCCCTCATCGCCGACACGCGGGCCAACAAGGAAGTGGTCATCGCCCTGCGCGAGATCGCCAGCGGGCGCGTCTCGGTGGACCTCAGCGACTTCGACGAGAACGAGTCGCTGCGGACCTTCGCCGGGCCGACCTCCCACGCCGACCTGCCGCCGGCCGCCGACGACGACCTGCCGCCCTCGGCCGACGACGAGCTCCCGCCCGAGGCCTGAGCTCCCGCCCCGCGCTCCGGGCACGCGCCGCGTCGCCCTTGAGCTGCCCCGGGCCCACCCCTTGCCGTCCCCTCCGCGGGACACGGAGACGCCATGGACACGCCCGAACGCCTGTTCGACGTCCGCATCCTCAAGCGCAACCTCACGGCCGGCCTGGTCAAGAAGACCGAGCTGAAGGAGCGCCTGGACGCCCTGCCCGACGACGCGGAGCGGTCCGTGACGGCCGACACGCGCTTCATCCGCCGTGGGGAAGACCGGCGCTGAGCGTCGGCGGTCTGCGGGTCGGCCTCGTGTCGTGGTCGGCCCTCGCTGAGCGGCCCCTCGGGGCCGCTCTCGCCGTTTGGGAGCTGTGACTGCGACCTCCGCGGTGAGGGCGGGCCGCGCGGGGCCTCGTTAGGACCGAGGCGTCTCCCGGGAGAGAGCATGAGCGAGCCCAGCCTGCCCCGCGTCGTCCGCGCACCGCGGGGCCCCGAGCTGTCATGCAAGGGCTGGGTCCAGGAAGCCGCCCTGCGCATGCTGATGAACAACCTCGACCCCGAGGTGGCCGAGGATCCCGATCACCTGGTGGTCTACGGCGGCACCGGCAAGGCGGCGCGGAGCTGGGAGGCCTTCGACGCCATCGTCGCGGCCCTGCGCAACCTGGAAGAGGACGAGACCCTGCTCGTGCAGTCGGGCAAGCCCGTCGGCATCGTAAAGACCCACTTCGACGCGCCCCGGGTGCTCATCGCCAACAGCAACCTGGTGGGCCGCTGGGCGACCTGGGAGCACTTCCACGAGCTCGAGAAGAAGGGCCTGATGATGTACGGCCAGATGACGGCCGGCTCGTGGATCTACATCGGCACCCAGGGCATCCTGCAGGGCACCTACGAGACCTTCGCCGAGGCCGGCCGCCAGCACTTTGGTGGTGACCTGACGGGCAAGCTGGTCGTCAGCGGTGGCCTGGGCGGCATGGGCGGCGCCCAGCCCCTGGCCGCCACCATGAACAACGGCGCCTTCCTCGGCTTCGACGTCGATCGCGAGCGGGTCCGCCGCCGCCTGGAGACCGAGTACTTGGACGAGGTGGCCCCCGACCTGGACGCGGCCATCGACAAGGCGCTGCAGTACCGCAGCCAGGGCATCGCCCGCTCGATCGGCGTGGTGGCCAACGCCGCAGAGGGCCTGGAGGCCCTGCTGGCCCGCGGGGTCGTGCCCGACCTGCTGACGGACCAGACCAGCGCCCACGATCCGCTCAACGGCTACGTCCCGCGGGGCATGGACCTGGCGGCCGCCCGGGCCCTGCGCGAGCAGGATCCGACCGAGTACCAGCGCCTCTCCCTGGCCACCATGGCCGACCACGTGCGCGCCATGCTCGCCTTGCAGGCCAAGGGCGCCCACACCTTCGACTACGGCAACAACCTGCGGGGCGGCGCCTTGCTCGGCGGGGTCGACGACGCCTTCGACTTCCCGGGCTTCGTGCCCGCTTACATCCGGCCCCTGTTCTGCGAGGGCAAGGGCCCCTTCCGCTGGGTGGCGCTCTCTGGCGATCCCCAGGACATCTACGTCACCGACCAGGTCATCCGCGACCTCTTCCCGCGCGACAAGGCCCTGCACCGGTGGTTGCTGCTGGCGGCCGAGCGGGTGCGCTTCCAGGGCCTGCCCGCCCGGATCTGCTGGCTTGGCTACGGCGAGCGGGCCAAGGCCGGCCTGGCTTTCAACGAGCTGGTCCGCAGCGGCAAGGTCAAGGGCCCCATCGTCATCGGCCGCGACCACCTGGACTGCGGCAGCGTCGCCAGCCCCAACCGCGAGACCGAGGGCATGAAGGACGGCAGCGACGCCGTCGCCGACTGGCCCATCCTCAACGCGCTGGTCAACGCGGTCAACGGCGCGAGCTGGGTCAGTTTCCACCACGGCGGGGGCGTCGGCATCGGCTACAGCCTGCACGCCGGCCAGGTCATCGTCGCCGACGGCACGGGCCAGGCCGACCGCCGCATCGAGCGCGTCCTGACCGGCGACCCGGCGATGGGCGTCTTCCGCCACGCCGACGCCGGCTATGACAAGGCCATCGCCGTCGCCAAGGAGCGCGGCGTCCGGATCCCGGGCATCACCGAGTAGCGGGGGCCCGCTCGCGCCGGGGCGCCCACCGCAGTGGACAGCGGGCAGTGGACAGCGGCTAGCGATCCTCGATGATCTCGACGACGTAGCGCATCTTCTTCTTGCCGCCGATGGCATGGACCAGCCTGCGGATGGCGTCGGCGTGCACGCCCTTCTTGCCGATGACCTTGCCGATGTCCTCGGGGGCCACGTGCAGCTCGATGACGCAGGAGTGCGCGCCCTGCACCTCGTTGACGACCACCTGCTCGGGGTAGTCGACCAGGGACTTGACGATCTCCTCAACCAGATCGCGCACTTCCATCACCGCACACCTCTCCGCGTGTCGCAGGTCCCGGGACGGTGGTCCAAGGACGTTGGCCAATGGCCCGGGGGTTCGCTTCCGCGACGCTGCTCAGCATGGCGATTGTGTTCGCCACGGTCGAGGGCGTCAACCACAGGCCCCCACGATGGGCTGCGGCCCGATGTCCCGGGTGCTCCCGCGCTCGGCCGCCTGCAGGCCGGATCCGCGCTTCGCACAGCCGCGGCTGAATGCCCCGACCTCCTCGCGCGTCGCTGCATCGACCCGTGACGGAGGATGCCATGACCGCCAAGCTGAAGCTCGTCTCTGCCGACGCCGCCGCGCGCTGGGGAGAGGAGGAGATCAAGGTCCTGTGGGCCGAGAACCCCGGCCTCGCCATGGACATGGTGGTTCGCAAGTACCGCGACCGGCTCTTCTACCACGCCTGCTACATCACCAAGGACGCGCAGGAGGCCTACGACGTCGTCCAGGAGGTCTTCATCCGGGCGATGCGCGAGCGCCGCTTCTTCGACGTCGAGTTCCGGCAGAAGGCCTGGCTGTTCCGCGTGACCAGCAACCTCTGCTTCAACCTGATCCGCGATCGGCGCCGTCGCGGCGTGATCCTGGAGAGCGTGCCCCAGAAGGAGAAGCACGAGGCGGACCAGCTCGACATGGTCTTCCGCGGCGAGCGGCGCCGCGAGGTGCTGGCGGCCATCGACCTCATGACCGAGGACCACAAGGAGATCCTGCTCCTGCGGTACTACAACGACATGTCCTACGCCGAGATCGCCGAGGTCCTGGAGGTGGCGCTGGGCACCGTGATGTCCCGCCTGTCCCGGGCCCGCCGGCGGCTCATGGAGGTCCTGGAGGAGCCGGCAGCCTGAGCGCTCGCGGCGGGCCCTGCCTTGTCCTGGGAAGGCAGGGCCTGCCCGGCGGGTTGAGCGGGCGACGCGCGTGGACCCACCCCCCGCGGGCGGAGGATTGTGATGACCCTGGACTGCCAGGAGGTCGAGGATCGCATGGCCGCCCTCCTCGACGCCGAGCTCTCACCGGGCGAGGCCGAGCTGGTCGGTCGGCACCTTGATGCCTGCCCGAGCTGCGCGGCCCTGCTGTCCCGGATGGAGGGCCAGAGCTTCCCGCGGCCGACCCTGCCCGCCGTCGATGCCCCGGGCTTCTGGGACCGCATGGAGTCCCGGCTGCAGGCCGAGCGGCGCGAGATCGAGGCGGTCCGCGCCGCCGAGGCCCGTGCCGCCGAGACCGCCGGGGCCCGCCCGGCCTGGTGGCGCCGGGAGCTGCGCCTGTCGCCGGCGACCGTCATGCTCTACGCGGCGCTGCTGCTGCTGGCCTTCGGCCTGGCCGCGGTCCAGAGCCTGCGGGTCGACCGGGTCCAGGGGGACCTGGCCCACATGGAGCAGCGCATGGAGCGCGAGCAGCGCCTGGCCGCCACCCCCGGGCCGGCCCTGCCTGTCGAGCCGGTCGGCGCGCTCGCCCAGGTACCCTTCCGGGGCAGCCTCTGAGCCACGGGTGGGTCGGCCCTTGCGCGGCCGGCCCGGCAGGGCCATGAGGAGGGCCATGAAGCCGCGTCGGTTCCCCTGGAGCTCCCTGCTGCCGACCCTGGTGGGGGTCGCCCTGCTGCTGCCCCTCTCGGCCGGCCTCGCCCGTGCTGGCGCTGCCCCCCCCGGCGGGGCGCCCCTGGAGCTCGGCTCCGACCCGGCCGCGGCCCCGGGGGAGGACGTGGTCCACGCCGCCGCCCGGGTCATCACCGACCGCCTGCCTGCCCAGGTCGACGCCAGCGCCCTGGACGAGGCCGCCATCCGCGGCATGACCCGCTGGCTGGACGAGACCACGGGCATCCCCGGCAACGCGCTGCTCAGCGAGGCCGAGGACCAGGCCCGCCGGTCTCGCCTGCTGGGCACGCGGAACGGGTTGGGCATCGAGTACGCCGTCGCCGCCGGCCGCGGCCTGGTCATCACGACGGTGTTCCCCGGCTCGCCGGCCGCCGCCGCGGAGATGGCGCCCGGCGACGTGGTCGTGGCCCTGCTGGACCACCCCTTCACAGGCATGGCCGGACCGGCCATCCAGCAGGTTCTGGACGACCAGGCGCGACACACCCGGGCCGGGGCAGAGGCCGTCACCCTGGATCTGCGGCGGGAAGATGGTGCGCTCCGCCGGCTGTCCCTCAGCCCGGGACCCTTCGAGGTTGCGCCCGCGAGGGTGACAATGGATGACGCCTACGTCCTGGTCCGGATCGCGGTCCTGGGCCCCGGGACCGCCGATGTCGTCGCTGCCGCCGTAGCCGACGCCGGGCGGCGCCCAGTGATCCTCGACCTGCGCGACCTGGCCGAGGGCACCGTCGAAGACGCGGTGGCCGTGGCCGGCCTCTTCCTGCCCGCGGGCCAGGTGGTGCTGCGGACCGTGGACCCCGCGGGCCTGGGCGACACCCGCACCACCGCGGGCCGCAAGCCCTGGAGAGGCCGCCTGGCGGTCATGGTCAACCACGGCAGCGCCGGGCTGGCCGAGGCCCTCGCCAGCGCGCTGCGGACCGGCGCACGCGCCGCGGTGGTCGGGACCCGCACCGCGGGCGTCGCGACGCAGCCGAGCTTCCATCCCCTGGGCCAGGGCCTGGTCCTGCAGCTCGCCGACACCACCCTCATCGCCGGAGATGGCGGCAGCTGGGCCCGGACCGGACTGGCCCCCGACCTAGTGGTGGAGCCCATCGGCGTCCCGCTGGTAGGGCGCGTGCCCAGCGCCTTTCCCGACATCCAGCTCGAGGCGGCCCTGCGCTACCTGGCGAGCCCGTGATCGGCGCGGCCCCCTCGACCCGAAGGGCACGCGGAGCCCGTGTTGACGCGGCTTTTCGCCGTTCGATAGGATGCCTTCCCCGCCGGGGGTAAACAAGGAAGCCTTGGTGGCCAAGAGCCGTCGCAGCGCTGAGATCGATCCCGCAGACGTCGCCCAGGACTACCTGGCGCGGGGTGTGACGGGCGTGCTGCAGCTCCAGGACGAGCGTGGGGACTGGCTCCTGTACGTGATGCAGGGCGAGATCCTGGCGGCCCAGGGCCCCGACGAGGGGGTACACGTCGTGCGCCGGCTGGTCAACGGCGGCGCCATCTCGGCCGGTCAGGCCGACCGCCTGCTCGCCGACCTGGCCGAGGGTGAGCCCCTGGAGAACCTGCTGCTGGGGCGGGTCCCCGAGGACCTGTTCCTGGACCTGCTGACCAACCGCTTTCGCCAGAACGTGCTGGAGTTCATCACCCTACGCGGCACGCCCGGCTTCCGGCCCTTGGAAGCCGTCTTCGTCGAGAACATCCAGACGGGCCACGACTCCCTGGAGCTGCTGGAGAGCCTGCGGGCCCAGCGTGCGCGCATCGGCCCCCTGCGGGGGCTCATCGATCGCCTGGTGGTCCGACCCGGCCGGGCCCCGCCCGCCCAGCTCGCCCACGCGCGACTGCTCGACCTGTGCGAGCCCGAGCGGTTGCTGCAGGGCCTGCTGGCGGCCAGCCCGCTGGAGGACGGCGCGACCCTGGTCGCGATCAGCGACATGGCCGAGCGCGGCGTGGTCGAGCTGGTGGACCTAGAGGAGCTGCAGCCCCAGGTGGGGCCCGCGGACGCCCTGGACACCCTGGGGCCCCACGACGGCGTGGCCGCGCCGGCCGCTGGGGTCACGGCCGCGCCGGAGTCGGACGACGACCTGGACGAGGACACGCACCGGGTCAAGCCGGTGCTCTCGGGGGACGATGAGCTCCTCGACCTGATGAGCGAGGAGCTGCAGCCCCTGTCGGACCTGGGCGCGGCCGAGCTGGCGCGCACGGCGCTGGCCCAGGCCATGGCGGCAGAGGCGGCGCGAGCGGCGGCCCGGCGGACGCCTGCTGAGCCTGAGCTCGAGCCTGAGCTTGAGCCTGAACCTGAGCCGCCAGCGACCGCGCCAGGGGCCAAGGCCGGCACCGGTGGACTGACCGATGCAAGAGCGGCTGCAAGCAGCGACACTGGGGACGGCGCGGATGAAGGGGAGGATGACCCGGATGTGGCCCATGCCATTCGTCGTGCTCGCGAGATCGAGGCGCGCCGCGAGGCGGCTCGGCTCGAGCTGGAGCGAGACCAGGACGGGGTCATGACGCGCCCGCTGGGCTTCGAGTTCGACGTGCCTGTGGCCGAGGACGAGCTCGCTTTCTTCGAGGACCAGGACCAGAACCGCGGTCGTGGGGACGGCGGCTTCTCCACCGAGCAGGAGCTGCTGGACCGGGTGGACCTGTCGATAGAGGGCATGGCCGCCTTCCAGCGCGCCATGCAGCTCCCCAACGACGGCCTGTCCGACGAGGACGGCCCCCTCGCCATGGCCGAGGCCACAGAGGAGGAGGCCGCCCACGCGGTGGCCCTCAACTTCTCGGGCCCGCGCCTGGACGAGCGGGACATCCGTCGCAAGCTGGGCGTGGTCAACGACGTGCTGGCCGAGATCGCGGGCGCCTTGGACGCGCACAAGGGCAAGGGCAGCGGTCGGGTCAGCGTGCAGATCCTGGTCGACGGCCCGCCCACTCGCTACGCGCCGCTGTTCCGGGCGGTCCAGGTCGATGATCAGGGACGCATGGACATCGAGCGGCTGGTCAAGAACCTGCGCAAGCGGCCCGAGGGCGAGCGCCGCCGGCTGCTCAACGAGAGCATCGTCGACCTGGTGCAGCGCGTGCTCTCGACCAGCGTCGAGGAGCTGGACGAGGATCAGGTCGACGACATGCTCGAGCGGATCGCGGGTTACCAGCAGCGCCTGGGGCTGTGAACCCGGAGGTCTCGTGCCGCGCTGGCGCTCCCTGCTGCCGGCCCTGGCCGTCTCGATCCTGACGGCCGCGGGCCTGGCCCTGCTTGCAGCTCCCGCCGGACCGGCCCGCGCGGCCGAGGAGGACACCGGCGACCTGCCCGTCGGGGGCGGTCTCGTGGACGAGGGCGAGGTCCCGCCTGAGCTGGTCGCGGTGGCCCGGCTGGCCGCCGACCTGCCGCTGGGCGCGCGCATGAAGGCCGTGTCCGACCCCCTGCTCGGCCGCCCCTACCTCTCTGATGCCACCGGCGAGGGCCTCGACCCGGACCCGGACCCGCCGGCCCGCTACGACGCCTTCGACTGCCTGACCTTCGTGGAGGAGGTGCTGGCCCTGGCCCTGCCCGCCGACCCGATCTCGGCGCCCATGGTGCGCCAGGGCCTGCGCTACGGTCGCGCGCCGGCCCGCTACGAGAACCGCCGCCACTTCATGCTGAGCGAGTGGATCCCGGGCAACGAGGCGGACGGCTGGGTGCAGGACATCACGGCCAGCCTGGGGGAGACCCACCTGCTGGAGAAGGACCTGCGCCCCGAGAGCTGGCGCTACTGGCGGCGGCGCAGCCTGTTCCAGCTGCCCGACGACCGGCTGCCCACCGGGCACTTCGAGCTTCCCTTGCTCAGCGTCGACGCCGCCCTGGAGGCGGCCGACCGCATCCCGGCCGGCGCCCTGATCCTGACGGTGCGCCAGTCCCGCGAGGGCGTGCCCATCGTCGTGACGCACATCGGCTTCAAGCTGCCCCAGGAGGGGGACCGCCCCATGGTGCGGCACGCCACGCGCATGAAGGGCATGCGGGTCATGGACCACTCCCTGAGCTGGTACCTGGAGCACCTGCGCTGGTACGACCAGTGGCCCGTGGAGGGGATCAGCGTGCTGATGCCCCGGGAGAGCGGCCCCCGCGTGGCGGCCCTGCAGCCGCCGAGCCCCTGAGCGGCCTGCGGCCGCCGGCGCCCTGAGCGCGCTCAGCCCTCGAAGAGCCCCAGCAGGGCCGAGGCGCTGGCGGGCCGCTCCTGGCGGACCCAGGCGCGGACGGCCGGGGCGACGAGCTGCCGTGCGTCGCGGCCGTAGCGGGCGATGCGGGCGTCGAGCCAGTGGCCCGTGACCTCGATCTCCTCGCCCTGGTCCAGGCGCTGGCACAGCGCCGGCAGCACCTGCTCGGCGAAGTCCAGCTTGTGCTCGACCGCGACCAGGTCGTTGATCCGCAGGGCCCACTCCGGCACCTTCAGGCCGACCGTGGACAGCATGAGCTGCACGAAGGCGTCGGCCAGGCGCTGGGCCTCGGCGTCGACCCGCGGCTGCTCCGTGGCCAGATCGGCACCGCGGCGCCCGGCGACCTCCACGTAGACCTTGCTCTTGGGCTCGGTGCCGCTGGGCCGCAGGATGACGCGGGCGTCTTCGCCCAGCTGCCAGACCAGGACGTTGCGGCTGGCCCGGTCGGTGTCGCTCAGGATTGGCCCGAAGACGCCGCTGGGATCCTGGCGATCATGGAAGGCCGTCACGGCCAGGCCGGCGATCTGCCGCGGCGAGTTGCGGCGCAGGGCCTCCAGGGTCGCGGCGATGCGGACCGTGCCCTCGGCCCCCTGCATGACGGTGCTGCGCAGCAGGTTCTTGACGTAGCCGACCTTGCGCCAGAGCTCTTCCAGGGTGTCCACCAGCGTGCGGCCCCGGTCCTTCTCCTGGCTGGCCAGCTCTGCGAGGAGCAGGGCGCCGCCGCCGGCGTCCTTGTCGCGCATGGCGGGGGTCACCAGCAGCCCGTGGGACTCCTCGGCCCCCAGGGCGAAGTCCTCCAGCCGTGCCCGCACGCCGGCGAACTCGCCTTGGGTCTCCAGCTGGTGCAGGGCGTCGCCGATGTACTTGAAGCCGACCAGCAGGTGGTCGATGACCCGGGCCCCGCCGGCGCGGGCCGCGCGGGCGACCAGGGCGCTGGTGACCTCGGTCTGGATGACCAGGGGGTGAGGGCGGCCGCCCTGGGCGACGATGTAGCCGGTGGCCAGGGCGGCGATCTCGTTGCCCGAGAAGAAGCGCCAGCTGCCCGCGCCCTGGGCGGGGTGGCGGACCATCAGGCCCAGGCGGTCGGCGTCGGGGTCGCAGGCCATCACGATGTCGGCGCCGACCCGGTCCGCGTGGGCCGTCGCGGCCGCCATGCTGCGCGGCACCTCGGGGTTGGGGGCCCGGAAGGGGACCGCCGCGAAGCTGCCGTCCAGCTCGGCCTGGGTGGGCTCCAGCTCCACGGTGAAGCCGGCCCGCTGCAGGATCTCGTAGACCGTGAGCCGACCCAGGCCCTGCAGGCCCGTGAAGACAATGCGGACCGAGCGGGCCTGGGGGTCCAGGCTGCAGCCCAGGTTGGTCTGCAGGTAGGCCTCGTGGACCTCTGGGCCGACCTCCTCGACCAGGCCCGAGGACCGGGCGCGGTCCAGGCTCATGCGGTCGATGTGGCCGACGCCCTCGACCTCGCGGGCCATCTCCTCGTCCCGCGGGGGGACCTCCTGGCCGCCCTGGGCGTTGTAGAACTTGCCGCCGTTGTCGTCGGGCGGGTTGTGGCTGGCGCTGATCATCAGGCCGGCGTCGGCGCCTATGTGGCGGATGGCGAAGGACAGCTCGGGGGTGCTCAGGTAGGCGCCCACCGGGGGCATGTGCACCGTGATGCCCGCGGCCGCGTAGACCTCGGCCGCGATCTCGGCGAAGGCGCGGCTGCTCATGCCCAGGACCGGGTTGGCCGCCTCGGGCGCAAGCTGCCCGCGCACGTCGCGGAAGACCCGCACGTCGTAGGTGATGACCACCGAGAGCGGGCGCTCGCCCATGACCCGGCGCATCCAGGCGGCGTGCCCCTGCACGCTGGCCCCCAGGGTCCAGGGGTTGAAGCGGTTGGGGCCGACGCCGACGCTGCCGCGGCGCCCCCCCGTGCCGAAGGGCAGCACCTGGTAGAAGCTGTCGAGGAGCACCTCCCAGCGGCGGCCCTCGACCAGGGCCAGGACCTGGCTGCGGTAGGCCGCGAAGACCGGGTCCTGCAGCCAGCGCTCCAGGTTGGCCAGCGCGGCCTCGCGGGCCGCCTGGGGCACGGAGAGGTCCGAGAAGCCAGCCCTGGCGGCAGCCAGCGCGGGGTCGGGGGGCGTCATCACGGCTCCTGGGTCAGCAGTCCAGCGGTCCAAGCGCCCCGGGCTATCTCGGTGTCGGTCGGCCAGCCGTCGCGGACCATGTCCTCGTAGGTGCCCTGCCAGGTCTCGAAGGCCGCGATCTCCCAGCTCGTGCTGCCGTAGCCGAAGCCGCTGCCGAAGTTGAGCAGCGTGCCCTCGACGGGGCCGCCGTCCATGACGATGTCGCGGACCTCCCCCTCGCCGCCCCCGAAGATCGTGATGTGGACCATGCGGGCGCGGGCGTCGGTCTGCAGCGTGAAGTCCTTGCTGACCACGTCGAAGAGGTTGAGCATCGGCACCTGCTGGAACTCCGGCAGGGTGACCTCGTCGCCGTCCATGGGGGCCCAGGAGGTGCAGACCGCGTGGCCGGTGCCGCTGCCCAGGCCGCCGACCTGCGCGACGGCCGTGGCGTAGCGGCCCGTGGTGCCGTCCAGGCGCAGGGGCGCGGCGTGCACGTCGACGCCGTTGCGCCCCACGCCCAGGCCGGTCGGGGAGAAGCCCTGGGCTGGCAACATGTCACCCACCAGGACCAGGGCCTGCTCGGTGCCGCTGAAGCCGACGGGCAGGGGGCCGGCGTCCACCGTCAGCGCTTCGCTGAGCGGGGTGGCCGGGGCCAGGTCGGCCCGCCCGGTCTCGCCCGCCGCCACGGTGGCGCCATCGGACCAGCCCCAGACGACCTTGTCCAGGTCGGCCAGCATCAGGCTCAGGGCGTCTGTGGCGCCGGCCAGGCCGCTGGTCACGTCCGAGATGGCCAGGGGCGCGGCGACGGTCCAGATGCCGGTGGTGCCGACGGCAGAGGGCAGGTCGTAGTCTTCGGCCGCGCTGCGCACGTAGATGTTGGCCGGCACGTTGGCCGTGACGCCGTACAGCGTGATCTCGCGCGGCGGGCCGACCAGCAGGGCCGGGTCGACCAGCAGGGGGCTGGTGCCCAGGCTCGGCGCGGCGATGCCGATCTTGATGTCGCCGCCGCCGCCGGTGGGCACCCCGTCCAGGTCCACGTTGCCCCGGATGTCGCCCATGGCCGGGCTCACGTCGTCGGGGCTGCGGATCGGCAGGGTCAGGCTGCGGCCCATGACGCCGTAGGCGGTCACGGGCACCCGGTAGTGGTCCCAGGCGCTCACGACCAGCGCCACGCTGCCGTCGGCCTCCAGCTCGATCCGCCCGGCCTCGTCGGTCATACCCTCGGCATCGTCGGTGCCCAGGCGGACGTGGGCGCCGGCGTGGGGCAGGCCGCTCTCGGCGTCGACCACGGTCACGGTGACCATGCCGTCGTCGCGCACGTGTACATCGGCGGTCACCAGCAGCCCGTCGCGCTCGGCGCGCACCGTCGTGTCCCCGGCGGCCAGGGCCCGGACCTGGCCGCTGGCGTCCACCTCGACCACGTCCACATTGCCGCTTTGCCAGCTCGCGTCGGCCTCTGACACGGTGCCGTCGTCCCAGGTCGCCAGCAGGCGGGTCGACCAGGTGGCGCCCACGCCGACGTCCATGCGGGTCGGGTACAAAGCCAGGGCGGTCGCCACCGGCCCGACGGGCGCGGTGTCCCCGGTGTCGTCGGAGACCGCGCCGCCGTCGCTGGCCCCGCCGTCCGCGGCCGTGTCGACCCAGGCGCTGGTGTCGACCGAGGTGTAGCCGCCGCCGTCGCTGCTGAGGCCGGTGTCGTCGGTGGTGCCCCCGCCCTTGTGGGTGCAGCCCAGGGCCAGGCCGAGGGGGAGGAGCAAGGGAGCGAGGGCGAGGGAGAGCGCGGAGCGCACGGAACCTCCGAGGGCGGACGTCGGTGCCGGGATGACCGGTCCAGTGTAGTCGGCGCGGCAACCAGCTGCGGGCCGCCGCCTCGACCCCTGATCAGGGGGGCATACGTGTGTCTATAACGAAGGGTGGAAGCGGATCCCAAGCAGTCGGGAGGTGTCGGAGGCCACGGCGCTCGCCTCCTGGCGGCAAGGAGCGCAGTCCTCAGGCGGGTCGGCGCTGGGGTCGGGGGTGCAGGCCACCCACTGGGCGTCGAGCAGGATCTGCCCTTCGAAGGTGACCGGTCCGGCCCGCCCCAGGCGGCTGCGCTCGACCAGGCCCGTGTCCCCGGCGGCGCCCGTGTCCCCGGCGGCGCCCGTGTCCCCGGCGGCGCCCGTCTCCCCGGCGGCGCCCGTGTCCCCGGCGGTTCCCGTGTCCCCGGCGGTTCCCGTGTCCAGCCCGCCGGTCAGCGCGTCGACCGTGACGGTCACGGCACCATCGGCGGGCAGCCCCGGGAAGGCGACCCGGTCGGCGCCCAGGGCCACGTCGCGGCTGCCCACCCCGTCCACGCAGACGTGGATCAAGGTCGTCGAGTCCAGGTCGGCGTCCCGGACGTCGAGCTGCAGGTCCGCGTTGCGCCACTGCTCGACCGAGCAGGCGGGCGTGAGGAGGAGGAGGCCAGCGGGCAGGAGGAGCCGGTGGGCGGCCACCGGCGGCCTCTCAGCCGCAGTCCTGGGTCGAGGGGTCGCAGAAGGTGGCAAGGGTCAGCACCCAGGGCGCGGTGGCGCCGGAGTTCTGGAAGCTGCTGGCACCCCAGGAGCCGGCCAGCCACCAGTCGCCGGCGAAGGGTGGGCCAGCGCTGTCGTCGCCGTCCCCGTCGTCCAGGTTCATGTGCACGCAGTCCCAGGTCTCGCTGGTCCACAGGTTGGTGCAGCTCTCCATGCCGACCATGGTCGCCGTGAAGCTGGTCCCGTTGGTGTCGGTCGTGACCGTGTCGCCCGTCGCCATCTGGTAGTCGGCGAACTGCACGGGCTGGTCGTAGGTGACCGACTCGGCGCCCTGCACGGAGTAGCCGTAGACCACGATGCCGGCGGCGGAGTCGCTGGACCAGTCGATGCTGTACAGCAGGTCGCCGGGCGTGCCGTCGCCGCCCTGGGGCTGCTGGCGGTACTCCAGGGTCGTGATCTTGGTCCCGCCGGCGTCGACCACGTCGGTCTTCTCGACGTAGGTCAGGTAGTCCAGGCTGTTGTCGTCGATGGCGTAGGTCCAGGCCCGGTTGCCGTCGAGCGGGAAGTACTCGTAGATGTTGTGGCCGTTGTAGCCGGTGGTGGGCGTGCTGCTGCACGCCGTCATCAGCAGGGCACCTACCAGGGTGATCTTCGACACGTCGCCTCCACTTCTTGCGTCCAGGATGCCCTGGGAATCGGCCTCTCCGAGCGAGACTCCTGGCGCACGGTAGCACGGCCATGCCCCTGCGGCGACCGTGGTAGAACCGGCGGCGACCGCCTCCTTGGAGCCGCCATGACCGAAGCCATCCTCGCCATCGACCAGGGCACGACCGGGACCACCGCCCTGCTGCTGGATCGCGACGTGCGCGTCCTCGCCGCCCACAACGTCGAGTTCGTGAACCACTACCCCCAGCCGGGCCAGGTCGAGCACGACACCGCCGACATCTGGCGCAGCGTTCAGGACGCCGTGCGTGGGGCCCTGGCCCGGGTGCCTGGCGTGCAGGTCCGGGCCGTGGGCATCACCAACCAGCGCGAGACCAGCCTGTTCTGGCACCGCAGCACGGGTGCGCCCATTCACCGCGCCCTGGTCTGGCAGGATCGCCGCACCGCCGACCGCTGCCGGGCCCTGAAGCAGGCCGGCCACGAGGCGCGGGTCCGCGAGCTGACCGGCCTGGTGCTGGACCCCTACTTCTCGGGCACCAAGGCGGCCTGGCTGCTCGACCACGTGCCGGGCGCCCGGGCAGCCGCCACCGCCGGCGAGCTGGCCTTCGGCACCATCGACGCCTGGCTGGCCTGGAAGCTGTGCGGCACCCACGCCACCGACCCCAGCAACGCCTCGCGCACCCTGCTCTTCGACATCCACCGCATGGAGTGGAGCCAGGAGCTGCTGGCCCTGCTCGACGTGCCGGCGGCCTGCCTGCCGCGGATCTGCGACAACGCCGAGGTCCTGGGCACGACCCGGGGCCTGGGCTTCCTGCCCGATGGCATCCCGGTGAGCGGCATGGCCGGCGACCAGCAGTCGGCCCTGTTCGGGCAGGCCTGCTTCCAGGCCGGCAGCGCCAAGTGCACCTACGGCACCGGCGCCTTCGTGCTCATGAACACGGGAGAGGAGGCCCGGCCCAGCACCCACGGCCTGCTGACCACCGTGGGCTGGCGCCTGGGCGGCAAGGTCACCTACGCGCTGGAGGGCAGCGCCTTCATCGCCGGCGCCGCCGTGCAGTGGCTGCGCGACGGCCTGGGCATCATCTCCTCGGCCGCCGAGGTCGAGGCCCTGGCGGCCAGCGTCCCCGACAGCGGCGGGGTCGTCTTCGTGCCCGCCCTGGCCGGCCTGGGCGCCCCCCACTGGCGGCCCGACGCGCGCGGCATGTTCGCGGGCCTGACCCGGGGCACGACGCGCGGCCACCTGGCGCGGGCCGTGCTCGAAGGCGTGGCCCTGCAGATCGGGGACATCCTGCGGGCCATGGAAGGCGACGCCGGCACCCCGCTGGCCGAGCTGAAGGTCGACGGCGGCGCGGCGCGCAACGACCTGCTCATGCAGTTCCAGGCCGATGTGCTCGGCGTGCGCTGTGTTCGGCCCACGGTGCTGGAGACCACGGCCCTGGGGGCCGCCTTCCTGGCCGGCCTGGGCGCTGGCCTGTGGGAGAGCCCCGACGCCATCGCGGCGGCGTGGGTCGAGGACCGCCGCTTCGAGCCCGCCATGGACGCCGAGGAGCGGGACGGCTTCCTGAAGCGGTGGGCGGACGCGGTCGGTCGGGCGTGAGCCTGCCCCGACTGCCGGGAACCGGGCGCGCTACAGTCGCGGCGAGCCTCTCGCGGTGGCCTCGGCGCAGGAGCTCGCAGGAGAGTCCGCAGTGAGCTTCACCCCCATGTCCGCCGAGCAGCTGTCCCGCGAGGTGGAGCGGGTGCCGATCTTCCCCCTGCCGGGCCTGGTCTTCATGCCCGCCTCGCTGCTGCCCCTGCACGTCTTCGAGCCGCGCTACCGCGAGCTGGTGCAGGACGCGCTGGCGGGCAACGGGTTGCTGGTCGTGCCCCGGCTGCGAGAGGGCTGGGAGCAGGACTACCAGGGGGCGCCACCGGTCTACGGCACCGCCGGTGTCGGCCAGATCGTGCGCCACCAGGCCCTGCCCGACGGCCGCCACAACGTCATCCTCATCGGCCTGGGCCGGGTGGACATCCTGGCGGAGCTGCCGCCCACCCGCCGCTACCGCGAGGTCCGGGCCCGGCTGCGTCCCGACCTGCGCCCGCCGGCCGGCCAGCTCGAGCGCCTGCTCGTCGAGCTGCAGGCCATGGCCGCCAGCCTGATGAGCCCGCAGCCCGAGCTGGCCGGCGCCCTGGCTCGCGTGGCCGAGGGCCGCAACGACCCGGTCCGCTACGTCGACACCGTCGCCCACCTGGTCCTGACCCAGGCGGCCGAGCGCCAGGCCTACCTGGAGCTGGACGCCGTCGCCGACCGGGCCGCCCTGGTCCAGACGGCCCTGGCCACCCGCATGGCCGGCTCGGCGAGCGTGGAGGCATGAGCGCGCTGCTGCTGGGCCTGGTGCTCGCAGCGCCCGGCCGCGCCGCAGCTCCGGGCAGCGCCGCGGCTCCCTCCTGCGAGGGCGACGCTGCCGCCTGGATCGCCCGCCTGGAGGCGGCGCCGGATGTGCAGGCCTACCTGTGCCTGGCCGACACGCCGGCTGCCTACGATCCGCTCATGGCGGCCATCGACAGCCCGGCGGCCCAAGAGACCAACGTCGCCCACCGCCTGACGCGGGCCCTGACCCTGCACCTGATGAACGAGCTGGACCGCGTGCTCACAGAGCCCGAGCTCCGGGCGCTGAACCCCGACGACCGCCGCCTGCTCAAGGACGCCGTGCACGCCCGCCGCGGGCGACGCACCCCCAGCCCCGACCACGCCAAGGTCTTCGAGCAGCTCGCCTGGTACCAGCCCGACGACCACTACAACAACGGCCGGCTGACCGAGGTGGACCGCGCCAACGTCGCGCTCCTCGACGCCCCGCCTGCCCCGCCGACGCCCGCCGCCACCGCCAGCGCCGCCGAGGGTGTGGCCCAGGCCCAGGGCCCGGCCAGCCCGACCGGCCTGTGTGGCTGCAGCGCCGGGGGGGGCCTGAGCGCTCCCTGGTTGCTCGGCCTGCTGGCCCTGGTCCGGCGACGGCGACATGGGAGGCGGCAGGGACGCCCGCCCGAAGCGGGACAGCGGGCCGGATAGCGCCTTCTTCGGCAGGGACATGGCAGGGAGGGGGTCGGGGCGACTATCCTCCGCCGGACCAGCCCGGCCCGGCCCGGCCCGGCGCCGGTCGTGGGCGCTGGCAGGCTGTGCCCTCTCATGCCCCCCTCCTGTCCTGGTCGTGCCCTCTTGTTGCTTCGCCCCCCCGCTCCCGCGCTCCTCCTGGGCCTCACCCTCGCCACGCTGCCGCTGGCGGGCGCGCTCGCTTGCAAGGGACCGGGTCCCGGACCGGGCACCGCCAGCGGCACCGACAGCGGCACCGACGGCGGCGCGGACGGTGGTTCGGACAGCGGCGACACCGGGGGCGGCTGGTCCTTCCGGCCGGGCGGCCACGCCCTGGGCGACCACAGCTGGGGCGTGCGCCGCAGCCTCGACCTGTGGCCCGACGATACCAATGTCGTCGGCCCGATCCGCACCATCGCCGCCGGGGGGCAGGCCTGGGCGAGCTCGCTGCACAACCCCGACATCGTCCAGATCGACCTGGCCACCGCGACGGTCGAGCGGGTCTTCCCGCTGGACTTCGTGGCCCGCGACCAATCCATGGCCGTCGACCCGGTGGGTGGCTCCTTGTGGATCGCCGGCGGCTTCGATCGGCCCCTGACCCACCTGGACCTGCGGACGGGCGAGAGCACCATCGTCGACGGCCTGGACCTCGACCGCGTCGCCGAGGTCGCCTGGGACGACGTCTCCCAGGCCCTGCTGGTGTGGGGGGAGAACGGCCGGGGCTCGGTCCTGCTCCGCATCGACTCCGCGGGCGGGCACAGCACCCGGGTGCTGGGGGACGCCCCCATCGCCATGAGCCTGGACACCGCCTCGGGGCGGGTCCTGGTCTCGACCGCCAAGGACGACAACACCGGCGAGCTCACCCTGCTGGACAGCCAGACCCTGGACCCCCTCGACGGCGCCCCCTCGGTGCGCCCCAGCAACGACCTGCTGCTCACTCCCGAGGGCGCCTACGTCGCCATCGGCCCCGAGCTCCTCTCGATGGCCGACGGGGTGCTCAGCTCCTACGCCCTGGCCGGTCACGAGCTCTCCCAGATCGTCCGCAACCGCGACGGCGAGATCTGGGGCCTGGAGCGCCAGGCCGACATCGATCCCATCACCGGCATCGTGTGGGGCACCCTGCTCCACATCACGCCCGATGGCAGCGGCGAGGCCTTCCGCGGGGGCTACAACAGCCAGTACCTGAGCTACTCCGCCGACACCGACCTCTTCGTCAGCAACTCCGAGGGCACCAGCCAGGTCTTCCTGACCGCCCACGACGGGCACCAGAGCCAGGTCTCCCTGGGGCAGTCGGCCTGCGTCGCCCGGCCCGACCCCGTGCACACCGGGCGCGTCGCCGTGGTCGACCGCCTGGCCGGCCACGTGCACTTCTTCGACGGGCAGACCGAGATCGCCCGCTACGACAGCGACGGCTGGCCGGCCGACCTGTGCTGGAGCGGCGACGGCGAGCGGGTCTACGTCTATGAGCACCACCGCGACCGCGTCGTCTCCGTCGACCCCCTGACCGGCGCGGGCCAGGTCATCTTCGACGACCCCGACACCAACTCGGCCGTCGTCTTCGGGGGCCTCATCCGGGACGGTGACACGCTCTACGTCGCGAGCGGGGCCACGGACCGCGTTCGCGCCATGGGCATCGACGGCAGCCTGCTGTGGCAGCAGTCCCTGGGGGACCCCCAGCCCTTCGTCAACAACGACGAGCCGGGCACCCTGGACCTGGGCCTGGACGGCGACGGGCACCTGTGGGTGTCGCGCAGCCGCGACGGCCGCGTGCTCAGCCTGGACGCCGGGGACGGCCACGAGCGGGGCCGCACCGTCCTGCCCGAGGCGCTGTCGGTGTACTCGCTCTTCGTGCAAGGCAGCACCATCTACGCCGGTCCCTACCGGATCGAGCCCGCGACCATCGAGCTGTCCAAGGACGCGCCCCTGGACGCCCAGCGGGTCCTGGCTCGCAGCGGCACGGGCACCCTGCTGCTGGACGATGGCGTCTCCCTGGGCTGGCAGGGGGGCGAGCGCTACGAGCACACCGACGACGTGACCCGGGCCAACTACCAGGTCGTCTGGGACCCGGCCCTGCATGGGGTCTGGCTCTCTCGCTTCGCATTGGGCAAGGTGGAGCTCATCGGCCAGTGAGGTCCCGGCGCGGTCGCGGCCCCCTGGCCGCCCCCTTGTCCGGAGGATCCTGTGTCCAAGCGCAGCGCGCACCGGCGGCGAGGCCAACAGCCCGTGCCCGCACGGGCCCCGGGCCTGCCGCCGGGCACGGTGGAGGTGGCACCCGGCGCGCCGGCGCCGAAGATCCACGTCTTCGGCTACGGCCCGACCGAGGTCGAGGAGCTGGCCGTCACGGACTTGTCCCAGGTCGCGGCCCTGCGCGGGCGCTGGCCGGTGCTGTGGGTCAATGTCAACGGCCTGGGGGACGGCAGCGTCATCACCCGGCTCGGCGAGCTCTTCGACCTGCACCCCCTCGCGCTGGAGGACGTGGCGCACACCACCCAGCGGCCCAAGGTCGAGAACTACGCCAACTGCCTGTACATCGTGCTGCGCCTGCTGCGCTGGACGGAGACGGCGACCGAGCTGGAGTCCGAGCAGCTCAGCATGTTCCTGGGCCGCGACTTCGTCCTGACCTTCCAGGAGCGCGAGGGAGACCCCTTCGACCCGGTCCGGGAGCGCATCCGCAAGGCCCGGCCGCTGCTGCGCGAGGCCGGCGCCGACTACCTGGCCTACGCCCTGCTCGACTCGGTGATCGACCACCTCTTCCCGCTGATGCAGGCCTACGGCGACGTGCTGGAGGATCTCGAGGACCTGATCATGGAGAAGCCCACCCGCGCCACCCTGGGCCGGGTTCGCCACGCCCGACGGGCCCTGGTCGGGGTCCGCCGGGCGGTCTGGCCCCTGCGCGACGCCGTCAACAGCCTGCAAGAGGAGCACCTGCCCTTCATCCAGCCCGAGACCCGCCTGTACCTGCGGGACACCCACGACCACGTGCTGCGGGTCATCGACCTGGCCGAGTCCTACCGCGACGAGGTGACGGGCCTGATGGAGGGCTACCTCTCCTCGGTCAGCCTGCGCATGAACGAGGTCATGGGCATGCTCACCCTGGTGGGCACCATCTTCCTGCCGCTGTCCTTCCTCACGGGGTTGTACGGCATGAACTTCGATCCCAGCTCGCCCTGGAACCAGCCCGAGCTGCGGTGGCACTACGGCTACCCGGCCCTGCTGGGCTTCATGGGGCTGCTGAGCGTGGCCATGGTCACCTACTTCTGGCGGCGCGGCTGGTTCGCTGTCGTGGGGGCCACGCGGCGCCCCGAGGACGACGTGGAGGCGCCCTGAAGTGGCGGGATCGGGGCCGGTCGAGCCTGTGACGATCCAGTGTTTCCCCGGTCCATTCGGCACGAGGCGCCTTGCCCGATCGGGCCTGGTCCTTTATCGGCCGGGCCCAAGTCCATGGAGGAATCGTGATCTTCTCTCGTCGCGCCCTGGCCGCCTGCGCCCTGCTCCTCGCCGCCTGCAGCGGCTCCGCCCCCGTCTCCGGTCGCCACTTCCTGGTCCTGCCCCCCGCCGGTGGAGAGCTGGACGACCCGACCATCGACATCGGCCAGGAGTACGCCGCCTCGCTGACCAGCATCCAGGCCGCCATCGACGCCGCCTCGCCGGGCGACACCGTCGACGTGCCCGCCGGGGCCTACGCTGAGAACCTGAACATGAAGGCCGGCGTGACCGTGGACGGCGCGGGCACGGGTGAGACCTACCTGGTCGGCACCGTCAGCTTCGGCAGCTCGACCACGACCGGCTCGGTCCTGCGGGACCTGACGCTGTACTCTCCGACCTACTACAGCACCGGCACGGCCTACGCCGAGGACGGCGTCACCTTCAGCGGTGGCAAGGGCAAGGTCATCGGGGTGTCGGTCTACTACTTCCGCACGGCCATCCTGGCCCAGAGCACCGCCAACGTGTACGTCGAGGGCAGCACCCTTGGCTACAACTGGTACGGCCTGGGCCTGGAGTCGACCACCAACGCGACGGTGGCCAACAACCTGATCGGCAGCAACGCGGCGGGCGGCATCTACGCCAACACCGCCTCGCAGGGCCAGATCATCCACAACACCCTGGTGGGCAACGCCTATGGGGGCTCCAGCGCCTACCTGACCGGCGCCATCTCGACGGGCAACCTGTCGGACATGGAGATCCACAACAACGTCATCACCAGCAACTACTACGGGCTGAACTGTGTGTCGTGCAGCGGTGGCTGGTCGCACAACGACGTGTGGGGCAACACCACCGACTACGTCAACGACGCCTCGGCGGACAGCTCGGACATCGCCGGTGACCCGCTCTTTGTGGACGGTGGCGACGGCGACTTCCGCCTGACCGCTGGCTCGCCCTGCGTCGACGCCGGCACCGGCGCCTGGACCATCGTGGTCGACTTCTTCGACGCCGCGCGGCCCCAGGGCCTGCGGGTCGACATCGGCTTCCATGAGTACGCCACCAGCAGCTACCAGCTGCAGATCAGCGAGGTCATGGCCAACGCCCACAACGAGGGCACCGGCGAATTCGTCGAGATCTACAACGACGGCGCCGCCCCGGTCGACCTGGCCGGCATGGTCCTGACCGATGGCGACGATGTCGACACCCTGCAGGCCTACGGCAGCAGCGGCACCATCCTGGCCCCTGGCGCCTACGCCGTGGTGCTCGATTCTGAGTACGCCAGCGACTACAGCCTGCCCGGCGGCGCGGTCCTGCTGACCACCGGCGACACCCGGCTGGGCAACGGTCTGACCACCAGCGACCACGTCACCCTGTACGAGGCCGACGGCGCCACGGTGGCCGCCACCTTCAGCTTCCCCACCGATCCCGGCGACGGTGTGTCCATGGAGATGGTGGATCTGTCCACGGGTGACGCGGCGGGCAACTGGCGGCCGAGCGCCTGCGCATCTGGCAGCTCCCCCGGCGCCGCGCACTGCTTCCCCGAGAGCGGGGACCCGGCGGCGCTGGTCATCACCGAGGTCCTGGCCAACGCGGTGGACGAGTCCACCGGTGAGTACGTCGAGCTGTACAACCCGACGGACACCGAGATCGACGCCGCCGGGCTGGTCGTCCGGGACGGGGGCGGCTTCACCGACACCCTCAGCGGCTTCCAGGGCGGCTCCACCCTGATCGGCGCGCACGCGCACGCCCTCATCCTGGATGGCCAGTACGCCTACGAGTACTACCTGCCCACCGACATCACCCTGCTCACCGCCGGCACGACCATCGGCAACGGCCTGGGCAACACCACGGACACGCTGACCTTGCTGGAGTCGGACGGCAGCACCGTCATCGACAGCTTCTCCTGGCCCATGGCCACCTCGGACGCCGTCAGCGTCGAGAAGGTGGACTACGCGGGCGGGGACGTGGAGAGCAACTGGGTGGCCGGCGACAGCGCCTGCGCCCGCGGTCGCACCCCCGGCAAGCTCAACGCCGCGGCGGGCGGCCTGTGCGGCCCGCTGGTCGTGACCGAGGGCATGGCCAACCCCCTGGACGAGGGCACCGGCGAGTTCGTCGAGCTGTTCAACCCGGGGGCCGAGGACCTGGACCTGGCCGGCCTGGTGCTGAGCGACGGGGACGCCCAGGACACGCTGACCAGCTTCGGGGGCGGGTCCACCGTGATCCCCGCCGGTGGCTACGCGGTCGTGGTCGACCCGGGCTTCACCGATGACTACCTGCTGGACGGCGTGGTCAAGGTCACCACCGGGGACGCCAACCTCGGCAACGGCCTGTCCACCAGCGACCCCGTGCACCTGTACGATATCGACGGCACCAGCGTGGTCGACGCCTTCGCCTTCCCCTTCAACCCCGGCAACGGCGTGTCGGCGGAGAAGGTGGACATCCGGAACCTGCGGGCCCTGGACGCCGCGTCCAACTGGATGGCCAGCACCTGCGCCAGCGGCAGCAGCCCCGGCGCCGACAACTGTGTCAGCAGCGCCAGCACCTCGACGGGCACCAGCAGCCTGGACCTGGTCATCAGCGAGGTCATGAGCAACCCGCTGAGCGAGAGCACCGGCGAGTACGTCGAGCTGTACAACGCCGGCTCGACGAGCATCGACATGCTCTACTTCGTCCTGTACGACGGCGACGCTGTCGATACCATCCTGGGCTACAGCGACATCTACGACACGGTCCTGGCCCCCGGACAGTACGCCCTGATCCTGGATGCCAACTACGCCGGTGAGTACACCATCCCCGCGGGCACCCTGCTGCTGACGACCGACGACTCCACCGTCGCCTCGGGCCTGGCGGTCAACGACCCGGTCTACCTGTACGAGAGCGATGCCGCCTCGCTGGTTGACACCTACACCCACCCCCTGGACGCCGGCAACGGCACCAGCGTGGAGAAGACCGACCTGGCCGTCGGCGACACCGCCGCCAACTGGGGCGCCAGCACCTGTGCCAGCGGCAGCAGCCCCGGCGCCGACAACTGCCTGTAGAGCCTGCCTGTAGACCTGCCTGTAGCACCTGCCTGAAGCACCTGAACGGATTTGGGAGCATCTCCATGCTGATCCACCTCCTCCTCCCCCTGGCCCTCGGGCTGGCCTGCGGAAACAAGAACAAGGACGACACGGCCGGTGACACGGACACCGACACGGACTCCGACACCGACACGGACTCCGACACCGACACCGACACCGACACCGACACCGACACCGACACCGACACCGACACCGATGCGGACCTGACCGGCGTCGCGGTGGAGGCCTCGGCCGTTGAGATCAGCACGCGGGAGACCGTCACCTTCACCGTGACGGCATCGTACAGCGACGGCTCCTCGGCCGACGTCACCGCCAGCTCCGACCTGTCCTCCAGCGACGAGGGCGTGCTGACCTTCTACGCGGCGCCCCAGGGCCAGCCCCTGGACGGCGGGACCGTCACCGTCACCGGCAGCTACAGCGGCATGTCGGGCACCACCGACGTGACCGTGGACCTCTCCGTGGCCCAGGCCGGCGACCTGGTGATCAACGAGCTGCTCAGCGACGGGGCTGTCGACGGCGACCCCAACGGCGACGGCTCGGCGGACGGCACCGAGGACGAGTTCATCGAGCTCGCCAACACCGCCGACGCCACCGTGGACCTGTCGGGCGTGACGATCAGCGAGCGGGACTTCCCGGGCCTGCCGCGCCACACCTTCGCGGCGGGCACCATCCTGCGGGCCGGCGAGGCCATCGTCGTCTTCGGCGGCGGCTCCGTCGACAGCCTGAGCGCGGCCAACGCCAGCTTCGTCACCGCCGATAACGCCGACGCCGGCACGGCCTACGGCCTGGCCCTGTCCAACAACGGCGACCGGGTCACGGTCACCGCCGCGGACGGCAGCACGGTCATCACCAGCCTGGCCTACGGCGACGCCGACCTGTCGGGCACCGTGCCGGCCGTGCAGGACGCCAGCCTGCAGCTCGACTCCGACGTGTGGGGCACGACCTGGGCCGACCACAGCACGCTGAGCGGCGCGGCCGGGGCCTACAGCCCAGGCACCAAGGCCGACGGCGGCAGCTTCGTGGGGCCGGACGGGCGGTACTAGCGTTGTTCGGTGAACAGCGCTAGGCTGAGGTGTCGGCTGACCCGTCCTCCGCCGGGGGACGGGGGCACTGGCGCGTGGCGCGCAGGAAGTGGGGTGCAGTCGCGGACCGTGGCGAGTTCTTGCGCGTTGTGGTGGCCGCCGGTGCGCCTGCCACCCTCGGCCCGCTCATGGCGCCGGGGCCAGGGCCGAGCCGGAGCCGCCTGGCGGCCGCCTCGAGACCACCCTCTGCACCGTGTGACGGCAACCCACCATGCTCACTGACTGCCATTCCTGACTTCAGCCGGTCTCCTGGCGTGACTTTCCACTGAGGTAGTGCGCGACAGGGCTTTGCAAAAGCTTGACATGTCAAGACTAGACTTTTCCACAAGCATCGGTGAGCAAT
>Ga0100377_1000108_pt1 | contig 61698 bp, 43 predicted proteins | sample CryGeymeta201501_FD_83664 | JGI IMG/M metagenome (GOLD analysis project Ga0100377, IMG submission 83664) | Groundwater microbial communities from Crystal Geyser aquifers in Utah, USA - Crystal Geyser metaG 2015-01 | ecosystem: Environmental > Aquatic > Deep subsurface > Groundwater | place: USA... | reverse complement strand
CCCTCACCGCCCCCGTCAACCTCGTCGTCCACGACGTCGATGACCCCGACTCCACCGTCTCCGTCGAGGGCGCCTTCGAGGTCACCGAGAAGGTCAAGACCGCCCCCTGGCACCCCCACGCCGACCGCAAGGCCGGCGCGGTGGATGCCGAATGCGTCGAGGAAGAGAGCGACTGAGGGTGGGCGGCTCCCCGCAAGCACGGACGGTTGTTGGGTTCTCGAACGGTGGGTTGAGGTGGTGCGGAGAAGCTCCCCCGAGGCCGCAACCGCGCAGCAAAGCTGCGCGGGCGGCCTCGACCCCTCGCAAGCGAGAGGTGCTCGGGCCCTCTGTCTACCCGCGGTTTGTGGTTCACGGACCGCGACACGGTCGACACTCAGGGAACCGGGGACTGTGGCGAGGCAGCCCCGGCCGACTCGACGCGTCACATAACCAACTGAAACCACTAGAAAAACACACTCCTCGACGGACGTGACTCTCGACCCTGCCTCGAGACGTGAACCCCGCACCGTGGATCATGAGAGGGCCCGAGTACCTCTCGCTTGCGAGGGGTCGACGCTGCCCGCGGAGCTTTGCTCCGCGGATGCAGCGGCGGGGGAGCTCTTCCGCACCACCCCACCCCCCCCTCCGAGAACCCAACAACCGTCCGTGCTTGCCCCCAGCCGCGCGGCAGCCACCCCTTGACGACCCCCCTTGACCGCCGCCACCCCCAACCCTACCTTCCCCCCGCTCACGGACCGTCCTCACACCAGGGCACGCCTCCCCATGCACACACGCCTTCGCCCCCGCTGAACCCGGAGCGGCCCGTGCCCCGCACGACGCTCCCCACCGTCGACCCCCGGTCGACGTCGGAGCTGTCATGCACGCCCCTCGCATCAAGTACCCGCGCACACCGCACCTACCGTGGTCGCCCGGCGCCTCTGTCGATGACCTCGTCCACGCCATCTCCACGCATTTCGACGGCCTCGAGGTGGTCGTCACCGAGAAGATGGACGGGGAGAACACGACCCTCTACGCCGACGGTCTCCACGCGCGCTCCCTCGACGGACGCCACCACCCGTCCCGCGCCTGGATCAAGCAGCTGCACGGACAGCTCGCCCACCTGATCCCGGACGGCTGGCGCCTCTGCGGTGAGAACCTCCACGCCCGACACTCCATCGCCTACGACGACCTCGAGAGCTGGTTCTGCGTCTTCTCCATCTGGGACGAGCACAACCTCGCCCTGTCCTGGGACGAGACCGTCGAGTGGGCCCACCTGCTCGGGCTGGTCACAGTGCCCGTGCTCGACCGCGGCCCCTGGGACGAGGCGCGCCTGCGCGACCTCCCCCTCGACACCCGACGCGCCGAGGGCTGGGTCGTCCGCACCGCCGACGGCTTCCCGTTCGACGCCTTCGCCGACCACGTCGCCAAGTGGGTCCGGCCCCACCACGTCCAGACCGACGACAACTGGATGTTCCAGCCCGTCGTCACCAACGGCCTCCGCACCCCTTGAACGCCATGCACCCCCTCCTGATCGACATCCGCGACGAGGGCCACGTCCCTGACCTGCCCGCCTTCATCGACGCCTTCGGTGACCTGCTGCCGCTGCTGCACGAGCTCGCCGACACGCCCCAGGACCCCGTCTGGCACGCTGAGGGCGACGTGCACATCCACACGCAGATGGTCCTCGACGAGACCCGCGCCCTGCTCGCCGGCCGCGCGGCCCACCTCGACCCCGAACGGCGCCTCACCCTCGTGCTGGCCGCGGCGCTGCACGACATCGCCAAGCCGCTGACCACCACCACGAAGCTCATCCGTGGTCAGCGCCACGTCGTCGCGCCCCGGCACGCCGAGCGCGGACGCTCCTGGCTCGCCTGGCGGCTGCTCGACCTCGGCCTGCCCTACCCCGTGCTCACCCGCCTGCTGGCCACCATCGGCCATCACCACGACCCGAAGCTCCTCGTCATCAAGGACAAGCCCGCCCCGGCGTGGCGACGGCTCGCCCGGCTGGCCGACATGGAGCTCCTGTACCTGCTCGAGCAGGCCGACATGCGCGGGCGACGCTGCGACGACCGGGACGAGCAGATCGAGCTCATCGACCTCTTCCGCATCGGCGCCGAAGGCTACGGCCTCTACCCCTCCACCGACCCCTACCGCACCTGGCGCGAGCACCTCCGCGACGCCCTGGCCGACGAGCACCCCGACCTCACCCACCTCGTCGTCGGACAGGCCATCCGCGACCATGAGGCCGGCCTCATCCACACCCCCGAGGAGGCCATCGCCCGCGCCTGGCCCCAGCGCCAGGGCTTCCCGCGCCTCGTCGTGCTGTGCGGACCGCCAGCGGCCGGCAAGACCACCTGGCGCGACACCCACCTGCCCGACCACACCCCCATCTGCCTCGACGACCTGCGCGCCTCGATCACCGGCGACCCCGCCAACCAATCCCGCAACGACGCCGTCCACCGCGCCGCCACCGCCCGCCTCAAGGCGGCGTTGCGGCGCGGCGAGTCGGTGGTCTGGGACGCGACGAACCTGCGACGGGACTTCCGGGACGCGGTCACCGGGCTCGGGTTCGCCTACAACGCCCTCGTCACCCTCGTCACCTTCCATGTCCCCCTCGACCTCGCCCGCGCCCGAAACGCCCAGCGCGAACGCCACGTCCCCGAACCCCTCCTCGAACGCCTCTTCGACCAGTGGCAGTGGCCCACCGATGACGAGGCCCACCGTCATCTCCGCGTCGACCACAACGGAAACACCTTGAACTCCAGCATGTTATGACAACCTGACCCACGGCGCTTGCGCCCACGGTTGATCCCGGACGCCGCCCCCACTACAGTCCGCCCGACCCGCGCCGACCCGCTCCACCCGACGACCTGCCCCCGACCGCCATGACACGCCGAACCACCCTCCTCCTCCTCGCCCTCCTCGCCGCGTCCGCCTGCGCCTCCGGCGCCGACCAGGACCCCACCCCCGTCGTCGCCTGCGAGCCGGACCTCCACACCTGCCTGGACAGCGCCACCGCCCGCGTCTGCGCCCCCACCGGCGACGCCTGGCTCGACACCCCCTGCGAACCCGACCAGCGCTGCCTCCTCGGCCTCTGCAGCGCCCCCGGAGACGTCTTCCAGCCCCCCGACGCCGGCGACGGCACCCCCGACACTGGCCGACCCGACGTCTACACCGACACACCCGACACCGACACCGACACACCCGACGACGTCGGCCCCCCGGACGTCGACGTCCCCGACACCGAGCGCCCCGACGCCGCCCCGGACGACGCCGCCCCGGACGACGCGACCGGCGACACGACCGCCGACGACACCGCCCCCGACGCGACCACGGACACCACCCCCGACACAGCCCCCGACACCGCCCCCGACGTCGACCCTCCCGACCTCTGCGACCCCGACCCCTGCACCGCCCCACCGGGCCCCTGCCAGACCGCCGGGACCTGCGACCCCGACTCCGGCCAGTGCGCCTGGCCCGCCGATCCCCTCTGCGCACAGCTCACCGGAAGCTGGCGATGGACCTTCACCGCCGACGCCGACACCTGGACCACCCGCGTCGCCCTCCAGGTCGACCCCGGCACCGGCGACATCAATGGCTACGCGATCGATCGCTTCGGGCTCGCCGCGCTCACCGGGTCCGTCGACGCCCGCGACCGCTCCGTCGCCATCCTCAAGGACTACGTCGAGGGCTCCAGCGGCGGCACCTTCACCTACGCCGGCGACGTGCCCGATGGCCAGCACCTCCAGGGCACCTGGGCCCAGAGCGACGCCCCCACCAACCAGGGCACCTTCTCCGCCACCCGATACACCCTCCGCCCCACCGCCGACGCCGCAGGCACCTGGGTCTTCGCCGCCGACTACGCCGACATCGCCGTCACCCTCTCCGTCGACCCCGACGGCCTTGTCTCGGGCACCATGCGCGATCGCGTCGGAGACGCCTCCGTCTTCGGGGTCTTCGACCGCGGCGACGGCGCCCTCACGCTCAGGAAGGTGTACGACGACACCGGGGTGGACTGGTGGTACACGGGCACCGTCAACGACGGCGGCGACACCATCACCGGCGGCGCCTACACCGCCGACAGCAACGGGGGCCAGGAGGGCGTCTGGACCGGACGGAGGTAGCTCGACGCCCACTCCGCGACAGGCACGCTCACTTCACCAGGCTCAGCGGCACCGGCGTCAGGTTCCACGTCAAGAAGCGATCGTCCGCGTCGCGCGTCACCATCACCTCCTTGTCCCAGCCCTTGCCGTTGTACGTGTACCGCCGCAGCTCCTTCTGGAGGTCCGACGCCACGTACAGCTCGTCCTTCTTGTCCCCATCGAGGTCCAGAAGGATCGCCGCGTGCTCGAAGCCCGAGGAGTCGGCGTCGATCTGGGTGCGCGTCCACTCCGTCTCGGCCGGCTTCGCCGAGGGGCGCAGCAGCCAGAGGCCGCTCTTGAACGGCGCCACCACCATCTCCTTCTTGCCGTCGCCGTCGATGTCGCCCACCGTCAGGAAGCGGCAGAACCGATCGTCCAGCGTCGCGATCACCACGCCCTTCTTCGGGTCGGTGCCCGCGTCGTAGCGGCGGATCTCCACCGGCTCGTCAATCACGGTGTTCGCGCCGTCCTTGTGGGTGCGCGCCTCCACCGAGACGTAGAGCTCGTCGCGGCCGTCACCGTCGGCGTCGCCAACCCAGATCTCCTTGGCGTGGCAGTCGCCGAGGTCCGCCACGACCTGCTTTTCGCCGGTCTTGGGGTTGTAGCGGCTCACCTTGCCCTGCTGGGCCTCGTCCTCCAGGCGGTTCGGCTCGCTCGGGGTGGCGTAGACCTCCAGCTGCTTGTCGCCGTCCAGGTCGCCGAGCTCGATCTCGTGCACGAAGGTGTCCTTCTCGTGATCGATCTCCTTGATCTCGTAGGAGCCGTTCGCGGGGTGGATGGTCGCCACCACGCCCTGATCGTGGGTCGCCACCGCGATCGCCTGCGTCCCGTCACCGAACAGGTCGGCCACCTCCGCGTCGCGCATCCGCTGGCGGTTGCCCTTGCCGCCAAAGTCCTTCGACCAGATCGTCTCCGCCGTCCACGTCCCGCCCTGGCGCGTCCAGAACTTCACGATGGCCTTGGTGCCACCGATCGTCAGGATCCCCTTCCGGCCCTTGACGTCGGTGTACACCATCGCCTTGTGGAACACGTTGCTGTCGGGGTCCTCGAACTTCTCCACCTTCCACGCCCCGCCCTGCCGCGTCACGATCTCCAGACGCGCCGGCCCCGGCGCCGCGCCCGCGTCGGTCTTGACGAACTGCGCCATCGCCACCAGCAGGCCCGTGGACAGGTCCGCGGGTGTGCCCGCCTTGTCGTCCGCCTTCGGCGCCTCGGCCACCGGCTGCTCCGCGGTCTTCTCCGCCGTCCTGGCCGGCTCCGTGCCCGGATCCGTCTTCGCCGACTGATCCGAGGAACATCCCATGAGCGTCACCAGCGCCGTGGTGACCAGGAGGACGGCTACATGCTTCTTCATCATCGCCTCGATCCATCGTTGCGTGGGGTCAGACCTGCGCCAGACCGTTCTTCCGTGATCCCTTCCCAACGGGGCCGCGAGCGTGCTCGCCGTCCCGGCGCCGCGCCTGCTACGCCGCGCACACCCTCGTGCGGGCCCTGGCGCCCTCCGGCGCGCGACGCTGCACCATACACGCACCGTGCATCGCCGGCAAACACCGCACCGTTTGAAAACCTGCGCCGCGCAGGATAGAACCTCGCCTGCGAGCCGCCCACACCCTCCCTGCACCCCGGTGTTTCACGTGAAACTTCGCCTCCTCCTCCCCCTCCTCGCCCTCACGTTGACGATCGCGTGCGGCGACGACGCCCCGAAGACGACCCCCACCGACACCGCCGACGCCGCGATGGACGCCGACGACACCAGCCCCCCCGACACCGACCTCGACGCCGAAGACGCCACCGACGACACCGCCGACGACGACACCCCCGACGTCCCCGACGACCCCGCCCTCGCCTGCGACCCCGGCGGCCTGGCCCCCGGCGAGCTCGTCACGGCCACCCTCAACGGCTGGACCGTGCGCGCAGACCGGGGCGACGGCTCGTGGTCGGTCTCCCCGCCCCACACCGACGACGTCGTGCTGATGGCCTCGCCGGCCTGCGTCGACCTCGACGGCGCCCCGACCTCGTCGATCCGGCTCGGCCGGGGGCGGCCCTCGGTCTTCGCCGGCTTCGGCGCCTTCCAGATCGATCTGGCGGCCTCCTCGCTCGACTGGCGCCTCATCACGGGCGCGCCGACCGCCGTCGAGGCCGACGCCGACCACCTCGCGGTGACCTTCGCCGTCGCCGGCACGCCGCCCACCAGCGTGACCCTCCGGTTCGCGCCCGAGGGCACCGAGCACCTCTCCGTGGCCCTCGAGGCGGCCGACCCGGAGGACGCGGCCGAGCTCGTGTGGCTGGCCGCGCCCACCGACGCCTTCTTCGGGCTCGGCACCCAGGTGGCCGGCATGGACCTGCGCGGCCACACCTACCCGCTGTGGACCCAGGAGCAGGGCATCGGCAAGCACACACCGCCGACCCTCTTTCCGCTCGAGAACACGCTCGAGGCCGCCTACGCCCCGATGGGCGTCTGGCACGCCTCGAGCGGCTACAGCGCCATCATCGACCACGACGCCTTCAGCGAGCTCGACCTCGGGCGCAGCCACGCCGACCGCGTGGCCCTTCGGTCCTTCGCCGCCCTGCCCGCCTTCGTGCTGGTCGCTGGCGACACCCCCCGGGCCCGCCTGACCGCCATCACCGACTTCACCGGCCGCAACACCGCGCCGCCTCCCTGGGTCTTCGCCCCCTGGAACGACGCCGTCGGCGGCCCGGCCCGGCTCGCCGAGGTCGCCCGCGTCCTGCGGGAGGCCCACATCCCCTCCTCGGCCATCTGGTCCGAGGACTGGATCGGCGGCGACCAGGGCCCCAACGGCTACCGCCTCAGCTACGCCTGGGCCTGGGACGAGTCCCACTACCCGGAGCTGCCGGCCAACATCGCCGACCTCCACGCCAGCGGCTTCGCCTTCCTCGGCTACTTCAACCCGTTCGTGCCGCAGCCCACGGCCATGTTCGCCGAGGGCGTCGCCGGGGACTTCCTGATCAAGGACGACGACGGGGAGCTGATCACCTTCCAGGACCCGGCCTTCCGCACGGCCAGCCTCGTGGACCTGACCAACCCGGACGCAGCGGCGTGGATGCGCGGCTACCACCTGCTCGCAGCCGAGACCCTCGGCATCGACGGCTGGATGGCCGACTTCGCCGAGTGGCTCCCGGTCGACGCCCGCCTGGCCAACGGCGAGAGCGGCTGGGTCGAGCACAACCGCTACCCCGTGCGTTGGCAGAACGAGAACCGGGCCAACCTCACCGAGGCCCACCAGAGCGGCGACGAGGCGGCCAACAACTGGATCTTCTTCGCCCGAAGCGGCTGGGCCTCCACCTCCGGGGGCACCTCGGGGGCGGCCATCGCCATGTGGGGCGGCGATCAGGACACCGACTGGGACGTGGACGACGGCCTGCCCACCACCCTGCCCATCGCCACCCACGCCGGGCTGGCCGGGGTCGGCCTGTTCGCCACGGACATCGCCGGCTACACCTCCGTCGTCGCGCCCAACACGACCAAGGAGCTGTTCTACCGGTGGTCCATGATCGGCGCCTTCCACCCGATCATGCGCACCCACCACGGCTCGGACGAGTGCGGCAACTGGTCGTTCGACCGCGACGCCGAGACCCTGGCGCACTACCGCCGCTACGCCACCCTCCACACCCTGCTCTACCCCTTCTTCACCAACCTGCTCGACGACATGACCGTGCGCGGCTGGCCCTACCTCCGCCACCCCTTCCTCGTCGAGCCCGACCGCCCCGGCCTGTGGGAGGGCCTCGAGTACGAGGTCTTCCTCGGCGATGACCTCCTGCTGGCCCCGGTCCTTCACGAGGGCGACACCACCCGCCACGTCCGCCTCCCCGCCCGCGGCTGGTGGCCCCTGCTCGGCGACGCGCCCCTGCGCGACGCCGACGACCTGCCCGGCGACGTCGTCGGCGTCGTCGTCGACGCCCCCGTCACCGAGCTCCCGGCCTTCGTCCGCCCCGGCACCATCCTCCCGCTGCTGATGACCCCCGTCGACTCCTTCTACGGCGCCACCGAGCCCGACATCACCGACCTCGACGACGCCGCAGGCGCCTTCGCCCTCGCGCTGTACCCCGACGCTGACGGCACCCTCCGCACCACCCGCGTCGGCGACGGCACCGCCTCGGGCGCCGGCTTCACCGCCGCGCCGATCGACTGGACCTCCGCCACCCTCGACGGCGCCGCCCTGCCGGCCTGCGCCAGCGACGCTCCCGCCCCCCCCTGCGCCCACCCCGACGGCTACGCGCTCATCGAGGGTACCGACCTCACGCTCACCGTCGGCGCCGCCACCCTCGAGCTCCACGCGACCGTCACGCAACGCTACCGCGTCGCGCTGGCCAGCAAGGCGTTCGGCGCCCAGGCCGCGCCGACCGCGGTGACCGACCTGCACCCGGACGTGCCGCCGCCGTGTGAGTAAGACAAAGAATGGGGGTCCGGGGGCGGCTCGCCCCCGGCCGCCGGAGGCACCCTGCCTCCGGCGGCCAGGGGGCGAGCCGCCCCCTGGACCCCATTTCCTGAGCGCGGCTGTCGCCCGCCCACCTCGGGTGCCATGACCCCGCCGCCGACGCGCAAACGCACGACGTGGGGAGCTCCGGGACCGCCTCCGGTGCCTCGTTTGCCCACCGCAGGTGGTCCCAGACCACCCCACACCCCCGCTCGCCCCCTCTGCAGGTGGTCTCAGACCACCGCTGGCGCCCGGCTCGCCCCCCCTCAGCTCTCCCAGACCACCCCCGGCGCCTGTCGTGCTCACCGCAGGTGCCCTGAGCCCACCCGGCTCCCCCGCCCCGGGCGCGTCACCCGCCCCCGGCCCGCGCCCGCATCATCGCCTTGAGCTCGAGGTCCCTGACCGCCTTCGGGTCCATGAACCGACGCACGAGGCGAGGCAGCCGCTCCAGGCAGACCTCACCGGTCCACGGGTCCGCAGGCGCCGCGCCAGCCATCTTGACGGCGCCGAGCATCCCCCCCACCCGCCCCCACGTCGACAGCCCCCTCAGCCCGACGACCTGCGCCAGGTCGTCGGTCCCGGACCAGGCTGCCATCCCGTCCGGCTCGGACAGCGCGGCCTCGAACGACGCCCTGCCGCGACTCAGCAGCCAGCATCGGAACGCGTCAAAGCCGTCCTCGTCGGCGTCGCGGTCCACCAGCCGATGCGCGGCGCGCAGGGGCGGGGCGGACGCGGACGCATCGAAGCCCAGCAGCCACGCCGCGCACGCCACGCCCACCAGGGGCGGCATCCCGGCCAGCTCTCGGACGATCGTTTCCATCACCAGGGTCGCCTCACCGCCTCGGCCTGGCCGCGCCGCCTCCACCACGGCCCAGGCCGCGTCCGCCGTGGCGACCAGGGACGGCGCCGACCCCACCACCACCACCCGCGCCTCGGGCGGCCACGCCTCGAGGTGATCGAGCACGTACCGACACCCGATCTCGGCCTCGGCGCCGGTCCGCGCCTTGCTCAGCCAGACGATCAGGTCCGTCACAGACGCGTCCGTGGCCTCGCTCGCCATCAACGCCCGCAGGCGCTCCAGACCCTCCATCCCGCTCTCCTCCGTGCCCCGCCTACAGTTCCATACAAAGCCCTGCAAGGCGCTCGCGAACATGCTATACCGCCATGAGTCACAGTCCAGCCCGCAGAGCAGGGCCTCCTGCGAGCTATCAAAGGCCGCTCGTCCACTACCAGCGATGAGGCACCCCATGTCCATCTGGGTCTATACAAACATCGAATGCACGGGCTGCGGCCACACCTTCTCAGACAAGACCGTCGACGGTCTGAACCTGACACGAAACCCTTGGATTCGGCAATCCATCCTCGACGGCACGCTCAACACCTACCGCTGCCCGGCCTGCGACCAGGTCATCATGCTGGAGCGTCCGTTCACCTACACCGACCTCGATCGCAAGCAGCTCATGCTGGTGCGACCGCGGCGCCACCAGCCCGCCTGGCGCAACGCCGAGCGCGACATCGAGGACCTGTTCCACATCTACGTCGCCAACGAGCCCTCCCGGACCCTCTTCGATGCCCAGGACCTCGCCGCGTTCAAGGTCCGCGTGGTGTTTGGCTACGCCGCCCTGCGGGAGAAGCTGCTGCTGTGGGACAACGGCCTGGACGACGCCCTCGTCGAGCTCGTCAAGATGACCCTGCTGCGGGACCGGCCGGAGCTGGTCGCGCGCAACTTCCAGCACATCGTCGTGGACACGGTCGACCGGGAGGACCACCTGCTGCGCCTGATCCTCGTCCGCCCCGACGGCACCGAGCCCCTGCTCGTCGACTACGACCTCGACATCGTCGATGAGCTGGAGTCCCGCCGGTACGACCTCGAGGCGAGCTATCCCGAGCTCTTTGAGCACGCCTTCGTCGATCTTCGCCGCTACGCCTGAACCGCACTGGAGCGCCATGTTCAACGCTGACCACGCCCGCCGCGAGGCCTCGGGACCGCCGACGGGGTACGACGCGCCCATCGCGCACCTGCGCGACCAGGCCTACCGCCTGCTGCTGTTGCTCCAGCGCTACGTCGCCCGGCACGGCCACCGCTTGCTGCGGCAGGACGCCCGCCTCGACGACCTGTTCGTCAGCGCCATCGAGGCCGAGCGGCTCCTCAACCCGGACGACTCGCCGGAGCCGGCCGCCGCCATGCAGGGCTGGCCGCGCGAGCAGGCCATCGCCGCGACGCTGGAGGCGCACGAGCGGCGGGTCGACCAGCGCGCGGCCATGGCGACGTGCGAGCTACCGCTGCTGGCGCTCAAGCTCCACTTCCGCCTCGACGACCACCAGGCGCTGCTCCTGCTGGCGGCGATGGGGCCCCAGCTCTCGGTCGACCTCGGCCGCCTGTACACCTGGGCCTGGGCGGACTTCAATCAGCGCATGCCCACCGTCGGCTTCCTCGCCGAGCTCGCCGCCGAGGTGCCGGACTGGCTCGATCCGATGTGCCGGGAGTTCGAGGACGACGGCTGGCTGGTCCGGAGCGGGCTGGTGACGCTGGAGCCCCACCCGCGCTGGGGCATCCCCACGCCGCTGATCCACAAGCAGGTGCGGGTGCCGGACTACGTGGTGGCGTTCCTGCTCGGCCGCCACACCGCCGGCCCCGACTGGTTCGACCGGTGCGTCGAGACCTCCCTGGCCAGCGACGCGCCGGACCTCGACACCCTCATCGTCGCCCCGGACGCCGCCGATGAGGTGCTGCGGCTGCTGCGCAAGATCCAGCGCCACCCGAGCCGCCGACCCCGGCTGCTCCTCCATGGGCCGCGCTACTCGGGCCGCCGGAGCTTCCTGGCGGCCTGCACCGCCCAGCTTGAAAAACCGCTTACAGTAGTAGATCTTGCGAGGCTCGCCGATCAGCCGGAGCAGTTCTCGGCGGCGCTGCGGCGGCTGTGCAACCAGGCGGTCATGCAGGACCACACGCTCTTGTTTCGGGGGGAGGACTTCCTGGAGGAGGACGCCAACCTGCCGCGGCTGCGGCAGCTCGCGCAGATCGTGAACCTGTCCCCCGCCATGATCGCCTTCACGCTCCACCGGCCCTCCTCCCGCCTCCACGACCTCGTGGACGACCTCTACGACCTGACGCTCGGGGAGCCCTCGGCGAGCCAGCAGGCGATCGCCTGGAAGCGCGCGCTGGACGCCAGCGGGTGCGAGGTGGGGCCGGGCGTCATCGAGCGCATGAACGCCCGCTACAACCTGCCCGTCGGCGCGATCCTGCGCGCCGTCTCCGATGCTGTCCGGCACGCCCGGCACGGGCTCGCCAACCGCAAGGACAGGCCCACCCTCGACGACGCGGGCCTTCACCGCGCCGTCAGCCGCAAGATCAACCACACCCTCAACACGCTCGCCGAGCTCTACGAGACCACCCTCACCTGGGATGACGTCGTCCTGCCCGACACCACCCTGCACGTCCTCAAGGAGATCGAGCTCACCGCCCGACACCGACACCGCGTGCTGGAGGACTGGGGCTTCGAGCGCAAGCTCGCCTACGGCCGCGGCCTGACCTGCCTGTTCTCGGGGCCACCGGGCACCGGCAAGACCATGATGGCCGGCATACTCGCCGGCTCGCTCGGCCGCCTCGTCTACCGCGTGGATCTGTCCCGCATCGTCAGCAAGTGGATCGGCGAGACCGAGAAGAACCTCGCCCGCGTCTTCGACGAGGCCGAGCGCGCCCAGGTCGTCCTGCTGTTCGACGAAGCGGATTCACTGTTCTCCGCACGAACCAAAGTCGAGAGCTCCAACGATCGCTACGCCAACATGGTCGTCAATTACCTCCTGCAGCGCATGGAGGGCTTCGACGGCGTCACCATCCTCACCACCAACTTCCTCACCGGCCTCGACGAGGCCCTCGGCCGTCGCATCCGCTTCCGCGTCCACTTCGGACTGCCCGACTTCAACGCCCGCCTCGCCCTCTGGGAGGGCATGATCCCCGAGCAGGCCGACGTCGCCGACGACATCGAGTGGGACGCGCTCGCCGAACACTTCGAGTTCTCGGGCGGGCTCATCAAGAACGCCGTTGTGCGCGCCGCCCATTGGGCCGCTGCCGAGGGCTCCTCCATCGCCCATCGCCACCTCTTCGACGCGGCTGTGGCCGAGGCACGCGAGATGGGCATGGTCGTCACCGACCGGGTCGCCGACCGCACCCGGCACGACGACGACGATGACCTCGACGACGACGACTGATCCCGCCTGCGTCGGCGCCTGTTGACACCCAAAGGCCACGCCCCATAATCGTCTCCTGTACCTGGAACATCAGAGGAGCACACCATGCCCGATCCAGCCGAGCACACACCCGAGGTCTCCCCCGCACCGGCCCCCACGGCCAACCCGGCGACCACACCCGCACCCACAGAACCCGTTGCCAACAGCACCTACGAAGGAGACACCGACGCCGAACAGGCCTGCCGCGACATCGTCAACGGCGGCTCGCCGAACGCGACCACCCTGATCCAGGCCATGCACCGCCTCACCCAGGCCCAGCGTGCCACGCTTCAGAAAGACGAAGAGTTCATGAAGAAGATCTGCACCTGGGCCGCCGCGGACGACGTCTGGGCCGTAGGCCAGGCGCTCTACCTCGACCCCAAGTGGCTGATCTACTACTACGCCTGCAAGACCGCTGGCGCCGACCCCGACAAGATCAAGCGCGCCATCGGCCTCGGCAACCTCCAGAAGCGACTGGAGATCGTCGGCTGGCAGGAGGTCTGCGAGAAGATCCGGACCATCCTGCCCACCGAGCACCCCGACAACGTCTTCGGCGAGGACTTCGGCGCGCTCTTTGCGGACGAGGCCAAGGTCAAGGAGGGGTGGGAGCGCACGCCGTGGGTCATGAAGTGGCGGCAGGAGACCGCCAAGATCGACCTCAACCACCACTACACCTTCCTGGCCAGCAGCCAGGAGATGCTGGCGTGGTCCCAGCAGTCTCCCCAGAACATCTGGGACTGGATCGTCCAGTGGAGCCCCCGCGGCATGGCGCTCAACGCCGTCGGCCGCAACGCGCTCGACCGCTGCGCGCTCGAGTTCACCGAAGGGTGGACGGTCCCCAACATCATGAAGGCCTTTGAGATCCGCTTCGCCTTCCCGCTGGTCGCCGGCTCCTCCATGGGCGAGGCCGACTTTGCCTACGACCTGCCCCACATCAAGGCCTCGTGGGCGCAGCTCAAGAACCTGCCGCCGGATCAGGTCACCTCCCAGACCATCCGTCGCATGTCGATCTACGCCAACGCCTCCGGCACCACCGGCGGTGGCTGGCACGCCTGGCTCTTGTCGGGCACAGGCCACGGCGACATGGCCATCGGCCAGGACAACCAGGCCACGCCGGACTTCACCTACTTCCAGGGCACCATCCGCCACGAGGTCGGCCACTCGGTCGACATCCAGGTGGGCGGCTTTGAGAACTTCTCCTCCAAGAGCCCCGCCAAGTGGAAGCGCTACGGCAACCAGCAGGCCTTCCTTGACGACTTCATCCAGCACGCCGCCGGAGGGGACGCCACGCTCAAGGGCAAGGCCAAAGACTACATGGACACCACCCTCGACGAGGCGGGCTGGAACGCCGCGGTCGACACCGCCGACACCGGCGGCAAGCTGACCGCGCCCAAGGCCAGCGTCAAGGCCGCCCTGCCGAACGTCGTCAACGGCGGCGACGTGGTCGACAAGCCCGAGTACAACCTCAACGGCCGCAAGTTCCTCCGCAAGTACAGCGGCACCGAGTGGCAGAGCTACGCCACGGCCGGCGAGGAGTCGGCGCAGATCGATCCCTACGCCTTCAACGCCTATCCCGAGTACTTCGCCGAGGTCTACCGCATCTGGTTCAACGGCACCCCACCCGACTACGACTGCGGCAAGAACCTCCCCGGCTGGGTCGCCTCCTCGGCGTTCCCCCGCCTGGTCGGCGGCCACGAGGTGAACCCCGAGAAGGGCCAGCCCATCGGCGCCTCCGAGGCGAAGGGTGGCCCCGGTGGCCCCGAGGGCATGAAGATGCCCGGCGGCGGTGGCGGCGGCCACTGACCCGCGCCCTCTCGGCCACCGCGCTCGCGGTGGCCCCTGACCCGGCGCTCCGCGCGGAGCGCCGGGGCTGAGGAACCTCGAACCCCCTGATCCACCATGACAAACCCGATCCGTTGGACCCGAAATGAGGTCAAGGTGGTCTGGCGCGCCCTCAACCGGCTGCCCCAGGCTCACATGGCGAACAACCGCGAGCTCACCGGCATCTCCCGCCAGACCCTCGCCCGCACAGACGCCGAGGGCCACGCGACGACGGCGGGCCTGTACGACGAGGCGACCGGCCGTATCGTCCTCTTCGATGTCGCGTTCGACCTCGGGCATTCGGGGCGATCGCTGGACCGCATCCTGCTGGGCCTGATAGGCGAGTCGCTCTGGCGGACCTACCGACGCCACAGCCTGATCACCGACCAGGCCAGGTTCGGCGAGGCATATGCGCGGTTCTATCTGGAGCCCGAGGCGTTCGCGGCGGAGGATCCGGTGGTCTACGGCCGCTTGACCGAGGCGCTCGCCACGGCGCCCGACGCCTCCTCCGCGGCGTCCCTGCCGATGGAGGAGGTCATGACGCGGGCCCGTGAGTCCATGGCGATGGCCATCGAGGGCGGCGCCGACAAGACGTGGGTGCCGGGCCCGGAGCCGCTGCAGCGCCTGGATCGCCTGTGGCCCCTGGTGTTCGTGCAGGGGGTCGGGAGCCTCCTCGACCCGGAGGTCGTCTGCGCAGCGGTCGACATCATGACGGGGGCGGTGTACCACCGCGATCCATCGGCGTTCGAGGAGCTGCTGCGGGTGGTGAACTTCCCGGCGGCGGCCGCCTCGGTTGACGGCCGCCTGCTGCTGACGGCGTGGCTGGTGCTGTCGCGTGGGGTGGCGCCCTCTTTCCTGACCGACGCGGACGGACGGGACATGCGCCGCCCGACGGTCACCTCTCCCCAGCTGAGCCGCGACGATCGCGGGGATTGGCTGGTGGACGGCTGGACCCGAGAGGACGGGGCGCTGGAGCACCACACGCTACGCATCACGCCGTCGCTGAGCATGACGGCCACGGTGAGCCGACATTGAAGACCATGAGCACCACGATTCAATCGCTTGTCTGGGGTGTGGCGCTGTGCATGGGGCTGGGGCTGTCATCCTGCGCCGAGAGCCAGCCCGAGCCGACCACCGCCCCCCCACCCAGAACCGCCGACGCCGCACCGGATGGTGCCGCCTCGGCGACGGACACGCCCACGGAGGCGACGAAGATGCAGACGGCAGATTGGCACGCGCTGGCGAAGCAGGCGCTGACCGCGGCGACCGTTCCGAACGCGGACGGCCTGAGGTTGTCCGGAGGACCGGGCTGGATGTTCGACCCGGACGCCACGACCCCCTTCCTGTTCTACGTGGCCACGGGCGACGGCGGCCGTCCGGGCCGCGAGGAGGCGAAGCACTGCGTCGCCATCAACACCCTCACCAAGGCCGTCTACTACAAGAAACCGGAGGGTTTCCAAGAGTTTATCGCCGCGTCCGGATTCACGGGGGATCGCGCGAAGCTGGACGGCCGGCAGCTCCTGGAGACGTGGTTCGTCTTCCAGCACGGGGTCCCGCCGACGGTCATCCTGAACCCGGCCAGCGTGAAGGACGAGGCGCTCAAGGCCTTCGTCCAGGTGCCGGAGGCCCGCACCGAGGGTGACAAGACGGTGGTGGTCGGCTGGACGGCTCGGATGCGCTACAGCTTCCTCGAGCGCCACACGATCACGATCGACGGGGAGGGCAAGGTGACCGCGGTGACCGCGGCGGCGGCGGACGTTCTGGCGGCCGGCAAGTAGGCGACGACGCGGTGCGACATTAAATATGTCTCACCGCCGTTTCTGACGTCATTATGTCGCCACCACAGCAGATATATGTCCGGCACCCAATCCTTCCATCCCGCATCCATCGGCCTCGCGAAGAATTTCGGCCGTCGCGTCAACTGTGCACGCGGCTTGCGATGGGATCGGTCCAGTCGCCCCTCACCGGGCGCCGTGAACCGACTCGCCGGAGCCCCTGACCATGACCGCGACCCTCACCACCCTCCCCCTCTCCCCCGACTCCGAGCTTCGCCTCCTCGTCGCCCGCTTCCAGGCCGGCGACCGGGACGCGCTCGGCGCGCTCTACCAACGCTTCCACACCCGCGTCCGCTGCGTCGCCCTCCGCGTGCTCGGGCACGCCGCCGACGCCGACGACGTCACCCAGTGGACCTTCCTCAAGGCCTGGCAGAAGCGCGAGGAGCTGCGAGACGTCCTCCGGGTGGGTGGCTGGCTGTGCCGGATCGCGTCCAACCGCGCCCGCGCCCTCCAGGTCCAGGGCCGCCGCCTGTGCGCCAGCGACGATGTGCTCAACGCCCTCGCCGCCCCCGAGGTCTCCGCCGAGCTGAGGCTGAGCGAGCACGAGGAGCGTGGGCGGCTGCACGACGCCATCGCCGAGCTGCCCCCGCGCCAGCGCCAGGTGGTATCGCTGCGGGTGGAGCAGGCGATGAGCTTCGCTGACATCGCCGCGGAGGTGGGGTGCAGCGGCGTGTCGGCGCGGGTGAACTTCAGCTACGCCGTCCAACGCCTCCGCGAACGGCTGGTCGCATGACACACCACGAGGTGGGCCCCTTGTTCATCCAACCCACCTTGGGTACCGTGCCCCTCCAGGAGACCTCGCCGCAGGAGAGAGATGCGATGCAAAGCGACCGTGAACCAACGCACGCCCGACCCTGGCTCCACGCCGCGCTCACCACCGTGGGGCTCACCGCGACCCTCCTGACCGCGGTCGCCCTCGGCACGGGATGCGGGGCGCAGGACGACATCTCCCACCCCCAGCCCGACTTCCCCCTCATCGAGCCCGAGACCGTCGAGCTCCACTACGACGACCAGGACCTGGACGACTCCCGGATGTTCGACGCCCTGGTCGAAGGCGAGCAGGCCCTGACCTTTGACGACCTCGAGGTCCGCGCCGCCGGGCTCGTGGGCGAGGACGCACGCACGCTCAAGCCGATGCGCGACGCCCTGCTGGCCGGCAACAACATGCTCAAGTCGGGCGTCATCCTGCTGCGCCGCACCGCCGAGCTGGGAACCTACGAGGCCATCGGGGAGGACCGCGGCCGCTGGCAGGTGGACGGGGTCAACTCGATCATCGTGCTGACGGCCGAACGCCAGCCCGGCGCCGTCGCGGGTGAGCGGATCGCCTACCTGGTCACCGTGCGCCCCCGCAGCACCCCCGACGCCACACCAGCCGTGCTGATCGCCGGCTTCTTCGACTTCGAGGGCCGCGACGAGGGCACCGGGAGGCAGGTCGGCGCGGGTGTGCTGCGCTACAACTACGACGCCGTGCCCCGCACCGCGAACGTCCGGCGCGAGCAGGGACGCGGCGAGGTCGCCTTCAGGGTCGGTCCGAAGGGCAAGGGGCTGTCGTTCTTCTTCAAGGGCTTCACGCCGCGCGGGGCCGACTCGCCGCTCAGCGGCCGCTACACCTTCGTCCGTGGCCCCGAGGGCGGGGGGCTGTTCCGGTTCTTTGTCGAGGGCGACCTCATCGAGGACCTCCAGGGGCGCGAGCGTCTGCGGCAGTCGACGGCGTGGGACCCCAGCGGCGCCGCCCGGTCCCACATCGTCGTCCTGTCCGCCTTGCTGGAGAACCGGCCGGTCATCGAGGAGTGCTGGGATCGCGCCCGCAAGCAGGTGTGGACCCGCTCCATGCCCGAGCTGGCGGACTTCCCGAACGACGGCGACGAGCAGCAGTGCCCCTTCGTCGAGTCGCCCCAGCTCCCCGACGACACACCGCCCGGCGAGGACGAGGTGCCAGTCGCACCGGAGCTCCCGTAGCCTACCGAGCCATGAAGACGCCGAACCGCCCGCTCGGCCCGACCGAGCCGAGGACGAGGTCGAGCCGGCCGTCGTGGTCGAGGTCGCGGACCTCGAGCCTGCCGCCGAGCTGGACGAAGAGCTCCTGCACCTCGGTGAACTGTGTGGCCAGCGCTCCCGCCGCGCCGTAAAACACGTGCAGCACCCCGCTCCGCGTCAGGATCAGGATGTCGGGGCGGCCGTCGCGGTTGAGGTCGGCCACGGCATAGTCGACGATCGGCTCACCCGGCGTCAGCGCGACCGACGGATCGGCGCAGTCCGTGCCGAAGCTTCCCGGCTCGCACAGCCAGGCGGCCACGTGGAGCGTGCTGTTGTCGGCCGAGACGAGCAGGAGCTCGGGGAAGCCGTCGGCGGTCACGTCCACGAAGCGCGCCGCGTGCCCCGGAGGCACCGCGCCGATGATGGGAAACATGCCCGGGTCGATGAAGCTGTTGCCCGTGTTGATCAACAGGCGAAGATCCCCGCTGAGATCGCTCGTCATGATGGCGTCCAGGAACCCGTTGTTCGAGTAGTCGAACAGCGCGACCGACGGGACGCCAGCGTGCTCGTGCGGGACCAGGATGCTGGAGCCCCAGCTCATCCGGCTCACATCGAAGGCGACGAGCAGGTTCGTCGCGTCGGCGGCGATGTAGTCGATCGCCCCGTCGTGATCGAGGTTGACGGGGAAACCTCCGACCGGGCTGCCGCCCAGGGTCTGGCCGATCGCTCCTCCGAAGGTCCCGTCGCCAGCGCTGAAGGCCACGGCGGCCATGGTGCCCGCAGCCCTGCCGAAGAACAGATCATCGAGGCCGTCGTGGTCGGCGTCGGCAAACGTTGGGAAGAAGCCGTTGCCGGCTGCGGCGACGGCCGGGGCCAGCGTCGTCGTGACGTTCGCGCCGAGCCCCGTGACGACCTGGACGTTGCTGCCCACGGTCTGCATGGCCAGCCCGTCGAGGCGCCCGTCACCATCGACGTCCCCGAACGCCAGGGCGTCGACTTGCGTGAGGTCGAGCGGGATGATCTCGGGGATGGCCGCCAGCCGCCCCTCCCGATTGATGTCCACGACGAGGCGCGTCGTGCCGCCGCTGGTGTCGAGCACCGCCGCGACCTGGTCGCGCCCGTCGCCGTCGAAGTCCGCCAGCGCGAGCGCGGAGCTGGCGAGCCCGCCTGGGGCGACCGGCTGTGCGGCGCCCCACTCCCCCGGAGCCGTCGCCAGGAGAGCCCGCGAGCCTGCCTGGATCGCCACGACGAGGTCGCGGAGCGCGTCACCGTCGAGATCGGCGATGTACGGCGTGCCGCCGAGGGACGGCCCGATAGGGAGCTGCGTGGGCGTCGAGCCCGTGTCGTCAAAGCGAAGGACCAACACGTCGTTCTCCAGCACCGCGATCAGGTCGTCGAAGCCGTTGCCGTCGAGGTCCTCGGCCACGAGCCGGGTGGACTGAAGCCCCGTCGGTGTGTTGATCCTCCCATCTGCGTCGAACTGCCCATCACCACGACCGCGGTACAGGGCGATCTGGTCGGTGGTCAGGCCCACCGCATAGTCGACGAAGCCGTCCGCGTTGTAGTCGAGGAAGCGCGCGTCGAAGGCGGGAAGGTCGACCTCGAAGTGGAGACCCAATGAGGCACCATCGTTGACGAGGTATACAACCTGGCTCGCGCTCATGGAGGCGAGGAGGACGTCAAGATCACCGTCGTGGTCGATGTCTGCGACGTCGCTGGCGCGGACCTCCACGCCAGCGATGGTTTCGCTGACGCTCGCGTTGTACGGCAGATTGCCGTCGCTGGTATACAAGACATAGAGCGTCTGCAGCTGCAGGTCCTTCCCGAACACGAACAGATCATTCGCGCCGTCGCCATCGAAGTCGGCGATCTCCACGCCGAGGACTCGGGCGATGCCGAACCCGCTCAGGTCATGCTCCGCACCGGCCTCGAACTCGAGGCCGCCGTGGCTGAGCACCATGCGGATCTGATTGGCATCATGGACCACGGCGAGGTCCGGCCAGCCGTCGTTGTCGAGGTCGCCGGCGAAGGCCGCCTCCGGGGTGAACGGCAAAGGAGGGAGGCTGGTCGCGGGGTGCGGCTTCGAGCAGCCCAGGGCGCGCGCGCCCTCGACGATCTTGAGCTCGTTGGTCGAGCCGGACACATACGCCAGATCTGGCGTGTCGTCGCCCACCAGGTCCGCGAAGATCACCTCGCCGTCCGGCTGGGCACCCAGGGCAAAGGCCGACGCTGTGGGCGCGAGGCCCGCAGGGCCGAGGTTGTACAACACCTCCACGGCGGCGCTGGCCGCGCTGGAGGCGTACGCATCGAGCAGACCGTCCCCGTTGACGTCGGCGACGCCCACGCGCGGCGAGGCGTTCTGAAGGTTCCGGGTGGACCGGGCCAGCGGGCTGACGGCGTTTGCGCGCTTGAAGAGGTCCACACCGAAGGCGCGCGACACGACGATCTCCGGGAGCAGGTCACCGTCGAGGTCGGCCACCGCGAGGTCGAGCGGAGGATCGGTGAGGCCCTCGGTGCGCATCGCCGCCCCCTCGAGCGACCGCGCGCCGTTGCCGAGGCGGAAGCCCAGGGAGGCCGTCGACGCGCCGATCGCGAGGACGTCCTGGAGCCCATCGTGGTCGAGGTCGGCCACGGCGACCCGCCTGTTGTCCGTGAACATGGGCCAGGACGTCGTCACGGGAGCGGCGAAGGGGGGCGCGCCTGCGTTCTCGACGATGTGGACGTGGGTGTTGTCGAGCACGATCAGGTCCAGATCGCCGTCGACGTCCATGTCCGCCAACGCGATGTCTCGCCAGAGAGGGTTGCCGATCAACCGATCCACGGCGATCGCCCTGGGAAACGCGGGCGTTGTGCTCAGCAGCAGCAGCACCGGGGAACCCTCCAGCTCGTCGCTGGAGAGGATGACGACGTCATCGACGCCGTCGAGGTCGATGTCGCCGACCGCCATAGCGGTCGCACCGAGGGGGATGGCGTAACTCGGTAGGACGCCCGGCGTGAAGTCCTGCGCGGGCGTCTGGTCCAACAGCGCAAACGGATTGGTGTTGGTGCTGAGAAGCAGGCCCACATCCAGCCGCCCGTCTCGCTTGCCGAAGTGACCCGCGGTGATCCCGATGCGCGATGTGTTGCCCACGTTGAGGTTGACCTGGGTGTTCGTGAATCGGGGCGCGTTCTCGATCATGACGGCCTGGTCGCGCGGAGCGCTGCACGCCCCCTGGGCACAGGCAACGACGCGGAGGGTGCCGTTGGCAGCCCCGACGCCCGGTAGATCCGCCACCGTGTCCCAGAGGAGCGGCGCCGGCTGACCGGCGGCGAGCTGGCGCGGCCCTTTGAACATGCCCGTCCCGTCGGCGCCGAGGGTCACGGGCCGGAAGGCCGCCCCGCTGTCAGGACGCCAGCTCACCCGGTAGTCGATGGCCGCGTCGGCGACGTGGCTGGCCGCGAGCTGGACCGAGGCGCACCCGCGCACAGGCGGGGTGAAGGCGACGCTCGTGATGACCGGCGCCACCGGCGCAAACCGCGCGCGGACGGGACCGAAGGTCGCCCCGGCGCTCCCGTCGGACAGGACGAGGGTGACGGTCTTGGGGCCGGGCACGAGGCTGGTCATGGAGAGGCCGAAGGTGCCATCGGTGTTGAGCGCGTCCGAACGGCCTGCGTAGGTCACAGACGGCCCACCCACGTCGGCGGCGCTGATCAGGGGGGTCACGCCGCTGTCGGCGATGGGCACCCCGTGCACGTCGAACGCCTCCAGCGTGAACAGCGCGATGGCCTGCCCGTCGGCCAACGCCCTGTCGGCGGGCGCGACCGTCAGCGACGAGGCGTTCAGGTCGATGGCCTGGAGCGGCGACATGAGCGTGACCGTGTTGGTCGCCGAGGGGATGTCGGCCCGCGCCGCGACCGAGGCGACGATCACGAGGGGGTCGGTGATGGTGGTGCGCAGGTTGACGCTGGCGCGACCGGAGGCATCCGTCACCGCCTGGTCCGTGCCGATGGTCGCGCCGTTGCGCACGATCGCGAAGTCCACCGTCTCGGTGGCCGCTGGCCCCTGATCCGGCCCGAGCACGCTGGCGACGAGGACGACGGGCGTGATGTCGTTGGCCACGAAGGGAAAATCACCTTCAAAGGTGACGCTGATCTGGCCGACGCAGCTCAGCCCATCGTCGGGCTGCCCGTTGCAGTCGTTGTCGAGGCCGTCGCAGACCTCCGCGACACCGGGATGGATGGCCGCATCGCCGGGGGCGCAGTCTCCAGCGTTCGCGAGGAAGTTGGTGGGCATGGCGCAGGCCCTGATCGAGTTGTCAGGGTCACCGAAGTCGTCACCGTCGAGGTCCGCGTACCAGACGGTCCCCACGCCCTCGTCGATCTGTCCGTTGCAGTCGTTGTCCACGCCGTCGCAGACCTCCACGGCGAGCGGGTCGCAGGGCGTGCAGTCGTCGTCGATCTGTCCGTTGCAGTCGTTGTCGAGGCCGTCGCAGAGCTCGGGGCCGGTGGGCACGCAGGCGGCGAAGGTGACGGTGGCGGTGGCGGCCACGTTCACGGCGGCGCCCCCCGGGTCGAGCACGGCGGAGATGGTCGCGACGAGGGGGAGAGCGCTCGTCACGGAGCCCAGCGCGTGACCGTCGGCGTCCGTGGGACCGGAGGGCTGGGTGAGGTCGAGGGCGGTGTCGGCCGACAGGCCCACCTCAATCCCGGCGACGGGGTTGTCGAAAGCGTCCCGCACCGTGGCCATGAGCTGGATCGCGGAGCCGGGAGCGGTGGATGGCGGCACCGCGTCGAGGGTGGTCAGGGTAGCGCTGATCAGCGCGGCGTCGGCCACGAAGGTCACCGTCGCCCGGTTGACCAGCTCTACGGCATCCCCGTCGGGATCGACCGTCGCGACGACCTCCACGAGGCCGGCGCGGGTGGAGGCGAGGGTGCCCGTGGCGCGTCCGTCTTGATCGGTGAGGCCGGGCTGCACGAGGACGGCGCCGACCACCTCCGAGGTCAGCGCGACCGCGCGACCTGCGATGGGCTGTCCGTCCGAGTCCACCACCGTCACGGTGATGGTGCTCCGGTCGTCGCCGTTGGCCAGCACGCCCTGGTCGGGCGTGGCGGTGAGGGTGGAGGCGGCCGCGTCGACGGTGGTCGCGACCACCCCCTCGACCACGAACCTCTGCGGCGGAATGGCGACGGACGGGAAGGCGGTCAGCACGGGGCGCAGCTCGACGGCGCCGGGCTGCTTCAGGTTGAGCTGCCACCGCACCCGGCCCGCGTCGCTCGTCCGCCGCGACACGGTCAAACCGGCAAGGCCGGTATCGACATCGACCACGTCGAGCCGGACGTTGGCGCCCACCAGCAGCGCCCCCTTGACCGTCGCCTCGAGCTCGACGGACACGAGGTCGCCGACCTCGACCACGTGGTCCTCCGCCCCGACCGGCTCAATCCACTGCACCGCCACGTCCCGAAGCTCGGGCATGCGGACGATGACGTCGAGCGGGACATCGGCGCCCTCGGCGTCGAGGACGGTGAGGGTGTGACGCAGCTCCTGGCCCGGAAGCAGCCCGAGCGCGCCGACCAGCTCGTCCTTCGGCAGCCGCGCCACGATGGAGCTGCGCTGGCCGGCGGCCAACGTGCCCTGCACCGGCTCAAGGGTGAGCCAGTCTGGCACGTCCTGGACCGACCAGCTCAGCGGGTAGGGGCTGGCGTTGCGCACCGAGACGGCGTTCTGGTGGCGCTGCGGCGCAAAGAAGATGACGCCCGGCTCGACCTGGAGCCGCGGCGCGCGATCCTCGGGGTAGAGCATCACGTCGATGTGGCTCACCTTGCGATCGTCCACCACGGCCGTCGCGACGCCGTCGGCGTAACCGCCGACGGCCGCCTGGACCCGGATGAGGGCGAGGCCCTCGAGGTGCTCGGTGATGATGTAGCGGCCATCGGCGCCGGTGACGAGCTCCTGGGTCGGCGGGCTCGTCGTGATCCGCGCGCCGGCCAGGGGGCGATCGGAGGTGCCGTCGAGGACGGTGCCGGTGACGCTGCGACGGGTGTCGGGGACCGTATCGGGGTTGGCCGAGATGATGCCGACCGCACCTGGGGCCGAGGCGGGCTCACACGCCATCATCACGCTGGAGAGCATCACCAGGGCCATGACGCTGGCGGTCGGCGCATGCCAGGCGCTGGTCTGGCGGCGACGCCCAGGAGCGGCGAGGGTCGTTCGGCGAGTCGTGAGCATGGGCGGAGCCTCGCATGAAAGGGGTGACGGCGCGCGTGTCACAGACGGCAAACAGATATAGCACGCTCGTGGCCCGTGCGCCTGCGCTGGCGACACGTGCGGACGCGGAGGGCGGCGATGCACGGTGGGTGTGGGCGACGCACGGTGAAAATCTAGACTCACCCCGGCCGCGCAGGTAGGTTGTGGCTCCCCGTGCGCCACCTCGAGGCGCTCGCACCCGTGGATTCGCTGTCGGAGAGCAGAGAAGATGTCGTTGAAATCCCGTTGGATGTCCTTGCCCCCGGGGCTCCGGACTGGCCTCAGCATGGGGGCCAAGGCGCTCGTAACGGTGGGCGCGTTCTACGCCCTGCTCACGCACAAGATCCCGATCGGCGAGGGCGAGTCGATCGCCATCTACCGGGCGGTGATCGAGTATGTGCCCAAGATGGACGCGCAGCGCTTCTGGTTCTATTGCGCGCTCGGCGGGGGGATCAAGCTGGTGGGCGTGGTGTTCTCGGCCTGGGCGTGGCACCTGCTGCTCAAGGGTCAGCGGATCGAGTTCCCGTTCTGGCGTCAGATCATGACCTCGTTCTTGATCGGCCGGTTCATCGGCACGTTCCTGCCTTCGACGATCGGTCTGGACGGGTACACGCTCTATGACGCATCGCGTCACAGTCGCCAGTGGGAGCGGGCGGCCATGGCGAAGGCGCTGGAGAAGTTCATCGGGCTGACTGGCCTCTTCCTGTGCATGCTGGTCTTCCTGCCGCTGGGGATCGGGATCTTCAACGAGAACGCGCTGGTGGTCGGGTCGATCATCGCGGCGGTGGCCGGCACGGTGGTCGCCAGCGTCTTCCTCGGCGTGTTCCGTCCGGCGGTGCTGCAGTTCTTCCTCCGGTTGCCCTTCCCGATGCGCGGACGGGTGGAGAAGCAGGTGAACCGGCTGACCGAGGCCGCAGGTGCGTACAAGGATCAGCCGGGCCTGCTGGGCAAGGTCTTCTTCGCCAAGTTCATCGTCCACCTGACCACGGCCATCGTGTACGTCTTCACGGCGCTGGCGGTCGGTGTGGTGGACGTTCACTTCTTCCAGGTCGTGTTCGCCTCCACCATCCAGATCCTCGGCACGCTCCTGTCGCCGACGATCGCCGGCGAGGGCGCGCGCGAGGCGATTCAGGCGTATCTGCTGGCGGACAAGATGGGCGCGGTGGAGTCGCTCTTGTCGGCGTCGCTGGGCTTCATCGCCGCCGAGGCGGCCACGATGTGGGGAGGCGTGTTCTGGTGGTTCCGTCGCGGCGGCTTCCGCCCCGCGTTCTGCCGGGTCGACGGCGAGCAGGTGAGCTATGAGGACGAGGCCGACGTCGCCACCGAGGCGAACGCGTCCGAGGACGCGGCGGCCATGGAGGTCGAGCCTGCGTAGGCAGCGGCCCGGTGAGCGCGCTCACCAGGGCCAGCGGCCCCCCCCGGTGTTCTTGGGCTTGCTGCTCTCGATCTCCTTGAGCAGCTGCCTGGCGTTGGCGTGCTCCGGATCGAGCTCGAGCACCCCACGCACGTTCGTCTCGGCCCGCTTCCAGTCGCTCGACACCATGGCGACCTGAGCCATCTTCATGCGATGGTCGATCAGCTCCTGGCGGACCGTAGGGCGGAGGGCGTCCGCCTGCGCGCCGTAGCTGGGCAGGTCGGCGGGCACCGCCTCGAGGTGCGTCCAGGCGTCCTCGTGGCGCTCGGCCTTCATGGCGGCCCGGGCGTCGTCGAGGTGCTGGTGGGCGGCGCGCATCGTCCGGGCGGTCTCGAGCCGCTCGGTGAGCGCGGGGTCGTCGGGGGTCTGGTCGAGCTGCGCTTCGAGGGCATCAATCGCCTCATCCCAGCGCTCGACGCTCGCAGGCAACGCCCGGTCGGGCTCGGCGCTGGTCGGCTCCATGCTCAACACGTCAGGAGCGGGCTCGTCTCCGCCCGCGGAGGCGATCGAGAGCACCACGATCATCAGGAACACAGCGAACAACGCGACCCCACCCAGGATGAACAGCTTGCCCCGAGAAGGCGTGTCTGCCGCTACGCCCGGCGCGGGCCGAGCCACCTCTGGGGTCGACGGCTCCACCCGCGGGGCGACCTCGCCGGATTCCGGGCGAGGCGCGAAATGCAGGGGAACCTCGGCGGCCTGCTCGGCCTCGGCCCTGGCCTGCTCGGCCTCGGCCCTGGCTTGCTCGTCCTCGGCCCTGGCTTGCTCGACGTCCAACGCGGGTGCTGGCGCAGGGAAGGGGAGCGGGTCGAGCGAGGGCGACGACGCCACGCCAAAGATGAAGCTCGAGTCCACCGGCACCACACCCACGCTCGCGCTGGTGATGACGTCCTCGTCCTCCTCGACGCTCAGCGGGGCCGCCGAGACGACCGCAGCCGGAGCCGCCTCCGCCTCCTGTCGGGTCAGCAAGCTGGAGATGCGAATCGACGAGACGAACGGCGCGCCGCCCGCCGAGACGGAGGACGGATCGACCGCGGCAAGCGCGACCCGGAAGGCGCTGGCGTCCGGGTAGCGGTCGTCGGGGCTCAGCGCCGTCGCCGCCGCGATCACCGGACCGAGCGGGCTCTGGCGCAGCTGCTCGGGCACATCGAGGTCGCCGGAGCAGTGCGCCACGATGCAGCGGTACGGGTTGTCCTCGTTCACGACGGGGCGGCCGGTGAGCGTCTCGACCAGGATGAGGCCCATCTGGTAGACGTCGAGGGCTGGAGAGACGATCTGGTGCTCGATGTACTCGGGCGGCAGATACTGGGGCGTGCCGTTGAACGTGCCCGTCTCGGTGAGGCGCGCCCCCGGCACCTGGCTCAGCCGCGCCACCCCGAAGTCCAGCACGACCAGCGCCTCCCGCGGCGTGTCCAGGTGCACCAGAAAGAGGTTGGCGGGCTTGAGATCCTTGTGCACGATCCCCTGCTTGTGCCCCAGCCCGAGCGCGTCCAGCGCGTCACAGAGCAGCGGGAGCGCCCGCGTCGGCGCCATCGGGCCGCGCTGATTGAGCTCGCGCTGCAGGTCGTGACCGCTCAGGTACTCCATCGCCATGTAGAGCTGGCGCTGCGCACCCGTGAAGCCGAAGTCGTGGATGGTGACGACGTTGGGGTGCCGCAGCGACGCCGCGATGCGGGCCTCCTGCAGAAAGCGCTCCTCAAACGCTCGCGCCCGACGCGGGTTGGCGTCCACGTTGAGCACCTTGACCGCCACGTCGTGGTTCATCATCCTGTGGCGTGCCCGGTACACCTGGGCGAAGCCGCCCTCGCCGATGAACGCCTCGATCTCATACCGATCGCCCACCAACGTCCCTGCGGGGAGATGGTCGCCTGGCTCGACGGTGGAGGGGGTATCGGTCATGGGGTGGATCTCAGTGGGTCGGGTCTCGTGTGCACACGGCCGCAACGGTAGCCGACCGGGGGCAGGCGGGTCAACGACCACCACAGACGAAGAGGCGCAATGGACCCCCACGACACCCGCTGGACACGTCAGGTCATCGAACGGCTGCGCCGCGTTATGCCCGGACTGCACGGGACCCTCCCGCGCTTCTTCGTCTATGGCGTGCAGGAGGAGGGCGCCGATCTGCGCGCCGCGCTCCGCGCCGCCGAGGCGGCTCTCGCCAACGACGTCCGCGGCCGGACGGCCGTGGTCGTCAGCCACGAGGGCGAGCACGAGACCCCGATCGTGGTCCTGCGGCTGCCACGGTTCCTTGACCTCGTGATGGAGTGGTGGCAAGGCCAGGTGCATCAGGCCTCGACGCGGCGTTGACCGGGTGAGCGGCGACGACAATCCCGTTGACCGTCTCCAGCCACGTCGTCTACCCTCGCCTCAGCTCGCCATGAGCGACGAGACCCGCGCCAGCTTCCCGGACGGCCTTGTCCAGGGTGTGGACGCGCTCGGCGGCGAGGTCGACCGACCGTTCATGACGACGATCACCATCACACGACGGTCCAGCGGGGCATAGCGGCGGCCGTCACGCCACAGGAGGTTCGAGAGGATGGGTGTCAGGCGTGTCTATGCGGAGCTGGAGTTCTCGCCCGGTGGTCTCGAGGAATGGCTCGAGGCCGAGATCAACGGCGAGTCCGTGGAGATCGAGGGCTGGGACGCTCTGCTCGCCAGAGCGATCGATCAGGGGGAGGAGCCCGAATACGAGGACATCGCCGTCGAGGCGCTCTTCGACGCCATCGACGAAGAGGACGAGGGGGAGGTCGAGTGGGACTCGGACGAGGGGAGCTTCCACCTCGACATCGCCCTGCCTGACGACGACCACCTGATCGAGACGCGCCCCATCATCGCGGCGCTGATCGCCGCGGTGGACTTCGGGGCCAGCGGCCTGATCGAGGTGATCTTCGCCCGCTTCGACGACGACGATCCCTTCCACCTCCGGCTGCGCCTCGAAGAGGGCGAGATCGAGGAGGAGGAGATGACCGACGCCGACGTGCGTGAGCGCCTGGCCGAGCTGGACGGCGACGGCGACTGAGCCGCGTCAGGCCTTGCGCTGCCAGTAGCCGAGGTTGTACCGCTCGGCGTGGGCGAGCCGGGCCAGGCCGAGGTGTTCGCGCACCAGGCCCTGCGCCTGCCGCATGGCGCCGTCGGGCTCGAGCGGATCGCCGTCGAGCGCCAGGAGGAGCCAGCGCGGCTCGGGGCGGTCGTCCCGGTCGCGGTCGGCGAGCGTGCCGCGCAGGACCGGGCGGGCCTCCCAGTCCACGTCCAGCGCGCGCACCGTCGACGCCGGAGCGGTCTCCACCACCCCGGCGCCGCCGAGCCGCTCGATCAGCTCCGGCCCCAGGGCGGTCAACCAGTTCACGCAGTACCGAAGCTCACCGCGCGAGATCTCCCGGCCCGGGTTGGACGCCAGCTCGACGTCGTCCTGGACCTCCAGCCCGTACCCGTTGCGCAGCAGCGACGCCTGCCCGATGTTCTGGATGGAGTTGTCGTCCGTGTCGTGCACGTGCCCCTGGAAGGGGGTCGTCATCTGGACGAGCTCCTCGAACAGCCGCGAGGTGCGCTCCAGCGCCGGCCTCCGGTTGCGCGCCAGCCAGGACCGCTCCAGTCGAATGTCCACCTGCGTCACGAACCGGCCGCTGTAGGGGTGGGCGTGCGCGTTGAGCTCGAAGCTCCGCACCACCGGTGCCCCTTGCGACCACAGCCGGAACCGCGCGACCTGGTGCAGCCCCTCTCCCACCATGCGGTGCAGGCGCTCCATGAGCAGCTCCCCGGTCACGGGCTTCGGGCGGCCTCGGGCGAGCACGTCCTGGTAGTGCTGGAACGGGCCGTGGTTCAGCTCCTGCAACCGCTCGAGCAGCTCCAGATGGGTCGCGTCGTCGATGAGGTCCCGATAGGTCGATAACCGCAGATAGAAGGTCTCTTCTCGCAGAGTCATCTGTATCCTCATCCAGGTTCCGAGGCTCCAGACCTGCGCGCCACCGCCCGACGACACCTCGTCGGACGCGCGCGGTCGGCCACACGGAACAGCGCTCTAGCAGGTACGACAGACGCTGGCAATGCCGCCGCCGCCTTCCGAGCGGCGCACGACGGAGCGCGATGTCATCGACGTGCACGATTGAGCAGCCAAGGCTCGTTCTGCGCTTGACACCCTCACCATCATTCAATAAACAACCCCCGCCAACACATGGGATGCACCCCGCACGGGGAATTTGACACACCCAGAGCCAGGCCTATACCAGAAGCGTCGAGCGGACAGCCGCAGATCGGACCCCACTGCGAAAGCGCCGATGACGATTCGCACCCGAACCGCCCGAGAGCGCGTCGGGTGAAACCCGGAGCACGTCGCCCTGAACGACCGTTCCGTGTCGGTTGACCGGATTGCAGGCGCCTGCTGCCGCACGCCGGAACGACACGGACTCCTCATCACGGCGCCGCCTTGTCCGACCACCTCGTAAGGAGTTGCCATGTCCACCCACCGAGCTCGGCTGATCGTTGCCACGCTTGCCATCCTTCTGGCGGCGACGTTCGCCTTCGCGCCCGCTGCGCACGCGGATCGTCGCAGCGCGTTGTCGGGGAATCTCCTCATCAAGGACACCGACGACATGTTCTTCTTCCCGCACACCGCTCTTGAGCATGTGCGGCTCGTCACCTTCGATCTCGCCCTCGGCGGGGACGACCCCACCAGCGGCACGCTCCCCAACGACGCGCTCGGCTCCACCGCGCATTTCGGCAGCGCCGGGCTCGTGTTCGGCTCCGAGGCGACCGCGCTCGGCCTGTTCACCCACCGCAGCGACACCTGGGGCGCCCTGGTCCCGGCGTATTACCTCGGCGGCGACATCGACACCCTGAGCGGCACCAGCAAGCAGGCCGGCCTCGACCTGTGGCCGGTGCCGAACCACAACCGCCCCACCGGCGGCGAGGAGCTCCTGAACCCGCTGCAGTGGATCGACCTGCTCGCGGCGTTCCAGCTCGGCGCCAGCCCCCTCGGCTTCCGCCTCTCGGTCGGTCACAACCGCGCCAACTCGACGACGGACGCCGACGGCGACATCTTCGTGAACGAGAACACGGTGTGGGGTGTCAACGCGGTCGTCGGCTACGGCCTGCGCGGCGCGCTGAACCTCGACATCGGTGCGGAGATCGGCTACGGCACCCAGGACTGGCTCAGCGACCAGGACGGCGACCCGGTCGACGTCTCCAGCGCCACCGGCTTCAACTTCTCGGCGATGGTCCGCGGCTTCTCGAACATGGCGCGCGGCGTGGACCTCGGGTTCACCGGCCTGCTGTTCTACCGCAGCTACTCCTCGACGGTCGACTACGAGAACGGCGCCAGCGACGGGTCGGACTCCAACCTGTTCGGCATCGACCTCGGCGCTGGCCCCCTCTACCACATCGACGACAAGTTCAACATCGCGGCCCACGCGACCCTCGGCTTCCAGCGCTACTTCCAGGACGACAGCGTCGAGACGGACGCCGAGGACGATGTGGACGCGCCCGGCACCTACGGCGGCCAGTTCACGACCAACTCGGTCATCATCCCCGGCCTGAAGATCTCCGGTGAGTACCGCGTGTTCGACTGGCTGTGGCTGCGCACGGGCGCCCAGTACTTCTACGACTTCCGGTTCTCCTCCTACGAGCCGGACCAGAACACGATCACCGACGAGAGCCTGACGCTGTCGGGCTTCCGTTGGGTGTCTGGCGCGGGCGTGGTGTGGCAGGGTCTGGAGATGAACGGCACCTTCCAGGCGCCCTTCATCTTCAGCGGCCCCAACTTCATCGGCGGCGGCAGCGGCATGTTCGGTCACCTGAACGTCCAGTACCGCTTCTGAGATCGGTCCCCTCGGGGCACAGACGGCCACGCTTCGGCGTGGCCTTTTGCGTTTTTCGGGTTCGGTTGCAGTCTGGCCAGGGCGCGCTATCCTCTAGCCTGCGGGTACGACCACAGACGAGAGGCACTCCATGCGCGCGCTTCGCTCCCTCCTCCCCATCGCGGCTCTGATGTCGATGCTGATCGGCACGACCGTGTTCGCCCAGGAACAGTCCGAGTGTGCGGCAGACGCCGACTGCGCGGCCGACCATCACTGCGTGCAGGAGACGTTCTGCCCCCCTTGCACCAACGAGGACCCACCCTGCCTCGCGCCATGCTGGGCGATCGGGGTCTGCCAACCGATCGCGGATCCCTCGCCCTCCGAGTGCCTCGAGGACACCGAGTGCGGCGCCGGGTTCTTCTGCGCCACCGAGGTGACCTGCCCTGCCTGCGTCTACGCCGATCCGCCCTGCCGCCTCCCCTGCAGCGTCTCCGGCCGCTGCCTGCCCCAGGAGGCGCCAGCCTCCGAGTGCGCCACAGACGACCAGTGCGCGGCAGGCGAGGTGTGTGAGCGCGCCTCCTGGTGCCCGCCCTGCACCTGGGCCGACCCGGCCTGCGACGCGCCCTGCCTGCTCGTCGGCACCTGCGGCCCGGCGGCCACCAGCGACGGCTGCGCCGAAGACGCCGACTGCCCCGCCGGCGAGTCCTGCGTCGAGGACGTCTTCTGCCCCGACTGCGTCAACGCCGATCCCCCTTGCGCCGCCCCCTGCTACGCCGAGCGCACCTGCCACGCGCCGCCGGCCCCCGATCCCGGCTGCCTCGCCGACGCCGACTGCGCCGCCGAGCAGGTCTGCGCCCTCGAGACCTTCTGCCCCCCCTGCACCACCGCCGATCCCCCCTGCGACGCCCCCTGCTGGGCCCACGGCGCCTGCGTCGACGTCCAGCCCGACAACACCTGCCTCGCCGACGCCGACTGCGCCCCCGAGCAGGTCTGCCACGTCGAGACGATCTGCCCCGACTGCACCACCGCCGATCCTCCCTGCGCCGCCCCCTGCCGCCTCGAAGGAACCTGCGGCCCCCCCGTGGACGTCTGCACCGAAGACAACCCCGACCCCAGCTGCCTCCCCACCAACAACGGCGAGCCCACCAACAACGGTGCCACCAACAACGGCGCCGGTAACAACGGTGCGACGAACAACGGCGCCACGAACAACGGCGCCACGAACAACGGCACGGCCAACAACGGCACGGCCAACAACGGCGCCAACAACGGCGGGACCGGCGGCGCCGCCAACACCGACGACGAGAGCGCAGGTTGCGCCGTGGCCCCCGGCCAGCCGAGCTCGATCGCCGCGCTGGCCCTCCTCCTCGGCGTCCTCCTCATCACCCGGCAGGCCCGCTGACGGAGCTCACCATGCAAAGTAAACCACTGATCCGTAAAGGATTCATCCTCCTTACTGCGCTCCTCACCCTCGCCTGGGCCACAGCCTGCAGTGACCCCGTGGGGCATGACGACGACGACCCCTCCAACAACGGTCTGTTCAACAACAGCACCAACAACGGCTTCACCAACAACGGCAACAACGGCAACAACACCAACAACACCAACAACGGCAACAACGGCAACAACGATGCGGGCGACGACAGCTCCTCTGACGATGTGTCCCCCGACGTCTTCGACGCCAGCGACGCCTTCGACGCAGACGACGCCTTCGACACCGACGACGCCTTCGATGCCGACGACGCCCGACCCGATCTCCCCGACGCCGAGGAGGACATCGTCGACACCTCCGACGACGTGTGGGACACCTCCGACGACGTGATCGACACCGGCGACGACGTCGACCCCGACGTGCCGCCCTCCAACTGCGCCGCCCTCCAGAGCACCCTCGCCAGCGAGCTGTACCGGCAAATCGGCGCATGCACTGTGGCCGTCCGACTCGACTACGAGAGCTACGACGTGCTCGGCTATCAGGTCTTCTGCGGCCGCTATGCCGCGACCGACGAGGCAACCGCGCGGACCAGCGCGCAGCGCGACGCCGGCTTCGGCGACAACGCCCAGTCACTTCATCGGACGGCCGAGGAGACGATGTACGTCTTCTATCAGGCGCCGGGCGACTTCGGCGGCGCGGCGGCGGTCTCGGCGAAGACGGGGCTGACCGTCTTCGGCGGCGGCATCGTGTGGGACGGTCAGGGCGAGCTCACCTGGCCGGCCTCGTGGCGGCTCGCCTCGGAGCTCGGTCAAGGGTGTGGAGACGGGTCTTCGGCGCCGTACACGGTCGGCTACGACCTGATCAACGGCACCCGCGAAGACACCCTGAGCCCCGACGCCGACATGGCGCTCGCCACGGCGACAGACACCGTGCTGCCCGCCGCCTTCACCCAGGGCGGTTATCTGTTCGAGGCCGTCGTCATCGCCTGGCCGCGCACCGTCGGCGCGTTCAATCCAGGCACCGCTGAGTGGGTCGTCCTCCTCAACGGCGGATGGCTCGAATGACCGAACCTGGCGAGTCGAGGCCCGCCCACCGCGCCCTGCGCGTCACGGCGTCCATCCTGGGTCTCCTCGCCCTCCCCCTCCCCATCCTCCTGGCCGTCGCCGCGCTCTGGCTCTCCGCCTCGCCGCTCGGCTGGGCGCTGACGTTGGCCATGGGCATGCTCGTCGGCGGCGCGATCTCGGCGCCCTGGCGCGTCGAGCGGCGCCGCGGGGTGATGCGCTTCGGAGCCGGGCTGCTCGCGCTGTCGGTGGCGATCCACGCGTTGCTCGCCGCCTTCGGTCCAGTCCGCCTGATCCGGATCACCGAGGGCGCGCCTCACGTCGTCGATGTGCTCGGGTATCTGGTCGACGAGGGTGACCTGGTCATCCCGGCGAGCGTCGTGGTGGGCGCCTCCGGCGAGCTGCCTGCGAGGGAGGTGGAGGGGCTCACCCGGACGCTGTCAGACTCCTACGGTGAGCTGCGTTGGTCCGCGCCGGCCACGTCGACCCCCACGCCCTTGACCGTGCTCGATCCACCCACCGCCGCCAGCTTCGACGCGCTGCTGATCCGGGCTGACGAGCCGGACACCTCGCGGGTCGGCGTGCTGTTCCTGCATGGGTACGGCGGCAACTTCACGGTGCAGTGCTGGCAGCTCGGCGAGTCGGGCCGCGCGGTCAACGCGACGGTGTTGTGTCCCTCGGTGGGGTTCGATGGGCTTTGGGGCAAGCCGGAGGGAGAGCGCATCGTGCGAAGGAGCATCCAGTGGCTTCGGGAGCAGGGCGCCGAGGTGATCGTCGTGGCGGGGCTGTCCCAGGGCGCCATCGGGCTCAGCAAGCTCGCGCGACGCCTGCAGCGCGACGTGGACGGCTTCATCCTCATCGCCGGCGTGCCCGGCGGCGCCCAGCCCACGGCACGCCCCACCCTCGTGATGCAGGGGCGCGAGGATGCGCTGGTGAACGTGGGCGCCGCGCGGCGGTACGCGCGTGCGGCTCGGCGAGGAACGTATGTGGAGCTGAAGGGGAACCACTTCGCGTTCCTGGCGGAGCGGGAGAAGGCGCGGGAGGCGATCAGCGCGTGGCTCGGCACGGTCGTCAATGCCAGGCCGCGCGGCGGCTCAGCGCCGACGCCATAGGAGCGCGCGCGCCGGACCCCCGTCGCCATCCACTAGACGCAGCGGCATGCACCAGAGATCCCACGCCCCGGGCTCCACGGCGCTCAGATCCAAACCCTCCAGGATCACCACCGGCGGGCTCGCCCCAAGCAACGTCCGGTGGACCGGGTAGCCCGGCGAGTCGAACGCCTCGATGGAGAGGTAGTCGATGCCGATCAGCCGCACGGACGAATGTTTCACGATAAACAATGCGGCCTCGGCGCTGATCGCCACGTAGTCCCGCTGGAACGGACGGCCTCGGTGCTGCGCGTTGTCCGTCTTCAGCAGCAGCCGCTCGACCCCCTCCAGACCGGCGTCCTCGAACACCGAACGCCCCAGCAGCGGCCCCATCCCCCGCACGTCCAGCACCCGCGCCCGTCCGCACGTCACCTCCAGCGACACGACGTCCACCGCCGCACCACCGGCGATGAAGTGACTCGGCGGATCGATGTGCGTGCCCGTGTGCGTGCACATCGTCAGCACCGACGAGGCCCAGGAGTCCGCGTTGGCCGGGTCCAGCCCGCACAGCGGCACCACCGTCAGGCCCGGATCGCCCTCGTACACCGCGAGCTCGGCGCTCAGCGGCGTCGAGATGTCGACCCACTCGATGTCTGGATCGCTCAAGGCGGGGAGCTGGGCGATCATGGCCTCCTCACGTCAACGCAGGGTTGCACAGGGATCGGGGATCTGCCAGAACTGAAGGGCCGGGGTGTTCCCGGCCAGCCGCAACGATCCACCATGGAGCACGTCCAAGGAGCCCAATGCAACTGGCCTGGCTGACCGACATCCACATCGACCACGCAAGACCCGACGCCGTCGAGCAGCTCCTCGCCGCCGTCGAAGCCTCCGGCGCCGACGCCGTCCTGCTCGGCGGAGACATCGCCGAGGGCACGACCGTCTGCACCTGGCTCGAACGGCTCGCCGACCGCTGGCAGCGCCCCATCTACCTGGTCCTCGGCAACCACGACTTCTACAAGGCCGACGTCCCCGGCGTCCGCCGCCGCGTCGAGGCCCTGGCCGCCGCCAGCCCCCACCTGTTCTGGCTGCCCGCCTCCGGCGTCGTCGAGCTGACCCCCACCGTCGGCCTCGTCGGCCACGGCGGCTGGGGCGACGCCCGCCTCGGCGACTTCGACCGCTCCACCGTCCTCCTCAACGACTATATCCAGATCGCCGACCTCGCCGGGCTCCCCCGCACGGTGCTCAAGGCCAAGCTCCAGGCCCTCGGGGCCGGCGCCGCCGCGACGCTCGCGCCGCGGCTCTTCGAGGCGCTCCGCCGCTTCGAGACGGTGGTGGTCCTCACCCACGTACCGCCCTGGCGCGGCGCCTGCTGGCACCTCGGCAAGGTCTCCGACGACAACTGGCTGCCCCACTTCTCCTGCGGTGCCATCGGTGAGCTCCTGATGGCGGCGGCCGGCCAGTTCCCCGACCGCACCCTCCGGGTCTACTGCGGTCACACCCACTCGGACGGCGTCTTCCAGCCCGCGCCCAACATGACCGTCTGGACGGGTAAGGCCGAGTACGGCTCACCGGAGGTCAACGGGCTGCTCGAGCTCACCGGCTGAGGCCCCCGGCCGGGAGCGGCCGAGCCGCCCCGGCGTCCACCGCCTGCCGCCCGCCAGGGCCAACGCGCCGCGGCCGCCCGACCGGCGTCAGATGTCGAGCTCCTCGACCTCCTCGGCGTGGTTCATGATGAAGTCGAAGCGCGCCCCGGCGTCCCGGCCCATCAGGTCGCTGATGAGGTTCTCGGTCAGCAGGGTCTTCTCGTCCGGGATCACCACCTGAAGCAACCGACGACGCGCCGGGTCCAGGGTGGTCTCGAACAACGTCTTCGGCATCATCTCACCCAACCCCTTGAAGCGCTGGATGTCGATCTTGGCGTTCTTGCGCTGGCGCAGCATCCGGCTGACGATCTGGTCCTTGTGCCGGTCGGTCAGCGCCCACCGGGTCTCCTTGCCGCTGGTGACCTTGAAGAGCGGCGGCTGGGCCAGGTACACGTGGCCGTGGTCGATCAGCGGCTTCATGTAGCGGTAGAGGAAGGTCAGCAGCAGGGTCGCGATGTGATGGCCGTCGCTGTCGGCGTCCATCAGCAGGATCAGCTTGTGGTAGCGCAGGTTGGTCAGATCGAAAGCCGGCCCGACGCCGCAGCCGATCGCCGAGACGATGTCCTGCAGCTCCTTGTTCTGCATCACCTTGCTGACCGTCGCCTGCTCGGCGTTGAGCACCTTGCCGCGCAGCGGGAGGATGGCCTGGGTGCGGCGCTCCCGCCCCTGCTTGGCCGAGCCACCGGCGGAGTCACCCTCGACGATGAACAGCTCGCTCACCGCCGGATCGCTGCTGGAGCAGTCCGCCAGCTTGCCAGGCAGGTTGAGCCGCCGGGACATCGGCTTCTTGCGGGTCACCTCCAGCACCGCCGCGCGGGACGCCTTGCGCGCCTTGGCCGCCTGGATGATGCGCGTGACGATCAGCTGACCCGTCGAGCCGTTGTTGTGCAGGTACTGCTCGAGGGCGGTCTTGATCGCCGAGCTCACCAGCGCCCGCACCTCGGGGTTGTTCAGCCGCTCCTTGGTCTGCCCCTGGAACTGGGGCTCGGCCAGGTACAGGCTCAAGATGCCCGCCAGGCCCTCGCGGATGTCTTCCGGGGTGATCGACACGGTCTTCGGGATCAGGTCGTGGGCGTCGCAGTAGCTGCGCATCGCGCGCACCACGCCGTCCTTGAGGCCCTGCTCGTGCGTGCCGCCGTCCGTGGTCGGGATGCCGTTGACGAACGAGCGGATGTACTCGCGGGTGCCCTCCGTCCACTGCAGCGCGATCTCCAGCCGCACCTCACCCTCGATCTCGAGGTGGAATGGCTGGTCGTGCACGCCGTCCAGGTCCTCCAGCTCGATGGCGTGGTCGAGGAAGTCCAGCAGGCCGCCGGTGTGCTTGAACTCGTAGTAGGCGTTGTTGACCCCGTCGCGGAACACGATCCGCAGGCCGCGGGTCAGGAACGCCTTGACCTGAAGCTGCTCGTGGATCACCGCCGGATCGAACGCCGTCGTGTCCATGATGGTCGAGTCGGGGCGGAACGTGATGTCCGTGCCTGTCCCGCGACCGTCGCCGATCCGCTGGACCGGACCCACCGGCACGCCCCGATGGTAGGTCTGCTGCCAGGTGGACTCGTCGCGGCGAATGGTCGCGATGAACTCCTCGCTCAGCGCGTTCACGACGCTCGAGCCCACCCCGTGCAGACCGCCCGAGGTAATGTAGTTCTTCTGGTCGAACTTCCCGCCAGCGTGCAACGTCGTCAGGATGACCTCGAGGGCCGAGCGGCCCTCCTTCGGGTGCAGATCGACCGGGATGCCGCGGCCGTTGTCCCGCACCGTCACGGTCGACCCGTCGCTGTCCAGGTTCACCTGAATGGTCGTCGCATACCCGTTGATCGCCTCATCGACGGCGTTGTCGACGATCTCCCACAGGAGGTGGTGAAGGCCGTCGGAGCCGGTGCCGCCGATGTACATACCGGGCCTCCGGCGCACCGCCTCGAGGCCCTCAAGGACCGTGATGTCTTGTGCGGTGTAGCTGCTGCTCGTCGTGGTCGCTGCCATCTCTCCGTGCCTCTCTGCTGGGGTCGAGCCTCATGCCACCCCGTCAATCCTCGTTGCCGTCGTCCCCGTCGTCCCCGTCGTCCGATCCCTCCACCGGGTCCGCGTGGCCGTTCGCGAAGCCGTTCGTGTGGCCGTTCGTGTGGCCGTTGGCCTTGCCGTTGGCCTTGCCGTTGGACGCCCCGTGGGACGTGCCGGGCAGCTCACCATTCGACGCGCCGTTGGCGTGACCGTTGGTCTTGCCGTTGGCGTGACCGTTGGTCTTGCCGTTGCTCTTGCCGTGGGTCTTGCCGTTCGAGCGAGCGTCTGCGCCTGCAGGTTCGAGTGAGAAGGCGGGCGTCCCCAGGCGCAGCAGCGAGAGCTGACCGAGGAGCTCGGCGTTGCGAGACGCCCGCGTCGAGTCACTGTCGAACAAGACCTCACCTTCGGAGGTCTCTTCGGCGACACCCTCCACCCGGACCGGGTTGATCTCGACGGGAGGCGCCTCGATGCGGTTCAGATGCCCCCGCTTGAGCAGCGCCTTGCCCTTCTGGTTGCGCGCACCCACCGGGAAGTTCGCCGGGCTGATGATCTTGACGCTGCCGTAGCTGCTCTCGACCTCCAGGCCCTCCTGGGGGCTCCGGCTCAGGCGGTAGTCCAGCACGTAGTCGCCCTCGTCCATCTTCACGACGCCCAGGCCCTTGGCGTGGCCCTTGAACAGGCTGATCTGCTCCAGCGGGAAGATCAACACCCGGCCCTTGCGCGTGGCCAGGCAGACGTTCTCGTCGCCCAGCACCAGTGTGACCGCGACCACCCCGTCGGGCTGCGACTCGGGCGCGGTCTCGTCGAGGCGGATGATGCTGCGACCAGCCGCCGTGCTCGGCTCGAGGTAGTTCTCCAGCGACATCCGCACCGCGGCGCCCTGGCGGGTGATGGCCAGGAAGTGCGGCCGGGGCAGCTCATCCGGGGTGATCAGCGCCTTGGGGACCTCGGGCAGACACCGCGGATCGGTGCAGATCACCCCGACCAGCCGCTCACCGTCCGAGAACCCGAAGTGCGCCTGGATCGGCTCGCCGTACCCGCTCGTCGACAGGGTCTTGTCGACGAGCATCGTGTACGCCTTGCCGAGGTTCGAGAAGAACACCACGGACTTGCGCGTCGTCGTCGCCATCACCCAACCGAGCGCGTCGCCGTCGCGGATGCGGATCTTGTCGAGCGCGTTGTAGGTGCGCTGACGCTTGATCCAGCCGTCCCGGGTGACGATCAGGGTGGTCTCCTCGTCGACGATGTAGTTGTGGGCCGAGTAGTCGAGCTCCTGCTCCGGGACGCGGATGATCGAGCGGCGCTTGTCGCCGTACTTCCGGCCCAGCTCCTTGAGCTCGTCCTTGACGACCTGCCAGCACGCCGCCTCGCTGGCGAGCAGCTCACGCAGCTTGCGCGCCTCCTCCTGCTTGGCCGCCAGCTCCTCGAGGATGGCCTGGATCTCCATCCGGGCCAGCTTGTACAGCCGCGTATCCAGCACCGCCTCGGCCTGCTCCTCGGCGAGCTCGAAGCGCACCATCAGCTTCTCCCGCGCGTCGACCTTGCCGTCGGAGCCACGGATGATGCGGATCGCCTCGTCGAGGGCGCCGAAGATCTTCGCGAAGCCCTCGAGGATGAAGATCCGCCGCTCCAGCTTGTCCAGATCGAACCGCAGCCGGCGCGTCAGGACCTCGAACCGGAAGTCGAGGAAGTGCCGCAGCATCTGCTTCAGATCCACCCGCGCCGGCACCCGCACCAGCGGATTGTCCGTGGGGATGAGGCAGGTGAGGTTGACGTGGAACTTCGAGGCCAGCGGCGTGTGCTTGTAGAGGTACGCCACGGCGGCCTCGGCGTCGGCGTCCGGGCGCAGCTCGCAGACCACGCGGATCTCGTCGGTGGACTCGTCGCGCACGTCGGTGAGCTGGGGCACGTTCCCCTGACCGATGTGCTCGGCGATCTTCTCCACCAGGGTCGCCTTGTTGACCGTGAACGGGATGCTGGTGAGGATCAGCTGCCGCTTTTTGCCCTCGGTCTCCACCGTCCACTCGCCGCACAGCTTCACGGTGCCCTGGCCGGTCTCGTAGATGTCGAGCAGCTCCTCGTCGGTGTTCTGGATCTGCCCGCCCGTGGGGAAGTCCGGCCCGCGCACCGACTTGACCAGCTCGGCCACGGTGGTCTCGGGGCTCTCGATCAGGCGCACGCACGCCTTGATGAGCTCGCGCAGGTTGTGGGGTGGGATGTTGGTGGCCATGCCCACGGCGATGCCGGTGGCGCCGTTGAGCAGCAGATTCGGCAGCTGGGCCGGCAGGACGATCGGCTCGAAGTACTGACCGTCGTAGTTCGGCTGGAACTCCACGGTCTGCTTGCCAATCTCGGTGAGCAGCTCGCTGGCCAGCTCCTGCAGGCGGACCTCGGTGTAGCGCATGGCCGCCGGGGAGTCCCCGTCGAGGGAGCCGAAGTTGCCGTGGCCGTCCACCATGGGGTAGCGCAGCGAGAACGGCTGGGCCATGCGCACCATGGCGTCGTAGATCGCCTGATCGCCGTGCGGGTGGTACTTGCCCATGACCTCACCGACGACCAGCGCCGACTTGCGAAAGCGGCTGTCGAAGGTCAGGTGGAGGTTGTTGTACATCGCGTACAGGATGCGCCGCTGGACCGGCTTGAGCCCATCGCGGATGTCCGGCAGCGCGCGGCTCGTGATGACGCTCAGCGCGTAGTTGAGGTAGCTCTCTCGGGCCTTCTCATCCAGGGGAATGGTCTCGATCTTCTCAATCATGCGGGCGCCTTCCTTTCATCGCCGTAGCAACCATCGCCGGCCGGGCGGTCTCCGTCGCTGGATGGCCCCCTGCCCTGATCCCTGGCATCGGCGCTCCAGCCGTCCTCTGCGGACACAACGCTAATCTATGCGCATAGGTGAACACCCGTCAAGTGCACAAATGAATACGCCTTCGATTCCCCCCCGAGGCCCGTCCGCACCGGGCCCGACACACCCTGCAGGCTATCCCACCCCGGGCAGATCGGAAGTTTCTTCCTCACCGCACGCTCGACAAAGCATCGCGCGCACGGTACTCCTCCCTCACGACCGCCGTCCGCGCCTCCCCGTTTGGTTCGGATCCATGCCCAACGCCGCCGACATCCTGATCGTCGAACCGCACCCCCGGGAGCGGGCCCACTTCGAGCGCCTGCTGCTCGGCGCGGGCCATCGGGTCACCCTCACCTCGACCCCGGCCGGCGCCCTCCACCACCTCGACAACCACGCCACCGACCTCGTCCTGATCGGCTCCGGGGTGGCCGGGGACGAGGACCTGGGCCTGCTCGACGCGCTGCGCGCACGCGCCGGGCTGCTCCAGCTGCCGGCCATCGTCGTCGCCCGCGCCACGGACGAGCACCGGACCGGCCTGCTGCTCAAGCGCGGGGCCACCGACGTTGTGCCCGAGCATCGCGCTGCCGCCATGCTGGTCCCCCACATCGCCCACCTGCTCGACCTCCGCCAGCACCCGCCGACGCCGAGCGGCCCGTCGTCCTCCGGCCCCATCACGGCGTGGTGCTGCCGGGCCTGCCGCACTGGCCTGCGCCACGCCGATCGGGCCTGCCCCCACTGCCGCGCCGTCCCGCCGCCGGAGGGCTGGCCCCCGATCACCTCCTCCCGCTTCGTCGACCTCGGCCACACCATCGACGGGCGCTACCGGCTCGAGCAGGTGATCGGCGAGGGCCGGGTGGGGGTCGTGTACCGGGCGACGGAGCTGGAGAGCCTGGCGTGGCATGCCATCAAGGTGATCGACCTCTCCCAGGACCCCCAGCGGCCCACCGACGCCCGGCTCGAGGACCGGATCGGCCGGGAGGTCCAGGCCCTCGTCGCCCTGCACAGCCCCCACGTCGTGCGGATCCACGACTTCTGCCACCTTCGTCCGGGCGCCTTCGGCCTCGTGATGGACTTCATCCCCGGCCAGAGCCTGCTCGATCACCTCGACGAGCACGGCCCGCTGAGCCCGGCCACCGCCCTCGACGTGTTCGATCAGATCGGCCACGCCCTGGCCGAGGCCCACGCCCTCGGCATGGTCCATCGCGACCTCAAGCCCGACAACGTCATCCTCAAGCCCCACCGGGACGACGAGTTCTTCGCCACCCTCCTCGACTTCGGCCTCGTCGAGATCCTCCAGCCCGCAACCGACGATCGCGGCTTCTTCGGCACCCTCACCTGGGCCTCGCCGGAGCAGCTCCGCCCCGGCCACACCGTCGACCACCGCGCCGACGTCTACAGCTTCGGCGCCGCGCTCTTCCACGCCATCGCCGGCTCGCCGCCGTTCCGGGCCACCCACCCCGCCGCCATGCTCTCCCAGCACCTCAAGGCGCCCATCCCGCGCCTCACCGAGCGCCTCCAACGCCCCGACGACACCATCCTCCTCCCCATCGACGACCTCCTGCAGCGCCTCATGCAGAAGTCCCCCGACCAGCGCCCCGGCTCCATGCGCGAGGTCCTCGACGCCTTCGCCACCATCCGCACCCGATGGCGACAGTCCGGCCAGCACCGCGCGCGACGGTAGTGCACACATGCATAAAATACATAAATTTCAACAACTTACCGATGCAGTCCGGCTCCGGCTCCGAGCCGCGGACCCGAGCGCCTCAGCCCCCGCCCGGCGCCCGGGTCAGCCGACGCATCAGCCGTGACAGCTCCATCAACGTATGCTGGGAGGTATAACGTCCCTTCTGGATGATCCGCTCCACGTGCCCGCGAAGCCGCTCGGTGTCCTGACGGGTCAGCTCCTTGGCCGTCACCACGATCACCGGCAGCTCCGCCGTCTCCGGCGACGAGCGCAGGACGTCCAGCAGCTCGAAGCCGTCCATCTCCGGCATCATCAGGTCCAGCACCACCACGTCCGGCCGCGACGCCACGATCGACGCCAACCCCAGCCGGCCGTTCTCGGCCACCTCCGCCCGCCAGCCCGCCCGCTCCACCGTCCGACGCATCATCTCGCGCGCGTCCGCCTCGTCCTCCACGATCAGCACGCGGCCCTGCGGACCCTGCTCCCGATAGCCGTCCAGCACCTCGATCAGCCGCTGGCGATCGATCGGCTTGACCAGGTACTCCGTCGCCCCCAACGCGAACGCCATCGTCGGGTTGCCCACCATCGTCAGCATCACCACCGGGATCGACGCCAGGTCCGGATCGCCCTTGATCGCCGCCAGCACCGACCAGCCGTCCATGTCCGGCATCAGCACGTCCAGCGTGATCGCGTGCGGACGCAGCCGCCGGGCCAGCTCCAGTCCCTCTGGACCCGAACGGGCGCAGACCACCCGGTAGCCGTCCCGGCTCAAGAATCGCGTGAGCAGGTCGTGCACCGTCGGATCGTCGTCGATGGCCAGCACCACCCGCTCGTCCGAAGCCTCCCCCACCCGCTCCGCCGAAGCGCTCGCCGCGGCCCCGCTCAGCGCATCCCGCGCCGCGTTCACCACCAGCCCCTCGTCGATCGGCAGCACCACCCGGAACACCGAACCCCGGCCTGGCTCGCTCTGCGCCTGCACATCACCGCCCATCAGCCGACAGAAGTGACGGCTGATCGCCAGCCCCAGCCCCGTCCCGCCATACCGCCGCGTCGTCGAGCTGTCCGCCTGCGTGAACGCGTCGAACAAAGCCTCCAGACGACTCTCCTCCACCCCGATCCCCGTGTCCCGCACCTCGAACACCACGTGCGAGATCTCGTCGATCACCTCCAGACCGAGCTGCATCACGATCTCGCCCGACTCGGTGAACTTCGCCGCGTTGCTCAGCAGGTTGAACAAGGTCTGCCGCAGCTTCGTCGTGTCCGTCCGCAGCCGGTGCACCCGCGCATCGAGCACCACCGCCAGCGTGTTGCCGTTGCGCTCCACCAGCGGACGCACCGTCTCCACCACCCCCTCCACCAGCGGCAGCAGCTCCACCACCTCCCAGTGCACCTCCATCTTGCCCGCCTCGACCTTCGACAGGTCCAGGATGTCGTTGATCACCGCCAGCAGATGGTTCGCCGCCGCCTCGATCTTGCCCAGATCCGACAGGAACGCCTTCGCACCCGTCTCGCTCGCCTCCTCCCGGATCAGCTCCCCATACCCCAGGATGGCGTTGAGCGGCGTCCGAAGCTCGTGGCTCATGTTCGCCAGGAAGCTGCTCTTGGCACGGCTCGCCTCGATCGCCTCGTCCCGCGCCTGCCGGAGCTCCGCGTTCAGCCGCTGCTGGCGCGCCGACGCCTCCTCACGCTCCGTCACATCCCGCGCCTGGGCCAGCCACCGCGGCGGCACCGAGCCCTGGATCATCCCCACCCGCACCTCCACCGGGTACGCCGACCCACCCTTGCGACGGAACATCCCCACCCGCGTCCGCACCTCCCCCGACGCCATCGCCTGATAGGTCGTCCCCGGCCGGAACGTCGTCTCGAACATCGCCAGCGTCGTCCCCGGCGCCAGCAGCTCCTCCCGGCTGTACCCCAACACCTCGCACGCCCGACCGTTCACCTCCAGCAGCAGCCCCTGCGCGTCGTGCACGAAGATCGCGTCCGCCGCCTGGTCCACCAGGCTCCCCAGCTTCGCCTCGCTGTGGCGCAGCGCCTCGGCCGACTGACGCCGCTCGCTCACGTCCTTGAACGTCAACACCGCCGACAGCCCCGACGGACCCCGCTCCGACGGCGCCAGCGTCACCGACACCGGCACCTTCGCTCCGTCCAGCCCCGTCAGCTCCGCCGCGTCGTCCACGATCGAGACGCCCTGACGCAGCAGCTCGAGCACCATCTCCGGCGACAGCCCCCCCTCGTGATCCTCCGCCCACAGCGTGAACCGCGACAACACCTCGCGCCCGGCCCCCAACCACTGCCGCGCCGCCGGGTTCGCCAGCACCACGTGCCCCGCCCCGTCCAGACCGCAGAAGCCGTCCGGGAACGCCGCCACCGCCACCCCCAGACCGCCGTCCGACGGCGGCTCCACGTCGAGCTCATCGAGCAGCGACGCCCACGCCTCGATCCCAGGCGGCGCCGTCGCATCCTCGATCCCCGCCCGCCTCAGACGCTCTCTAAGCCATGGCCCCATGTCACTCCTGCACGATCGCGATGCGACGCCCGGCGCCGCGGCTTCCCCGCTTCGTCACCATAGCCCACCCCGAGGAGCCCGGTCAAAGACGCCCACGACCGCCCGACCCCTCCCGACACCCTCGTTCGCCCGCTGCACGTTCCAGGCTGGCATCCGCGCCAGCCCATGCGTATATTAGGCGCCACCTGGCCGCCCGGCAGTGAAAGTGACGGCTGCGAGTCTGCGCGACCCCATCTGGGCTGGTGGCTTCGGCCTCCTCGACACGATCCTTCGACACCCACGTCAACCCTGTCCCCATGGGACACGGTGGCAAAGCGACACCTTCGCGAACAAAACCGACGCGACGCCAGCTCGACGCCAGAGCCCCGCTGATGCGCCCCAACGGCGCCCGCGCACGGCATCGACACCCCTGGCCACTCGCCTCGCACCAAGGAGACCCCGGTATGAGCTTGAATGGAGGCCTGGTCGATCGTATCGCTGCATTGCAGGACTACGAGCGCTACGAGGATCTGCACTGGGAGGGCTCCTTCGAGAGCTACCTCGACCTCGTCCGGGACGACCCGCGCATCTGTCGGACCGCCTACCGGCGCGTCTACGACATGATCCTGTCCGCCGGCAAGGAAGAGTACATCGACAACAAGAAGCGCATCGTCCGCTACAACTTCTTCAAGGACGAGAAGAACAACGGCAAGGACGCCATCTACGGGCTCGACATCCCGCTGATGCGCCTCGTCAACGTCTTCCGCGCCGCCGCACACGAGTACGGCACCGAAAAGCGCATCATCCTCCTGCACGGGCCCGTCGGCTCCTCCAAGTCCACCATCGTCCGCCTCCTCAAGAAGGGCGTCGAGGAGTACTCCCGCACCGAGGCCGGCCGGATCTTCACCTTCGAGTGGACCCTGCCCCCCGAGCTCGCCCACATCGCCGGCGGCCAGGAGGTCTTCCCCGACCCCATGCACGAGGAGCCCATCAAGCTCATCCCCGAGGAGTGGCGCGCCCAGGCCTTCAAGGAGCTCGGCATCGACGACAACGAGTTCACCCCCCGCATCCGCGGTGAGCTCAACCCGGCCAGCCGCATGATCTTCCGCGAGCTCATGGAGCACTATCGCGGCAACTGGGCCAACGTCGTCCGCCACATCCGCGTCAAGCGCCTCCTGCTCAGCGAGAAGGACCGCCTCGGCATCGGCACCTTCCAGCCCAAGGACGAGAAGAACCAGGACTCCACCGAGCTCACCGGCGACATCAACTACCGCAAGATCGCCATCTACGGCTCCGACTCCGATCCCCGCGCCTTCAACTTCGACGGCGAGTTCAACATCGCCAACCGCGGCATCATCGAGTTCATCGAGATCCTCAAGCTCGACGTCGCCTTCCTCTACGATCTCCTCGGCGCCACCCAGGAGCGCAAGATCAAGCCCAAGAAGTTCGCCCAGACCGACATCGACGAGGTCATCATCGGGCACAGCGTCGCAGGCCGCGAGCCCATCCCCTACCGCTTCGACGGCCTCACCTGCTGGGCCACGCTGGAGTCCCTCCACGAGCGCTTCCAGCACGATCCCACCGGCCTTGAGGTCCTCGCGTACGATTTCGACCAGCAGCGCGTCGCCTGGACCCCCGTCAAGAGCGTCTTCCGACACCACTTCTCGGGCAAGCTCCTGACCACCTCCCAGAAGTGGGGCTGCGTCGAGACGACCCCGAACCACTCCATCTACAACCGCCAGGGCGAGTGCTTCTACCCCGAGGAGAACATCCACGAGAGCCACCACGAGGTCATGGCCCTCCGCACCTTCGGCGAGGCCCTCAACACCTCCACCCTCAAGATCGTCGACGCCGCGGCCGGACTCGAGGGGCTCCTCGATCACACCGCCCGCACCACCTCCGACGGCGGCGAGATCACCCGACCTTGCGAGCCGGGCCAGGTCCGCCTCGACAAGCCGCGCCACGCCACCGCCTTCAAGGCCGTCTACGACGTCCAGAGCGACGCCGAGACCCTCAAAGATCTCCTGACCGTCCTCGTCTGGTACGCCACCGAGGGCCACGTCAACGGCACCAACGGCGGCATCGTCATCTCCCAGGCCAACCCCGACGAGCTTGAGCGCGTCCGGCTGGCCTACCAGCACATCTCCAGCGCAGGCGGCTCCATCGACAAAGGCGCGAAGACCGACTCCGCCTGGCGCCTCTACCTCAGCGCCGAGATCATGGCGAAGATCGCCGTCCACCACTGCGGCGAGCTGTCGGAGCACAAGCGCCTCCCCGACTTCCTCTTCAACCTCCCCCGACCCTTCCTCCAGCACGCCTTCGATGAGCTCATGCGCACCGATGGCTCACGCAAGCTCACCACCATCCTCGAAGAAACCGCATCCATCGAGTATAAAAACAACTTCTTCGAGTACAAGACCATCTCCCCCCTCCTCGCCGCCCAGGTCGCCACCCTCGCCACCCTCCTCGGCCACGACTACAGCATCTATCGCGCCGAGCGCGACGAGCGCGCCCCCGCCTACCGCGTCCGCTTCGTCTCCGGCGAGGGCAAGCAGGGCGGCCGCCACAAGACCTTCGAGACGCGCGTCCACGCCCGCGCGGTCGAGGACGCGTGGGTCTACGACATCGAGTGTGTCGGCATCCACAACTTCGTCTGCGGCGTCGGAAACATCGTCTGCCACAACACCAACGAGCCCGAATACCGCAAGCTCCTCGGCAACGAGTACATGGAGGCCCTGCGCGATCGTACGGTCAAGATCGACATCCCGTACATCACCAAGCTCGGCTCCGAGATCAAGATCTACCGCAAGGACTACTCCCCCGAGCGCGTCCGCGGCAAACACATCGCCCCCCACACCCTCGAGATCGCCGCCATGTGGGCCGTCCTGACCCGCCTGGAGGACCCCAAGAAACACAACCTCTCCCTGCTCCAGAAGCTCAAGCTGTACGACGGCAAGACCCTGCCCGGCTACACCCAGGACAACATCAAGGAGCTCCGCAAGGAGACCGTGCGCGAGGGCCTCAACGGCATCTCCCCCCGGTACATCCAGGACAAGATCTCCAACGCCCTCGTCAGCGACCGCTCCGAGTCCTCCATCAACCCCTTCATGGTCATGAGCGAGCTCGAGAAGGGCCTCGACGGCCACTCCCTCATCACCAACGAGGAGGAGCGCAACCGCTACCGCGAGCTCCTCGGCGTCGTCCGCCAGGAGTACGAGGACATCGTCAAGAACGAGGTCCAGCGCGCCATCAGCGCCGACGAGGAGGCCATCTCCAAGCTCTGCGGCAACTACATCGACAACATCAAGGCCTTCACCCAGCGCGAGAAGGTCCGCAACAAGTACACCGGCCAGTACGAGGAGCCCGACGAGCGCCTCATGCGCTCCATCGAGGAGAAGATCGACATCGCCGACTCCCGCAAGGACGACTTCCGGCGCGAGATCATGAACTTCATCGGCGCCCTGGCCATCGAGGGCAAGCCCTTCCGCTACGACACCAACGAGCGGCTGCGCAAGGCCCTGGAGCTCAAGCTCTTCGAGGACCAGAAGGACTCGATCAAGCTCACCTCCATCGTCTCCAACGTCGTCGACAAGGAGACCCAGGAGAAGATCGACATCATCAAGCAGCGCATGATCCGCAACTACGGCTACAACGAGGAGTCCGCCACGGACGTCCTCAACTACGTCGCCTCGATCTTTGCGCGCGGCGACTCCAAGAACTGAGCGTCCTGATCGCGCCATGACCTCCCTCCGGGGCCGCGTCCACGGACGCGGCCCCGGGCGGGAACGCCTGCAACAACCGGCCGCCCCCCGCGGTCGATGCCGCCCCGAGCCCACGCGCCCACGGGCGGCATCCTCACCCCGGCATTGCCATGAGCCGCATCGGACAAGACCACAGCCGCTTCCGACAGATCGTCCGGGGCAAGATCAAGCAGAACCTCAAGAAGTACATGTCCCAGGGCGAGCTGATCGGCCGCCAGGGCAAGGACACGGTCTCGATCCCCATCCCCCGGGTCGACATCCCCCGCTTCCGGTTTGGCCAGCGCGACACCGGCGGTGTCAGCCACGGCGGCGGTGAGGTCGGGGACTCGCTCGGCGGCGATCCCCAGGGGCCCGGCAAGGGCCAGGGCGCTGGCGACCAGGCCGGCGAGCACGGCCTCGAGGTCGACGTCAACCTCGACCAGCTCGCCGAGATCATGGGCGAGGAGCTGGAGCTGCCCCGCATCGAGCCCAAGGGCAAGGAGACGCTGGAGACGGTCAAGGAGCGCTACACGGGCGTCCGCCCCGTCGGCCCCGAGTCCCTCAAGCACTTCCGCCGCACCTACAAGCAGGCGCTCAAGCGCCAGATCTCGACGGGGACCTACAACCCCGACGCGCCCATCGTGGTGCCGGTCCGCGAGGACAAGCGCTACCGGGCCTGGACGGAGGTCAAGCAGAAGCACGCCAACGCGGTCATCATCTACATGATGGACGTCTCCGGCTCCATGGGGGACGAGCAGAAGGAGATCGTGCGCATCGAGTCCTTCTGGATCGACACCTGGCTGCGCAGCCAGTACCACGGCATGGAGTCGCGCTACATCATCCACGACGCCACCGCCCGCGAGGTGGACCGCGACACCTTCTTCCACACCCGCGAGAGCGGCGGCACGATGATCAGCAGCGCCTACAGCCTCTGCAATAAGCTGATCGCGGCCAACTACCCCGCCGACGAGTGGAACATCTACCCCTTCCACTTCTCCGATGGCGACAACTGGTCGGTGGACGACACGGCCGAGTGCATGCGGATCCTGACCGATCAGATCCTGCCGGCGAGCAACCTGTTCTGCTACGGCCAGGTCGAGTCACCGTACGGCTCCGGCCAGTTCATCAAGGATCTTCGCGAGCACTTCGTGGACCACGAGAAGGTCACGTTGAGCGAGATCAAGAACCGCGACGCCATCTTCAAGTCCATCAAGGAATTTCTCGGAAAGGGCAGGTGAACCCATGACGCTTCCTCGTCATCTCTGGGATATCAAAGAGAACATCCGCGAAATCGCCGAGAAGCTGGGCCTCGACTTCTTCGAGACCATCTTCGAGATCGTCGACTACAAGCGGATGAACGCCATCGCGGCCTACGGGGGCTTCCCCACGCGCTACCCCCACTGGCGCTTCGGCATGGAGTACGAGCAGCTCGCCAAGAGCTACACCTACGGCCTGTCGAAGATCTACGAGATGGTCATCAACAACGACCCCTGCTACGCCTACCTGCTGGAGGGCAACAACCTCGTCGACCAGAAGACGGTCATCGCCCACGTCTACGGTCACTGCGACTTCTTCAAGAACAACTATTACTTCTCGAAGACCAACCGCAAGATGATGGACGAGATGGCGAACCACTCCACCCGGGTGCGCCGCTACTTCGACCGCCTCGGCGTGGAGAAGGTCGAGTCGTTCATCGACGTCTGCCTCTCCATCGACAACCTCATCGACTACCACTCCCCCTACATCGTCCGCCAGCGCGAGCACGCCGAGGAGGAGGAGGCGGTGGAGGTGCCCCGGCTGCGCTCCAAGGACTACATGGAGCGCTACATCAACCCGCCGGAGTACATGGAGGAGCAGCGCAAGAAGCTCGAGGCGGAGCGCGACAAGGCGCGCCGCTTCCCCGAGCACCCCTCGAAGGACATCATGCTGTTCCTGCTCGAGCACGCCCCGCTGGAGGGGTGGGAGAGCGACATCTTATCATTGATCCGAGAGGAGGCGTATTATTTCGCACCTCAAGGCATGACTAAGGTGATGAACGAAGGGTGGGCCAGCTACTGGCACTCGGTCATCTGCACCCGGCACGCCCTGACCGGCAACGAGATCATCGACTACGCCGAGGCCTACGCTGGCATCGTCGCGGTGCAGCCGGGCGGCTTCAACCCGTACAAGATCGGCATCGAGCTCTACCGCAACATCGAGGAGCGGTGGAACAAGGGCCAGTTCGGCAAGGAGTGGGACGAGTGCGACTCGATCGCCGAGAAGGAGAGCTGGGACAAGCAGCTCGGCCTCGGCCGGGACAAGATCTTCCAGGTCCGATCGATCTACAACGACGTCACCTTCATCGACGAGTTCCTGACCGAGGAGTTCGCCCGCGAGCACGGCCTGTTCACCTTCGGCTACAACCGCAAGGCCCGCGAGTGGCAGATCGAGAGCAAGGAGTTCGGCGAGGTCAAGCGCAAGCTGCTCGACCAGCTGACCAACTTCGGGCATCCGTACATCTATGTGAAGGACGGCAACTACGCCAACCGCGCCGAGCTGCTCCTGCACCACAAGTTCACCGGCTCCGAGCTCAAGATCGACTACGCCCGCGACGTCCTCCAGAACATCCAGCGCATCTGGAAGCGGCCCGTGAACATCGAGACGATGATGGACGGCAAGGGGCGCCTCTACACCTTCGATGGCAAGGACCACACGGACAAGGCCATCGAGTACCGCCCCGTCTGACCCCGTACGGGGCCGGCTCCCCCGGCCCCACCACCGTCCACCCCCGAGGTGCCCATGTCCACCGATCAGGTCCAGATCCTCGCCCGAGAGCTCGGGCTGCACGGCGACGCCGTCGAGCTCATCCGCGTCCTCCCCCTCGTCTATGTCGGCTGGAGCGACGGAGCGCTCCAGGCCGAGGAGCGCGCCATCATCAAGGAGCACGCCGCCACCCTCGGCATCACCTCCCCGGAGGCCCTCGACCGCCTCGGCGCCTGGCTCGACGAGCGCCCCGACAAGGCCTTCCTCGACAAGGGCCTCAAGCTCCTCTCCACCCTCCTGGCCACCCTCCCCTACGACGACGCCAAGCAGGCCAGCGCCGACATCACCGACCTCTGCCAGGCCGTCGCCCGCGCCGCCGGCGGCCTCGTCGGCCACGAGGTCAAGGTCGAGGCCGCCGAGCGCGTCGCCATCCAGAAGGTCATCACCCGCCTCAACCTCGGCAGCCGCGTCGCCACCCGCAAGCTCCTGCGGGACGTGATGGAGCTGCGGGAGGGCTGAGGCGCCGACGCCGCTGCAACCGCATCGAGGTGGCGCGAGGGAGCTCCCCCGCCGCTGCAACCGCGCAGCAAAGCTGCGCGGGCAGCGTCGACCCCTCGTAAACGAGGGGTGCTCGGGCTCTCTGTCTACCCGAGGTCTCGGGTTCACGACTCGAGGCGCGACGAAGATCCCAATCACGACGTGGCGATTTTGCCTTAATTTTCAGATAGTTACATGCCAAGCATGGATAGGCGCGGCCTGTTCTGACCTGCCGGCCAGTCGAAGTCCGCGACCGTGCCTCAAGACGTGAACCCCAGTCCGCGGGTAGACAGAGAGCCCGAGCACCCCTCGCCTGCGAGGGGTCTTCGCTGGCCGCGAGGCTTTAGCCGAGCGGTTGCAGCGGAGGGGGAGCTCCCTCGCGCCACCCCAAACAAACTTCCGCCCTCCCCTTAACGCCCCCCTCCTCCCCGTGTCTCCCTCGTGTGCCCGCGCCGTCCCGGTCGCTGGGTGATGCAAGAGAAACCTGACGACGAGGTGCGCTGTGAATCAATCGTTTGGTCGCTGGATGCGTGGCGTGGGCGTGGCGGCGATGGCGCTGATCGTGGCGGGTGCGCCGTCGATCGCGTCGGCGGAGGGCCCGAAGGACAAGCCGGCGGCGTCGAAGGACGCCGGGGGCAAGGGGGCGAAGGCGGCCAGGCGGGGCGACAAGATGGACAAGAAGGGCCGGAAGGGCGGGGCGCTCAAGGCGGCGAAGGCGTACCTGCAGGGCAATCGGCGGCTGGCGGACGCGTATATGCTGACGGGGAGCTATGGCAAGGCGGTGCATCACTTCGAGGCCATCATCGGCTACACGCCGGACCCGAAGAAGCTCGGCGCGGCCGCGGAGGAGGCGGGGGGTGATGAGGGCCGTGGGGCGAAGGGTCGGAAGGGCGGGGACCGGGGTCCGAAGGGGCGGTTGCACCGGGTGAAGCTCGAGGCGTACATGGGCGCGGCGGCGTGCTCGTGGAAGATGGGTGACAAGGCGGGCGCAAAGAAGTTTGCCGAGGCGGGGCTGGCCTACGCCGACACGCATCACCTGGACCGGGCGACGGAGCGGTTCGAGCGCTTCCTGGCCGATCCGGCGGCGGGGGCCGAGCGGGTGGCGCCGGACGCCGAGAAGCTGGAGACGGAGCTGGACGCGGCGCGCAAGGATCTGCCGTGAGCGGGCTGGCGCGCGTGGGGGGAGATCGTGGTAGGATCGGCGCGTGGTCGTTGGGCCGCGGACGTCGCGAGGCGGAGGAGCGGCCATGAGCACGGCGCTTGCGCATCCCTGGCGCATGGGCGTGGACACGGGCACCCGCGCGGGTGAGGACGTGGACGAGGTGGCGGTGGCCGCCTCGAGGAGCGAGGGACGGGTGAAGGCGATCGACGCGGCACAGCCCGGCGGGCACGCTACGACCGCTGCGGCGGGAGCGGTGGCGCACGTGGTCGCGAGCGGGACGCTGGCGGACCTCGGCGAGCGGGTCCGGACGGGGGATCGGGAGGCGTTCGGGGAGCTGGTGCGTCGGCTGCAAGAGCCGTTGTATCATGCCGTGCTGCGGATGGTCGGGCACAACGCCGACGCCCGCGACATCGTGCAGCGGGCGTTCCTGCGGGCGTGGACCGGGCGCGATCGGCTCAAGTCGCCGGAGGCGGTGCGGAGCTGGCTGTTCTCGATCGGGCTGAACCTGGCGCGCAACCACCTGCGGGATGGGGGCGGCCGAAAGTACGAGCCGGTGGAGGACCACACGGCCTCGACGCCCGCCCGGGGCGTCGCGGCGATGGTGGAGCGAGAGAACCGGGAGGAGCTGCGGGCGCTGGTGGACGAGCTCCCGGACCGTCAGCGGCAGGTGATCACCCTGCGGATCGACAGCGAGCTGGGCTTCAAGGAGATCGGGGAGATCCTTGGGTGCACGGAGGGTGCGGCGAGGGTGAATTTTCACCATGGGCTGAAGCGTTTGCGAGAGCAGATGGCGGGGCGTGAGGCGTCCTTGACGACGAGTGGGTCGCGATGAACACGCACGACGACGAGATGGAGCCGAGGGAGGGCGCGCTGGCGCTGCTGGCGTCGGAGCCCGAGCTGGAGGCGGCGTTCTTTGAGGCGCTGGACGGCGGCCCGGAGAGCGAGGCGTTGCAGGCCTGGCTCGCCGCCCACCCCGAGGCGGCGGCGGAGCTGGACGAGCTCCGGGCGGTGCAGGGGGCGCTGCGGGGCGACCGGGAGGCGCGATCGCCGGGGCCGCACTTCTTCGAGGCGCTGCACGCCGACATCATGGCCGAGCTGGACAGCGGGGACGCGCCTGGCGTGGTGGAGCTGCAGGGGGGCGAGGTGGCCCCGATGGCGCCAGCGGCGGAGGGACAGTCGTGGTTCGCGTGGCTGCGGGCGCTCCTGATCGACCGTCCGTCGGTGTCGTACGGCTTCGGGATGGCGTTGGCGCTGCTGGGGATCGTGCTCTGGGCGCTGGCGGGGGCCGGAGACGTCCGGCCGGGCTCGTCGGAGGTCGCCGTGGGAGCCGACGCAGGGACGGACCTGCCGGCCGCGGTGGCGAAGCTGCCCGCGGCCGAGCGGGAGGAGCTCCGGGCGATGGCCGCGCAGATCGACATCGACGTGCTCGACGAGGACGACGACGAGGACGATGGGGTGGAGTGGAGCGGGCTCGTCGGGGAGGAGTACTCCACGGCGGAGCTGGACGAGTTCGAGGACGAGCTGAGGCGCGCGCTCTGATGGGCGCTGCAAGGTCGAAGGGGCACGCATGAGACGCGATCGGAAGGGTTCGCTTTCGTTCCTGGGGTGGGTGGGCGTGATGGCGGTGGGGCTGCTCCTGTCGGCGGCGACCCTGCTCCTGTGGGAGGAGAGCGCCCCGACGCCGGCGTGCGCCCAGCAGCCGAAGGAGCAGGAGCCCGCCGACGAGGGCGGGGGCGGGCCGAGCGCCGAGCAGCGCAAGAAGATCCTGGAGCGCATCCAGGCGCTCAGGGTCTGGAAGCTCGAGGAGGTGCTGGAGGTGGACGCGGCGACCTTGTCGCGCGTGGACACCGAGCTGCGCAAGTTTGACGACCGCCTGCTCACCAAGCAGCTCGAGCTCGAGCAGACCCAGCGCAAGCTGCGCCGGGCCGTGCACAAGGGCGCGCCCGGGCCGCGCTACGAGGCGCTGATCGAGCGCACCTTGACGCTCCGGGAGGAAGTCGACAGACTCCGCACCGAGCAGTATCGGGCGGCGGCGCGGCACCTGGCGTCGGACAAGAAGGCGAGGCTGCTGCTCTTCATCCCCGAGTTCGACAAGAAGGTTCGCCAGGTCATCCGCGAGCGACGCGAGCGCAAGCGACGCGGAGGCCGTCGCGGAGGCCGTGGGAACGATCGTCCCGACGACCTCGACGACGACGAGCCTGGCCCAGCCCCGAAACGCGCGCGGTGACCCCCGAGCCGGTCGGCGGAACGCGTGGAACGCGTTGCGCAGGACGCGCGAGCGTAGCGAGAGCGGCCGTAGGCCGGCGCCGATGTAATTGACCGAGCGTAGCGAGAGCGGCCGTAGGCCGGCGCCGATGTAATTGACCGCCTGCCCGGTCCGAGGCACGGCGCGCCGCCCTTTGGCGATGCCATCCGGAGTCTGCGATGCTCGATCCTCGCCCTTCCCCCGAACCACCGCACCGCCTGGGCCTCCTCCCGGCCCCGATGGGGCCGGCCTTGCTGCCCGAGCTGCTGACCGCCGTGCCCGGCCCCGCCTCCGTCCGGGAGGTCGAGGAGCTGGCGCTCTACGAGTGCCCGGCGATCACGGCCCGACGCTCCCGGCGCAAGGAGGAGACGGGCGTCCCCCAGGACCCGATCGTGTGGAAGCGGGCCGAGGGCGCCAACGTCTGGGACGTGGACGGCAACCGGTACGTGGACCTGACGTCGGCGTTCGCGGTGATGGGGGTCGGCCATCGGCACCCGCGGGTGGTGGCGGCGCTGGAGCGGCAGGCCTCGGAGCTGCTGCACGGGATGGGCGACGTGTTCCCGACCGAGCCGAAGATCGCGCTGATGCGCCGGCTGGCCGAGGTCGCGCCGGGGGAGCTGCGGCAGTCGATCCTGGCGCAGTCGGGCGCGTCGGCGGTGGAGGCGGCGCTCAAGACGGCGGTGATGGCGACGGGGCGCTCGGGCGTGATCGCCTTCCACGGCTCCTACCACGGGCTGTCACCGGGCGCGCTGGCGGTCACGGCGTACAAGGGCTCGTTTCGGGAGCCGTTCAAGGCCCAGCTCAACGGCCAGGTGGTGCACGTGCCCTATCCGGGCTCGGACGGCGGCCCCTTCGATGGCACGGACGCTGGCGCGACGGCCTCACTCGACTACCTGGACTATCTGTTGAGGTCGCCGGCGACGGGCGTGGAGGGCATCGGTGCGCTGATCGTGGAGCCGGTGCAGGGGCGGGGCGGCGAGGTGACGCCGCCGTCGTGGTGGCTCCAGGGCGTGCGGGAGGTGTGTACGCGGCACGGCGTGGTGATGATCGCCGACGAGATCTACACGGGCTTCGGCCGCACGGGCCGCTGGTTCGCGTGCGAGCGCTCCGGGGTGGTGCCGGACATCCTGTGCGTGGGCAAGGGGATGGGCGGCGGCTTCCCGATCAGCGCGGCCATCGGGACGCCGGAGGTGATGGGGGCCTGGGGCAGCAGCCGCGGCGAGTCCATCCACACCTCGACGTTCCTGGGCAACCCGCTGGGGTGCGCGATGGCGCTCGGCGCGATCGAGGCGCTGGTGGAGGACGGGCTGGTGACCCGCGCGGCGACCCTCGGCGCATACCTGCGCGGGAAGCTCGAAGGCCTGCGCCGTCGGCACCCCGAGCGGGTGGGCCCGATCCGCGGGCTGGGGATGATGCTGGGGCTGCCCCTGATCGGCCGCGGCGGCCATCCCGACGGCGCCGCCGCGCTCGAGGTGATGGCGGCGATGCTCGGCCGCGGCTTCATCATCCTGCCGAGCGGCGTGGTGGGGCATGTGCTGGCCTTCTCACCCCCGTTCGTCATAGAGCGCGCCCAGCTGGACGCGGCGGTCGACGCCCTTGACGCCGTCCTTTCTTGATTGTGCGGGCGCGAGAGGGTATCGATGGTGGGTGACGACGACCGACCTCGGGGTCTTGCGGCCCCGGAGCGGCGCGACGTCGCTGGCGCGATGGCCATCGCGCATCGTAACTACTTGTACCCCTGGGATATTTTCCGCCAGACACGAAGGTCCTGGCGGCCTTGAGGGGACCGATGAAGGCAGGGAGGCGCGCGTGACGGTCCGTTCGATTCCAGTGGACAGCATCGATGTGCAGGCGGGGCACAACTACCGCGAAGAGAGGGACATGCAGACCGATGACCTTGAGCAGTCGATGACGGCGCTCGGTCAGCTCCAGGCGATCCAGGTGATCGCCGCGGGGGATCGGTTTGTGGTCAACGCCGGTGAGCGCCGCCTGAGGGCCGCCCGCAAGCTCGGCTGGGAGCGCATCGACGCGCTCGTCCTCGAGGGGATGGACACGGTCGACCTCGAGCTGGCCTCCATCGACGAGAACATCGTGCGCCGTCAGCTCGCCGGGGCCTCCCTCGACCGCGCGCTCGCCCGACGCAAGGAGCTGTACATCCAGAAGAACCCCGAGACGGCCCAATACGTCGCCGGCGGCAAGGGGCGCACGGGTGGTGAGGAGGAGGAGCGGCCCAGGTCGTTCACCGAGGACACGGCCGACAAGACGGGCAAGTCGCCGCGCACTATCGAGCGCAGCGTCCGCCGCGCCGAACGGCTGAGCCCCTCCACGATGAAGGCCTACGAGGCGGGCGAGATCACCCAGAGCCAGGCCGACATCCTGGCCTCGCTGCCCCACGGCGAGCAGGAAACGCTGCTGCCGGACGTGGTGGGCAAGTCGGTGGACGACACGCGCAAGGCCGTCGGCGGCGAGTTCAAGGAGACGGCGAAAGCCCCCCCGAAGGACCGCCGGCCCATGGAGCTGCTCGAGGAGCTCTACATGCACGGCCAGAAGATCGTCGCGCTGCTCGAGGCGATGCTGCGCCTCGACGACGTCAGCCCCGAGGTCATCGAGTCGGTGTTCCAGCTTCGGGAGACGCTCGCCGAGGAGTTCGACGTCTTCGAGCAGCGCACCGGCGTCGCGGACGACCACGAGGAGGACGGCGCGCTGGGCGACCCGCTGGGCGACCCGCTGGACGACTTCCCCGAGAGCCCCCCGTTCTGAGGCACCATGGACATGGAAGGCAAGGCATGAAGGCTCGCATCGACGGCGTGGGCGGGGTCCTGATCCGGGCGGAGAACCCGCGCGTGCTCGCCCGCTTCTACCGAGAGGCCCTGGGCGTCCCGGTGGACGAGGAGCAGGACGACGGCTTCTTCGGCGAGCTGGCGACAGCCACGGGCGTGCTGCGGATCGCGATCGTGCCGCGAGACGCCGACGGCGGCTCGCTCCAGCAAGGCCGCGTCGCCCTGACGTTCCACGTCGCGGGCGACTTCGACGCGTTCGTGGAGCGGCTGGAGCACATCGGCGTGGACGTGGACTCGGAGATCGAGGACGCGTTCGGGCGGTGCGCCTACTTCCGCGACCTCGAGGGCAACCAGCTCGCCGTCTGGACGGACGCCGCGGCGCACGCCGACGGCGCGGCGGACTGAGCCAGCTCGCGCGATCGACACGCAATAACCTGTAGACAAAGGGATATTCTGGCGACGCTCAGCGGCGGGTCGCCTTCTCGTAGTCGACCATCAGGCTGTGGCCCTTCGTGTAGCTGTCGCTGACGGACTTGACCACCGTCTCCTCGAGCCGCGGCCCGATGGCGAAGACCTTGATCTCGAGCGACGCGTCCACGATGCGGCGACAGCCCCCGTCACCGAGCGGCTCGATGCGCGTCACGCCCGTCATGGAGAACTTGTCGGGGATGACCGAGGGCAGGATGCTCCACGCGATCGACCGCGTGCCCTTGGTGTGCGTCGCGGTCTCCAGGTAGCTGAACCCCTTCTTGCCCCCGAAGATCGCCCTGGCGAAGGCGGGCAGGTCCATGTTCGGGACCGTGCGGACCGTGCGCAGGATGGTGGTGGGCTTGTCCTCCAGCACGTCGACCGACATGGAGACGTCGAGGTGCTGGTCGAGCCACGCCGTGAAGCCACGGTCGAAGTAGACGGCGATGAACCGCTCAGGCGAGAACGGGTAGTCGTGGCTGACGTGCAGCGGGGTCGCCATGGCTCACTCCGACTGCGAGCGCGCTGCGTGGTGACGAAGCAGCGCGAGGGTCTCGGCAGGGCGGTTGTAGATCTCGTCGAGGTGCTGGTTCACGCTCTGCACGTCCTGGACGTACAGGTCCAACAGCGCGTCCACGACCCGGAAGGCCGCCGTGGACCCCGCCTCGATCAGCCGCCCGAACGCCCCCCGGTCCACGAACAGGACGAACGAGTCCTCCAGCGCCACCGCGTCCCGATGGCTCGGCCACCCGCGGATGAACCCGCCGAGCCCGAACAGGCTGCCCGGCGCGAAGAACTGCCGCCTGAGCGTCCGACCCGGCCACGGCAGCTCGGTCTGCTCGATGCGGCCAGCCACGAGGATGTAGCCCCCCTCGAGAACCTCCTGGAGCTTGAAGATCGTCTCGCCGTCGCGCAGCGGTCGAAGCTCGGCGATGTCGAGGAGCGCGTCGAAGTCCGCGGGCGAGAGCCCCGCGAAGTTGCGATGCCGGGTGAGCTGCGCGGTGAGCTCTTCACGGGACATGTGGGTCATGGGGCGGCCTCGATTCAAGAGCGCGTGAAGCGCTCGGCGAGCTCACGGTTGTAGCGTTCGAACAGCTTGATGCTCTCGTCCGGGCGCGTAAACAGGTCATGGATGCGCTGGGTGACGTTGACGCTGCGCTCACCGAGCGTCTCGAGGAGCTTGCGGAGGACCTTGTAGGCGGCGACAGACTGCTGCTCCTTGAGGTTCTCGAAGTCGCGACCGTCCAGCCGGTACGCTCGCGTCTCGGTCACGGCAATGACGGTGGCCGTGCGCGGCCCACCGACGATCAGCGCCATCTCCCCGACCACCGACCCATCCCCCAGGTGCGCCACCGTCACGTCGCGGTTGCCCCGCACCGTCACCTCGACCTCGCCGCGCTCGATGATGATCATGGAGTCGGCGGCGTGCCCCTCCTCGAAGATGGTCTGGCCCGCTTTGTAGCTCTCGATGGAGCAGATGCGCATCAGCTGCATCACCTCATGCGCGGTGAGCATGCTGAACAACGGGATGGAGTTGAAGAACTGGACGACCGGATCCCGGCTCAGATCCGAGCGCAGGTCGAACCTGGGCCGACTGGACAGCCGAGGGCCGCTCTTGTGGAGGGGGATCTTGTCGCTGCTATCGTGATCCGAGCCAGACATAGCCGCTCCTTTGGGGTCGGGATCCAGGCGCGTGATCCAGCCTGAGAAGCCATTCGGAAAGTAGATGCCGATGGATCCGACGTAGATTCTGGTTCCAGGCGGCGTTTGATGCGAGGGAGTGGGCCCAGAGGCCCATGACCGAGCAGAAAACCCGTCTGGGGCCAACCCAGTCTGCATCTCGGTTGAGCCCGCAGGGCAGGGGGTTCTGTGAGCGATAGCTCGCAGAAGACCCTGCATCGCGGGCTCAACCGAGATGCACGACGGTCCAGAAGAT
>Ga0100377_1000106_pt1 | contig 61923 bp, 48 predicted proteins | sample CryGeymeta201501_FD_83664 | JGI IMG/M metagenome (GOLD analysis project Ga0100377, IMG submission 83664) | Groundwater microbial communities from Crystal Geyser aquifers in Utah, USA - Crystal Geyser metaG 2015-01 | ecosystem: Environmental > Aquatic > Deep subsurface > Groundwater | place: USA... | reverse complement strand
GTGGAGGCCGGGCAGGCGGAAGCGCCCGCCGGTCTCCATCTTCTGGAGCTTGGCGAAGCTGAGCCCGAGCTGCGCGGCGGCGCCTCGCAGGCCGAGGTCGCGCTCCTCGCGGAGTCGACGAAGGTAGGGCCCGAAGGTGGGCTTGTGCTCGCGGAAGTAGATGGCGGTGTGGGGGGCGGGCATCACGGGCTCCAGGTCCTGGTCGGATTGTCGGGTGGCTGCATTCCAGGGCCCGAAGTGCCCGGCCGCCCTTTCGGACGGCCGGGCGGGGGCCACCCCTCGGCCTCGACGATTGCGACAGCGTGATCAGCTCCGGGGTAGACATGGTCACGGGGCGCTCCGCATCGCGGCGCGGGCCAGCCAGGCGCGCGTGTGCTCCAGGCGCACGCACCGCTCGCCTTCGCGCTCGGCGGCAGGGCGGGGCAGACCCCCGTGGAATTCGCAGATGGCCGCTCGCTCTTCCCAGCTCTCGCGAGCTTCGGGGAGCCAGTCAGCCAGGTCGGGCGGCAGCACGGCGCCGGCGCGGACCAGGGCGACCAGCGCCCCTCGGCAGGCGCCGGCGTGAGCGCGCAGCTCGATGTCGAGTGCGCCTTCGGGGGCGCGGAACCGCAGGCGGTCGCCCTCGACCCACACGACGACGCCGGCCTCGACCAGCGCGAGCAGGACGGCGGGCGGCATCACAGCTCGCCCTCTTCCCAGCCCGGCTCCGGGGTGGCGGATGTGGCGGGTGTGGCGCGTTCGTCTTCGGCACGCGCCACCCCGAGAGCCGAGGGATTACGGGGGTCTTCGTCCTGGGTGGCGGATGGTGGCGCGTGATCGGAGTACTTCACGCGCTGGGCGCGACCCTCGCATGGTGCCTGGGCACCATGGGCATGTTCGTCAGAATTGTTGGAGTACCCGGAACTCGCGCCACCACGCGCCACCCGCCACCCGCCGTCCGGGACCGCCTCGCCCTCGCGACGAAGCCGGAGGCCGCGCCAGCAGCGCACGCCCTTGGCCGCCTTCGCCTGGACGAAGCCCTTCTCTCGGAGGATGACGCCGATGGTCTTCTGCGCCCGGGGCTTCTCGCCGTTCGCCTCGGCCCAGGTCTTGTAGGACTCGTAGACCTCCTTCGCGGTGACCTGGGCGGCGTCCTCGACTACGCACCGCTCTTCCAGGAACCCGGCCAGCGCGTCCATCTCGTCCTGGTAGGAGGCAGTCGCGGCCCGGACCTCCTCGGGCAGGCCCAGCCCGTGCTCCCGCCAGGCGAGGCAGCCCCGCACTGCCCACGCCAGGATCCCGGGCAGCTCCTCGGCGAGCTTCGCGGTCAACCGCGGGTCGCGCTCGGCCTCGGGGATCGTCACCGTGAACGGCACCAGCCGGATGCGGCGCCAGATCCCGTGGTCGCTGCCGTAGATGCCCGGCTTGTGGTTCGCGGCGAGCCAGATCTTGAACTGCGGCCTGAAGTCGAAGAACTCCTTGAAGAGGAAGCGGGCGGTGATGGTGTCGCCGCCGGTGAGCTGCTTGACCAGGGCCTCGGCGAGCGGCTTGCCGGCCTCGGCTTCGACCGCGGAGACCAGGCGGGTGCCGACCAGGCGGGCCAGGTCGTTGCGGGCGCCCTCGCTGTCCCGCTTGAGGAAGGTCGTGAAGTCGGCGGTCGTGCTGTAGTCCCCGGTCAGCGCCCGCACCGTCTCCAGGAAGGTGCTCTTGCCGTTGGCGCCGACGCCGTAGAGGAGGAACAAGACCTGCTCGTTGGTCTGCCCGGTGAGCGAGTAGCCGACGGCTCGCTGGAGGAAGGCGATCAGGCGCTCGTTGCCGCCCATGACGCGGTGGAGGAAGGCGTCCCACAGCGGGCAGGCGGCATCGGGGTCGTAGACGACGGGAGCGAGGCGGGTGAGCCAGTCCGCCCGGTCGTGGGGCCGCAGCTCGCCGGTGCGCAGGTCGAGCGTGCCGTTGGCGACGTTGAGCAGGTCCGTGTCCTGGTCGAGGACCTCCGGCGCGACCGGCAGCAGCGCCTGCCCGACCGTCAGCATCGCCGAGAGCCGGGCCGATGACTCGCTGTCGAGCGCGTGCTTGAGCAGCTCGCCCCGGTGGTCCTCGTCAGGCACCTTCTCGGCCTCGTCGGCCATGGAGCGCAGGGTGGCGAGGGCCGATCGGACCACTTCGCCCGAGCCGTCCCGCTGCCACCGGACGCCGTCGAAGACCATCCAGCTCCCCCAGGGGTGGACGTAGGCGAAGCGGTGGCCGGCGTGGGCCTGGAAGCGCTCTGCGTTGCCGGCGTCGGTGAGGTTCAGGATCAGGAGGGGCGACGCGGGGTCGTAGCGAAGCAGGCTGTCCGCGAGCGCGGCGACCTCGGCCTCGTCGAGCGGCGGCTGGCAGCGCGCGACGTTGGCAGCGTTCAGGGCCGCAAGCAGCTCGTCCCGCCCGGCGCCCTTGCGACGGAGGGAGCCCCCCAGCCGGAGCAGGCCGGCGTTGCGGTCCCCCTCGGCCAGGGCCTCGCCGTCCCGCTTCCGCCTGCGCCGGCCACGCTCCTTCGGCTTGAGCGCCGACGCGGTGATCGCCCGGTCCACGTCCAGGGGGCGCCCGTCGACGGCGCGCACCCAGGCGTGCTCCATGCGCTCAGGCGGGCACGACGCCACGTACCAGATCCGGCTGATGTCGCGTGCGTTGGCGTCCGCCAGCCGACACAGCGCACCCGCAGCGGCGAGCCAGACGACCTCGTACTCGGCGGGCAGGATCGGGCGCGAGACCAGGACGAGCAAGCGGAAGCAGTGGTCGTCGGCGCTAGCGGCAAGGTGGCTGTAGGACGAGCAGGCGACGTGCGCCCAACCGGCCGCCCGGACCTTCCGGTCGACCTGGCCGGCCTGCTCCGCGGTCAGGTGGTCGAAGTCGAGGGCGAGCGCGTTGGCGCGCAGGACGCCGCGCTTTCCGCGGAAGGCCCCATCGGCGTACTCGACCGGCGACCAGGCCGGCGTCCCCTTCTTCTCGACGCGGGGCAGGTGCCCGGAGCCCACCAGCTCCAGCACCGACCCCTCGAAGGGGACGGGCGCGCGGGCCCGCTCGTCGGCGAAGCGGACCCCGCGGATGGTCGCCTGGTCTACGCGGACGACGACGCCCGCAGCGCCTGCGGCGGCCTGTCCTTCGACGGCCACCGCCTCAGCCCTGCTCGTCGTCGGACGGCAGCAGCCCGGCCTCGCGCAACGCGGCCTCGATCGTGGCCTCGGCGTCGGAGTTGTAGAGGAACGTGATCACGACACGATCGCTGGTGCGAGCCTTGCTGACGACCTGCTTCGAGAAGCGGGGGTCCCCCCGCAGCCCGACGGTGGTGATCACTCGCCCGAGACGCTGGACGGTGATCCCCCACCGCAGGGCCAGCTCCGTCGGGCTCGACCAGCGCCCGACCTCGGGCTTGTACCTGGACAGGTCGGCGCCGGTGACGATCTCGGCCGCCGCGACCTGGAGGGCGGCACGAGCGTCGTCGTCGGCCACGACGGAGCCGAGCTGCCGCAGCGCGTCCGCGCGGGCGACCCGGTCCTTGAGGTCTACCTGCCGCTCGCGGGTGAGGGCCTGGAGGGCGAGGCGCGCCTCGCGGTCCTCGGCGAGCCCGCGACGAGCCGGCGAAGGCGCGGGCAGGTCGACCACGACCACCACGCCGTCGACCACCCTGCGGTCGGGGGAGTAGGCGCCCGTGCGGACGAGCTGGGGCATGACCTCGTCGGCGACGAACCTGCGCAGCCGCCGGCCCTCCGGCGTCTTCGCCCTTGCCAGAGCCAGGTGCAGGCCGGACTCGGTGAGAAGCATCAGGCTGGCAGTCCGACCGGGCACCGTTTCGGTGTCCGGTCGGAGCGTCTCCTTGATGCAGGCCAGCGTGTCGCCCCGGACGATGACGTAGTCCTTGCCGGGGACGAACTCGGAGTCCTTCGCGATCTTGCTGACGAGGCGCCGGCCGTTGCCGGCGTACTCGGCGACCGCGCCGAGCTCGCGGGCGATCCAGAAGTTCTGCCCGTCCAGGGTGATGGTGGTGAAGTGGCGTCCCTCGAACACGTGGTCGAGGCGGGTGATCTCGTTCATCGGGAGTCTCCGGGTGCTCGTCGGCCCGGACGCCCTGCCTCGGACGGTCGCCGCTCCGCGCTCTCCCAGTCGATGAAGACCGACAGGAAGTCCGCGAAGTTGGCGACCGCCTCGGCTGCCTCGTCCCTGCTGAACCTCCGCCCGGTGTTCCGCTCCCAGACCTCTACGGTCTGGTCCAGGAAGTCGCGGGGAGGGTTCGAGGGCTTGGCCACGGCCGGGTCCAACGCTGAGGTGCCCCGTGGGGACCACCCGGCATGGGTCCCCACGGGGCGGGAAGCGCTTGAGGGGCGCCGAAGAATCGGAGGCGCCGCTTGCCGGGTGACGCCTTCACAGGGGAAGGCGCCACCCGACCGGCCTCGCTGCCACGCGGTCGCGTGGCGATTCGCGTGGCGGCGTCAGGCGGTCCAGCGCGTGCCGATCGCTGGGCGGTAGGCGATGGTTCCGCGGCGGTCGATGCAGGTGTCGAGGTGCGCGGCCAGGCCGCCGTGCTCCTTCCGGAGCTTGCCGACGAACCGCCGCAGGGCTTCGCGCACCGACTTCGACGCGGCGGTCCCCGCGCTCTTGGCCTTCCTCGCCTTCCCGCCGATCCCCTCGACCCGGTTCAGCTCGCGACGGAGGAAGTCGCGCTCCTGTTCGAGTGCGGCGTCCGGCCCGCCCTTGAGGAGGCGGCTGATCTCGGTCAGGCGGCGCTTGTACCGCGCGCGTGCCAGCGGGTCGGCCAGGTCCCCGGCATCACCCAGCTCGGCGCCGCGCTCGCCGTGGTCCAGATCGACGCCCGCGTCAGGGTCGATCGCGGCGATGTCAGGGCGGGAGGCCCGGATCAGCTCGTCGTACTCGAACTCCTCATGTGGATGCCGCAGGAGGTGGGCGACGTAGCACAGGACGGCGCTGTCGGGCCGAGTGACGCGATGTCCCTCGTAGATGAGGGTCCAGCGGCCACCTTCGAGCCACACCCGGTTCGCCGCGGTGCTCGGTGCCGGGGCCTCGCCGGCATCCAGCGCGCCGAGGTTGGTGATGGCGATCACCTCCGTGCCCCGGAGGCCCGTGATGTCCACCAGGGCCAGCGGCAGGCCACCCGCCCCCGTCACGCGCTCGACCAGCCCGGCGCTCCACCATCGCCCCGTGGGCGCGAGGACCAGGTGCCCGCCGCTGGCGGAGGCGACGACGCGCTCAACGGCGACGGCGAAGTCGTCCGGTCCCGGCGTCGCCACGAAGTAGACCGGCCATCGCTCGGTGGGTGTCCTGGGCACGACGCCGACGCGCCACGCCCACGGGTGCGCCTCGACGAACTCCGGCGCGGCCAGCCCCAACCCGTCCGAGAGCCTCCGCAGCAGCGCCCCGACGGGCAGCCGGTGCAGCGTGATGTCGGCCGCCGTCAGCGTCAGCGGCGAGCAGCGACGCTCCTCCTCGTCGCCGCACACCGCCCGAACGCGCCCCGACGGGTGGACCACAACCCGCCTCGGGCACCCCGGCCCGCCCGGGCTCGGACAGGGCCACCAGTCGACCGCCCCGCGCACCCGGTGGACGAGGCCCTCGACGAGATCGGCGTCAGCCCCCGCGGCCTCCCGCCAGCGCGCCATCGAGGTCTCCCACCCAGGGACGTCTTCGACCGCCCGCCAGAGCCCTTCAAGCGTCCTCGTCGCCATCGTCGGCCTTCGGCTTGATGAACTCCCGGGCGCGCAGCCACCGGTCGACCACGATCGCCTCGTCTCCGTGTTTACACTGGAGGGTGTTCTTCGGCCGGACCTTCACGATGCGGGAGTACTTGCGGGCCGCGGTGAAGGTGACCTCGAAGCTGGCGCTCGCGAGCCGGGCGTGATCCGGGATCTTCCCCTTGCGCTGTGCGATGGCGGCGAAGAGATCCTGGGCCTTGTGGATCTCGGTCTCGGCGTTCTTGCCGCCGCCGAAGACGTACACGACCTCGCGCAGGGTGACCGCCTCGACGCCGGACACGTCGTCGACGTCCAGGCAGTCGGGGCCGCCTCGCAGGGGTTCCAGCGTGTACTTGTCGGCGACGGGGAAGTAGTCGAGCCCGCCGAACAGGTGGAGGCCGAACTTCTGGCAGTACAGCTCCTTGTCCTTCGGCGCCTTCGCGTTGACCGCCAGCTCGTCGAGGTCACGGTTGTAGATGACGATGTCGTAGACCTCGGGCCGCAGCACGACCGTGGACGACACCCCCTTCTCTACGGTCCCGGTACGCTGGACCGGGTCGCCGCGCCGGACCAGGAACCAGGTGTCAGCGCCGTCCACGTAGACGTGGATCTTCGCGTTCTTGGCGCCCTTCTTCCGCTTCAGGAACTCGGCGTCGAGGTCGGCCTCCATCGCGAGCACGGTGGCCTTGGCGGGCTTGGTGAAGGCCACCGGGCCGTTGTTCCCCGACTGCCCGGCGAAGTAGTCGAAGGACCGCTTCTTGAGCACGGTCTGCTCGGCGTGCAGCTCGTAGAGGAGATCGGCGTTGACCAGCCAGAGGCGCACGGCCACGTCGCCAGGTGACGGATCGTCGCCCTCCTCCAGGTCGATCCCCTCCTCGGCGCAGCGGTCCAGGATCGCCTGCATCGCGTCGTCGGTGGACATGTCGTCGATGTGGTAGAGCGAGCCCGCCAACTCGGCGGGCGTGTCCGTGTCCGGGTCCATGAGCACGTCGCGGATGACCTCGTAGTCGAGGGCCACGCCGTCGTCGGGCAAGGGGCACTTCCGGCCAGCGAAGTAAGCCTCGCCGCCCCCGGATCGGAGCAGGTCGAGCAGGTTATCTCGGTTGACGGACTTCAGGACCTCCAGCTTGGAGAACCTCGGGCACTTCATTCCTGGCATCTGGCGCTCCCCCTTCGGGTCTGCGGGGTGTTCGGCTCCATAGGACCTGCTTCAGCAGGGGGTAGGACGGAAGATCATGCCAGCTTCGGCACAGGGCGGTCGCCGGGAGATTCGGAGCGCCGAACGTATCCGCGTGAGCGCGCCGGGGACATCGGTAGGAACGGCCCGCCCGCGACGAACTCTCCGCGGGGGCCAGGCAGGGCGCCGATGTTATGTCACGATGCCGGGGTAGCCCCCAGGAGGCCCCCCCGATGGCGCGTCGCCCCTCTCGTCCCCGTTCCGGACAGCCCCGTGCAAAGCGTGGCGTGGTCCCGTCCCCTGCGCGCCGTCCCGCCGTGCTCTACGCCCGCGTCTCGTCCCGGGACCAGGAGCGCGAGGGCTTCTCCATCCCCGCACAACAGGCGCTCCTACGGACCTACGCGGCCGACAACGGCTTCGAGATCCTGGATGAGTTCGTCGACGTGGAGACGGCGAAGCGGACCGGCCGGACCAACTTCAACAAGATGCTGACCTTCATCCGCAAGCGGCGCGGCACGCCTCCCGTCGTGCTCGTGGAGAAGACCGACCGGCTCTACCGGAATCTCAAGGACTGGGTCACGGTCGATGGGCTGACCGTCGAGGTCCACCTGGTCAAGGAGAACGTCGTGATCTCCGAGGGGTCTCGCTCCTCGGAGAAGTTCATGCACGGCATCAAGGTGCTCATGGCGAAGAACTACGTTGACAATCTCTCCGAGGAGGTCCAGAAGGGGATGCGCCAGAAGGCCGAGGAGGGCCACTGGCCCAGCTCGGCGCCGTTCGGGTACCTCAACCGGCGCGAGGCGGGCAAGAGCTTCATCGTGCCCGACCCGGATCGAGCGCTGCTGGTCCGCAACCTGTTCGAGCTGTACGCCGCCGGCACCCACTCGGTCGAAGACCTCGCCGCCCACGCCAAGTCCATCGGTCTCAAGAGCCGGCGGGGAGGCAAGCTCCACGCGAGCGCCATCCACGCCATGCTCCGCAACCCCATCTACGCGGGGGAGTTCTGGTGGGGTGGCAAGCTCTACGAGTCCACCGACCCCGTCCTCGTCAGCCGGGAGCTGTGGCACAAGGTCAAGGACCGCCTGGACGGCTTCCCGGACACGCGGCCCGCGCCCCGCAACTTCGCCTTCTCCGGGCTGCTGACCTGCGGGCACTGCGGCGCCGCGATCAGCGCCGAGATGCACAAGGGCAAGTACATCTACTACCGCTGCGCCCAGGTCTGCGTGAAGGAGCCCTACACCCGCGAGGAGCGGCTGGCCGACCTGCTCGCCGAGCGCGTGATCCGCCCCCTGGAGATGCCGCCCTGGCTCGCGGACTGGGCCATCGGCACCCTGAAAGACCAGGCGAAGCTCATCGAGGCCGAGCAGGAGGACCGGCTGGCCGCCGCCCGGCGGCGCTTCGACCGCTACCGGCACCTGATCGACAAGGCGTACGAGGACAAGCTGGACGGTCGCGTCGATGACGAGTTCTTCGCCCGCAAGAAGTCGGAGTGGGAGGGGCTCATGTACGCCGCCCACGAGGAGGTCGAGCGGCTGACCCGCGCCGGGCACAAGACCCTCGACACCGCCGTGTACCTCTTAGAACTCCTAAAAGGCTGCTACGACCGATACATCCGCATGGACATGGAGCACCAGCGGCGGGTGCTGAACATCGTCCTTTCGAACTGCGCATTGGCGTCCGGCGACGTGACCCCGACCTACCGGAATCCCTTCGATATACTTCGGGAATTGGCCGCCGCGGGAAATGAGCCGGCCCCCGGATCGAGCGATCCGGGGGCCGTCCATCCAATATGGTCGGGGAGACAGGATTCGAACCTGCGACCCTCAGACCCCCAGTCTGATGCGCTACCAGGCTGCGCTACTCCCCGAAGGCGCCTGCATTTTATGGGCTCGCGGCGCTCCCGTCAAGGCCAAGACGCGGCCATCGCGTACCATCGCGCACCACGGCGCGACGGGCCCTGCTCAGGCGCGGCCCTCGGGGTCCATCTCGTCGCGCAGCTCGAGCACCCGGTCCCGCAGGACCTGAAGGCGCTCCAGGGCTTCGCGGATCTGGTTGAGGTCCACCTGGGGGGCGGGGCCGCCCGCGCCGGTCATGACCTTTCGGGCCCCGGCGATGGTGTAGCCCTCGTCGTGCAGCAGGCGCTTGACCCGGAAGAAGCGGGAGAGGTCCTGCTTGCGGTACAGCCGCTGGCCCGAGCTGGACCGGTGCGGCTTCATGCGAAACTCGGTCTCCCAGTAGCGCAGCACGTGGGCGTCGACGCCGACGAGCTGGGCGACCTCTCCGATGCGGAAGTAGAGCTTGTCGGGGACCTCGGGGTGGTCCGCGTCGTCTTCGTCCGCGTCGCCAGCGGCGTCGCCGGCGGCGGGGTGACCGCTGGCCGGCAGGTCGATCTGCGCGTCGTCGATGACGAGCTCGTCGTCGCTCGCTCCGTCCCCAAGCGACTCGTAGGCACCGAGGTCCAGCGCGCCGGGCTCGGGGACATCCTCGTCGCCAGCGGCGGCCAGGGCGCGGGTCATCGCGTCCTTGGGGATGCGGCGCGCCACGGGCTCAGCCTTCCTCGTTCAGCGCTGCCCGCAGGACCTGAGAGGCCTTGAAGACCAGGACGCGGCGTCGGGCGATGACGATGGTGTCGTTGGTCTGGGGGTTGCGCCCCTTGCGGGCCGCCTTGTCCCGGACCACCCAGTTGCCGAAGCCCGAGACCTTGACCTTGTCGCCCTCGACCAGGGCGGAGCGCATGATCTCGAAGACCTCGTCCACCAGGTCGCTGCCTTCCTTCTTGGTGATGCCGACCTGGTCGTGGAGGCGCTCCACCAGCCGGGCCTTGGTCAGGGTGCCGTCAGACATGGTGTCCTCCAGGAGAGGGTCAGGCAGGAAGGTTCATGCACGAAAAGCCACGCAAGAGACCACCACCAGGGTGGTCACTGCGCGGTGTCGCTGCTCGAGGCCGCGGCCCCGCCGGTGTCGGTGTTGCGGTCCCAGCAGCGCACGGTCATGGTGTCGGTGCGCTGCTCGCCCTCGGTCCCGGCCGAGACGATGTCCAGCTTCCAGACACCTTCATCGGCGCTGTCCTGGGCCATCTCGAACTCGTCCTGGCCCCGATCGGGGCTGGACACGCGGATCGAGACGCGATCGACGATCTGCTGGTAGTCGTCGAAGACCTCGACGACCACGCTGTGATCGGTCCCGATCGGGCCACCGCCGGGGTCGACGGTGGCCTGACCGACGATCACCTCGCCGGTGCTGCTGGTGAGGTCGATGCTGGTCGCCGGCTCCACGACCGCCACGCCCACGTCGATGCTGAGCGCGTCGTCGGTGCCGTTGAACTGCGTGTAGGTGACCTCACCCGTCTTCTTGCACGCCAGGAAGGCGGGCAGCAGCAGCAGTAGCGCTGGCGTCAAGCCGCGGCCTGCTCGAGGGCGGCGCGAGCCTGGTCCACGAGGGTGCTGAAGGCGCCGGGGTCGTGGATCGCCAGTTCGGAGAGCTGCTTGCGGTCCAGGGTCACGCCAGCGACGTCCAGCCCGTGGATGAACCGGCTGTAGTTCAGGTCCGTCGGCATCAGGGCAGCGGCGATGCGCTGGATCCACAGGGCCCGGAACTGCCGCTTCTTCTGCTTGCGGCCGGCGAAGGCGTAGGCCTTGGCCTTGCGGACGGCTTCCATCGCCTGGCGCCGCGTGTTGTTGCGGGCGAGGTGGAAGCCACTGCTGCGCTCGAAGAGCTTCTTCGTGCGCGTCTTGCGAATTTGTGCGCGCTTGATGCGTGCCATGGTCGACTCCTTGAGTGGTCGCCGGTTCCCAGCCTACGAGGGCGGTAGTGGCGAGTCGATCTGGGGGGGGAGGGGAGCGGCGCCTGGCTCAGCCGTGGCCGAGCAGGACCCGCATGTGCCGGGCGTCTGCCTCGATGAGGATGCCGGTGTGGCGCAGCTTGCGCTTGGCAGACTTGGGGCGCTTCTCCAGGATGTGGCGCATCTTGGCGTGCTTGAACTTCACCTTGCCGGTGGAGGTCATGTGGAAGCGCTTCTTGGCCCCGGTGTGGGTCTTCATCTTGGGCATGGGGTCCTCCGACGGGTCGCCTAGTTCTTCTTCCTCGGGGCGAGGATCATGAACATCTGGCGGCCTTCCATGTTGGGGGGGGTCTCGATGAGAGAGACATCTTCGCAGTCCTTGGCGACTTCGCGGCAGCGATCCTCACCGATGTTGCGGTGGGCCATCTCGCGGCCACGGAAGCGTACCGTCACCTTGACCTTGTCGCCGTCTTCCAGGAAGCGGCGCGCGTGCTTGAGCTTGACATCGTAGTCGTGCTCGTCGGTCTTGGGGCGGAGCTTGATCTCCTTGATGGAGACGACGGCCTGGCGCTTGCGCGCCGCGGCGTCCTTCTTCTGCTTCTCGTACTTGATGCGGCCGAAGTCACCCAGGCGGCAGACGGGGGGGCGGCTGTTGGGGGCGACCTCGATGAGGTCGGTGCCACGATCCCGAGCAAGCTGGATGGCGTCCTCGGTCAGGAACTCGCCGAGCTTCTCCCCTTCGTCGTCGATGACGAGGACGCGGGGGGCGCGGATGCGGTCGTTGACGCGGGGACCGGTCTGCTCAGGCTCCTTGAGCCGGGTGCCTTTCCGAGGGGGACGGCGCAAATGCTCTTCCTGTGCTGCGGGGATGGGATTCGCTGCGGAGCGTGGGAGCCTACCGCGTTCTGGATGGCGAAGCTGCGGAGGGCGAGACCGCTGGGGGCCAGAATGAAAGCTCCCCGCAGCACCCCCTGTGGGGAGGGGGGCTGCGGGGAGCGGGGGGCTGGTAGGCGCGGGCGGGCTTGAACCGCCGACCCCCGCCGTGTCAGGACGGTGCTCTCCCACTGAGCTACGCGCCTACGGGCCCCGGCGTTCTATTGTCCCCCCCCGCTGGCGTCAACCACGGGCGGAAAACTCGCGGCGTCCGGCGCGACGAAGGCGGTTTCCGCTGGATCATCGGGGGCATGGCGCAGGGCGTGGGCCAGCCGGGGGCCCAGCTCGGCGGCCGCCAGGGCAGGCGAGGGGGCCCGGCCCAGCAGGCGAGCCAGGCTGCCGACACCCCCGTCGGTGATGCCGCAGGGCGTGAAGAGGCCGTAGGCCGAGAGGTCGGGGTCGAGGTTCAGGGCCAGGCCGTGCAGGGTCAGGCCCCGGGACAGGTGCAGGCCGACGGCGCACAGCTTGTCGCGGCCGACCCAGACCCCGGGCAGCCCGGCGCGGCGCCCGGCGCTCAGCCCCCGCTCGGCCAGCCCCTGCTCGGCCAGCCAGGTGATCACGGTGTCCTCGATGGTGGCGACCAGCGCACGGGCCCCCCAGCCCCGGCTGCCGGCGTCGAGCAGCAGGTAGGCCACGAGCTGCCCGGGGCCGTGCCAGGTGGCCAGGCCGCCCCGCTCGGTGGGGACTACGGGGATGCCCCGAGCGGCCAGCGCGTCGCGGTCCAGGTCGAGCACCTCGCGACGCCCCGTCGTGACCACCGGCTCGTGCTCCAGCAGCCACAGCTCCTCGGCGGCATCTCCCCGCGCCAGGGCCTCACGGTGGGCGCGCTGGGCCTGCAGGGTCTCGGCATAGGGCACGCGGCCCAGCCAACGCCAGGCAGGCGGCGCCCTCACTCCTCGACCACCGGCGCGTTGTAGACGGCGCTGCTGCGGTAGGCGGCCAGCCACTCGTGGACCAGCACCGAGAGGGTGGCCGTCACGGGGATGGCCAGGAGCATGCCCCAGATGCCCAGCAGGCTGCCGGCGGCGATGAGGGCCACGATGACGACCAGGGGGTGCAGGCCGACCTTGTCACCCACGATGCGGGGGGTCAGCAGGTAGCCCTCGATGGCCTGGACCCCGCCGAAGACCAGGGCCACCCACAGCAGGTGGATGTCCAGGCCGTAGGCCGCCAGCGAGAGCAGGGTCGCCAGCACCACGCCGACCAGGGTCCCCAGGTAGGGCACGATGAACAGCGCCCCCGACAGCATGCCGACGGTGAAGGGCATGTCGATGCCGGCCACCCACAGGCCCAGGCTGTACAGGACGCCAAGGGCCACGCAGACCGTGAGCTGCCCACGCACGAAGGCGGCCAGGCGGCCGTCGACATCGTGGGCCACGCGCCGCACCCGCGGGCGCATGGCCGGGGGGACCAGGTCGTCGAGGCCGGCCAGCAGCCGGTCCCAGTCCCGCAGCAGGTAGAAGGCGAAGAGCGGCAGCAGGGTGAGGTTCAGGACCGCGTTGAGGATGCCCATGCCGCGGGTGAACAGGCCCTGGACGACGGCCGAGGCGTAGCCCTGGATGCGGGGCAGGGCCTGGTGGATCCAGCCCGGGATCTCCTGCTGCAGCTCGTCGACGTCCAGAGGCACCGCGTAGCCGGTGTGGGCGCGGATCCAGGTGACGACGGGCTGCACATAGCCGTCGAGGTTGGAGAAGAAGGCCGAGAGCAGGTTCCCCAGCTCGCCCAGCTTGCGAAAGAAGGGGGGCACCATCAAGACGGCGACGGCCGCGATGCCCAGCAGCAGCGTCACCAGGACCACGCCGATGCCGGTCTCCCGCGACATGCCGCGGGCCTGCAGGCGGTCGACCACCGGGTCGAGCAGGTAGGCGATGCAGGCGGCAGCCACCAGGATGGAGAGCACCGGCCAGAGCAGCCAGACCAGGGCGCCGCCGACCAGGGCGAAGCCGGCCCCCCACAGCAGGCGCCGGGGCCACATGCGCACCGGGGGAAGCAGCTGTGGCGGGCGAGGGCGGGGTCGACCGCGCGGGGCGCCGGCCAGGCTGGTACCCCGACGCCGGATCATGGCCCCACCACCACCACGACGCGCCCCTGGGCGGCCAGCGAGGGCAGGTCGGGGTCCGCCTCCAGGCGGCTGGCGGAGCTCGGGTCCAGGACCAGATCGCCGCCCCGCACGACCGCGGCGGCCCGCACCAGGATCGGGTGCTCGCCGGCCCGCTCGATGGCCCGGCGGTCCCCCGGGTCGCGGACGTAGACCACCGGGGCGTCCAGCTCCAGGGCCTCGGGTGCCAGCTTCTGCGCCCCGAAGAGCACGGCGCCCGTGGGCCCGCTGATCCGCGGCGCCAGCGAGGGCTCGAAGGGCAGGTCCCGGGCGTCGACGACCAGGCCCGTGGCCGCGCCAGGGCCGGCCGGCGGCGCCTGCTGGGCGGCCAGGGAGCGCAGGGCGGGGCGCAACCAGCCGCGCAGGTCCAGCTCGGCCGTCATCTCCACGGTGCCGCCGTCGTGGTACCGCGTCTCGACGACCTTCCACTCGCTCACGCTGTCCCCCAGGCGCCGGGCCAGGTCGCCATCACCGCCGAGCAGGTCGGCGGCCAGCGTGTCCGGCGTGACGCGCACCCGCTGGGCCAGGCGCTCGATGCGGGGGCCCAGGCGATCCAGGGCGTCCTGCTCCTGCACGCGGCGGTCCATCCAGGCGCCCACGCGGCGGTCGCTGCTGGACTGGACCGACAACACCAGGCGCGTCCAGTCGATGCGGCCATCGGGCACCGGCTCCACGACGCTGTCGGGATCCTGGGCATGCGCCGGGGAGGCGGGGAAGAGGAGGACGCCGGCGAGGAGGAGGCAGGTCATGGAACGCGCGGTGGGAGGGGGGGCCAGCTTAATCGAGGGACCGCGCCGCGGCGGGCTCAGCCCCCCGGGATCAGGCCCTCCCGTGCGAGGAAGGCGGCGATGTCGGCGGCCAGCACCTCGCTGCCCTCCTCGTCGACGTGTCCCCCGTCGAAGAACCACGCCTCGTGGACGTGGTGGTCCTCCTCGAAGAGCGCGATGATCTCGGGCGCGGGGCGGGGCTCCAAGGAGCGGGCCTCCAGCAGCACGGCCCCCGAGCGGGCGTCGACCACCTGCTGGACCTCCCCCGAGACCCGCAGCAGGACCCCGTCCCGGGGAGGGCGGGCCCGGATGCCATGGGTCGCCTCCCACACCGGCAGGCCCGGAAGCGCGGCCTGGACGTCGGGCAACAGGGTCGCCAGGCTGGGGGCGCCGCGCAGATCGAAGGTCGACAGCGGGCTGAGCACCAGGGCGATGGGCGCGGCGCTGACCTCACGCAGGTGGGCCACGGCGGTCGCCAGGTCCCACAGCTCCTCCTGCCGCGGGCGGATCAGGATCACGATCAGGTCCACGTCGAGCTGCCGCAGCAGCGCGCGCCCCCACATGCCCACCTGGGCGGGCCGCAGGGCCGGGATCCCGCCCAGCAGCACGGGCACACCCAGCGCCTGGGCCAGCCGGGTGCCGACGCAGCGGTCCTGCTCGACCCCCCAGCCAAAGGCGACCGAGTCGCCCAGCAGCAGCACGCGCGGCCCCTGGTGGGGGCCCGGCTCGGCCTGCCCTCGCAGGCCCAGGTGGTCGGTGTCCACGTGAAAGACGCGGCGACGGCGGATCTCGGACCGGGCCTCCGGGGAGGCCGCCACGCGCGGATCGTGGGGCCGGTCGGGGACCACCTCCACCGCCCCGCGCAGGTCGGGCACGAGCAGGTTGAGGGGCTGGCCATCCACCAGGCGGGGCGCGATGATCCGCGCCGACTCGGTCGGGAGGGCGAAGACGCCGAGCATCCAGGTCCGCCCCAGGAACAGGGCCAGGCCCACGGCCAGCACCGCGCTCGCGGCGGCGAGGAGGAGCCGGGCCCGCAGCGAGGCCCGCCGGATACCGGGCCCGGTCATGGCCGCCCCTCCGGCAGCCCCGGGGGGATGAGCACGTAGTGTTGTGGCGGCGCCAGGCCGGCGCGCCGACGCCGCTCGGCCAGCACCAGACCCGGCAGAGGCCAGGCGATCCGCAGCTCGCCTTCCTGGTCGATGATGACCTCGGTGGGGGCCAGGTCATCCGTGTCGGGCATCAGGCGGGCCGCCATCAGCCAGGGCTCGCCCTGCGGCGCGGCGGGCAGGTCCCCCGCGGCCCGACAGCCGGCGAGCTGGCTGGTCTCCAGCAGGACCCCGGCATCGCCCGTGATGGCGGCCCCGGAGGTTCCGCACAGGCGGGCATCCTGGGGCAGCTCGGTGCGCAGCCTGCGCCCCAGGCGGGCAGCGGGGCGGGCGTGTGCGGCCTGCGCTTGCAGCTCGACCAGGGCCTGGCGGGTGTCGCCCCAGGTGCCGCCCACCAGCACCGGGACCACGAGCAGGGCCAGCGCGCCCCGGAGGCGCCCGGCAGGCAGCAGCTCCAGGAGGGCCGCGCTGCCCGTCAGCCCCAGGGGCAGCAGCACCGAGACGTGGCGGCGGGCCGAGAAGATCACCAGCGAGGCCAGGGCCACGGCGAGGGCGGGCAGCAGGGCCAGCAGCAGACCGGGGCGTCGGCGGCGGAGCGCGTGGGCCAGCGCCCCGGCCAGGCCCAGGCCCAGGATCACCAGGATGTCACCATGGTCGAGGAGCGCCATGCGGGCTGTCAGGCGCACCAGGCTGCGCAGCCGCGTCGCGGGCAGGCCCGTCGGGATCTGGGCGATCTCCCGGCGCAGCGCCTTGCGCTCCTTGGGGTGGGGGGCCGTCCACGGCTCGCTGGCGTGGGTGACGAAGGAGGGCACACGCGCGCCCAGGGCCAGGGACTGGATGTCCTCTTGGACCGCGGCCATGCGCCCGGCCCAGGGCAGGTCCGCGGGCCTCCCCCAGAGGTGGCCAGACAAGCCGAGCAGGGGGAGCTGCAGGCTCAGCACACAGGCGAGGAGCGCCAGCAGGGCCCGCAGGGAGCGCGCTCTCGGGCGCCCCTGCTGCGCGGCAGCTGCGGCCAGGACCAGGCTGCTGACGCCGACCAGCGACACGATCAGGCCCTGCATGCGGGCCAGCAGGGGCAGGGCCAGGAGCAGGGCCGCCAGCAGGATCCGGCCCGGGCTGGCCCGGCGGGCCACCAGGGCCACACCCAGGCCGGCCAGGGTCAAGGACAGGGCCGTCAGCGCCTCGGGTTGGGTGAGCTGGGCAGAGAGCACCAGGTCGGGGTGGACCGCCACCAGGGCCGCGGCCAGCAGGCGAGGGGCGCGGGACAGGCCCGCTTCGGCCGCCAGGGCGTGGACCGCGAGCACCGTCAGGCCATCGGCGCCCAGCGAGACGGCGCGGGCCGCGACCTCGACGGGCAGGCCCGCGGCGACCAGGGGCACCCCGGACAGGCCGAAGAGGGGGGGCAGCAGGGGCGGGAGGTGGTGGAGCGCGTCGAGGATCGACAGGCCCCACAGCGCCGGGTCGGTGCCCAGGGGCATGTCGAGCTGCCAGACCTGGTGCAGCACCACGCGCACGAGGACCGCGGTCAGGGCGACGGCGGCCACGGCGCCACGCTCGCGCCAGGAGGTGCTGGGAGTCGGTTCGGTGGGGGGGCGATGCATGCGTGGGCCGAGATGCGGGCAGCCTCGCACAAGATGGTGAGCTGCGAGGGAGCCGCGCGGCGGGTCGGCTCCCCGGGAGATGATGGGCCGGAGGTCGCCCGGGCGGTACGGGGTGGCGCGGAGGCGACATGCCGGAACAGGCGGGAGCAGCGGCGGGCACCCGGGTCGGGTCGTGAGCGCGGCACGGCGCTGGTTGGGCAGGTCGGGCCTGGTCCTGGCAGGCCTGTGCGCCGGGCTGGTGCTGGCCGAGGGCGCGGCGCGTGTCTTGAGCCCCACGCCCGCTGCCGAGCTGCTGGGCGAGCCGACCCGCGACGCCACGCCCGGCCTGTACTGGAGCGACCCGGTCCTGGGCTACGTCCCGGTCCCTGGCTACGACGTCGCCTGGCCCGGCCCCCAGGGGGATGTCCGGGTCCGCATCGCGCCCGAGGGCTACCGGCTGCCGGCGCCAGTGCCCGGGCAGCCCCGCTGGATCGCCGTCGGGGACTCCTACACCATGGGCGTCCAGGTGCCCGAGGACCGGACCTTCGCGGCGCGCCTGGGGCAGCGGCTGGGCTGGTCCGTGATCAACGGCGGCGTGGACGGCTACGGCACCTGGCAGGCGGGCCTGCGCTACGAGCAGCTGGACGACGCGCTCCAGGCCGAGGGCGTCATCTACGTACTCTTCGAGGGCAACGACCTCACCGACAACGGCATCTTCCTGGGCCGGATGCGGGCCAGCCTGGACGCCCAGGGGCGCCCCGTCCTGCCGGTGCCGGCCCACGGCTTCACGCCCGAGCGCATCGTGCCCTTCCGGGCGCCCGGCCTGTGGGACCGGCTGCGCGGGCGCAGCGTGCTGCTCGCGGCCCTCCACGTCCTGCTGCACCGCCCCGAGCTGGCCCGCAGCGGCACCCTGGAGCGCTTTCGCGAGGAGACCCGCTGCATGACCGTCCCCGGCCAGGGGGAGCGGCGCGCCCTGCTTGACCAGCTCGGCCAGGCCCTGGCCTTCTTGCGCCAGTCCGCGGCGGCGCGCGGCGACCGCCTGCTGGTGGCCGTGGCCCCCGCCCCCTGGATGATGGACCCGCAGCGGGCCGAGGCCACCCTGGTCGCCCTGGGGCAGCCACCGGGCAGCGCGGACGTCGCCGGCTTCCACGCCGACGTGCTCCAGGCCGTCCAGGCTGCCGGCCTCATGCGTTGTGATCTGCTGCCGGCCTTGCAAGCCGCCGAGGCCCAGGGCGCGCAGCCCTTCCTGCGCTACGACGGCCACTGGTCGGTGGCCGGCCACCAGGTCGTGGCCGAGGCCCTGGCCGCCTGCTTGTCCCCAGAGGGCTGAGCGGGGCCCCAGGGGCTGAGCCTCAGCGCAGCTCGACGACGTCGGGGCGGCGGAACAGGCTCTCCAGGCCCTGCATCAGGGCCTCGTCCGGCACGGCCCGGGCGGCCAGGCGCAGCTCGCTGCGGGAGTGGCCGGGCTGGCGCAGGTGCAGGGTCACCGGGCAGCGCCCCTGGCTCTCGGCCAGCAGGGCGGCGAGCTGACGGGCCCGCTCCTCGGGCAGCTCCCGCAGCTCCATGCGCAGGTGGATCTCCTGGGTCCGGCGGATCCGCACCTCGGACAGGACCTCGGCGCTCTCCGCCAGGATCTTCACGCTGTCCGCCGTGCGCTCCAGCTTGCCGCGCACCAGCAGGGGCTGCTCGCAGACCAGGGCCCGGGCGCTGGCGGCGTAGGGGTCGGAGAAGAACACGCACTCCACGCTGCCGTGCTCGTCTTCCAAGGTGGCGAAGGCCATCTTGCTGCCGCGCTTGGTCGTGATCTGGCGGAAGCTCGTCACCATGCCGGCGATGGTCACGTCGCGCTCCGGGGGCAGCCGCTCCAAGCCGGGCACGGTGCAGCTCGTGAGCTTCTCGACCAGGCCACGGTAGGCCTGCAGCGGGTGGCCGGTCAGGAAGAAGCCCAGGGCGTCGCGCTCGCGGCTGAGCTTGAGGGCCGTGGGGAACTCGCCCAGGTCGGGGAGCTGGACCCGCCGCGGGGCGCTCGGGCCGGCCAGGGCCCCGAACAGGCTCACCTGGCCGCTGGCCCGCTGCTCCTGGGTGCCCTGGGCCACGCTGACCGCGCCGGGCAGGCCATCGAGCAGCTCGCGGCGGGCGTGGCCGGTCCAGTCGAAGGCGCCGCATGCGATGAGGCCCTCCAGCACCTTCTTGTTGACCCGCTTGAAGTCCAGCTCCTCCAGGCACTCCAGGAAGCCCGTGAAGCGGCCCCCCACCCGCTCCCGCGCCTCCAGGATGGCCTCGATGGCGCCGTCGCCGACGCCTTTGACCGCCGCCATGCCGAAGCGGATCGTCTGGCGCTGCCCGCGGGGCACGTCGAAGCCGCGCACGCTCTCGTTGACGTCGGGGGGCAGGACCTGGATGCCGGCCCGCTTGCAGTCCCCGATGTAGACCAGGACTTTGTCGGTGTTGCCGGCCTCGATGGTCATCAAGGCGGCCATGTACTCGGCGCGGTGGTGCGTCTTGAGCCAGGCCGTGAAGTAGCTGACGACGCCGTAGGCGGCGGAGTGGGACTTGTTGAAGCCGTAGCCGGCGAAGAAGGCCAACAGGTCGAAGAGGTCGTTGGCCGCCTGCTCGGCGTGGCCCAGGCCCTTGGCCCCCTCGACGAAGATGGAGCGCTGCTTGTCCATCTCCTCTGCTTTCTTCTTGCCCATGGCGCGGCGCAGCAGGTCGGCGCCGCCCAGCGTGTAGCCGCTGTAGACCTGCGCGATCTGCATGACCTGTTCCTGGTAGACGATGGACCCGTAGGTCGACTCCAGGATCGGGGCGAGGCTGTCGTGGGGGTACACGATGGCCTTGCGGCCATGCTTGCAGTCGATGAAGTTGTCGACCATGCCCGAGGACAGCGGGCCAGGCCGGTACAGGGCCAGCAGGGCGATCAGGTCGTCGATGTTGCTGGGCTGCAGGCGCGTGAGCAGGTCGCGCATGCCGCTGGACTCGACCTGGAAGACGCCCAGGGCGTCGCCCCGCTGCAGCAGCTCGAAGGTCGGGCCGTCGTCCAGGGGCAGGCGGGCCAGGTCGATGACATCCCCGGTGTTGCGCTGCACCATGGCCACGGTGTCGCGGATCTGGTCGAGGGTCTTCAGGCCCAGGAAGTCGAACTTGATGAGGCCGATGCCCTCTGCCGACTTCATCTCGAACTGCACGACCGGGCCGCCCTCGGGCCCGTCCCGGTACAAGGGCGCGTGCTCGACGATGGGCCGGTCGGCGATGACCACGCCGGCGGCGTGTACGCCGGTCTGGCGGACCATGCCCTCGACCCGGCGGGCCAGGGCGTACAGCCGCCCTACGACCGGGTCCCCCTGGACCAGGGTCTTCAGCCGCTCCTCTGCCAGGGCGGCGTCGAGCTTGATGCCCAGCTCGTTGGGCACCAGCTTGGCGATGCGGTCGGCCTGGTGGAAGTCCACGCCCAGCACGCGGGCCACGTCCTTGAGCGCGGCCTTCGCCTGGAGCTTGCCGTAGGTGATGATCTGGCTGACCAGCGGGCTGCCGTACTTCTCGCGGACGTGCTCGATGACCTCTTCCCGGCGGTCCTGGCAGAAGTCCACGTCGATGTCCGGCATGCTGACCCGCTCGGGGTTCAGGAAGCGCTCCATGAGCAGGCCGAAGCGCAGCGGGTCGATGTCGGTGATGCGAAGGGCCCAGTTGACCAGGGCGCCGGCCCCCGAGCCGCGGCCGGGACCGACGGGGATGCCGTGGTCCTTGGCCCAGTTGATGAACTCGGCCACGATGAGCAGGTAGGCCGGGAAGCCCATGCCCTCGATGATCCGCAGCTCGAAGCGTAGGCGCTCCCAGTAGGACGCGTGGGCCGCTTCGGGCAGGTCGCGCAGCCGGAGCTTCAGGCCCTCGGTCGTGTACCACTCGAAGTAGCCGTTGATGCTGCCGGCCCCTGGCGGCCGGGGGGGCATGGCCTGGGAGGGGTCGGGCAGGCCGAAGTCCTGCGGCGGCGGAAAGGCCCGGTAGAAGTACTCCCAGTTGTCCTGGGTGTCGGAGCGGGGGGCGTCGGCCTTGTGTACGTCTTCGGGGCAGGCGGGATCGGGGTTGGGCGGGTCGGTCGCGGGGAACCAGTAGGTGTCGGTGCGGAAGTCGAAGCGGCAGCGGGCCGCGATCTCGGCGGTGCGGTCCAGGGCGGGGCCGTCGTCGGGGAACAGGGCCCGCATCTCGGCTTCGGACTTCAGGTACTGCTGGTCCGTGGGCAGGGCCAGGCGGGCCGGGTCGTCCACGTTCTCGCCGCGGCCGATCGCGTTGAGCAGGTCGAGGGTGACGGCGTCCTGCGGGGCCGCGTAGCGCACATCGTTGGTGACCACGGTCTGCAGGCCCAGCTCGGCGGCCAGGCGGCGGCCCAGGTCGTTGAGCGCCGGCTGCCCGTCCAGGCCCGTGTCCTGGAGCTCGACGAAGAGGTGGTCGGGGCCGAAGATGGCGGCCAGCCGGGCCAGGTCGGCGCGGGCGCGGTCCGGGTCGCCGTCCTTCAGGGCCGTGCCCAGGGGCCCGTTGAGGCCGCCGGTCAGGACGATGAGGCCGTCCTTGTGCGCTTGCAGCAGGTCCCAGTCGATCCGGGGCCGGTAGTGCATGCCGTCGAAGATGGCCTTGGTGATGAGCTTGCTGAGGTTGCGGTAGCCGACCGGCTCCCAGGGCTCGCCGCTGGCCTTGGGCGGGGGGGGCGTGCCCTCGGCCAGCAGGACCAGGTGCCAGCCGCCGTCGGGACCGCGCGGGTCGCGGCTGTCCAGGCCGGGGGGCCACATCCAGATCTCGGCGCCCAGGATGGGCTGCACGCCCTTGCCCTTGCAGTAGCCGAAGAAGCCGACGCCGCCGTACAGGTTGCAGGTGTCGGTGATGGCGCAGGCGCTGATGCCCTGGGCCGCGGCGGCGGCGGCCAGGTCCTTGGGCTCGACCGCGCCGTCGAGCAAGGAGAACTGGGTCCGGCAGTGGAGGTGGGCGAAGGCCATGGGGATCGCAGGGGAGGGGACGGTGGGGCGAGGAGGGGGCCGTATCGTGCCGCCCGCCGACCGGGCGGTCAGGATCTGACCGGCCGATCCCGGTCCGGTGGTTAGCCCCTCGGCGTGCGCCGCACCCTGCCCTCATTGCTGCTCTCCGCCCTGGCCTCGCTGCTGCCCCTGGCCTCGCTGCTGCCCCTGGCCTCGCTGCTGGCCCTGGCCTCGCTGCTGGCTGGGGCCTCGCTGCTGGCCGGCACCGGCTGCGCGCCCCGCCGGGATGAGCCGGTCGCCTCGGACCCGGCGGCGGGGCTGCCCCAGACCGTGATGCTGGTCATCACCTGTACGACCCGCGCCGATCGCCTGTCGGCCTACGGCAACCCCCGCCCGACCTCGCCCTACCTGGCGCGCCTGGCGGCCCAGGGCACGCGCGCCCAGCGGGTCATCAGCAACGCCTCCTGGACCCGGCCCGCCGTGGCGGCCCTCATCACCGGGCAGCACCCCTACGTCTTGGGCATCGACCCCGAGCACGAGGACGCGAACTTTGCCGACGGCTTGTCCCCCCAGGCCACGACCCTGGCCGAGCGCTTCCACGACGCCGGCTGGGCCACGGTCGGCGCCACCGCGAACCCCAACGCCAACCGGCGGCTGGGCATGGCCCAGGGCTTCGACCGCTACGTGGACACCGCGGACTGGGCGGGCAGCCGGGACAAGACGCCGGGGGCGGCCATCGTGAGCCGCTTCCTGGACCAGGCGCGGGGTCTGGACGGCCCCCTGTACGGGCAGCTCGTGCTGGTCGACCCGCACAACCCGCTGGCACCCGAGCGGGCGCGGCGCCTGCGCCTGGGGCTGTGGCCCTGGAAGGACGCGCTGCTGGACCGCTACGACGCGGCCCTGACCCGGGTGGACGACGCGATCGGGGCTCTGGACCAGGGCCTGCAGGAGCTGGGCCGGGGGGGGCGCCTGCTGGTCGTGGTCGGCGACCACGGAGAGGGCCTGTTCCGCCCCCAGCAGGCCGGTCGCGGGCACGCCTGGTACCTCTACGACGCGAACCTGCGGGTGCCCTGGATCCTGCACGGCCCGGGCGTGGCGCCGGGCCAGCTGCTGGCCGCTCCTGCCCAGAGCGTGGACGTGGCGCCCACCCTGCTGGACCTGGCGGGCCTGCCGCCGCCCGAGTCCACGGACGGGCGCGACCTGGCGGCCGCCGTCTCGGGACGGGGTCCGGCGCCGACCGGGCTGCGGGCGGTGGCGATGACCCGCTACGGCCCCATGGACAAGGCGCGGCTGACGACCTCGGACTGGGTGCTCATCGAGAACCGGGCCGATGGCGGCGAGCCCACGCGGGGCCCGGTGGAGCTGTACCGGGCGCTGGACCATGCGGCACGCCAGGACCTGGCCGCCCAGGAGCCCGGCGTGGTCGGCGCCATGCGGGCCGAGCTGGCCGGGCGGCGGGCCGACTGGGAGTCCGCGGCGCTGCACTGGACCGGCAGCGTCGACGCCGCCGAGCTGGAGCAGCTCCACGCCCTCGGCTACGTCGACCCGTGATGACCGCCTCCGCTGACACTGCCGCCTCCGCGTCCTCCGCCGCGTCCTCCGCCGCGTCCTCCGCCGCGTCCTCCGCCGCGTCCTCCGCCGTGCCCGAGCCGCTCGTGCTGCAGCGGGGACCCGGCTGGTTGGCCCTGGCCAAGCCGCCGCTGCTGCCGGTCTTCCCCCCTCACGCCGATCCCGATGGTGACTGCCTGCTCGCCCGCCTGCTCGCCGCCGAGCCGAGCCAGGGACAGCAGACCTGGCCGGCCGGCTTCGAGGGGGGCCTGGCCCACCGCCTGGACGTGGCCACCTCGGGCCTGGTCCTGGCCGCCACCTCGCCCGACGCGCTGGTGGCCCTGCGGGCGGCCTTCTCGGCGCACGCCCTGCGCAAGCACTACCTGCTGATCAGCGCCCGCGACGTGCCCTGGGACGCGCACGCGCTGGACCTGCCCCTGGCCCACGACCGCCAGCGGCGGGCCCGCATGATCGTCCAGCGCGGCCGTGACACGCCCCATCGTGGACAGTGGTACCCGGCCCATACCGCCTTGCGACGCCTGGCCTGGCTGCCGGGCTCGGGCTCTGGTGGGAGCTACACCGCCTGGCTGGCTACGATCTCCAGCGGCGTCATGCACCAGGTGCGCGTACACGCAGCCTTCGCCGGCCTGGCCCTGGCGGGGGACAGCCTGTACGGCGGGGGCGCGCCGACGCCTTGGGCCCGCTCCTGGGCCCAGGCCCACACCCAGGCCCACACCCAGGCCCACACCCAGGCCCACGCCGGGCCGTCGGCACCCTTCCTGCTGCACCACCTGGGGCTGGTCGGGCCGGGCCTGGCGCCAGATCCGGTGGCGCTGCCTTCGTGGTGGCCCGCGCTCCCCTGGCAGAGGGCCTGGCAGACGGCCTGAGCTGCCCCAGCGCTCCGATGCGGAGGTAGGCTGTGCGCGGCCGTGTCCCGGTCGCGTTGGAGCTCCCATGAAGCGCCTCCCCGTCGCGCTGCTCGCCCTGCTGTCCTGCGGTGGCACCTCCAAGGACCCCGCGAGCGCGCGCCCGACCGGCGAGCTCCAGCGAGCTGCCCTCGCCGCCCTGCAAGGCGCCCCGCGCGTGCGCCTGCACCGCCCGGCACGGGGGAGCCTGGTGCTTCCGGGCGGTGATCTCTCCACGCAGCTCGCCGCGGCGCCGGCCCGCCTGGGCGCGGAGCTCGGCCTCGGCTGGACCGGGGGCATCACCCTGCAGCGGGTCCGCTCCCTGCGGGGAGGTGGGGCCCTGGCCCGCTACGTCGCGACGGTGGACGGCCTGCCGGTGCTGGACGGGACCCTGTCGGTCCTGACGGACGCCCAGGGCGCGGTGGTCGCGTGGTCGGGGGGGGACGGACTGCCGACGCTCGGCCAGGGGCTGCGAGACGAGGGCGCCCAGCGCGGCGCCGCCGATGCCGTGAAGCGGGCCGCCCTTCAGCTGCCGGGCCTGGACCCGGGGACCAACGGTCGACCCGTGGCGCGCGCCGACGGCTGGTGGTCGGTGCCCCAGTCCGGCGGCGCCCTGGCGCTCGCGCGGGTGCGAGCGGTGGCCTCTCGCGACGGTGATCGGCTGGTGCGCGCCTGGCAGGTGGAGATCCAGGCGGCGACTGCGGCAGGCGGCGATGGCGCGCTGCACGAGCTGGTGATCGCCGATGGCACCGGCGCCCTGCTGCGCCAGCGCAGCCTCACCGACGACGCCAGCTACCGGGTCTGGGCCGAGACGGTCGCGGATCTGCGCCCCAAGGACGGCCCCCTCGAAGACGTCTCCCCCCACCCGACGGGCGAGCCGGACGGCATGATCCTGGCCGCCGCCGACCCCGATCTGATCGAGAACAACGGCTTCAATACCAACCCCGATGGCGCCTCGGACCCCTGGCTGCCCGACGGCGAGACCGAGAGCGTGGGCAACAACGTCGACGCCTACGCAGACTGGTACGAACGGGACTCGCTGACCGGGGGCAACTTCCGCGCCTCCACCACTGCCGACGGTGTCTTCGACCACGTCTATGACACGACCCTGGGCCCCACCGACGACGCCACCCAGTCGGCCGCGGCCATCGTCTCGGCCTTCTACACGACCAACTGGCTGCACGACTGGTACTACGACTCGGGCTTCGACGAGGCGACGGGGGTCGCCCAGCTCGACAACATGGGGCGCGGGGGAGAGGAGGGCGACCGCATGCTCGTCGAGGTGCAGGACGGCGCCGCCCTGTCCCGCGGGGGGCGCAACAACGCCAACATGTCGACGCCGGCGGACGGCGCCTCTCCCCGCATGCAGGTCTACCTGTGGGACGGCCTGGCCACCGCGGGCCTGACCATCGACCCGGCCGGCCTGGAGCCCCAGGTCGGCGTCGCCGCCTTCGGGCCGGTCTCCTTCTCGATCAGCGGCAGCCTCGTCGAGGCGGGCTCGGACAGCACCGTCTGCGCGGGTGTCGACGCCGACGTGTCCGGCGACGTGGTGATCGTCGACCGCGGGACCTGCACCTACACGGCCAAGGTCCTGGCGGTCCAGGATGCCGGCGGCATCGGCGTCATCATCATCGACAACGTCTCCAGCTCGACGCCGCCCTCCCTCGGCGCGGCCACCGGCTCGGGCTCGGTCACCATCCCGGTCTTGTCCCTGACCATGGTGGACGGCGAGGCGCTGCGGGCCGAGCTGGCGGCCGGCGACACCACCGTCACCATGGAGCGCTCGCCGGCCATCGACTCGGATGGCGCCCTGGACAACTCCGTCGTCGCCCACGAGTGGGGCCACTACCTGCAGGGGCGGCTGGTGTCCTGCGGCGCCACCCAGTGCAGCGGCATCGGCGAGGGCTGGGCGGACTTCACGGCCCTGCACATGATGCTGCGCGACGGGGACGACCTGGACGGTGCCTACGCCGTGGGCACCTACTCGACCCTGGGTATCTCCGCGGACCCCGCCTACTTCGGCGTGCGCCGCCTGCCCTACTCCCGGGATCCGGCGCTCAACCCGCTGTCCTTCCGTCACATCACGGACGGGGAGCCCCTGCCGGACAGCGCCCCGATCTCCGACAGCGGCGGATCGAATGCCGAGGTCCACAACGTCGGCGAGGTGTGGGGCAGCGCCATGTTCGACGCCTACCTGGCGCTGCAGGAGGCGGGACCGTCGCGGGGCCGCACCTTCGACGATGTGCGCCGGCGGATGTCGGACCTCGCGGTCCTGGCCTTGGAGCTGGCGCCGACCGACCCCACCTTCCTGGAGCTTCGGGACGCGCTGCTGGCCGCGGCCAGCCTGGACGACCCCGAGGACGCGGCCGCCATGGCCCAGGCCTTCGCGGGCCGGGGCATGGGGAGCTGCGCCCTGGGGCCCCCCGCCTCCTCGACCGATCTCGCGGGGGTGGTGGAGGACGACGCCTTGCACCCGGTCCTGAGCCTGGGCACGCCCACCCTCGACGACGCGACGGTGAGCTGCGACGACGACGGCGTGCTGGACGGTGGGGAGCTCGGCGCGCTTCGGCTGACCGTCACCAATTCCGGTGGGCTCGCCCTGTCCGGCGCCACCTTGTCGGTCGCCTTGTCGCCCGAGCCGGCCGGGCTCACGCTGCCTGAGGGCGCCACGGTCGACCTGCCGGAGATCGGCCCCTTCCAGAGCGCCGAGATCGCCGTCCCCGTGGCGCTGGATCGGCACGTGGCCAGCTTCGGCGCGACGGTGGCGACCATCACGGTGGACGCCGCGGACGCCTGTGTGACCGAGGAGACCAGCCTGGGCTGGGGGCAGGTCGAGGCGGACCTGGCCACGCACAGCGCCACGGTGGACGCCTTCGAGGTGGATGACGGGAGCTGGACCCTGGACGGTGCGGACGCGGCCAACGTTTGGGCGCACGTGGTCTCCACCGAGCCCCCGGTCGAGGCATCCTGGCTGGGGGTGGACCTCTCGGGGATCACCGACACGCGGCTGGTCTCGCCGGCCTTCACGCCGGCCAAGGGCGAGGCCCTGGTCCTCGACATCCGCCACCGGTACAGCTTCGAGTACTCCGATGGCACCCGGTGGGACGGCGGTGTGCTGGAGCTGCGCGTCGACGGCGGCGACTGGACCGACCTCCGCTACTGGGTCGATCCCGGCTACGACGGCACGCTGTCGACCTCGGCCGACAACCCCCTGGGCGGTCGCCCGGCCTTCAGCCACACCAACCCCTCCTGGCCCGAGGCCGACTCGCTCTCGCTGGACCTGGGCACGGAGCTGGCGGGCCACAGCGTCGAGATGTCCTTCCGCATCGGCACCGACCAGGCGGCGGGGGATGTCGGCTGGCAGATCTTCTCGGTCGGCCTGTCGGGTATCGAGGCGCCGGTCTTCCCGGCCTGGGTCCCCGACGCGACCGACTGCAACCCGGCGCCCCTGGCCGATGCCGGGCCGGACCAGGAGGTGTTCAGCGGCGACCTGGTGGTGCTGGACGGCTCGGCCTCCCGCGATCCCACCGGTGAGGCCCTGAGCTACGCCTGGACCGTGCTGTCCGGGCCTGCCACCGCGCTCGTGCCGGTGGATCCCGCGGGCGCCACCTTCACGGCTCCCGAGGTGAAGGAGGCGACGCCGGTCACGATCCAGCTCGAGGTCTCGGACGGCGATGCCAGCAGCACGGACCAGGTGCAGGTCCTGGTGCAGCCCCTGCCAGACGAGCCGGGGGCCGACACCGGACTGGACAGCGGCGTGGACGGGGGCGCCGATGGTGGCGCCGATGGTGGCGCCGATGGTGGCGCCGATGGTGGCAGCAGCGCGGATGGCGGCAGCACGGACGGCGGTGGTGACGGCCCCGTGGGCAAGGTCAGCGGCTGCGGCTGCGCCAGCAGCAGTGGCGCCAGCACCGGGGGCGCGGCGGGCGCCTGGTCCCTGCTCTTCCTGGCCCTGCCCCTGCTGCGTCGGCGGCGCCGGGGCTGAGCGGGCAGCGCCGGGCGCAGTGCCGCGGCGCTTCCCGTCTTCGGGGGCCTACTTGAAGGGGTTCACCTCACCACCGGAGGCCGGCACGGCCTGGGTGGGCTGGGTGTCGTTGCCCAGGCAGGCCTTGGCAGCCTCGTGCGAGGCCCCCTGCTCGCGCCAGACCAGCGTCAGCATGGTCTGCTTCTGGAAGTCAGCCGTGCTGGTCCCGGGGATCGACGCCCCCATGAAGCCCTTCATCCGGTAGCTCGAGTAGATGGTCACGGTCTCGGTGGAGGGGTCGTAGTCGGCCCGATCGATGGACAGATCGACCACGTCCCCGAAGCTGCTCTCGCACTTCAGCGTCGTCAGGACGCGCCCGTAGGCGTACTGGCGCGCGTCGCTGTCGAGGTGGATCGGGATGCGGTCGCCCGCGCGGGCGGTCCCCATGGGGGCCAGGGCAAAAACAGCGGCGAGCACCATCGAGCTTCGGTTCATGAGGGGGCTCCAGGCATGGGGATGGGTGCGCGAGAAGCGCCATTCACGCTACCATATGCGCCCTCGCTCCTGGGGCGATGTGCCCGTCGCGCGCGGCTCTGCTCCGGGCGCGAGGGGCTCGGCCCCGGACCCGGTTATGCGCGGCGGGAAGAGGTGCCGTCGATGAGCTGGTTCCAGTGCCAGGTGCAGGGAAGACCCGAGGCCGAGGTGCTGCGCGAGCACGGGCGCTACCTGCGGGCCGCGGGTGTGGACCGCGCGCTGGACGCCCTGGCCGGCCCCTTCGGTCTGCGGCGCTTCCTGGTCGCCTTCGCGGCCCGGCCGACCGGGGGAGGGCGTCACCAGGTGGAGCTGACCGAGGTGCTGGCCATGCCGCTGGCGGCCGGCGGCGGCCCCCCGCCTCCCGATCCCGGCGGCGAGCGCCAGCCCTTCCTTGCCCAGGCCCTGACCCGACTGCACGCCAACATGGCCCTGGGGCCGGCCTGGACCCGCGGCGTCATCGGCTACGTGCGCGACGCCCAGGGGCGCACCCAGCTCTTCCCCCTCTTCGACGATGACGGCGACGTCGCCCGCCTGGACCAGCTCCCGGTGCCGGCCGGCAAGGGCCACCCCCTGGAGCAGCCCGACTACGGGCGGCTGCTGGCCAACTGGGAGGGTCGCATGGCGACCGTCCACGCCCGCAGCGCCCGGGTCCGGCCGGACTGGGACCAGTGGACGGTGGACGGCAGCGTCCTGACCCTGTCCTACGATCCGCTGCCGGACAGCGGCGACCCGCCGCGCTGGCGCGAGGAGCGGCGCTTCCGCTGCCACCCGCTGGGGACCTTCGTCCCGGCTCGCAGCCGCTTCACCTGGCAGACCAGCCGGCGCCCGGGCGGCGCCTCGCCCTTCTCCGACCCCGAGCTGGTCGCGGACTGGGCCACCGCCCACGAGGTCGCCCTGCTGACCGCCGCGGGCCTGGACGCCGAATGGCTCTTCGCCGGCGAGTTCGGCGACCACGGCGAACTGCTCTACGCCGCCGTCTACGAGGGGCGCTGAGGGTGGAGGGGGCCCCGTCCCGGTGGCCCGTCGTGGCCATCGTCGGCGGGGCCGAGGAGCAGGGTCCGGCCCTGGACTTGGCCCGGGCCCTGGGCGCGGCCGTCATGGAGCTGGGGGCCGCCTTGGTCTGTGGCGGCCGGGGCGGGGTCATGGCCGCCGCCTGTCAGGGCGCCCGCCAGTGGCGCGGCGCTGCCCTCGGTCCGCCCATCGTGGCGCTGCTGCCCGGGGCGGACCGCTCCCAGGCCAACCCCTGGGCGGACCTGGTCTTGCCCACCGGCCTGGGCAACGCCCGCAACGCGGTGGTCGTGGGGGCGGCCGACGTGGTGCTCGCGGTGGGGGGCGGCGCCGGCACCCTGTCGGAGATCGCCCTGGCCCGCAAGCTGGGCCGGCCGGTCATCCTGCTGCTGGCGGGGGGTGGCGTGGCGGCCCGGGCGACCCTGGCCCTGCCCGACGACCCGGGCCTGGAGACCGCTGCCGATCTGGACGAGTCCCGGACCCGGCTGGCGGCGCACCTGGGCGCTCCGGCCTGAGAGGCTGAGCGCGAGACCTGTTCGGGCGCAGCGCCCCTCCGGCTGGTTCCAGTCCGCGGTCAGGCGACTGCGACGGCGGGAGACGTCGCGGCGGTGTGGTGCGGTGTGCTGCGCCGGTCTTGGTTTGGCCTGTCGCCAGCCGGGCCCTCCACGACGGCGGCCTACACCGCGGCTCCCAGCGCCCGACCGGTCGGACCCGGAGCGCCTCTTGCCCGCTTGTGCGCCCAGCGGGGCACGACCTGCTCGATCACGGGCGGGCCGACCGCACGATGGCGTCGTCGGGCCTGGCCTGGCGGAGCACCTCGCCGGTCCGGTACGGGCGCTCGTCCCCGTCTGCGCCGCCCAGCCACGCATGTCGCTGTGCGAGGGTCCGGTTCCCGTCTCACAGGCAGCAGGGGCATCCCAGGAGCCGGGGGCGCGTGGTCGACGGCCGGCCGGAGCCCCCGAGTTCGCAACACTGCCGGGGGGGAGCCCCTCGAATTGCAACACCTCGCCCGATCGGCCGCGAGCCAACCCTCGTAAGTGCAGCAATCACGTTCCGCGGCCCAGCTTGAACCACAGGGTTGTTGCGAAAGTGGCCGCTCCCACCATTGCGTGTTGCAGATGGGGGGGCTCCGGCCGATGGCACGCTGGGTCGACCTGGTCTTCGTCCGGTCCGCCCGACGCCGACCCTCTCTCGGACACCGGCCAGTCCCGGGGCAACCGCCCTCCAACCGACCTCTTCTTGCCTTCCATGCGGCGCCCACCGCGTCGGCCCGCATTGCGGGCCCGGTCAGGGGATTGCCTGACAGGCGCTGGGCGCCCCGGCCTGGGCCATATGGGAGCGATGCGGCGCCCTCGTTAGGGGCTTGGCTCCGTCCCTCCTCGCCCCGGTCCCTCCTCGCCCCGGTCCCTCCTCGCCCCGGTCCGTCCATGCGCCGCCTCCACCTCGCCGCCCTGCTGGGAGCCCTGCTGCTCGTGGCCCTCCCGCTGGCCTGCCTGCCGACGGTGACCAACACCGGCGGGGGCGGCATCGTCGCCACCGGGGACGACTACCAGGGCCGCGTGGACGCCGCCCTGAAGCAGGTGCCCACCGTCGCCCTGAGCGGGGACGGGGCCAAGGTCGTGCAGGAGGCCGGCTTCCCGATCCGGGTCGATCGCCCCGACGCCTTCTCGAACCTGCCCGCCGAGAGCCAGGCCGCGGCCGTGCTCGACGATCCCAAGGTGCGCGAGGCGCTGCTGGGCACCGACGAGGCGGCGGCCGCCGACCTGCTGATCGAGCAGGGCGTCAAGATGGTGCTGCTGCACCAGAACGTGGGCCCCTCGGTGGACGACGACCGCCGCGTCCTGTCCCGGCTCTACCACCACGCCCAGCTCGACCGCTTCCGCCTGGTGCGGGTGGGCCCCGGCACGCTGTACTACGAGCTGCGCGGCACGCCGGTCGCCTTCCCTCCCCAGGTCGCCGGCTTGTGCATCCAGTACCTGCGGGCCCGCCTGGAGGGCAAGCGGGTCGAGGGCTTCCCGAAGATCGACAGTGACACGGGGGAGTGGACCTTCGTCGTGACCCTGCGTGCCCAGGGGGGCGAGCTGGTCACGGCCTTTGCCCGCAACAAGCGCCTGGACCACGCCCTGGACGAGCTGGTCGACGATCTGGAGGCCCAACATCGCCGCCACGTCGAGCCCACGGGCCGCGCCCGGATCTCCCAGGACATCGACCAGCTCAGCATCGAGATCGAGCGCCTCACCGAGCGGGCCTACGTCGAGCCGCGGGACGACACCACGCTGACCGACCTCATCGAGCTGGGCGTCGACGGCGCCTACATGATGACCCCCGACAAGAAGCAGCGGGGCTTCCTGCCCGGCGCCATGTCCTACACCCGCAGCCTGATCACGGCCGACGACTTCCTGCAGGACGCGGCGGCCGAGGGCCACATGAGCGACCGTCGGCCCTGGCGGGACCCGGCTGCCTGGCTGGAGATCTTCCGCGGCATCCGCTACCGCGAGGAGCCCGGCAAGGGCCTGGTCTACCTGTACCGCGGCGTGCCGCCGGTGCCCCTGGCCTCGGTCACCCTGGACAGCACCCGGCAGGCCATCCTGTCGGCGGGGGACTGGTGGCTGGCCAACATGGCCCTCGACGGCTTCCTGGACTACAAATTCTGGCCCTCCGAGGTGCGCTTCAGCGGGGACTACAACCACGTCCGGCACACGCTGGCCACCTGGAGCCTGGTCCAGGCCTGGCGCGTCGATCCCGACCACAACCCGGCCTACCTGGACGGCGCCCGGCGGGCCCTGGACTGGACGAACCGCTACCTCGTGGACGAAGGAGACATGAGCTACTTCTCCTTCAACGGCAACCAGAAGCTCGGCAGCGTCGTCGTCAACCTCATGGGCCTCATCGACCTGGCCCGCGCCACCGGCAGCCACGAGTGGGACGACTCCATCCGGCGCCAGGCCCGCTTCATCCTGTTCATGCAGGAGCCCTCGGGCACCTTCCGCGGCTACTACGTGCCCCGCGGGCACCCCTACTACAACCAGGTCAACGACATCGTCCCCGGCGAGGCCGCCCTGGCCCTGGTCATGGTCGCCGAGTACCTGGACGAGGACCAGTGGATCACCACGCTGCCCCGGTTCTTCCAGTACTACGAGCCGTGGTTCCACAGTCGCGCCGCCAAGCGACACGACGACCGCCCCTGGCCGGCCTACACCTACGACAACGACGTGCGGCTGGACCTGGTCCAGTTCGGTCCGTGGACGGTCATGGCAGCGGACGCCTACCAGCGACGCACGGGGGACGACGAGGTGGGGGCCTTCGGCCTGGAGGTCGGGCGCTGGATGATCGACACCTACATGTACGACAACGAGCACACGCCCTACCCCGACTACATGGGCGGCTACTACAAGCTGCCCGGCGAGCTGCCCGCCATGCAGGCCTTCTGCTACGCCGAGGGCACGGCGGCGGCCTACTCCCTGGCCCTGCGCATGGGCCGCGAGGACGACGCGCGGTACTTCGACGCGCGGACCCGGGAGACGATCCGCTTCGCCATGGTCATGCAGTACGACGACCTGGACACCTACGCCTTCAGCCGGCCCGAGCTGCTGTGGGGCGGCGTCCGCTACGCCATGAACGAGACCAAGGTCCGGATCGACTACACCTACCATGGACAGTCCTCCATGGTGCAGTGGTACGAGGCGGCGCTGACGGACCCCAAGCTGCCGGCCGAGGTGCGCGAAGGTCCCCCGGCCCGGCCCCGTCCGCGGGCCCTGCTGGCGGCCGAGGGCAAGACCGCCCCCCCCGGCTTCGAGTCCATGCACAACATCCGCGAGCCGGCCCCTCCCGCCAAGGCGGCGGCGACCGAGCCAGGCGCCTCCTCCGGCAAGGGGGCTCCGTCCCCGTCGGCGAGCGCAGCCCCCGCGGTGACCGTACCCTCGCAGCCCGATGAGGCGGGCGAGGAGGAGTAGCCGCCGGCCCAGGGCCCGCGCGCCCAGGGCTCGTGAGCTCAGAGCTCGGTGTGCTCAGGGCTCGGCGTGCTCAGAGCCCGGTGTGCTCAGAGCTCGGTGAGCTGCAGGTCCACGATGCCCAGGCGGAGCTGGGCGGGCCGGGTGCGGCGCTCGACGACGCCGTTGCTGTCCATCACGCCGATGGCCTCGAACTGCCGGCGCAGGCGGTAGACGGCGACGTTCAGCGCGTTGCTCGTCAGCTCCAGGGCCTCTTGCACGGTGGCCTGGTCCAGCCAGCCGCGCTCGGCCTCGTGCAGCCGGCCCTCCCGCTCGGCGGCGATCCACGCCCGGGCCAGCAGCAGCAGCAGGTGGTTGCCGGCATGCGGCCCGACGCTGCGCTCCTCCAGCCCGAGGTCGACCGTGGCCTCGCACTGCGTGCGGTCGGCGGAGACGGTCAGGCGCAGCGGCAGCTTGCCCGGCGTGAGCGCCTCGTCCTGGCGGATCACGGTCTCGTCGGTGGGGCTGGGCAGGTGCAGGGTCCAGGCGCGGCCGTCGGCCGTGAGGACCTGGGCGGCCTCGGCGGGCCGAGGGTCGTCCTCCGAGTCGATCACCCATGTGCCCGTGGGGTCCCGGTAGACCACCAGCTCGGGCGCCAGGCGACCCGGGATGGCCAGGGACTCGTCGATCGCCTCGATGACGTCGTGTTCGCGGTGCGTTTCGCCGCAGTCCAGGCAGCGCTTCGGCGAAGGCTCGCGGGGGCAGGGGGCAGGTCATGGTCCACACGTTGCTGGGCAGGCCCAGCGCGAGGGTGGTCCCCCGGGCGATCGGGGAGGCCTGGCGGGGACGCAGGCGGCGACCGTCGACCCAGGTGCCGTTGCGGCTGCCCAGGTCCTCGACCAGCCACCCGACACCATCCCAGCGAAGCTGCGCGTGCAGGTTGGAGACATGCACGTCCGGGTCCAGCAGCCGGCATGTAGGCGCCCGGCCCATGACCTCGGTCGTGGCCAGGAACCGAGCGTACTCGGCCCCTGCCTTCTGGATGCGCGCCATGCTGCCCCCCCCGTCTGCCTGGCGCCGGCCATGCCGCCGCCCGACCTGGTCTGCCCAGGCCGGCTGCCGCCATCGCGCCCGACCGGTCGCCGCCGGCCTCGCCGCCCGGGGCGCTTTGGGTGTGGCGGATTGCCTCAGGTGCGAACGCGTTGAATCTCCGGCGCCATTGCCGCGTGGCGGCTTTGACCGCGCCTCGGTGCCCGCGACATCTTGCGCAACCGGCGGCAGGGCCTGCGCGCTGTGGCCCTGCGCGCTCAGGAGCCACCGCAGCCGGGGCGGGGCAGGGGCGCGCTCGGGTCCTGCCAGGGCCAGTCCAGGACCAGCGCCAGGGCGCCGCGGCAGGGCCCGCCCTCGCTCGGCTCGGACAGGCGCCGCGCCACGGCGGCGAGCTGGCCCACGCTCATGTCCGGGTCGGGCAGCAGGGCGCAGACCGTGAGATCATCGTCGAACCAGGGCGTGTCGGAGAGCGCCTGCGAGCCGTTGGCGTCGGCCACCAGCCAGCGCACGCCGGGCGGGGGCCGATCCAGGTACAGGCCGACGCCGGTCCAGCGGACGCGCTCCCCCAGCGCGCCGGGCAGGGGAGGGGACCGACCGGGCAGGACGACCTGGTAGACCCCGTGGCGCAGCAGGGCCGCCACGACGGGCGTCAGCTCGCGCACCGGGCGCTCGGGCGACATGGGCACGACGACGCTGTTGCGGACGGCGTTGGCCCAGTCGAAGGGGGGCAGCTCCTGGCAGGGCCAGGGCAGGTCACGGACCGCCCGGAAGCCCAGCGCCTCGACCTGGCGGTCCAGCTCCTGGGGCGGGTCGCCGCGGCGCGGGGGCGGGAGGGCGAGGGCGGCGTAGGCGCGTCCCTGGGGCAGCCGCTGCACCGAGGCGTCGAGCGCGGGCAGGGGCAGGGTGCGGGCCAGGAGCTGCACCGGGGCCTGGGCGGCCCAGGTGGCGCAGAGCCCGATGAGCACCGACAGGAGCAGGGGGACGCGGCGCAGGCGGGGAGGGGGGGGGCGCTGGCGGTAGAGGGGGCGGGCCCAGGCCCAGCCCAGCGCGGCGCCCAGGGTGGCCAGCAGGCAGATCCAGCCGGCCAGACCGGCCTCGCGCACGCCCAGGCCGACGGCGCCGCCCTCGCGCCAGGTGTGGGCGGCGTGGGACAGCAGCAGGCGGCTGAGCCAGGCCGCCACCGCGCCCCCCAGGCCCGCGCCCACCAGGGGGCCGGCAGGGCGGCCCAGGCCGATCGCAGCGGCGATGGCTGCGCCCAGGAGCAGCGGGCCCGTGCCCCGCGGGCTCGCGGCGGCGATCGACAGCAGGTCGAAGAAGGCATCGTCCGAGGGCAGGTAGGGCACCTCGAAGGAGTCGATGCCGAAGCGCGTCAGGCGGAAGCCCAGGGCGGGGGCCAGCAGCAGGACCGAGACCGCGAGGGGGACCACCCGGGAGCGGTGCTCGGTCGCGATGGCCGCCAACCAGCAGGTGCACAGGGCGATGGCCGGCAGGCCCAGCCCGTAGGCGCCCAGCCCGTCGCCCAGGGGGGCCCCCAGCAGCACCATGCTGAGCAGGGCGGCACCAGCGGCAAGCAGGGCCCGCAGGCCCGCGCGTCTTTGCTCAGGCAAGGCCGTGGACCAGCAACAGTCGGCACAGGCCCGCGATGACCACCACGCCGGCCAGGTTCAGGGCCAGGCCGTGGCGGACCATGGACGTGATCGGCACACGGTCGGTGCCGAAGACGACGGCGTTGGGGGCCGTCGCGACCGGCAGCATGAAGGCGCAGCTCGCGCTGAGGGCGGCGGGCACCATGAGCAGGGCGGGATCGAGCTTCACGGCGACCGCGGCCGCGGCGAGGATCGGCATGAGCAGGGTGGTCGTCGCCGTGTTGCTGGTCACCTCGGTCAGGAAGGTCACGGCCAGGCAGACCACCGCGATCATGAGCAGGGTGGGCAGGCTGGCCAGCAGGGCCAGGTGGTCACCCAGGGCCTGGCCCAGGCCGGAGGCCTCGAAGGCGCGGGCGATGGAGATGCCGCCCCCGAACAGCAGCAGCAGGCCCCAGGGCACCTGGCGGGCCTCGTCCCAGGACAGCAGGCGGTCGTCCAGGGCCCGCCCCGAGGACGGCTGGCGCGAGGCACCGGCCGGCAGCACGAAGAGCGCCACCAGGGACGCGAAGGCGACGGTGCCGTCGCCGGCGCCGGTGATGCCCAGCGCCCCGGACCAGCCGCCCCAGGGCGCGGTCCGCGTGACCCAGGCCAGGGCGGTGAGGGCAAAGACCACCAGGACCCGGGCCTCGTGCCGGCCCATGGGGGGCAGGGACGGGATGGCCGGTCGGCTGCCCCCCGGCATGCCGCGCACGACCACCAGCCAGGCCAGGGGCAGCAGGCAGGCCACCACGGGCAGGCCGACGCGCATCCAGTCCAGGAAGCCCACCTGCACGCCGGTGACCTCGCTGTAGACCCCCAGCAGCACGACATTGGGCGGGGTGCCGATGGGGGTGCCCATGCCCCCGATGCTGGCGGCGTAGGCGATGCCCAGCAGCAGGGGCGGGGCCAGGGTCCCCGACTCGGGATCGGCCTCGATGACGGCCAGGGCCACGGGCAGCAGCATGAGCACCGTGGCGGTGTTGCTGATCCACATGCTGCACAGGGCCGTGGCCAGCATGAAGCCCAGGACCAGGCGCCGCCGGCCGCCCCCGACCAGGCGGATCATGCCCACGGCCAGTCGCCGGTGCGCCCCGCTGGCGGCCATGGCCGTCGAGAGCATGAAGCCGCCCATGAGCAGCATCACCAGGGGGTGGCCGTAGGAGGTCGCGACCGCCTTCTCGTCGATGACGCCGAGCAGCGGGAAGACCGCGAAGGGGATGATCGAGGTCGCGGCGATGTGGATGGGCTCGAGGACCCACCACGTCGCGCAGAGGGCGGTCACGGCGGCGGTGGCCACGGCGGCGCCGGGCTGGCCGGCTGCCGCGGCGGCTGCGCCAGCGAGGGCGGCCGCCAGGGGGCCGGCCAGCAGGCGGAGCAGGGCGGTGCGCGGGGCCTTCACGGGCGCACCCTACCGCGAGGGCAACGAGCGCGTCCGGCACGGGGATATCCTCCCGCCGTGCCTGCCTCTCCTGCCCGCCCCGCGCTCTCCGTCGTCGTGCCGCTGTACGACGAGGCGCGTCGCCTGCAGGCGGGGCTGGAGGGCCTCGCCTGGCTGCGCCGCCTGCACCCCGGCCCGGTGGAGGCGCTGCTCGTGGACGACGGCAGCACCGACACCACCCTGGCCCTGGCGCGGGCCGCCGAGGATCAGCACACCCGCGTGTTGGCCGAGCCCCATCGGGGCAAGGGCGGGGCGGTCCGGGCCGGTCTGCTCGCGGCCACCGGGGCCCGGGTCCTGGTCACGGACGTGGACTGGAGCGTGTCCCCGCCCGAGGTCCTGCGGGTACTGGAGGTCGAGGGCGAGGTCGTGGTCGCCACGCGGGAGGGCCGGGGGGCGCGCCGCCTGGGGGAGCCCTGGCACCGCCACCTGCTGGGGCGGGTCTTCAACAAGCTCGTCCAGTCGGCCCTGCTGGCCGGTCACGAGGACACGCAGTGCGGCTGCAAGGTGCTCAGCGCCGAGGTCGTCGCTGACCTGGGACCCCGCCTGGTGGCCGAGGGCTGGGCCTACGACGTGGAGCTGCTCTACCTGGCGCACCTGCGCGGCTGGTCGGTGATCGAGCGGCCCGTGACCTGGCGCCACGAGGTCGACAGCCGCCTGCGGCCGGGGGTGGATGCCCTGGCCATGGCCCGCGAGGTGCTGTCCATCCGGCGGCGGGCCCGCCAGGGCGCCTACGGGGGCGCGCCCTCGGGCTCCCGCAGCCGGTAGAGCTCGACCCGCAGGTGACCGTGGTTGTCCTGGCGCGCGGTCTCCTGGTCGGCGACCGCCAGGTACAGCGTGCCGCTGCGGTCGACCGTGAGGGTCTGGTCCGCGCCCACCGCGACGGCCGGCCCGTCAGAGACCCGGGCCACCAGGGCGCCAGCCGGCGCCTGCAGGCCGACCAGGACCTCGCCCCGACCCTGGGGCCCCACGCGGTCCGCGTGGGCCGCGACCCGGGTGGTCCGGCGGGCGAGCAGGCGGATCCGGTCGCCGGGCGCGACCAGGATGCGGCTGTCCTGCCAGCCCAAGTGGGCGCGAACCCTGCGGGTTCCCAGGAAGTCGCCCACCGCCTGACGCGCCCGGTGGCGACGAATGAGCAGGAAGGGGACCAGGCAGAGCGTGGCAAGGAGCACGCCGCCCAGCAGCAGTGCCAGGCCGCCGCAGGGGCACTGGGGCGTGGCGATGGCGGCCACGGCGCCGACCACGATGGCGACGCCCCCCAGGGCGATGCCGATGCCCAGGAGCAGCATGCCGAAGACCACCTCGTGCCGGGCCAGGCGGCGGGCGTGCGCGGGGCCCAGGCCCGCCAGGCCCGCGGGGCCCAGGCCGGCCCGCACCTCTCCCAGCATCCGCGGGTCGCTCAGCTCCAGCAGGCCGGAGCCCCCGGCGGCGACGATGGCGCCCGCCAGCCGGTCGAGCTTGCGCACCCGCCGCACCAGGCGCAGCAGGGCCGCGTCGGTGCCGTGGGCCTGCACCTCGTCCTCCAGACCGCGCCAGGTCCCGTGCAGGATCCGCCGGGCGGCCGGGTCGGCCTGGGGATCCAGGCCCTCGTATATCGCGCGGGCCATGGCCAGGGCCGGCTCGGGCTGGCCGGTGATGCCTGCGCCCCCGTCGGCCTCGACCCGGTCCCACAGGCGGCGGGCCAGGTCGGCGGTGGTCTCGCAGGCGTCGAGCAGGGCCTGCTGCGCGGCCGGGCGGGCCTGGACGGCCAGGGGGGCGTGGGCGACCGCGCTGTAGACGGCCGTGGTCCGCGTGGTCGCCAACACCTGGGCCAGGAGCGAGGGGTCCATGCCGGCGGCCTCCGCCCCTGCCAGGCGCGCGCCCAGGCGCTGTGAGACCTGCTCGGCCCGGCGTCCCTGGGCGCCCAACCAGGCGTCCAGCTCGGTGTCCAGCTCGGTGTCCAGGTGCTGGCGCTGTCCGGGGTCCAGCTCAGCACCCAGGGCGGGCAGGCCCAGGCTGGCCCAGGTCGGGGCCAGCGCGACCCCCGCCAGGAAGGAACGTCGGTCCATGGGACCTCCCGCCTGCCATCTTAGGCCGCGCGTCGGTCCCCGTCGTTCCTTGCCCTCCCTGGTCGTCTTCAGTGAAATCGCAGGGCCCGCACCTGCCCGGTCTGCCGGTGGATCGCCTTGATCTCGTGGTGGCTGGTATCGGCGACCAGCAGGAAGTCGCCGGCCACGGCCAGGCCGCCGGGATCGCACAGGCTGCCGTCCTGGCCGGCCAGGGTCCGCGCCTGCCCGCCTTGCAGCGAGATCGCCTTGATCTTGCCGTTGAGGGTGTCGGCCACGTAGAGCTCGCCCTCGGCCACGGCGATGCCCAGGGGGTGCTGCAGACGCACCTGGTCGGGCGCGCCGTCCACGTCGCCGTGGTCGTCGAGGCCGCGGCCCACGACGGTGCCGACCCGGCGCTCACCCAGGTCGAAGGCCCGGACGCTGCTGGTCTCGGCGTCGACGATGAAGAGGTAGCGGCCGAACAGGGCCAGGCCGCTGGGCTGGGCCAGGGCGGACTGGGGCGGGCTGCCGTCGACGTGGTCCTCGCGGCCGCTGCCCGCAAAGGGCCCGATCTTCTCGTGCTCCGACAGGTAGACCCAGACCTGGTGCTGGCCGGCCATGGCGACCAGCACGACCTCGTCCTGGGGCGCGCTGGTGCTGCCGCCGACCACGACCACGTCCCAGGGCGAGCGCAGCGCGGTGGACCGGGGGGGCGTGCGGGTGGCGGAGGGGCTCGGCTCGGCGGGGCCCAGCTCACCGGTGCCAGCCACGGTGCGCACGGCCCCGGTCTCCAGGTCGATGCAGCGCAGGGCGTGGTTGCCGGTGTCGGCGACCCACAGGCGCTGGCCGGCGCGGGCCAGGCCCTGCGGTCCCCAGAAGCGGGCCAGGGGGGCGCGGGCGTCCAGCAGGCCCTCGGTGCCGCTGCCGAAGGTGCGGCCCAGCTCGATCCGGGGCCAGCCGTCCGGGCCAAGTGTTAGTGAACACTCGATGATTCGGTTGTGGCCGGTGTCCGAGATGTACAGGCGCGCATCGGGGCCGAAGGGGTCGGCGCCCTGGGCCTGGGCGGCGCTGTCGGGGAAGATGTGGACCTTGCCGGGGTGGTCCAGCAGCGTGTCCTCGATGGTGGTCGGGTCGGCGCTCCGCGGGACCTTGCGCAGGATCCCGGCGCTGCGGCCCTCCTCCAGCAAGCCCTCGACCACGCCGCGCAGCTCCTCGCGGCGCACCTCGCCGGCCTGTCGCCAGGCGATGCGCCCCTGGGCGTCGAGGATGACGATGGTGGGCCACCGTTGGATCTCGTAGGCCTGCCAGGTCGCGCGGTCGGCGTCGCTGACGACGGTGTGCTGGACCCGCAGGCGTCGCACGGCCCGCCGGACCGTGGCGGGCTCGGCCTCGGTCGGGAAGCGCGGGCTGTGCACGCCGACGACGACCACGGCCTGGTCGGCCAGGCGATCCTCCAGGGCGGCCAACTCGGCGAGCTGGTGCTGGCTGGTGATGCCGGTGCCGGTCCAGAAGTGCAGGACCACGACGGAGCCCTGCAGCTCGGCCAGGGACAAGGGGGCGCCGCGGTTGACCCAGGCGATGGGCTCGGTGGGCAGGGGCGGCGCGGCGGCGCGGGTCTGGGGACGGACGGTCGGCGGCACCGGGCGCGTGGCTTCGTCGAGCTGGCGGGCCAGGTCGGCGGGATCCTGGGTCGGCAGGGAGCAGGCGCGGTCCTGGCACAACCAGGCCGTGGAGCGGCCGGCCATGGTGCGGCGGCCCTCCATCCAGGGCAGCAGGGCGCGGGTGCCGGGGGTGGGCTCCGGCTCCAGGACGGCGACGACGGCGAAGGGCAGGAAGCGGCGACGGAAGGCGTCGAGCAGGGCCACGGTGTCCGGGCTCTCGAAGGGTCCGACGATGCCCAGCTCGGCGGTGGGGCCGGCCAGCCAGGCGGCGGCCAGGGCTTCGGCCCCCAAGGCGCGGGGGGCCCGCTCCACGAGAGGCTGGTAGCAGCGCACGATGAGGGCGGCCTTCTCGGCCAGGTCGGGGCGGTCGCACAAGGCGGCCAGGCGCAGGAAAGCCAGGGCCGCGACCCCGTTGGCGGCCGGCTCCGCGCCGCCCATCATGTGCTTGCTGCGGCTGACCAGGGCCTCGGCGTCGCGACCGGCGTAGAACAGCCCGCCCTCCTCGGGGTCCCAGAACAGGTCGACCAGGGCCTGCGCCAGGCCCAGGGCCTGGGTTAGCCAGCGCGGGTCGAAGTCGGCCTCGTAGAGATCCACCAGGGCCTGGATCAGGGCCGCGTGGTCGTCGGCGTAGGCCAGCAGGTGGGCCCGGCCGCCCTGCTCGTCGGCCCGCCAGGTCCGCAGCAGCCGCCCCTCGGGGCGCAGGCGGGACAGGAGGAAGTCGGCGGCGTCGGCGGCCGCCTGGAACCAGTCCTCCTCGTCCAGGGCCGCCGCGGCGCGGGCGAGGGCGCCGATGGCCATGGCGTTCCAGGCGGTGAGCACCTTGTCGTCGGTGCCAGGGCGCACCCGGCGGGCCCGGAAGGCCGCCAGGAGGGGGCGGGCCTGCCAGAACAGGTCCTGGAGCTCGGCAGGCTGCTCGGAGATCGGGCGGGCCAGGCGCAGCACGCTGCGGCCGTGCTCGAAGTTGCCGGCCTCGGTCACCTCGAGCAGGGCCTGCAGCTCGGCCACGTGCCGGGCCAGGGGGGTGTCGGCCAGGGCCGCCGCCAGCTCGCGGGGGGTCCAGGTGTAGAAGAGGCCCTCCTCGCCTTCGCTGTCGGCGTCCAGGGCCGACCAGAAGCCGCCGGCCGGGTCGCGCAGCTCGGTGAGCATCCACTCCACCGTCTCGCGCACGACCCGCTCGTACAGGGGCGAGCCCGTGAGCCGCCAGGCGTCGGTGTAGACGCCCAGGAGCTGGGCGTTGTCGTAGAGCATCTTCTCGAAGTGGGGGATCCGCCAGGCGCCGTCGACCGAGTAGCGGGCGAAGCCGCCGGCGAGCTGGTCGTACATGCCGCCCCGGGCCATGGCGTCCAGGGTCGCGGTCACCAGGCGCAGGCTGTCGCGGTTGCCGGTGCGGTGGTGGTGGGCGAGCAGCACGGCCAGCGTGCCGTGGGGCGGGAACTTCGGGGCGCCGCCGAAGCCGCCCTCGCGGGCGTCGAAGTCGGCCCGGGCCGACTGGTAGACCGCCTCCAGCCAGTCCTCGCCGGTCTCGCCGCCGGGGGGAGGCAGGCGCCCGCTGGCCTCCAGGTAGCGCTGCAGCTCGTCGGTCACCTCGCTGAGCTGGTCGTGCTCTTCGCGGTACAGGCGCAGGGCGTGGTCCATCACCTGGCGGAAGGAGGGCATGCCCTGGCGCGGGCTCGGCGGGAAGTAGGTGCCGGCGTAGAAGGGCACCCCGGCCGGGGTCAGGAAGACCGTCATCGGCCAGCCGCCGTGGCCGCCGCTGAAGGCCTGAACCGCGCGCATGTAGATCTCGTCGAGGTCGGGCCGCTCCTCGCGATCCACCTTCACGTTCACGAAGTGCGCGTTCATGTGGGCGGCGGTGGCCTCGTCCTCGAAGCTCTCGCGCTCCATGACGTGGCACCAGTGGCAAGCCGAGTAGCCGACCGACAGCAGGATCGGCCGATCCTCCTGCTGGGCCCGCGCCAGGGCCTCGGGCCCCCAGGGGTACCAGTCTACCGGGTTGTGCTGGTGCTGGAGGAGGTACGGGCTGGTCTGCTGCGCGAGGCGGTTGGTCACGGGTCACCGAGGCGGGCGGGTCCGACCCGGCTAACCCAGGCCCGCCGGTTCCCAGCCCCTGGGGGGCGGCTCGGGGGGCGGCTTTCGGGTGTCAGGCGATGCGGTATGCGTTTTCGAAGAAAACGCATACCGCATCGCCTGACACCCGATCCTAGCGCAGCAGCTCGCCCAGCCAGGCCCGGAACTCCGCGCCCTGGAGCAGCTCACCGCCGCGGGCCACGATCTGCTCCTCGATGCCGCGTCGCCACTGGGTCTCGTCGATGCCGGCCTCGGCCAGGAAGCTGCGCAGGCTGCGCTCTCCGCCCTCGTCCAGGGCGGCCCGGACGGCCTTGACCACGTCCTCGCGGAAACCCTCGCGGTGGGCCAGGGCCCGGGCCATGGCCGAGCCGGTGGCGACGAGCTGGTCGGGGTCCACCTTGTCCAGCTCGGCGGAGAGCACGGCCAGCTCGGTGTCGAGCAGGGTGTCGACCAGGTGTACGCGGTAGCGCCCGTAGATCTCGGCGTAGCGGGCATCGCAGAGGTGGTCGGCCACCTGCTGCATGACGGCGCTCATGGCCTGGTCCACGAACTCCTTCACCCGCCCCTCGGTCTGGTGCTCCAACTCGGCGGACAGGCCGCGGGCCAGGCCCTCGCCCAGGGTCTTCAGCCGCCCCAGGCCTCCCCCCAGGCCGCCGCGCCCGCTGCCGATGCCCAGGTTCCGGGCGGTGTTGGAGACCGGGTTGTCGCGCCCCAGCGCCGCCAGCTTGCGGGCGTAGCCCTGCACCGCGTGGAGCAACACGTCCCGGAACACCGAGCGGATCGCTTCATGATCGACCAGGCGGCCGGTCAGCTCCCGGTCCCAGATGATGGGCCGCCCCAGGGCCTGGCGCAGCGGCGCCACCACGTCGTCGGAGGCGCGATCGCCCAGGGTGCCCTCGGGGACGCGGGCCTGCAGCTCGCGGATCCGCTCGCGCAGCCAGGCCTCGGTGCGTGCCCCCTCGCTCGCCGTCTCCAGGGCGGCCATGACCTGGTCGGCCACGAAGTCGGGGTCGAGCAGGCCGGAGACGGGCCTGTTGAGCAGGTCGTCGACGACCAGGGCCACGAGCGAGGCCAGGGCGCCGGCCTCCAGCCGGGCCAGGACCCGCGCGACGAGGGCAGGGTCGGCGGCGTCGAGGGCAGGAGGAGTCGGATCGGCCATGCCAGGCTCCAGGCAGCGGGGGCTGCCCCACAGCTTAGCGGCTCGTGTCGGGCAGGATGGAGGAGGGGGTCCCGACACAGGTCAGCCAGAGCTGGTGGACGGCGCGGGTGGCGGCGACGTGGAGCAGGCGGCGGTGGTGGGGCGTGTCGGGCCAGTGCCGGGCGCTCACGTCGATGATCACCACGTAGTCGAACTCCAGGCCCTTGACCTGGCTGGCTTCGACCACGTCGATGCCGGCGGAGAAGGCGAACTGCTGGTCCTCGACCAGGCGCACGCCCTCCAGCTCGGCCTGCTGCAGGCCCTCGGCGTAGAGGACCGAGGTGGCGGCGTCCGGCGTGAGCAGGGCGATGTTGGCCAGGGGCTCGTCCAGGGTCAGGCGCCGCAGCTCCTGGGCCAGGAAGGCGACGGCCGCGCCGTGGTCGCTGAACCGGAAGAGCTCGACCTCGGGGCCCTCCCGCGTGGTGCGGGGCGGCGGCTCCTCGTCGTCGGCCAGCACGTCCAGGGCGAAGCGCGTGATCTGGTGCGTCGAGCGGTAGCTGACCTCCAGGGTGGCCAAGCTGCGGGTCGGGACGCCGATGCGCTCCAGGAAGCCGGTCCAGGAGGTGAAGCCGGCGGCCTGGCTGATGTGCTGTCGCACGTCGCCGGCCAGGGTCACGCAGCGCCGCTTGTCGGTGGTGCCGAGCAGGACCTGCACCTCGGCGGGCGAGAAGTCCTGCACCTCGTCCAGGACGATGTGGCTGTAGCGCAGCTCCTGGCTGCCCTTGAGCCGCAGGCGACCCATGCGCAGCTGGGCGGCGCGCAGCAGCAGAGCCGCGTCTTCGCTATCCAGGCGGGCGTCGACGTCGACGTGGCCGTTGGCGAAGGCCATGACGGCCTGGGTCTGCTCGTCCATCCAGGCCATGGCCCGATCGAGGGCGGCCGGGGAAAGGCCGTCGCCGACGGCCTGGGCCAGGGCGGCCCGGTCGGTGAGCACGCGGGCCCAGTCCTCGAGCGCCTGGAGCGGGCGGGGCGGCCCGGGGTGGGCCTCGACGTGGCGGGCCAGCAGCTCGCTGACGGCGGGGTGCAGCTTGAGGCGCACGACGGGCTCGGGCGTGTCTTCGGCCCAGACCGGCGGCAGGATGCTGCCGTAGGCGCGCCCCACCTGGCGCCGGGACCACTCGTCCCAGGTCGTGACGTGTACGCCCTCGACCCCGAGGGCCGGCAGGACGTGGCTGACGTAGTCGCGCAGGGCGCGGCCCCAGACGACGACCAGCACGCGGCCCGCCGAGAAGCGGCGCGGGTCCTGGAAGGCCAGGTAGGCGATGCGGTGCAGGGCGACGGTGGTCTTGCCCGAGCCGGCCGAGCCCCGCAGGACCACGACGCCGCTGTCCGAGGCCGTGATGAGGGCGAACTGCTCGGGGTCGATGAGGGCGGCGATGTCGGGCAGGTGCTTGTCGGCCCGCAGGCGCCCGGAGCGTGCGCCCAGGCGGGCGTCGGCGGTGCGGCCGGCCCGCAGCGCGCTGCCCTCGCCGCCGGCCAGGTGGGTGCTGCTCCGGGCCAGCTCCTGCCAGCCCTCGGTGCCGCGCAGCCAGGTGCCGTGGGCGCTCCCGACGCGCAGCAGCTCGCCGCGCTCGATGTGGACGGTGCGGCGGGCCTCGACCCGGCCGGTGCGATCCCGGCCGCTGACCTCCTCCTCGAACTCGTCGCCTTCGTCGTAGCGGTAGAACATGCGCGAGATGGGCGCGTTGCGCCAGTCGACGATGCGCAGGCCGTCGCCCAGGCGGGTGGCCCGACCGATGAAGATGTCGCGGCGGCGCCCGCCCTCGACCAGGCCCAGGTGGCCGAAGTAGGGCGACTCGGGGTCGACGGTCTCGCTGGGGCGGCCCTTGCGGACCTGGTCCAGGCGGGCCTGCATGTGCTCGAGCTGCTGGAACAGGGCCGGCTTGTCGTCGTTGCGGGCCTGCTGCAGATCGGTCTGCATCTGCAGGATCTCGTTGACCATGGTCGTCTCGCTGGCGCCGGGACCCTCGGGGTTCTCGTTCAGCTTGCGCCGGACGCGCTCCAGGTGGTCGAGCTCCTCGCGCACCGCGGTGGGAGCGGCGGCGGCCGGACGGGGCGCGGCGGAGGCCGGGTGGCCAGCGTCGGTCATGGGGTTCACGGGTACCTCTGGATCGGCGCACGCCGGGACAGCGCGGGCGGGCAAGCCGGGCAATCCAGTCGAGTAACGGAAGCCCGGGCAGGCGTCGAGGCGCCTTGTCGGTGGGCCCCTGGCGGGCATAGGTCGGTGCTGCTCTCGCCTGCTGGAGGTCGCGTGTCCGCTGCCCTGCTCTTCGTCCTGGCCCTGGTCGGTTGCGCGCGCTTCGATGGCTGTGCCGGCGGTGAGCCAGCTCCTACACCGGCTGCGACCACGGCTCCGGTCCTGCCGGTCGAGGTCCCCGTGGCCGCCGCGACGGACCCGCACGCCTGGGCCTGGGCGGCGGTGATCCACGTCGAGGCGGGCATCGCAGCGCCGGAGGTGGTCGCGCCGGTAGAGGCAGCGCCGGTGGAGGCCGCAGGAGAGGAGCTGTCCGTGGACGCCATGCGGACGGCCTTGGACGAGGCGGAGATCACCGTGTGGAGGGCCGCGCCGGGGGCGGTCCTGGCCGTGCAGAGGCAGGTGTCGACGGGGGCTGAAGGCAGCGCTGAGGGCAGCGCCTCCCTCGCCGACGCAGCTCCTACCGCCGTCCCCGCCGTCCCCGCCGTCCCCGCCGCGCCCACAGCGACCTTCACCGTGCCCGCCGACGCGCCCGCCGGCTCCTGGCTGATCGCCACCGACCTCGGCACCCACCGCCTGGCCTGGGACGCATCCCTGGCCGTGCAGGAGACCCGGGTCGCCCTGGGCCTCGACCCCTGGCGGGTCATCGTCGCCGTGGGTCAGGACAGCGCGCTGGGAGGCCGGTCCGGTCCCACGGGGGCCCGGGCCCGCCTGGAGCGCCAGGGCGTGGTCCTGCTCCAGGTCGACGCCCCCTCCCTCCTCGACGTGCCCTGGACGGACGCGCCCCTGGGCCAGGTCGACCTGGCTGCGGTCCTGGGCACGGCCGGCTCGGGCTTCATCCTGGCCGAGGCCGGCAAGGCGCCGATCCTCGTCGCGCTCGGGCGGCCGGTGGCCCTCATGCGGCGGGCCTCGTCCTACTTCGGGATCTCGCTCATGCCGCAGGGTGCCGGCGCCCAGGGGGGCGGCGGCGGTCCGCGGGCCGGGGGCCCGGGCGGTAGCGCAGCGCGGACCGGGCAGCCGGGCCAGGGTCGCATGGGCCAGGGCCAGGGTCGCATGGGCCAGGGACACGGGGGGCCGGGTCAGGGGCGCATGGGCCAGGGGCCCGGTCAGGGTCGCATGGGCCAGGGCCAGGGCCAGGGCCAGGGCCAGGGCCGCATGGGCCGGCCGGTGCCGGGGGAGGGGAGGCCGCCACGACCGGGCGTGAACGGGGCCGGCCGGGGCGGACCGCGGCCGGCGGGAGGTCCGGGGAGCGCGCCGGGCGATGAGAGCGGGAGCGGCGGCACCACCGGCGACGTGGCCAGCCCCGGCGCGGACGGCGGGAGCGCCTCGGGCGGCTGAGGGGCTGAGAGCGAGACCTGTTTGGGCGCAGCTCCTCCCGCCCCTCGGGCTGGTTCCAGTTTGCGATCAGGCGTCAGGCGGCTGCGATGGCGAAAGACGTTGCGGCAGTGTGGTGTGGTGTGCTGCGCGGCCCTCGGGTTGGCCCGTGGTCAGCCGGGCTCTCCATGACGGCGGCCTACGCAGCGGCCCCCAGCGTCGCGTGTGGAGCAAATGTAGAGGTTTTTCGTGTGTTGTACGCCGGTGCCTGCCGCAGGGCCACGGCCCTGGCCCTTGGGAGGCCTCGGACCGGGAGCCGCTGGAGGCCGCGGTTCCTGGCTGGGCGTCGATGCATTCAGCGACGCCTGGGCCGTCGTCCCACAGGGGTTGGAAGGGGTCCCGCGTCGCGTCTCGAGGCGTGTGCACGGGCGTGCTGAAGTCGGGGGATGAGGATACATCCTCCGACTTCGGGTGTTCTGGCGTGCTGAAGTCGGGGGATGAGGTGACATCCTCCGACTTCGAGTGCTGAGGCGTGCTGAAGTCCAGGGATGAGGGCTCACCCCCCGACTTCGGGTGCTGCGCGCCGGGGGAGCCAGGGCCCCGCGCCGGGCGCGCGACGCTGGGCTCATGCCGTGTCCGGGTGGCCCCGACCCTGCCTTCCCCTCGCCGACGGTGCTGCGGCGCTCCCGCCGGCTGCCCAAGGTCCAGCTGCCCGAGGTCCAGGAGTCCCTCGCTCCGCTGCCAGCCGGTCCCCTCGGCGACGCCACCTGGTGGGTGCCCCCGGCCCTCCCGTCGCCCGCTTCGCGTTCTACGGTGTTCGCCGCGTCGTGCGGCCCTCGGACTACGCCAGGTGTCTCCGTGCGGCGGACCAACGCAGTGGGCTTGCAGCTCGCATTGCGTGCTCGGTCCGGCAATTGCACCACAGGCTCCGAGCGCCGACCGGCCGGGGGACGGTGCACGTTAGCCCTCGATCATGACCACCTCCTCCGATCCGCACGCCCCCCTTCGCGCCGATGTCCGCCTCCTGGGGGAGCTGCTCGGCCAGACCCTCGCCGAGCAGGGCGGCCCCGCGCTGCTCCAGACCGTCGAGCGCATCCGCGCTCTCTCCAAGCAGGCCCGCGCCGGCGGCGGCGAAGCCCAGGCCCTCGACCGGGCCCTGGAGAGCCTGGAGCTGCCCGAAGCGATGCAGGTGGGGCGCGCCTTTGCACACTTCCTCGCCCTGGCCAACATCGCCGAGCAGCACCACCGCATCCGGCGCCGCGAGGACCACGCCGCCGAGCCCGACGCGGCTCCCCAGCGCGGCAGCCTGGAGGAGAGCCTGGGGCGCCTGCGGGCCGCCGGCATCGGTCCCGAGGCCCTGCACGCCGCCGCCTGCGCCATGTCCGTCGAGCTGGTCCTGACGGCGCACCCCACCGAGGTCGTGCGCCGCACCCTGCTGCTCAAGCACCGCCAGGTCGCCGAGCTCCTCCAGCAGCGGGATCGGGCCCGCGGCCCCGCCGAGCGCGAGGTCTGCCGGCAGGCCCTCCACCGCGAGATCGTCGCCAGCTGGACCACCGACGAGGTCCGCCACGCGCGCCCCACCCCCGAAGAGGAAGCCAAGGGCGGGCTCGTCGCCATCGAGCAGTCCATCTGGGAGGCGCTGCCGGCCTTCCTGCGCGAGCTGGACCGCTCGCTGCAGACCCACACGGGCCAGAGCCTGCCGCTGGACGCGGCCCCGGTGCGCTTCGCGTCGTGGATGGGCGGGGACCGGGACGGCAACCCCAACGTCCACCCCCAGACCACCGCGCGGGTGATCCTGCTGGGGCGCTGGATGGCCGCCACCCTGTACCTGGCCGAGGTCGAGGCCCTGCGCGACGAGCTGTCCATGGCCCGGGCCACCGAGGCCCTGTGGCAGGCGGCTCACGCGGTGCGGCCCGGGGTGCAGGTCCACGAGCCCTATCGCGAGCTGCTGCGCGGCCTGCGCGACCGGCTGCAGGCCACCGTGGCGTCGGTCGAGGCCGAGCTGGACGGTCGGAGCCTGCCCGTGGGCGGACCGGCGCCGCTGCGGGCCGAGGTCGAGCTGCGGGAGCCCCTGCTGCTGTGTTGGCACAGCCTGCGGGCCACCGGGGCAGAGGTCGTGGCGCAGGGGCGGCTGCGCGATCTGCTGTGGCGGCACGCCGCCTTCGGCCTGCACCTGCTGCGCCTGGACATCCGCCAGGAGAGCACCCGCCACACCCAGGCCCTCGACGCCATCACCCAGCACCTCGGACTGGGGGCCTACGCCGCCTGGGACGAGCCGACCCGGGTCGCCTTCCTGTCCGCCGAGCTCGAGGGCCTGCGCCCCCTGGTGCCGCCCGAGCTGTGGGCCGATGACGCGCCCCTGCAGCCCTCGGTGCGCGATGTGCTCGGCACCTTCGCCGTGGCGGCGCGCCAGGCCGAGGGAGCGCTCGGCGCCTACGTGATCTCCATGGCCCAGGCGCCCAGCGATGTGCTCGTCGTGGCCCTGCTGCAGCGCGAGGCCCGCCGCGCCTTCCGGCCCTCCGACGCGCCCCCGGCCGGCCCCCAGCGGGTCGTGCCCCTCTTCGAGACCCTCGACGATCTCGACCGGGCCGGGGCCTCCGTGCGGGACCTCGTCGCTGTGCCGGCCTGGCGCCGCCACCTGCGCGAGGTCCAGGGCGACCACCTGGAGATCATGCTCGGCTACTCCGACTCGGCCAAGGACGCCGGCCGGCTGGCCGCCTCCTGGGCGCTGTACCGGGCCCAGGAGGAGCTGGTCGCCGCCAGCCACGAGGCCGGCCTCACCCTGACCCTCTTCCACGGGCGTGGGGGCAGCGTCGGGCGAGGTGGGGGGCCGACCCACCAGGCGATCCGCGCCCAGCCGCCGGGCAGCATCGACCTGCGCCTGCGGGTCACCGAGCAGGGCGAGATGATCCAGGCCAAGTTCGGCCTCCCCGGCCTGGCCGTGCGGAACCTCGAGCTCTACGCCACGGCCGTGCTGGAGGCCTCACTCACCCCGCCGCCCGCACCACCAGCGCCGTGGCGGGCGCTCATGGACCAGCTCGCCGACCGGGCCTGCGCCGCATACCGCCAGGTCGTGCGGGAAGAGCCAGGCTTCGTCCCGTACTTCCGCGCCGCCACCCCCGAGCCCGAGCTGGGCGTGTTGAACATCGGCAGCCGCCCGGCGCGGCGGCCCGGCCAGGGCGGCGGCATCGAGAGCCTGCGGGCGATCCCCTGGGTCTTCGCCTGGACCCAGGTGCGGCTCATGCTGCCGGCCTGGCTGGGCACCGAGGCCGCCCTGGCCTGGGGGCGACAGGCCGAGCCGGAGCTGCTGGCCGAGATGGCCCGCGGCTGGCCCTTCCTGAACAGCGCACTCGGGCTGGTCGAGATGGTCCTCGCCAAGGCCGAGCCTGCCATCGCCGCCCGCTACGAGGCCCTGTTGGTGCCGCCCGAGCTGCACCCCCTGGGGCAGCAGCTCCGGGACCGCCTGCTCCAGGCCCGCCAGGAGGTCCAGGCGGCCCTCGGTCACGCGGCCCTGCTCGAAGACAACCCCGTGCTCCAGCGCTCTATCGCCGTGCGCAACCCCTACGTCGACCCCCTCAACCTGCTCCAGGCCGACCTCCTCCGCCGCCTGCGCGCGGCCCGCGCCGCGGGCGGGCCCGACCCCCAGGAGCTCGTCGATGCGCTGGTGATCACCGTGAACGGCGTTGCCGCCGGGATGCGGAACACCGGCTGACGACCGCCCGGGCGATCCGGTTATCCAAGCTCCGGAAGCGCCAACCGGGAGCCGCGCATGGGTCTGATTCGCAAGGTCGCGCGGCGGGTGGTGAGGCGCCTGCGCCCACAGGAGCCCCCGCAGGCGGCGGCCGCACCGCAGGACGACGGCGCGGAGCTGGCGACCATCGACTGTGGGGCCCAGGAGCTGCGGGAGCGCATGGAGGCTGGCGAGTCGGTGCTCGTGGTCGACGTCCGGGCCCGCCTGGACGGCGGCACCGTGCCCGGCGCGCGACACCTGCCGCTGGGGGAGCTGGCGGCGCGCTGGCAGGAGCTGGCAGAGGCCGACGAGATCGTCTGTACCTGCGGCGACGGCCGGGACTCGCTCTCGGCGGCCCGCCTGCTGCGGAGCCGGGGCCTCATCAACGCCACCCGCATGGATGGCGGCTTGCAGGCCTGGAAGCGGGCCGGCGGCCGGCTGGAGTAGGGCGGGTGGAGAACCCCCTCGTCAAGGTCCCCGCGGCCCTGCCGGTCCTGGTCCGGGCCAACGCCCTGCGGCGGCGCGTCGTGGCCCGCCTGCGCAGCTTCGACGTGCTGGACTGGCCGGGGGTCCGCTACGGCGAGGACCCGCGCCAGGTCATGCGCATGTGGCAGCTCGACGACCTGGGGCCGCGCGATGGCTGGCCGGCCGCCTTGCTCATCCACGGGGGCGGCTGGGTCGAGGGTGATCCCTCCGCCTTCGACAGCCTGGGCCCCGCCTTCGCGCGCTGCGGCATCGTGGCCGCCGCCATGGGCTACCGCCTGGGCCCCGCCCACCGCTGGCCGGCCCAGCTCGACGACGCCCACGCCGCCCTCGACCGCCTGCTCGCCGCCCAGGTCGACCGCGAGCGCATCGCCCTGTGGGGCCACTCGGCCGGCGCTCACCTCGCCTTGATGCTCGCCCTCCAGCGGCCCCAGGACGTCCGCTGCGTCGTGGCCCTCGGCGCGCCCACCGACCTCATCCAGCTCCCCGGCCCCCCCGAGGTCTTCGACGCCGAGCAGCTCGAGGCCGCCTCCCCCGTGAACCTGCGCCCGGCCTTCTGCCCGCCCCTGCGCCTGGTACACGGTGCGGCCGACACCGTCGTGCCCATCGGCCACGCCCGGGCCCTGGCGGCCCAGTGGCCCGACCAGGTGGTCCTCGACGAGATCCCCGACGGGGACCACGGGATCCGCTGGCCGCTGCGCGCTGCCCTGCGCGCCCGCCGGGCCGCCCTGGACTGGGTGCAGGCCGAGCTGGCGCCCGAGAAGCGGCGCAGCAAGTGGAAGCGCCGCGCCAAGGGCAAGCGCTGAGCGCTCAGAAGCCGCTGGTGTCGCAGGCGGGGTTGTCGTAGCTGGCCGCGCAGGTCGGGTAGCAGTCCTGCTGGGTCACGACGGCCAGGGGCTCGCTCATGCGCGTGCCCTGCACGTCCTCCACCAACACACGCAGGCAGTAGGGGACGTCGTCGGCGGGGCAGGCCTGGCAGGAGACGCTGAAGCCGGCCAGCGCGCTGCACACCTCGTCCGGGTCTGCGCTGCCCAGGAGGTCGGCCATCACCGTCCCCAGCTCGCGCAGGTCGAGCAGGGCCGAGACCGCGCCGCCCTCGATGGCGCTGGCGTCGGCGCTGAAGGTCCCCGACACGCGGAGCTCCTGCAGGGCGACGTCCTGCCCGCCTCGGACCAGGACGAGGTCGGTGGGACCGGTCAGGAAGAAGGGGTTCTGGCTGAAGTCGGCGCCATCGAAGTCGATCGTGGGGTCGCAGGTGTCCTGGTTGCCCGTGCCGTCGCCCAGGGAGCCCTGGAGGTCGAGGCTCGTCGCGTCCGCGGCGGCAACGCCCAGCATCAGGTCCTGCAGCAAGTGCGCGCCGAAGATGGCGCTCAGGCCGGCGTCTCCGACCCAGGTCCCGGCCGCCAGGTCCAGGTCGTAGGCCACGCCTGAGAGATCGCCCTGCGGTGTGCCGGCCCCGGCGGTGGTGAAGCTCACCACCTCGCTGCCGCCGCACCAGTCCAGGGTGGCCACGTAGGTGCCCGCTGGCGCCAGCGCGCCGGCTGCCTGGAACCAGGCCGTGCTGTCCCCGTCCCAGCGCCAGCCGCTGCCAGTCAGTGGGCTGCCGCTCTCGGGCGCCAGGCTCACCGCCGCGGTCGCGTCGGCATCGGACAGCGTGAAGCGGACCGTGATGCCGGGATCGACCCCGGTGGCGCCGTCCGTCGGCGTGGAGGCGAGCCCGGTCACAGCGCAGCCGCTGCCGCCGTCCGTGCCACCGCCGTCGACGCCGTCGCCGCCGATGTCGTAGGCGATGCAGTTGCCGTCCGCGTCGCGGTACTGGCCGGTCGGGCACGGGCCCGCATTCTCCCCGTTGGAGCAGCCCACGAGCGCTGCCAATACGATGAACCGACGCAAATCCACCTCCCCATGGTCTTGTCCGGAGACGCTACCGTGGGGTCAGCGGCGGGCGCCAGGACTCAGAAGCCGCTGGTGTCGCAGTCGGGGTTGCTGTAGCTGGCCGCGCAGGTCGGGTAGCAGTCCTGCTGGGTCACGACCGCCAGGGGATCGCTCATGCGCGTGCCCTGCACATCCTCGATGTCCACGGGCAGGCAGTAGGGCTGGCCGTCGCCGGTGCAGTCCGAGCAGGTGGCGCCCAGGAAGCTCAGGTAGCTGCACAGGGTGGCGGGGTCGGTGGTGCCCAGCACGCCGCCCAGGAAGGGCGCCAGCACGCGGATGTCGAGCTCTGCCGTGACGGTGCCGCCGTCGATGCGGCTCTTGTCGGCGCTGAAGGTGCCCGAGAAGCGGAAGTCGGACAGGGACACCGCGGTGCCGCTTACATCGAAGCTCACGTCGGTCGGGCCGAGCTGGAAGTAGGGGTTCTCGGTGAAGCTGGCCGCCGGGAAGTCGATGGTCGGGCTGCAGGTGTCCTGGTTGCCCGCGCCGTCGCCCAGGCCCGAGTACATCTCGATGGTGGTCGCGCTCGTCGAGGACACGCCCAGCATCAGCTCGCTCGTCAGGTAGCCGCTGAGCATGCTGCCTACGCCGGCCGGCTCGACCCAGGTGGCGCCCACCAGGTCCAGGATGTAGCCCGTGCCGTCGAGCCCGCTGACCGGCGTGCCGGGATCCAGGGTCGTGAAGCTGACCGGGTCGCTGCCGTCACACCACTCCAGGGTCGCGACGTACTCGGTGCTGCCGGCCAGGGGCGCCGAGGGCTGGAACCAGACCACGGTGTCGCTGTCGCTCAGCCAGAAGGAGCCGGCCACGGTGCCGCCCGAGACCGCGGCCACGCTCAGGGTCGCGGTGCTGTCGCTGTCGGACAGGGTGAAGCTCACCGCCGTGCCGAGCTGGACCCCCGAGGCCCCGCTGGTCGGCGAGGAGCTGAGCACGGTCACGCCGCAGGCGCTGCCGCCGTCACTGCCGCCGTCACTGCCGCCGCCGTCGGTGCCGCCGCCGTCGGTGCTGCCCCCATCAGAGGTCGTGCCGCCGTCGCCACTGCCGCCGTCTGCCACGCTGCCGCCGTCGCCGCCGGTGTCGTCAAGGCCCTTGCCGGTGAGCTTGCCCTGGTTGCAGGCGAAGAGCGAGGTGAGGGCGAGCAGGCTGAGCATGGAAGATCCGGTCGAGGGGAGGGCGCAGCGTAGCGCGAGGAGACGGCCAGGGTCTACGAGCCGCGAAGCAGCACGTCACAGAAGAAGCGGACCTTGGCGATGAGCTTGCCGTGCGGCCGCTGGTGGATGTTCCGGCGCAGCAGCACCAGGGCCCGCCGCTGGACGGCGTAGCGGTCCCAGGTCTTCTTCTTGGCCACGAAGGCGCCCGGGTCGGCCCCATTCATGGGCTCCCACAGGCTCTCCACCGGGTAGCCCCAGGTCGCCAGGTCCTCGGGGGGCACGCCTGCGAGCTGCTTCGCGACCACCTCGAACTTGACCTTGTCCGCGGCCAGCTCGGGCGCCCACTTGTGGATGCTGTCGGTGACCGGGCGGCTGTGCTTCTCGACCCCGATGGGATCGCCCAGCCCGCGCGCCACGTCGGCCTTCTTGTAGTTCAGCGCCTCGGGCTCGAAGGGCACGTCCAGGAAGGCGCTGATCTCGCGCAGCGTGTCTTCAGGGTTGGCCGCCAGCTTCTCGTAGGAGACCTGCAGCAGGGGGGCCGGCCGCTCGCGCAGGAAGCGGGCCATGGCCGGCACGTAGCGGCTCAGGATGGGGTTGAAGCGCGCCGCCGCCTGGTAGTCGCCGTCGAAGAAGCTGTTGGCGTAGCTGGCGAAGATCGCGGCGGGGTGCCGGGTCAGGACCAGGAAGCGCGCCTTTGGGTACAGCCTGGCCAGGAAGGGCAGGATCAGGGCGTTGGCCGGCGTCTTGTCCAGGAAGTAGCGGCAGCCCTTGCCCTGGGCCTCCAACATGCGGCCGTAGAGCACGTCGCCGTAGGCGCGGGCCGCGTCCCAGTAGTCGGCCTCGCCCTGGGGCAGGTCGGCCACGAACTCGCGGGTCGCCTGCTGGGCCTGGAGCTGGTCGTAGGGGGCCTTGTCCACCGCCTGCCAGAAGCCCAGGTAGGCCAGGGGCGTCATCAGGTGGGGCTCGGGCCGGCTGTAGATCTGCGAGGTCGCGTTGAGCACCCGCATCAGCAGGGTCGAGCCGGCGCGGGGGGTGCTGACCAGGAAGACCAGCCGGTCCTGCATGGGCCGGATCTCGTAGGGGGTGTCGTCGGGCGCGGACATGCCGGATCCGGGGGAGGGGAGGGGGCTTGGCTATCGCCGAGCGGGCCCGGCATCAAAGCCGAGCGGGCCCGGCATCACAGAGGTGGGAGCGGCCAGTGTCCGGGGGGCCAGTCGCCGACGGCGTGGACCTCGGGCTCCAGGGCGACGCCGAAGGCCGCCCACACCCGGTCCCGCGCGTGGCGGACCAGCCACCAGGCCTCCTGCGCGGTCGCCCCGCCCAGGTTCACGATGAAGTTGGCGTGCTTGTCGCTGATCATCGCCCCGCCGTGGCGGGTGCCCTTCAGGCCGGCGGCTTCCAGCAGGCGGCCGGCCGCGTCGCCCGGCGGGTTGCGGAAGACCGAGCCGCAGGAGGGCTGGTCCAGGGGCTGGGTCGCCATGCGGCGCTCCAGGTGTCGGGTCATGGCGGCCTGCTCAGCGGCCACCTCCTCGGCCCCGCTGCACAGCTCCAGCTCCACGGTCGCCACCACCGCGCCCGGCGGCAGCGCCGCGTGGCGGTAGCCGAAGGACAGGTCCGGGCCGGGCAGCCGCTGCAAGGCCCCGCCGGGCAGCACCACCTCGACGGCGCGCACGCGGGCCCCCACCTCTCCCAGGACCGTGCCCGCGTTCATGCGCACCGCCCCTCCCACGGTCCCCGGCACCCCGGCCAGGCAGCCCAGGCCTCCCAGCCCCGCCTTGCGCAGGCGGGCCAGCAGCACCGTGTTCATCATCCCCGCGCCGACCCTGGCCCCCTCGGCCGACAGGCTGCCGTCCCGCAGCTCCCCCACCAGGCGCAGCGTCAGGCCGCGGATCCCCGCGTCGGCCACCAGCAGGTTGCTGCCGTTGCCCACCACCGTGACCGGCGCGCCCAGGGCCAGGGCCCCCTGCAGCAGGTCCACGCTCCCGACCTCCACGTAGACGTCCGCCGGGCCGCCGATCCGCCAGAAGCCACGTCGGGCCATGGGCTCGTCGAGCAGCGGCGCCAGGCCCAGGGCCCGCAGGTCCCGGGCCAGGGCCAGGGCCAGGGCCCCAGCGGAGGCCGCAGCGGAGGCCACGACTCAGGCCTCGCCGAAGAGCTTCTTGAGCAGGCCGCGGTCGCCCTGGATCGCCACCCGGTTGCTGTAGAAGGCCAGGCCGCGTAGGCCGCCCAGCTCCTCGCCACCACCGGCGCGCCCCGGGCCGCCGTGTACGCAGCTCGGCAGCACCATGCCCGGGGGCAGGATCTGGTCCGCCACCTTGTCGCTGGCCACCACCACGCGCCCGTTCCAGGCGCCGGCGCCCATCAGGAAGCCCTCGATCCAGTCGCGGTCGTCGGCGTAGACCGAGCTGACCAGCGAGCCGCCGCCCAGGGCCACCAGGCCCGCCGCCTCGGCCGCCGTCCCGTCATAGGGCAGGACCGTCGCGCTGGGGCCGAAGACCTCGTCGCGGTGCACGTGGCTGGCCGCGCGCGAGTCCTTGGCCAGCAGCAAGGTCGGCGCCAGGTAGTAGCCCTTGCCCGCCGGGGCGCCGATGCCCTCGACCGGCTCGCCGCCACCCAGGACCACCTCGACCTGCTCGGCCAGGCGGTGGATCCCGGCTCGCACGTCGCGGAGCTGGGCGGCCGTCGCCACCGGGCCCATGTCCACGCCCTCCAGCCGCGGGTTGCCGACCCGCACCCGGGACAGCTCGTCCCGCAGGGCCTCGACCACGGCCGGCACGTGGGTGGCCGGCACCATGACCCGACGGATCGCCGTGCACTTCTGGCCGGTCTTCTGCGTGATGTCCGTCACCACGTTGCGCACGAAGGTCGACCAGATGGCGCTGCCCACCTCCACATCGGGGCCCAGGACCGCCGCGTTGAGGCTGTCGGCTTCCACGTTGACCCGCACCGAGCCCCGCACCACGCCCGCACCGCTGCGCAGGCCGGCGCCCGTGTCGGCCGAGCCCGTGAAGGCCAGCACGTCCTGGGGGCCCAGGTGCTCGAGCAGGTCGCCCGGCGGACCGGCCAGAAACGACAACGCGCCCGGCGGCAGGGCCACCTCGTCCACCAGGATCTGCATGGCCCGGAAGGCGACCAGGGCCGTCGCCGTCGCCGGCTTGCTGAAGACCGGCATGCCGCCCAGGATGCTGCTCGCCACCTTCTCGAAGGTGCCCCAGGCCGGGAAGTTGAAGGCGTTGATGTGCACCGACACGCCCGGGCGGGACAGCCACACGTGCTGGCCGGCGTAGCGGGCGCCCTGGGACAGCTTGTCCGCGTCGCCGTCCACCAGGACCCGGCGGTCGCCCAGCTGCTTGCCCAGGCTCGCGTAGAAGGCCAGCGTCCCGGTGGCCCCGTCCACGTCGAACTTCGCGTCGCCGCGGGTCGCCCCGTTGTTGAGCTGGCTCAGGTCGAGCAGCTCCTCGCGGTGGGCGTGCAGGGCGCGGCTCATCTCCTTGAGCAGGGCGCCGCGCTCGCCGTAGCTGAGCGCGCGCAGGGCCGGGCCGCCCACGTCCCGGGCGTAGGACAGGGCGTGGCCCAGGTCCAGGCCGGTCGTCGACGTCTCGGCCACTGCCTCCTCGGTCGCCGGGTCGACCAGGCTGCGCGTCGGGCCGTCGCCGAGCTGCCAGGTGTCGTCGAGGTACGAGGCGAGGCGGATCATCGGAGCTCCGGGACCAGGGGGGGAGGGGGGCGCCTGGGGCCGGCTAACCTGCCGCTCGCGCGGGCGAGGAGGGGGCCGTGCTACGGTCCGCCGACGGAGCGTCCGTGGCCCCACAGCCCCTCGTCCCTGTGCCCGGCAAGGTCGTCCTGCTCGGCGTCCTCACGCTCCTCGGCGGTGTCTTCGCCCTGGTCTTCGGCACCCTCACGGCCTTCGGCAGCCTGTTCATGTGGTGCCCATGGGTCTACTCCATCGTGGTCGGCGTGCTGGGCATCGTGAAGGGCTTCGCCCTGCTCGGGCGCCGGGTCGAGACCGAGACCGCGCCGCGCATGCTCGCCATCCTCCAGATCGTGAACGTCGTCAACTGCGACGTCTTCAACCTCGCCCTCGGCATCGCCAGCCTGGTCGTCCAGGCCGATCCCGAGGTGCGGGACTGGTTCCAGCTCCCCCAGTCCGACCCGGAGCTCTGAGCCCCACACGCACGCCGGCTCAGACCTGGGACAGCCCCTTGAGCAGGCTCACCTCGGCGTCGTCAGGCAGCATGCTGTCCTCGGCCTCGGTGCGGTCCTCCTCGGCCGCCGGGGGTACGCGCGTGACCTCTGCCGGGCCCTCCTCGGCCACGCCCGCCTCGACCGCCAGGCTCGCCACCGCGGCGGTCGCGCTCGTCAGCTGCTGGCACATCGCCACGATCAGCGCCCGGCGGAAGGGGCTGGCCACCGCGAACTCGCCGGTCCGGATGATCACCCGTGCCCGGCGGGCCGACATGCGCAGCAGCTCCACGTCACCCTTGGCGCGGATCGAAGCCGTGCGCTCGGCCAGGGACAGCACCCCCACGTGGCCGAACATGCAGGGCGCCGTCAGCTCGGCCACCACGTGCTCGTGGCCGCTGATCGACCGCTTGCGCACCTCCACCGTGCCCTTCACCAGCACGTAGAGCGTCTCGGCGGGGGCACCCTCGTCGCAGACCAGCGCCCCGGCCGGGCTGCTCATCACGTCAAACTGCTCGGCCAGGCCGGCCAGGGCCTGGGGGGAGGCCTCACGCAGGCCCGCGAGCCGGGCCAGGACCTCGACAGCGGTGTCGCTCACGGCGTCTCCTCCTTGGCGAACATCTCGGCCAGCGAGCTGAGCAGTCCCCCCGTCTTGTGGGTGTCCAGCAGCTCGGCCAGGGTCTCCGTCGTGTACTGCATGCGCATCGAGACCGCCTGCAGCACCGCGCGCTCCAGGGACTCCGCCGCCGGGTGCTGCTCGACCAGCAGTTCGTCGTAGACCGTGCGAGGCAGCGTGGCCGCCATGCCCGCCGTCGCCCCCACCACGTCGGCCGTCCGTCGCAGGGTCGAGTCGAAGAAGGACACCTCGCCCACCACCGAGCCCGGGTCCAGGATCGCCACCAGGTAGCGCCGGTCGCCGGCCCGGGCGTAGACCTCGGCGAAGCCGTCCAGGATCACCACCAGGTCGGTCTCGGTGCCGCCGGCGCGGATCAGCGGGTCGCCGGGCTCGAAGGGCCGCGGGTGAAAGCGCCAGACCAGCGAGTCCTGCGAGGCGCGATCCAGGCCCGCCAGCAGGGGGGTCGACCGCAGCAGCCCATCGAAGCCGGGCGGCAGCGCGGCCGGCCCGTCCGGCGCGTCAGCGGGCCCGGTGGCGGGCGGGGCCAGGTCGTCGGGGTCGGAGGTCATCGGCACGTGCCTGGGTGCGGGCTCGCGCGGCGTCGGGGCCCGATCCGCCCCTGCCGTGCAGGCAGATGGTACCAGCCTCGCCCGCTCGCGGATCCCCACATCCACCAAGCTGCCTCCAAGCCGTCGGTCCCGCGAGTACAGCGCCTTGACAGCGCGCCCCCGGGTGAGCACGTTGGCGAACGAAGGGGCTCACCTCGGTGGACCTCTTCCTTGACAGCGCCGACCGCACCCGGCCCCCTCGCCGCGGCACCCCCATCGGGTGCCCCTCCGGCCAGGGTGGACCCCAGGCTCTTGCCGGGTCAGCGGCGCCATCATCCTGGGGGCGCAACGGTTTCGACGGGGTTGTGACCTTTAGAGGCTGCGTGTCGGGGTGCTTTGCCCCCGTTATCAACGAAGCAAAAACCAACAAGTGCCAACAACAACAAGCACTTCGCTCTCGCCGCCTAAAGCCGCTTGAGTCGTCTGACCTCTCTGTGCCAGGATGGAGGGGCTCGGGCGTAAACAATCCTGGATAGTCCTGAACTGTCACATGGCGTGGCAGCAGAGGACGAGAAACTCCCCCAAAATTCGCCATCAACGTCGGTCAAGGGCATGGTGCCGGACCTGGCCGACGTCGACTTCCGGGACCTACACACGTAGACGCCGACATCGGGCAGCTCCGGACGCGGGTTCGACTCCCGCCGCCTCCACCAT